>Ga0224495_10002834_pt1 | contig 11010 bp, 10 predicted proteins | sample SF_Jul11_sed_USG_FD_168128 | JGI IMG/M metagenome (GOLD analysis project Ga0224495, IMG submission 168128) | Sediment microbial communities from San Francisco Bay, California, United States - SF_Jul11_sed_USGS_4_1 | ecosystem: Environmental > Aquatic > Marine > Sediment | place: USA: California...
ACAGGTTACAATTTCAAGTCTTCGACAACCTTATCAACATCCTTTTTCTCGCCTCTAGGTGGCCTTTTGCCGCCTTCCGGCTCTTCAATCTTAAGATTGACACGAGCATTGTTCTTGGCGCCGACTATTCTCAATAATGTTCGAATAGCTCTGGCCGTAGAACCTCCTCGACCGATTAAAGCTCCCATGTCTTCTTGGTTTACTTTAAGGGTCAAAAGAACGCCCATTTCGTCAACATTTCTGTCAATCTTGATATCTTTCGGATTATTGACAATGCCTTCGACTATTGCTTCCAGAAACTCCTGGTCTTTTGCTTTAGCCATTTTTCAATGAATTAATGAATTACTGCGTTTCTTTTTACCCGCCTATGGCGGGAGTAGCCGACCTTCCTGCTTTGCAGTGCTACTATTTAGTATCTCTATTTTACTCTGTTTTGGGTGGCGTGTCAATGGTTGGTTCTGGGACAGGCTCTTCTTTCTTTGCTTTTTCAACAACCTCTACTGAAGGGATTTCTAAGGGTTTCTCAACGGGTTTTTCTGCCTCTGCCTTCTTTTTGGGCTTCCATGCTTTCACTTTCGCTTTATCAATAATCTTTTCGTCAACCAATAAATTATGCATGGTCGGTGAAACCTGCGCGCCTTTGGAAATCCAATACAGAATTTTTTCTTTATTAAAGCTCTTTTGTTTCTGGGCTTTATTATACGAACCCAGAATTTCAATAAATTCTCCCTGCGGCCGCATGGTGTGTTCAACCAAAACAACCCGAAAGCTCGGGCTATTTCTTTTTCCAATCCTTTGTAATCTAATCTTTAACATATCTTTATCCCCATCCTTTCTTTTTTAAACCCTTCCTTGCCGCGTCTTCTTGAGCTGATTGTTTTGACGGGCCTTCGCCAGCGGCAATCAAATCACCATTCAAATATACGCCAACCTCAAATTTTTTGCAATGATCCGGGCCCTCTTCTTTGATTAACTCGTAGCTTGGCGTAATCCCCATTTTCCCCTGTGCTTCTTCTTGAAATAAACTTTTGGGGTCTAAATAAAGTTTTTCTTTCAGAACTCTCTCCAGTTCGCAAAGCAGATTTTTCTCCAAAAAAGTTTTTGCCTTGTCGAATCCGCTGTCCAAATAAATCGCGCCGACCACTGCTTCAAAAGTATTGGCTAAGATAAACTGGCGGGCGCGTCCGGTGTCTTGCCCCTCGCCTTTTGAGAGCATCAGATAATCGTTAAAACCCAATTTAGTTGCCACCTCGGAAAGCATCTTACTGTTAACAAGGGCGGCCCGCCAGGTAGTCAGGTCGCCTTCGGGATTATTGGGATATTTTTTAAAAAGATGGTTTGTAACAACCAATTCCATTACCGCATCGCCTAAAAATTCCAAGCGTTCGTTATGCTCCAATTTGCATGACGGATTTTCATTCAGATAAGACCGGTGGACGAACGCCTGCTCCAGCAATTTTTTGCTTTTAAACTTAATTTTTAGATTTTTCTCTAATTTTGACAAAACCATAAATTATTTATCCATTTCTCTATAAATTGTTCCCAAAACACCGTTCACAAACCTGCCCGAGCTTTCGCCGCCATAGCCCTTGGCCAATTCTATTGCCTCGTTAATCGCCACTTTTGGCGGCACTTCTTTTTTGTCGCCGAACAACAATTCGTAAATCCCGATTCTTAAAACATTGCGGTCAACAATCGTAATCTGATTAAGCGGCCATTCTGGAGCGGATTTGATGATTATTTCGTCAATTTGGGCTTGGTGCTTTAAAACTCCATTGGCTAAATTGTTTATAAAATCGTTTTCTTGAATCCCTGCCCCGAATTCCCCTATGTTTCTTTTGAGAATTTCGTTGATGTTAAAATTCTTCTCCTTATTAAAATCCAACTCGTAAAGAGACTGGAGAACAATTGAACGCGCAATATGTCTTGATGGCATAAATTATTTTTTTGACAATTGTTCCAAGCTTAATGGTTTAACCTTTTGTTCTTCTCTCGTCTCTTCCTCGTGGGCTTTAAGCTCTTTTTCTTTTTGCTTTTTTTCTCTCTTTTCCAGTTTTGCCAGAACATTAATCATCTCTTTGCCGTTATAAAACCCGCAAAACGAACAAATGCGGTGCGGTAAAACCGGCTCTCCGCATTTTTTGCAGCTGGAGAGCATTCTCTTTTTCAATCTTAAATGAGATCTTCTTCGATTACGTCTTGATTTGGTATGTCTTTGTTTCGGTATCGGCATGTTTTGATATTAACAAAAAATAATTTTAATGGCAAGTTTGGTAATAAATCTCCAGAAATGATATCATTATAATGTATGGCGGAAAAAAAGTTTACACATTTACACGTTCACTCGCACTACTCTCTTTTGGACGGACTGGCGAAGATTGACGAGTTGATTGAAAAAGCAAAAGCTACGGGAATGAATTCTCTGGCAATCACTGACCACGGCGTTATGTACGGCGTGGTTGAATTTTATAAAAAAGCGGTTGCCGCCGGAATAAAACCTATTATCGGCGTGGAAATGTATTTGACTCCCGGAAGCAGGTTTGACAAAACCGCCGGCAAATCCGATATAAGATATCATTTGATTTTATTGGCAAAAGACAAAACCGGCTATCATAATCTGATTAAATTAGTAACCAAAGCCCATCTTGAAGGATTTTATTACAAACCGAGAATTGACAAAGAAATTTTGGAACAATATCACGAAGGCTTGATTGCTTTGACCGCCTGTCCGCAAGGCGAGGTTCCCTCCGCCTTATTGGCTGAAGATATTGCCAAAGCGAAAAAAACCGCCATGGAATACAGTAAATTATTCGGCAAAGATAATTTTTATCTGGAAATAATGGACCATCCAAATGATTTAGAACAAGTAAGATTAAATGAAAGAATGATTAAATTGTCCAAAGAAACCGGCTTGCCCTTGGTCGCCACCAATGATACCCATTATTTAAACAAGGAAGACGCTGATGTACATGATGTCTTATTGTGCGTCCAGACAAACCATACAATTGATGAAAAAGAAAGAATGTCGATGAAAGGCGAAGATTATTCCTTAAAACCGCCCGATGAAATGATCAGGGCGTTCAGAAACACTCCCGAAGCAATCCAAAACACCCAAAAAATCGCTGAAATGTGCAATCTCAAATTGGAATTGGATAAAATAGAGCTTCCTCATTTTCCTTTGCCAGAAAACGAAACAGACGATAGTTATCTTGAAAAATTATGCAAACAGGGGTTGATTAAAAGATTTCCGTCAAAACTTTTTAAAAGTGGAAATGAAAAAGAATATCTCGCAAATGTTAAGAAACAATTAAAATACGAATTGGGTGTGATTAAAAAAATCGGATTTGCTTCTTATTTCTTAATTGTCCAGGACGTGGTCAATTGGGCAAAAAGCCAGGGAATCGTCGTCGGTCCGGGCCGCGGCTCGGCTGCCGGTTCAGTGGTTTCTTATATTCTTAACATCACCAACATCGACCCGCTGAAATACAAACTGCTTTTCGAAAGATTTTTGAACCCGGAAAGAATTTCCATGCCCGACATTGACTTGGATTTTGCCGACACCAGGCGCGATGAAGTGGTAAATTATGTAAGTAAAAAATATGGCGAGGACCATGTTGCCCAGATTATCACTTTCGGAACAATGGCTGCCCGCGCCGCAGTCAGGGATGCCGGCCGGGCGCTCGGCTATACTTATGCTTTCTGCGACCAAATTGCAAAAATGATTCCTTTTGGATTTACTTTGAAAGAAGCCTTGGAAAAAGTTCCTGAACTTTCCCAGTCGTATGACACCGATGACCAAGTTAAAACGCTGATTGACATTGCCGGAAAATTGGAAGGGGTTGCCCGTCATGCCTCCATTCACGCCTGCGGGATTGTGATTACCAAGAATCCCATTGATTTTTACGCGCCACGGCAGCACGCTCCGCAAAGCGAAAGCGCGATTATCACCCAGTATGAAATGCACAGCATCGAAGCGCTTGGACTTTTAAAAATGGATTTTCTCGGCCTCAAAAATCTGACGATTATTGAAAATACCATCAACCTTATCGAAAAACTGCGGGGCATAAAAATCGAAATAGACCAGTTGCCTCTCGAGGACAAAAAAACCTTTGAGCTTCTCCGCCGCGCCGACACGGTCGGAGTGTTCCAGCTGGAATCTTCGGGTATGAGAAAATATTTGCAGAAATTAAGACCAACATCCATAGAAGACATTATTGCCATGGTCGCCCTTTATCGCCCCGGACCGATGGATTTAATTCCCGATTATATTGCCAGAAAACACGGAGAAAAAGAAATAAAATATATCCACCCGAGATTGGAGCCGATTTTGCAAAATACCTACGGCATCGCGGTTTATCAGGAACAACTGATGCAGATTGCCAAAGACCTCGGAGGATTCACAATGTCCGAGGCAGATGTTCTAAGAAAAGCGGTCGGTAAAAAAATCAGAAAACTTTTGGAACAGCAAGCCGAGAGATTGATTGAGGGAATGGTTAAAAACGATATTCCAAAAGAAATCGCCCAAAAAATCTGGGATTTTGTAGAGCCCTTTGCCCAATACGGTTTCAACCGAAGCCATGCCACCTGCTATGCGCTAATTGCCTACCAGACAGCGTTTCTAAAAGCAAATTACAAAGAAGAGTTTATTACCGCCCTGATGCAGGCAGATCAAAAAGACCTTGATAGAATAAACATCCTGGTTGAAGAGTCGAGAAAAATGGGAATTCCAATTTTGCCGCCGGATATCAATGAAAGTTTTGATAATTTCACTTTAATTCCCGAAAAATCATCTATTCGTTTTGGTCTGGCAGCAGTTAAAAACGTCGGACACAATGTAGTCAAGTTCATCGTTGAAGAAAGAAAGAAAAACGGGCAATACAACTCAATAGCGGATTTTCTCACCCGGCTTTCTCCCTTGCCCGGCGAAAGCGCGGTGCTGAATAAAAAATCGCTGGAAAGCTTAATCCGTGCAGGAGCGTTTGATGCCCTTGCTCCAAGAAAAGAATTATTGGAACATTTGGAAAATTTGCTTGAATTTTCCAAAGAATCGCAGAAAACCAGAAAATACGGCCAAACTAGCTTATTCGGTTCAGAAATACAAACCAAGGACCAGTTGCTTTTTTCAAACGGCAACGGCAACAATAAAAGAAAATTAATGAATGAAGAAATCCAGTGGGAAAAAGATTTGTTGGGAATGTATGTTTCTGACCATCCACTTAAAAACCACGAGGATTTTCTGAAAGGTAAAATAATCCAAATAAAAGACTTGCCCAAAGAGAAAAAAGATAGTAAAGTAAAAATTGCGGGGGTAATTACAAAAATTACCAAATTTATTACCAAATCGGGCAAGCCGATGCTGTTTGTTAAAATAGAAGATTTGACCGGCAATATTGAAATCCTGGTTTTTGTCGGTATATTGGAAAAAAACCCGATCGTCTGGCAGGAAGGAAAAATCATCATGCTCAGCGGCCGTCTCACTGACAAAGACGAACAATTAAAAATCCTTTGCGATGAAGCAGAAGAACTCAAAACTCAATAATGTCCGCCATTCAATAAGCCATATTATGGCACAAGCAGTAAAAGACATTTTCGAGGATGCCGATTTTGGCATTGGACCCGTGATTGAAAGCGGATTTTATTACGATTTCGGGCTGAAACACACCTTAACCCCCGAGGATTTGCCGAAAATAGAAAAACGAATGCGGGAGTTAATAAAACAAAACATTGAATTTAAAAAAAGCTTAAAAACAAAAGCCGAAGCGAAAAAATTATTTGCTGGCCAGCCATATAAACTAGAATTAATCAAAGAACTGAAAACCGCAAAAGCAACAATTTATCAATCCGGAGATTTTGTTGATTTATGCGCTGGCCCGCATGTCAAATCAACTAAAGAAATCAATTCCGACGCCTTTAAATTAATAAAAATTGCTGGTGCTTATTGGCGTGGAGATGAAAAAAATCCCATGCTGCAAAGAATTTACGGCGTTGCTTTTGCAACTAAAAAAGAACTTGACGGCTATTCAAAACAAATCGAGGAAGCGGAAAAACGCGACCATAGAATTTTGGGCCAAAAACTGGATTTATTCAGCATTGACGAAGAAGTCGGACCAGGACTGATATTATGGCATCCCAAAGGGGCAATGCTCAGACAGATTATAGAAGATTTCTGGATTAAAGAACATTTGAATAACGGATACGAATTAATCAGAAGCCCGCATATCGGCAGAATAAAACTCTGGCAGACATCCGGCCATACGGGATTTTACAAGGAAAACATGTTCGGACCAATGGAGGTTGAGGGCGATAAATACTTGATAAAACCGATGAATTGCCCGTTCCACATGAAAATTTACAAAACCCAGACCAGAAGCTATCGCGATTTGCCATTGCGCTGGGCAGAACTCGGGACTGTTTACAGATATGAAAGAAGCGGCGTTCTTCACGGATTAGTCAGGGTTCGCGGATTTACTCAAGATGATGCCCATATTATCTGCACTCCTGAACAATTATCTGATGAAGTGATGACTGCCGTGAAATTCGGCATAAAGCTGCTCAAGGATTTCGGATTTAAAGAATTCGGCATTTATTTAGCCACCCGGCCGGAAAAATACGTAGGAACTCCGAAAAATTGGGAAAGAGCAACCAAAACATTAAAATTTGTCTTAAATAGATTAAATCTCAAATATCAGATTGACGAAGGCGGCGGAGTATTTTACGGCCCGAAAATTGATATCAAAATCAAGGATGCGATTGGCAGAGAATGGCAGTGCACCACTGTCCAATTTGATTTCAACCTGCCCGAAAGATTTGATTTAACTTACATTGACGACAAAGGCAAAAAACAAAGACCCTATATGATTCATCGCGCCCTGCTCGGCTCGCTGGAACGCTTTGTAGGCGTTTTATTGGAACACCATGCCAGCGCCCTACCTTTTTGGCTCTCCCCTATCCAAATTTATGTTATTCCAATCGGGAGTCGCCACGAAAAATACGCCCAGCAAATCGCCAAAGAATTAAAAGAAAATAATTTTAGAGTCAAAATCAAAGACGAAAACGAAACCTTATCCAAAAAAATTCGCGAAGGAGAAATGCAAAAAATCCCTTATATGTTTGTTGTCGGCGACGAAGAAATTAAATCAAAATCCGTGCGCGTGAGAACCAGGGAAAAAGGAGATATCGGTGCGATGAAAATCGAAGAGTTTATAAAAAAAGCAAAATGAAATACTTCATTAAAGTTTTTGGCTGCCAGATGAATGAAAGCGATTCCGAAAGAATCGCTACTTTTTTAGAAAAACAAAGATACAAAAAAGCCCCCAATATAGAGGGGGCTGATTTGATTATTGTTGTTGCTTGTTCTGTGCGACAAACGGCAGTGGATCGGATTTTCGGCTTGAAAAAGAAATTACAAAAATTGAATGCCAAAAAAATCCTTACTGGCTGCGTACTTAAATCCGACAAGAAAAAATTTGAAGAATTTTTCGATGAAATATTGACTATAAACGAATTTCTCGGAAAAAATTATTTAGAGTTCAAACCCAAACATACAAACCCGAAATCAGCTTTCGTGCCGATTATGACCGGCTGCAATAATTTTTGTTCTTATTGTGTTGTTCCTTCTACTCGCGGCCGTGAAACTTCCAGAATGATAAAAGACATCATTGAAGAAGTAAAAGAATTAATCAAAAATAAATACGAGGAAATAGTGCTATTAGGACAAAATGTCAATTCATATAAATACGATTTCCCTAATCTGCTCAGAAAACTCAACAACCTTTCTGAAAATTTTCAGATAAAGTTTCTTACCAGCCATCCAAAAGATATGTCCGATAATCTAATCGATGCCGTTGCCGAATGCGCAAAAATTTCCAAAGAAATCCATCTGCCAATCCAAAGTGGAGACAATAAAATTCTCAAGAAAATGAATCGCGGATACACAGCTGAAAAATATGTTGATTTAATCAAAAAAATCAGAGCGAAAATCCCGGCGGCGAAGATTACAACCGATGTGATTGTCGGGTTCCCGGGCGAGACCAAAAAACAATTTGAAAATACGGTTAAAATTTTCAAAAAAATTAATTTTGATAAAGCTTATATCAATAAATATTCGTATCGTGCCGGAACGCCAGCCTCAAAATTTGAAGACGATGTGCCGTTAAAAGAAAAAAGAAGAAGATGGGAGATTTTAAATAAATTGGCGAACGAACGGCCAAAGTTAATTGTTGTCCTCGGACCGACGGCTTCTGGAAAGTCTGCCTTTGCCGTAAAACTAGCCCAGAAAATTAACGGCGAAGTGGTTTCAGCTGATTCAAGGCAGGTTTACAAAGGAATGGATATCGGCACGGGCAAAACAACCAAAAAAGAAATGAAAGGGATCCCCCATTATTTGATAGATATGGTCAGCCCCAAAAAACAAATCACTGTTGTTGAATACAAAAAATTAGCGCTTGAAGCAATAGACAAAATCATCAAAAAGGGAAAAACGCCGATTCTTTGCGGCGGCACCGGATTTTATATTCAGGCAGTAGTTGAAAACACGATTATTCCGGAAATAAAACCCGACTGGAAACTGAGAAAAGAACTGGAAAAGAAAAGCGCCGAAGAACTGTTCAAAAAATTAAAAAAGATTGACCCGCAACGGGCAAAAAATATCGATGCTAAAAACAAAAGGCGAATGATACGCGCATTGGAAATTATTATTAAAACTGGCAAGCCCGTGCCGAAAATCCAATCCCAGCCGCAATTTAATATCACCTATATCGGAATAAAAAAATCTCCAGCCGAGCTGAAAAAATTAATTAACAAACGCGTGGATAAAATGATAAAATTTGGACTGGAAAAAGAAACAAAGAACCTGGTTAAAAAACACGGCTGGACAATCGTATTAAAAAACACGATTGGATACAAAGAGTGGAAAGAATTTAAAAACAAAAACCAAGCCATTGAAACGATTAAGGCAAACACATATAATTATGCAAAACGCCAAATGACTTGGTTCAAACAAATAAATTAGATTTAATTGTTTTTTTCGCGCTCCTCTTCGTCTATCAATTCGTTTAACTTTTTTCTTGCGCTTCTCAAGTCTTCATCGGGAGCGCTTTTTTTAACACCAGATAATTCTTCTTCTTGGCGGTTAGCTGTCTCCCTCTCATCGATAAACCTTCTCAAGTCTGCTATTTCAGCTGCTCGCTGTTCGGGGCTTAAGCCAGAAGAAATGTTGGGTTGTCTTTCCATATTTTTTAACATATTTATCCCTTAATGATTATATTACGAATTTAATGAATAGTAGGTTTTTTGCCGCTGGCTGATTTAATTTCTTCAATAGCCTTGCCAGATAAATCTTCTAAATAAAAATTTAAAAGCCTATTGTATTCCTCAAAAAATTCATTAGGCGATAAGCCCTTGGTCTTTTCTCTTGCTTCTCTGTCGGCAAGTTCTTGTGCCATTCTTTCAACTTCTTTATATTTTTCAGGATTTAATCTTCTCAATATTTGAGAGGCCAGCTCCTCTTTTGATTCATCTGTTGACTTGCGCAAAATCTTCTTCTCTAAATCTCTTTCTCCCGGCCCCACGTTTTCTGTCGTTAATTCGGTTATTTCTTCACCTTCTTTCTCTTTTTTGGCAATTTCTATTTCCCTGTGTCCTCTATCAATAATTCCTCTATCGAAGTTATTATCTATGTTTTCTATACCCATATTTAGTTATTATAATACCTTTTTAAGTATTTTGTCAATAAGTTTGGGATTGGCTTTGCCCTTGCTTGTTTTCATAACCTGGCCAACCAAAAACTGCAAAGCTGTTTCTTTCCCTTTTTTGTAATCCTCAACCGGCTGGGGATTGTTTTTTATTACTTCTTTAATAACCGCTTCCAGCTCCTCTGCATTGCTTACTTGTTTTAAATTTTTAGATTCAATAATTTGCGACGGGTCGCCGCCTGTCCTAAACATTTCTTTTAAAACTTCCTGCGCTCCGCTGGAAGAAATCTCGCCGATAAAAGTCATATAAATCAACTCCGCAAAATTCTCCGGAGTTATTTTAATTTCATTGCTTGCAGGAACAAATTTGGGAAACTCGGTAATAATATAATTAGAACTTAAAACAATCAATCTATCAATATCGGTTTTTATTTTCCCCGATTCAAGCCAGGCAGTAAGTTCACTTATTGTTTGTTCAAAAAAATCTCCCAGATTTTTAAAGCTAACCAGCACTTCTGCACTTTTTTCTGGCAGTTTGTATTCTTTTTCAAATCTTTCCTTCCGGCTGGCTGGCAATTCCGGGACTTCCGCTTTTAATTTTTCCACATCTGTTTTGCTGATATCCATCGGCGGCAAATCTGGCTCGGGGAAATAACGATAGTCATCCGATGTTTCTTTTGTTCTCTGGCTAAATGTTTCCTGTTTCGCATCGTTCCATCCCCTTGTTTCGTGTTCAACCTTGCCGTCGTCTTCCAAAATAACTTGCTGTCTATTGATTTCGTATTTGATTGCTCTTTCCACGCTCTTGAAGGAATTGAGGTTTTTTACTTCTACTTTTGTCCCTAAATCCAAGGAGATATTGGCTTCCACTCGCATCTGCCCCTTTTCCATGTCCGCATCGGAAATCCTCAAATAACGCAGAATCATTTGTAAATCCTGGGCGAATTTTCTCGCTTCTTCAGCTGAATGGATATCGGGCTCGGTAACCAATTCCATTAGAGGCACGCCTGCCCGGTTATAATCAACCAAAGAATGCGGACCCCTGTCGTGAATTAACCGACCAGTATCTTCTTCTAAGTGGATTCTGCGAATTTTTACCCCGCTTAACTCTCCTCCAAGACACAGCGGCGCTTCATATTGGCTGATTTGATAACCTTTTGGCAAATCGGGGTAAAAATAGTTTTTTCTTTCAAACCAGCTTTTCTCGGCAACCTGACAATTCAAAGCTAATCCTGTTTTTATGACGCTGTGAACCGCCTCTTCGTTAATAACCGGCATTGAGCCCGGCTGAGCAGTACAAACCGGGCAAATATTGGTA
>Ga0224495_10002835_pt1 | contig 11009 bp, 10 predicted proteins | sample SF_Jul11_sed_USG_FD_168128 | JGI IMG/M metagenome (GOLD analysis project Ga0224495, IMG submission 168128) | Sediment microbial communities from San Francisco Bay, California, United States - SF_Jul11_sed_USGS_4_1 | ecosystem: Environmental > Aquatic > Marine > Sediment | place: USA: California...
CCGCCATCCCGCATCTTGATTTGCGCAGAAGCTTCCTTGGCTGTTGTCAATGTATCACTTTCATGAACAGCATCACCTTTTTGCAGGGTGCGTGTTTTCCCCGTCGAGTTAGTGATCTGGACATTGCCATTCACGAATTGCACGTGTCCTGCAATTCCCGCTTGTGCGGGCTGGCTGAGAAATGTCAGGCAAGCTGCAAAAAAGATACCAAGAATGGTATTGATGTTTTTTGTGTTACTCATAATGACACCTCCATACTGCAAAATTACCGAAAGTCTCGGCGAACATTCAGTGAAACATCCATCCGGTCATAGCCGTAAATAGCGATATTGGAAAAGTTTTTCGTATAGTTTAGCTGCGGACGTAATGACCATAATTTATCCCAATGCCAATTCAATCCTAATTTAAGGTCGTACGAGCGATCCTTGCGCTTGCGTAAAAAAAGGTAATTTTCTTTGTTGTAATTGCCAGCTTGTGCCCCGATTTCAGCAAACAGGGCTATGTTTTCGCCGAAAGCAGTTTGCCCTCCGATGCGCAATCCGTTGAAACTCCGAGCTCCGTCGTTGCGCCCGCCACTTGGATTGACGGTACCTATCAATGGTCCTGTGATAACGGGCGAAACATCCTTCTCCGTGCCAAAATGAGCGCTGCCGGATATTGTGGATATGCCGTCGGATGACACATGCGACCAACCCAGCCCGAAAGCCTGCTGATCAATATCATTCGGCTTCATTAGTGGGTCGGCATAGCGGTATTGCACAGACTGTGCAAATACATTCAACTGATTGCTCGGGCTGAATGCATGGCGAAAATCGCTTTTGTAGCCTTTTGCGTCGCTGTTGTGTGAACTACCCAGGCTATACTGACTGTTGATAAGGTTTACGCGTATTCGGTTGGCGCGCACTTCATAGCTGATACCCATGCGAAAATCCTTGCTATCTAAATCGAATTGGCTATGGGTACGGTTGCTACGTTTGCGAATTTCGGGAGCTATATATAAATCCCAATGTGGGTTCAGGCTATGGTTAATTTGACCGCCTGCAACTGCGGCAAAATAGTTGTCCGATGTTTTTACATTGGTTGAGTCAAGTGTGGCTAATGTTCCAAAAAAATCGACAAATACTTGCGGCTGGCTGGTTGAGTTGTTGATGTTGTTATCGTGCCCAGCACCAGCTTCCAGATACCCGGAGAATCGTGTCCGTTTCTCCTCTCCCCGCGCGGTTATCATATCCAGGTATTTCTGGATATTGGTGCGTGCGGTTTCCGACGGGTTTTGTTTCAATGCCGCCAAAAACTCCGTACGGGCGCGGGGAAAATCTCCCAGTTGATAGTAGGCACGCGCTAAATCGAGTCGAGCGGCAGCGTTGCCAGGACTGATTGCCAGCACTCGTTCAAAGGCTAGCGTTGCCTTGTCGGGTCTTCCACTGTCCAATGCGGCAATGCCAATCAGGTAGTCAAAGCGGATCTCACCAGCATGTTCGAATTCGAAAGGTTCCAGCAGCATATAGGCGTCGCTTGGTTTGCCGTTTTTAAGCATTGATTCGGCATCACTTAGTAGAGTCGAATAAGAATCAGCTTTGTTTGTTGATACCTCACGCTGGTGCCGCATTATTTCTTGTGCATAACTTCCGCTGAGGGTTGTCAGAAAACCTAGAATAATCCAGAGGGTTTGTTTTGACAGCTTAATAAGCTTCATGATGATATGCAGGGGGGGTTCAGGGGAGCAATATACTACTCCCAATCGCACTCCTGGTCGTCATTAACATTACCGTTGTCCGCGTGACCGTCATTGTTATGGTCACCATCTCCATAATTGCCATTTCCGTAGCCGTTATCTGCGTGGCCATCATTGTTGTGATCACCTGTCCTAGTGCCAATGGTGTGATTGTGGTGCCCACTTTCGTCGTCCATGCAAACGGCGGGTGTTGGGCTGGATGCGACAGGTGCAGGGCTGACGGGTGTTGCAGTGGAGATGTTAGGAGTAAGTGTCGCTCCTACTGGATAGGCGTAGGAAACCGCATTGGATGCAATGCCAAAGTCATAGACCAGTGCGCTATATGGTACAGCACCTGAAAGTTTATGTGCTCCAGGGGTTACAGGAATCGTACCTATTGAATAGATGCTGGTTGCGCTAAGTGGTGTGAACAGTGAGGGTTGTACCATTACATTGTCCAGCATCAGATTTGCCAGTTGGGACGTTTGAGTTACTATATTTATTATTGCACCTCCAGTTCCGGCAAGCCCGTGAACCCCGAAAGTGGAATTGGTGACACCCATTTCGTTAGCTGTAACGGCAGTTGGTGTAACCAGAACCATGCTTGGGTCGCCTTTGCCGGAGGTGTCATCTGCATAACTGCGGATGAATTGAGCTACAAGAACCGGGGCGCTGGACACAAATTCACCAACACCGGACATGCTAACGTCCACAAATTGCCCTGCGTTCAGGGTGCCAACCAATCCGGCAGGCACAGTTGTAAAAGTAGTGTTGTTCTGGGATGCCAATACACGCACTGTGTAATTTGCGCGGCCACTGAATGGTGCGGTATGGTGAGTCGTTCCCCAGAGGGATACATCAGGAATTTGTTCGACCAGATAGTCGCAATAGCCAACGTTCGATGGTACTTCTGCGCAACGGTGCCCACCGAATACAGCAACGGGTTTGTCAGCAGTCACTACTGTACCCGTCATGTCTGCGCCTGCGGGATTGGCGAGCTGGTAAGTTTCTCCACTATTCAGTGTGATCGTAAAGGTAGCAGCGGCTGGTTTGGTAGCACCAGCCGCTGTTGGTGTGATGGTAACTGTGGTAGCGTTTTGCGTACCTACAACAGCGAACTCGGAACCCGCGTATCTGGCACTAGCATATGACATTACGTAGTAATTAATCCCCAGAGCGGTCGTTGGAATGGCCAGATATCCATCAGCAGAGGTAGCGCTTTCAGAAACTACATGCACGGATACCGGTGCCAGTGCGGTGACGTGTATTCCCTTGGTTTCAATTAACTCGTTTGATGTAAGAACTGCTGCTGGGTCAAGCGTGATTACGGTCTGGCTGTCAGCCGCAACTGTAAAGGGTGTGATTACGCCATTAAATGTTACTTCGCCAGTGGTTGCTGTTGCCGCTGCAACTATCAGTTTATTGGTGGCGGACACGTTATTGCATAAAGCTGGTTTGCTGACACAAAGATGATCCGGGATTGTCAGATAAAATTCGGTTCCCATTGAGCTGATGGTTGATGGGATGGCGGTTGTGGTGGTAGAGCCGCCTCCGCCACAAGCTGTTAATAATACAGAAGATAGGAGCAACGCGCTCTGTACAAGTTGATTATTAGTTGGACGCATGACAGTACTCCTTAACAACCCCAATTATTCGGTAGCCGGACTTAAGGAGAAGATGGTTTGGGAGAGTCTGCCGCGATATACATACAGATTGAGTTACCTGTATCGCAGTCCCGCTACCATAGTTTCCTTTAGGCCGGTGACTTTGCGTCCTTATCTTTCGATAAGTTTGCCAAGTGAATTCAGGTTAGGATATTTATGACATACAGGTCAAATCTTGGGTGACAAGTGGTCGAAAATTCGGATGAACGGTTGACGATATTTTGACAGTTTAAGGATTTATGCGGCTTGGCGAGCAAATTAAATGACGAAAATCAGTCAATCAATTAAAGCAGACCTTTTTCCGCAAACGACATTGTTTGGCCTACTGCCACGATAAAGTGATCCAGAATACGCACATCAACCACTGACAAAGCTTGCTTTAGGGTATCGGTGAGCATGTGGTCAGATTGGCTGGGTTGAGCCACGCCAGACGGGTGGTTATGTGCCAAAATTACCGCAGCAGCGTTGTGAGCTAGCGCCCGCTTTACTACCTCGCGCGGATATACGCTGGTCTGGTTCAACGTACCGTGGAACAGTTCTTCAGAAGCGATTACCCGATGCTGAGAGTCGAGAAATATCACCAGAAAGATTTCCTGCTGTCGTCCACCCAGTAATAGCTGCAGGTAGTCGCGTACCGCGCGGGGTGAATTCAGGGCATCCTCGCGTTGTATCTCTTCTTTCAGCGCGCGCCGCGACATTTCTAACACTGCTTGTAACTGTACAAACTTTGCTTGTCCCATACCTTTGGTTTCGCAGAAATCGGCCTCGCTGGCTGCGACCAGTTGGGTCAGGTTACCGAAGCGGGTCAACAGCTCTCTTGCTAGATCGACGGCACTTTTGCCTACTATGCCGGTGCGCAAAAATATTGCAAGCAACTCAGCATCGGAAAGAGCATCCGCACCGCGTTGGAGCAATTTTTCTCTAGGGCGTTCGCCTTCTGGCCAGTCAGTGATTGCCACAATGTCCCCGCGTTGTATGTTGAGCAACACAATGCCTTGTAGTACCCGTCAATTGACGGTTTTAATGTGGTTTAACTCTTTATTTAATTGTGTGCCACGATAAATTGGCTTCTAGCTTTGCGTAACTATTAATAATGATAGTCGCACATAAAAATATGTGGCCAGTTAGCATTTTGGTTGTTCCTACAAGTCACACATTACACCCTTTCAGCCCAGCTGCGTATTTTCTTGTTAAGATATATAACATTATGGGAGAAAAACAAACAAAACGTATTGTGCTAGGCCTGACCGGGGGCATTGCAGCTTACAAAGCTGCGGAGCTGGCTCGTTTGTTGGTGAAAAAAAACATTGATATTCAGGTGGTAATGACTGAAGCGGCGTGCCATTTCATTACTCCTGTGACGATGCAGGCGCTAACTGGCCACCCGGTATTGGTCAACCAATGGGATGTGACTGAAAACGGAATGCCACATATATGTACCAGTCGCGTTGCCGATGCGATCGTGATAGTTCCGGCAACAGCGGATTTTATTGCTAAGCTGGCACATGGATTGGCTGACGATCTTCTTTCGACGATGTGCCTTGCGCGTGATTGTATGTTGCTGATTGCGCCAGCTATGAATAAACAGATGTGGGAGAGTGCGGCGACGCAGCGGAACGTTCGACAATTGAAGGCCGATGGGGTGCTGGTACTGGGGCCGGATAATGGCATACAGGCTTGTGGCGAAGAGGGTTTGGGTCGAATGTTGGAGGCGGATGTGTTGGCGCGAGATGTTGAGGCGTTGCTAAACGCAGACATCGCACAGAAGACGAATTCTTCCATTCCGAATTTTACCCATAAAGGCGAGAGAAGGCAGGATCGCCGAATGAATGGTGCGAAGATTGTCATTACTGCCGGCCCGACTTATGAGGCGATAGACACGGTGCGCGGTATTACTAATCGCAGCTCGGGCAAGATGGGTTATGCCATTGCTCAAGCTGCGATTGAGCAGGGCGCACAGGTCACTTTGATTTCAGGTCCTACTTCGCTGGTTAAACCTCTGGGTGCACAATGTGTTGACGTGACGAGTGCCGAGCAGATGTTTGATGCCGTCAAGCAGAATTTGCCTGGTTGTGATGTTTTTATTGGTGTTGCCGCAGTGTCAGATTATCGCGTTGCCCAATCCAGTAAGAAAAAAATAAAGCGCAGCACTGACAATCTTTCGCTTGAGCTAATTCCTAATCCGGATATTCTTGCGTATGTAGCTAGCCAGCAGAATCCTCCTTTTTGTGTAGGCTTTGCCGCAGAGAGTGAAAATCTTGCTGAATTTGCTGAGCAAAAACGCCGCGAGAAAAAACTGCCTTTGCTGGTTGGAAATCTTGTACAGAATGCTATCGGCAGCGATGATAATGAGTTGGTGTTATTTGACGACAGCGGCAGGCAAACGCTGCCGCGAGCAGACAAACTTACTTTGGCCCGCCAATTGATACAGCGTATAGCACAACGAAAAAAAGGAGCGATTCGATGAAGCATCTTGAGGTAGATGTGAAAATTCTCGATTCTCGTTTGCTTGAGAATATGCCGGGATATGCGACCAGCGGTTCAGCAGGGATAGATTTACGTGCCTGCATAGACCACAATATGGTGATTCAGCCGAGGCAGTGTGAACTCATTCCAAGTGGTATTGCCATCCATTTGGAGAATCCGGGTTATGCTGCGATGATTTTACCGCGTTCAGGGTTGGGGCATAAACACGGTATTGTGTTAGGTAATCTGGTTGGTTTGATAGATTCGGATTATCAGGGGCAGATATTCGTTTCCCTTTGGAATCGCAGTCAAATTGCTTTTACTTTAGTTCCAATGGAACGTATGGCGCAAATGGTGATTGTTCCTGTGATGCAAGCTAAATTCAGTATAGTGGATGAGTTTCCGGTAAGCGAGCGTGGTAGTGGCGGATTCGGCAGCACCGGTAAGCATTAAATTCTCCAGAAAAGGGAATCTCGTAGAATACAAATTCGGTCAGGTTGAGTTTTGAGATTAAGTAACCAACAGAAACATCAGCCCTTTGCGATCACAGCTTCAATTTCTGCGAAAGTATGTGCCAATTCAAAATTTTGAACTTGAGCACCTAGTTGCCGGGCGATTTGAGTAATAGAGAATAAGCCGCATACAGCTTCCTTGCCATCCTTTCCTTTTTCAATTACCAATGCGTGCTGGCGGTGGCATTTTTTCAGGCTGGCAACAATCTGACCGACTTGGGAGCCTTTCACATCTTCAATTGTCAATGTTTCCAATTCGCGCTGTGTAGTCATGATGTCACGCACCATGATGTCGGCGTGCGTCCCTCCCATGTTTTGCAAAAAACGCATCGGCTTCTCTCCCAATACGTCGGTCGCGGTTAATAATCCGGCCACTTGATCGTTGTCGTCGAGTACTAAAAGCAGGCGTACACCGTAGCGGATCATTTTTGCATTGGCTTTGTCCATTGATGTCTTTGCACGTACGCTTACCACTGATACCTTATTCAAGTCCGTCATTACGCTGACTGCCGGGTCGCTTAGCTTGACATGTTCGGGCAGTTCCTGAATTGGGCGCACAAAGGATGCGCCTGTTTTTAAAGGGTAAAATTTCAGCGGACTGTATTCTTTGATCATTTCATAAACTCCTTTAAAATTATATTTTTTGCATGATTACTTGCGATGCAATAGCGGGGTGTTGGGTCTAACTGCCGGGAGGTAGCTGGCTAGTTCTTTGAGCGCCATCGTATAAACTTCGCGCTTAAATTCGACCACGCAACTGATGTCAAGCCAGTAATTATTCCAGCACCATGCATCAAATTCAGGATGCGAACTGGCGCGTAGACAGACATTACAATCACGACCAATCAGGCGCAACAAATACCATATTTGCTTCTGCCCGCGATAGCCACCGCGCGATTCGCGTTTGCTCCAGCTTTGCGGAACCTCGTAGCGCATCCAGTCGCGGGTACGTCCGAGTATCTTTACATGTTCCGGTAATAAGCCCACTTCCTCGTGCAATTCGCGGTACATCGCCTGCTCTGGGGATTCGCCATGTTGAATGCCACCTTGCGGAAATTGCCATGCGTGTTGCCGCACCCGCTTGCCCCAGAACACCTGATTCTTGTCATTTGTGATAATAATGCCGACATTCGGGCGATAGCCCTCTCGGTCAATCATTCTTCACTCTATCTGGTTGATATTAATGTCTTGATTCTTTCACATTTCATTGCTGTTGGAAAGTGTATTGTATTTCTAACCAGTGGCATTCACTGTAAAATTACCGCCTAACTTTAATAATTCAGGCCGCTATAATCATGCGTGTATCACAATTTTTTATTTCCACCCTCAAAGAGGCTCCATCGGAGGCCGAGTTGCCCAGTCATAAATTGATGATGCGTGCAGGGTATATAAAAAAACTGGCCAGCGGTCTGTATACCTGGATGCCTTTGGGTTTGCGCGTATTACGCAAAGTGGAAAATGTTGTCCGTGAGGAAATGAACCGCTGTGGTGCCATCGAGTTATTGATGCCTGCCGTGCAACCGGCTGATCTGTGGATGGAAACTGGGCGCTGGGATGTGTTTGGTCCGCAGATGCTGAAAATCAAGGATCGACACGATAATCTCTTTTGTTTTGGCCCGACACATGAGGAGGTAATCACTGATATTGCACGTCGTGAAATTCACAGTTATCGTCAACTTCCCATAAATTTCTACCAGATTCAAACCAAATTTCGTGATGAAGTCCGTCCACGTTTCGGTGTGATGCGTGCACGTGAATTCGTGATGAAAGATGCATATTCATTCCATGAGGATTTCGAAAGTCTCGAGCGGACATATCGGATTATGTATGATGCCTATAGTTTAATTTTTACGCGTTTAGGACTGAAATTTCGGGCTGTAGCGGCAGATACTGGTGCCATTGGAGGTAGTGGATCGCATGAATTTCATGTGTTGGCTGATGCTGGCGAAGATGGGCTCGCATATTGCTCGAATTCGGATTATGCAGCGAATGTGGAGTTGGCTGAAGCGGTTGTGCCGAGCATCACACGCGGTGAGCCATTAGAAGAAAAGAGGGATATTGAGACGCCTAAACAAACCACATGTGAGCAGGTGGCGGAGTTGCTTGAAATTCCAATTCAACGGACTGTGAAGTTACTTGTCCTTGTAGCAGAGGGTAAGTTGCAGATTCTGTTGTTACGGGGAGATCATAGTCTCAATGAGGTAAAGGTCAGTAAATTACCGAACCTTGCCGATTTTCGTTTTGCCACTGAAGAAGAAATCCGTGCTTATTTCAATTGCCCTCCCGGTTTTCTTGGTCCGGTTGGAATTGACAGAGCCATGACACGTGTTATTGCAGATCGGTCAGTGGTAGTAATGAATGACTTTGTTGTGGGAGCCAATAAGCCCAAGTTCCATATTGCAGGCGTGAATTGGGGGCGTGATATGCCGGAACCAGATTTGGTGGCAGATATAAGGAATGTTGTTACGGGCGACCCTTCCCCAGATGGGAGGGGTAAGCTGGAAATCTGTCGGGGAATCGAAGTCGGACACATTTTTCAGTTACGTACTAAGTATGCGGAGGTGCTCAATGCCACGTTTCTAAATGCACAAGGAAAGATGCAATTCATCGAGATGGGTTGTTATGGCATTGGGGTGTCGCGCATTGTTGCTGCAGCCATCGAACAAAATTTTGATGCCCGCGGTATTGTTCTTCCGAATGCAATGGCGCCGTTTCAACTTGCCATTGTTCCAATAGGGATGGGTAAAAGTGAAGCAGTGCGTAAAGTTGCGGAACAACTATACTCGGATTGTCTTGCCGCTGGTGTTGAGGTATTACTGGATGATCGAGATGAGCGCCCAGGTGTAATGTTTGCAGATATGGAGTTGATTGGCATTCCCCATCGTATCGTTGTAGGTGATCGTGGCTTGAAGGAAGGTATAGTTGAATATCAGGGACGAAAGGATGCCGCCACCAAAACTCTCCCATTGCAAAATGTGTTGGAATTCGTAAAATCAAAACTATGCATGTGATTCGAAAGCCACTTATATTTCATTCAGCTTTGCTGATGTGCTTGGCGTGTGTTCTTGTGATTTCAGAAGTGTTTGCTGGGGCGCAAGTGTATGCACCACTTTCAGCCAGTGTCCGTGCGGTTCTTCAGCGCAGTGTTGCGGATCAGGCCGCGCCAAATCATGCTTTTGCCACACAATATGAAGCCGATTTCTGGCTGAACGAAATGTCTCGACGTATACAGAATCGGATGCCGGATGCTGAATATCGCAAAGACTTTTTGCAAACGGTTCATTATGAAGCCAAGCGGGCCGGGCTTGACCCGGAAATGGTGCTTGGGTTGATTGAGGTCGAGAGCGCCTTCAATAAGTATGCTGTGTCTAAGTCGGGTGCCCGTGGCTACATGCAAGTGATGCCGTTCTGGGTTAGGGAGCTTGGTACTAAAGGACAAAACCTGTTTCATTTGCGTACCAACTTGCGATATGGCTGCACAATCCTCAGGCATTATCTGGACCTTGAAAAAGGCGATTTGTTTCGGGCTCTGGGGCGCTATAACGGTAGTCTGGGTAAGTCGAGATATCCCAATCTGGTACGTTCCGCATGGCGCAAAAACTGGGCTTTGCCACGCAGTAAAGTCAGCGGCAGCTACTTTCCAGCTAGTTGAACTTTCCTTTGTTTATGTATGCCTCAATGCTGGTGCGTGTCACCTCTCCTGCGTGGCGACTTACCAGTTTGCCCGTTGGGTTGTATAAATAGCTAACGGGGAGTGCATCAATCACTCCAATCTGTGCCGTAATTTCGCGATTGCCCATAACTATTGGATAGTTGATGCCATGCGCTTTAGCGAAGTTTGAAACCTTGATGCTGGAACCTGATTCAACCGCGATTCCAATAACTGCCAACCCCTTGTTCTTGTGGGCACTGTGCAGATCGGATAATTCGGGTATTTCGCTCAGGCAAGGTGAGCACCAAGTGGCCCAGAAATTTATCAACACCCACTTTCCTCGGTAATCTTTCAAGCGGTGCATTTTTCCATTGATATCTTTGAACGAAAAACCATCCGCATGGCTGATGGGCGATATTGCCAATAAAAGCCATGCCGAAACTGCTAATAATAACCTAGTGGCCGTGTTTCTCGGGCGCATTATCGTCATGTTCTTTACTACCCATGCTGTCGTGTTCAGAAGCATGTGTGAAATACAGTGCCAGCGAGATTAGCGCAATACTTGCCCCAAGATAAACCAAATCCAGAGGGGTGCTTAGCTTCATGTTCAATGCTTCCTCAAACAGTGTGACGATCATGATCATAAGAATTACTTTGGCTAGACGGGATTTGAGATCGTCGAGGTTGTTTATGACTAAAATTTTGCTGGAAGATTTGCTGCCGTGTGCCTGGTCAATGTCGCTGATGAATAACTCGTAAAGACCCAGTGAAAATATCAACATCACTGTTGCCAGCAAATAACCATCCACTACCTCGACGATGTGAGACACGGTGCCATCATGAAGTGCCTTGCGAGCCTCGTCGGTCATTCCAGAGTCGGCGTAGTGCATGGCATGACTGAAAAGGTACACAACGTCAACGGTGGCCATATAGAATATTGCCACGCCGGACAATAAGCTTCCAATTACTGCCGTCAGTATCATAAAGCGACTGTTCCACAA
>Ga0224495_10002836_pt1 | contig 10996 bp, 6 predicted proteins | sample SF_Jul11_sed_USG_FD_168128 | JGI IMG/M metagenome (GOLD analysis project Ga0224495, IMG submission 168128) | Sediment microbial communities from San Francisco Bay, California, United States - SF_Jul11_sed_USGS_4_1 | ecosystem: Environmental > Aquatic > Marine > Sediment | place: USA: California...
GCCGTGAATAAGCGGGTATCCGGTCTCCTTGACCTCCGGGCCAGTGGATCCGAAGCCGGTATAAATCTTCATGCCCCATTGCATCAGCGGGCAAACGGATTTCCCACACCCCTTCACTGTTGATTCGTTCAAGCGCAAACCTTTTCTTCTCCTGCCAGTTCGTCATATCTCCAATCAGATATATCGCATCGGCATTGGGTGCCCATTCCCGAAAAATCCATTCGTTGCGATAAAAATGAAGACCGAAGTATTCGTGACCCGAAGCAAAATCCGCCAGACTGATCTTATTGCCGGTGAGCATTTTTTCCGTTTTAGCAATTCGGGTAAAACGCCGTTTGAGATCTCTTTCATACGGCTTAAGATAGGGGTCACTCTCCAGAAGAAGTTTTATGGGATCATTCATCATTGGTCACGTGCTTGCCACGCCTGCCCGGTGAAATGTGAAATTTATTTCACCGGGGTGAATTCCCTGCCCCGAAAAAATTACTTCATGAGGGGCACTCGTCACTTGTTACTCGTCACTATTTGTTTTGGGTTGACATTCTTCATAAGAAGCTTGGGGTAATCAGCGGACGCTGTAACATCTTTTCGTAAAGTTCGATGTATTGTTGGGCCGTCACGTCATGATTGAAGGTAGCAACACTTTCTGTCATTATACGTTCAATTTGTCGCGCTTTGGTTTTTGCCGGGAGTTTATAAAATTTCATGGCCTCCTGAATTGCCCAGAACAATCCCCCGCTATCATAGGTTTCAAATTTGAAGCCGTTGCCTAAATTTTTATTCACATCTAGCTGAACAACCGTATCGTGAAGCCCCCCTGTATCATGAACCACCGGCAATGCACCATAGATGGCGCCGATCATCTGCGGTAGCCCACAGGGTTCAAACAGGGAAGGCATCAGTACAAAATCAGCAGCACCATAGGCCAGATGTTCCAACCACTCGTTGAAATCGCATATGGCCACTTGTTTATGTATCTGGTGGTAATTAACGATGTCTTTAAAGTGTTGCTGAAACTCACCGTTGGCCACAAAGAGAAACTGAATATGCTCTTTCCAGTACATAGAGACTACCCGATAGAGAATTTCTGAAAGCAATTGGCACCCTTTTTGTCTGTTGTCTAATCGCGAGGGCCAAAAAAAGATCGGAGCCTTGTCGTCCTGAATTAGGCCGAATTCTTTCTGCAGATAACGTTTGTTTTCCTTCTTACCTTCTGCATGATCCTTGGCACCGTACTGGCGGTAAAGGTCCTGATCTTTTTCGGGATCAAAGCTGGGATCCGGCGCGTTGAGGATACCAACAGCGCATCCGGCATGCCATTTGTTGGAGAGTTCTTCCCTCAACGGCGGCTCAATAAAATCATGTCGCCCCTCAATGATCTCCATAAGAAACGTCGGGCTGACCGTATTGACAAAATGCGCGGCAAAGACGCCGCTAACCAGAAAATCCACTGGATTCACTTCTCGGGCACTTTCGTACTCCTCGGCATAATTCACATAATACAGATGCCGCCAAAAGTACGCGGCATCGATCCCACGATCCTCGATAAGGGAAAGACGCGTTCTTACGGTATGGATATTATGGATAGTGAAGAGACATGGAATGCCCCCTTCTCTGGATAGGGCCGGGATCAGGCCGGTCATCCAGTCGTTGCAGTGTATCAGATCCGGCTGAACGCGGGGAATGATATTATTGATAACTTCTCTTTGAAATGCCAGCGAAAGCTTGGTGTTTTCACCACCATAATCGGAATAGACCCGGTTAAGATAAAAAAAGGCACGATCTTCGGCCAAATGCACCCTGTCACCCGGCATAATCCGTTGGATGGCGTTCAGCTCCTTTTTAAGAAAGGGGGCAAGACGGTCCCTGAATATGGAGCGGTAATCAGGAAGCGCCACATGAACATCAGCACCCTGATCAAATAAGGCCTTGATCAGGGCAGCAGATACATCGGCCAGCCCCCCGGCCTTGGCCGTAAGAAAGCTGGCCATGCTTTTCATGCGGTCAGGCAGATAGGTGACCTCAGGGGTAACGATGAGTATACGGGGATTTGCCATTTTACTATCCCTATTGATATTTTTTTATACGAGTAGCATGTTTAGTAGTCATTTCAATCGATCCATCACGCCCATGTAATGTGTCCGGGAGCGAACTTTATTCGATCATCTCCACGGGGAACAGCCCTGACAGTAAATCCGTATCGACCTGAAGCGGCACAGGTGATGTTGCAGGTGTATAGATATGCACCATTTCCTTGATCTTCTTTAACTGTCATTTCTTCATAATGACTTTCAGATATCGTATCCACTGTTTTCAGGGGTCCATAATAGAGTTCTATGTTGACCTCATCCGGGCGAAGTTCCCCCAGATTCACCACCGCTGTTAGGGAAAAATTGTCTCCCACCCGAAACGGACCTTCTGTTTCCCGAACAGGAGTCTCGATATTTATTTTACTCCACAAGGTGTCGAGTCGTTGATATTGTTTTGAAAAAACTACAGCATCTTTGGCACTATCCGAAGTCAGAGATTCCAGGCGCCTCGCAGCCGGTGCATAGAAAAGCGATTCATATTTAGAAATCATGACATGGGTGCAAAAATTCTGCATCGCCATCACCATCGCTGCTTTCATCATTTTTAACCACCGGACCGGAATATCTCCGTTTTTTCTCTCATAGAAACAGGGGATGACCTCATTCTCAAGAACATTATATAGGGCTTGGCTTTCCACCGAATCTTGATATGCCGGATCTGTGTACTCTTCACCATTTCCGATACGCCATCCTGTTTCTTCTGTATATCCTTCACACCACCATCCATCGAGGATACTTACATTGAGAACGCCGTTGGCAGCTGCTTTCATTCCGGAAGTGCCGCATGCTTCAAAAGGACGCCTGGGTGTGTTCAGCCACACATCCGCACCCTGAACCAAATGCCTGGCAATATTGATGTCATAATCTTCAAGAAAAGCTATTCTGGGACGCACCTTGGTTCTGCGTGCAAATTCAATGATGCGCTTGATCAGATCTTTGCCCTCATTGTCTCTGGGATGGGCTTTTCCTGCAAAAATGAACTGGACCGGTTGGCTCTCCGATGTAATCATGGCCTCAAGTCTCTCAGGATCTCTTAGCAGAAGATAGGCGCGCTTATACGTTGCAAACCGACGGGCGAATACAATGGTCAATATGTCCTGATCCAGAACCGATTCAGCATCTTTCATCATTGCTCTGGGAGCATTTCGTCGGCTGTATTGTTTTATCATCAGTGCTCTACAGGTTCGAATGAGGCGGCTCCGGCTCATTTCGTGAGCACGCCAAAGCTCTTCATCATAAATGTCATCAACCCGATGGGTTACTTCCGGACTCGACACGTGCTGATGCCACTCAGGCCCCAGATATCTTTCAAAAAGCATGACATTCTCTATGGAAATCCAGGATGGAATATGTATACCGTTGGTAATATGGGTGATGGGAACCTCGTCTTCAGGGATTCCTTCCCAGACATGAGACCACATCCGTCGGGCCACCTTTCCGTGCAAATCGCTGACGCCGTTTTTGTATTGGGCCATTCGCAAACCCAGCACAAACATGGAAAGGGGGGCATCTGAACCGGATTTCACAGCTTGCCCCCACGATATAACCTCGTCAACGGTCACCCCCAGCCGGTCTGCCAAGGAACCCAGATACGGTTTTACAAGATCCAATGGGAACTCGTCGTGACCGGCGGCCACTGGCGTATGGGTGGTCAAAACCGTTGTTCTGGAAACAATCTCTTCGGCTGTCTTCAGATCGACGTTATATTTCGACATCGTTTGGGAAAGTCGTTCCAGGGTGGCAAAAGCACAATGCCCTTCATTCAAGTGGCACACCATGGGATAAATACCCATGGCTTCAAGACAGCGCATTCCCCCGATTCCCAGAAGCACTTCCTGGGCCAGCCTTATTTTTTGATCTCCGGCATACAGACGTGATGTGATGTTTCTAATATGCGGAGGATTCTCCGGCAAATTGGTATCTAGCAGATATAGCGGAACGCGTCCAACCATTATTTTCCATACAGCGGCTTTTATTTCGCCTGTCGGCCCCTCCACAGATATGGTGACATCTTTCCCTGAACGATCTTTCGCCAGCTTCACGGGCAGATGATAGATATCGGTCTCCGGATACTCCTCCTGCTGCCATCCATCCGGATCAAGGAACTGATGAAAATAGCCCTTACTATATAAAATCCCCATCCCGATCAACGGAAGGGCAAAATCGGACGCCGCCTTCAGGTGGTCACCTGCAAGCACACCAAGACCACCGGCAAAGATAGGTACACTCTCATGAATTCCATATTCCATGGAAAAATACGCAATGGTACCATTTTGTCCGTATGGTGTTTCGCTATGATCCACAGGGGTTAAAATCTCAGCGACAAAACGCTCTTTCACCCGTTGCTGATGGGCCAGAAAGCTTTTGTCTTTTGATAGTTTTTCCAGTTGTTTCTGGGGAATTAAGGTTGAAAAAACAATGGGATTTCGCCCGGACTCTTCCCAGAGTCTGGGATTAATCCGACGAAACAGCTCAATGGCGTCCAACCGCCAGCACCACCAGAGATTGCGCGCCAAAACCTGGAGAAAAGAAAGCGGTTCAGGAACAGCAGGGAAAACCTGAAAAGTTTGTATATGGCTCATATTCATCTATCCTTGTTGTTGGTCTTTTGCCTGCCCCGTAAAATTCCGCCAGGACTATTTCACGGGGGCATCCGTCACGTATTATTCATTACCAGTGATTCGTCACATTTAATTTTCTGTTAAAATACTAAACCATTGATCAATAGTCAACTATCTGGTACCCAAACAAAATTTTCTTTAGCCATATTAGCGAAAAGTGAATCGGGCAACAGCCCGTTAATTTGCATCTTTAAGCAGCTTCCACACCCGAACGATCTCGCTGGCGCCCCAGGCCTGTGCATCACAGCCCCTCGGTTGATGTGGAAAATCTCCGTCCAGAATTTCCGGCACATGACCGATGCAACCTTTGGATATGAGTCCGGCACTGCTTGCCAGCCAGTCAAGTGCCGTCTCTTTACCTTTTATACCATAAGCCTTTATCCATGCTTCACAATAACTGGGAAACAACCATGTCCATGCCGTACCGTTATGATAGGCCGGTTTCCGTTTTGTATCTTCATCTCCGATATATTTTCCCTGGTAGGGATGGTCTGGATCATTCATCGTTTTTCCATGATACTCGACAATTAGAGGACGTCGAACAGGTCGGTCGGCAAGACTCCGTATGGCACCGGGTATCAAAAGTTCCTCACATGCTGCGACGACCTTTCGGCAAACATCCACGTCGGATACAGCGCCAAGGGTGACGGCAAGGAGCTGATTCGGTCTCAATGCATCGTCAGGCTCTGCCTGCCTGGCCGGCACTCCTGGACCGGCATGGAGACAATCGGCCAGATGCGCTTCATTTTTGAGAATATAATGCTCGAGAATCGAAGACTGAACCTGAATTGCTTTACGTTCCCAGTCGCCCTTATCCCCCGAAGGATCGATGCGGGCCAAAAAAGAGAGCGTCGCATACCACAGTGCCTGGATCTCGATGGGGTAACCTTCACGTGGCGTGCCCGCTGGAAAGTTGGTGTCCATCCATGTAAAATGGGATGGACTGAAAATGAGACCCGATTCAGGATCCATCCGAATGCCGTTGGATGTGCCGGTCATGTAAGCATGGCCGATGGAAAAGAGAATCTGGCGAACGGTCCGATTGCCATATTGCATATCAAGGAAAGCATCGCTCCCCTCAAACCTTAAAAACTCATCACAAACAACACAATACCAAAGGGGAGCGTCGGAAGTGTCCCTGTTTCCCGCATTTTCCCCCTGAATCATGTTGGGGATCGTTCCGTGGGTTTCATATTGGCCAAACAGTTTTATTATATCCCGGGCCTCATCGGTTTTCCCTGCTGCTATCAACCCTCGAACAAAGATCAGGGCATCTCGCCCCCAGTCAAGGAACCATGGATATCCGGCAATAACCGTATGCAATGCACCTCGATTCACCGTATAGTGATCCATCGCTTTTTCCAGCACATCCACCGGTGCTAATAATTTGTTTTCTTCAACGTTAAACGACTCACTGTCTTTTATCGATGGCATGATGATCCCGGGATCAGGTGTTTTTCCCTCCCCAATTCGTGCATTCAATGTCACAGATCCACCGTCGGTCAGGAACGTATGGAAATAACCGGGACTAAAGAGATCCGAATCCGGGTCAAGACCTCGCTCAGCCTCTTTGGGTCTGTGAACCATGTATTGCCACTCAGGCTCCCACACAAAGTCGCCGTCAGTAATCGTCATATTCAGTTGATGCTTCTGATCCGGGGAAAAATTGAAGCCATCCGGCTTTGAATCGACAGCATGCTGCCAAGTGTGTTCAGGTCCATGGTAGGCTTTGGTGGTATCATGAAAGTTCCGGTTTTCAATATCAGGCCGCAAGATGAGGCGAACCGGTTCGTGGTCAGGCAGCCGTCCATTTCGGCCTTTGGCCGGTTCGCGGTTAAAAATCATTCGCAAACTATTCTCTCCGGATATCATCTCCACATAAACGGACAAAAATACATGTTGCCCCTGCCCTGTGGGTACCTGAAATCGCCATATCCCTTTTGAACCCGAATTAGAATAAAAGGAAACAAAACAATCATCGCAAATCTCTTGTGAATATCCCTGAAACACCAGCCATGCCCGGCAGCGAGTGAACATGATCCAGCGATCTTCGGGAATTTCGCAGTCTATATTTGCCGCCAATAAGGCATCGTACCGGCTTGAAAGCTCACCCCAGGAAACAAAGGCCCTGAGCATACCGCCCCGGCCGTTGGTTCCAAGCATAAGGAGAGAGCGGTCTGAAAGATCCGCCCGGTCAAAAATTCCTTTTACAGTTGCATCTTTTGCCCTGGGAAGGAAAAAAAGTGGCCCATCAACATGTTGGGTTTCTCCTGGCGTGTAAACCGATATCTTCAGAGTGAAAGAAGAATGAGCTCCTGAAGAATGCATAGGGGAAAAGAGTGCAAAAAACGACCCATCCGAGCACGGCAAACTCTCCTCCTGGGCAAGGCACCGGTCCTTATCCATAATCCGGGCACGAAAAGAAGTATCTGCACGGACCATCAAAAAATGATCCGGCGGAATCATGACCTCTCGCCGGATGTCCCTGGGCCACTGCCATGTGATGATCCTTGATTCATCACTGAAAGGGTTAAGGCTGCGACAAAACTCAACGGGATTTTCCGTAAACTTCCGAGCCATTTCATCCGGATCAAGAGTATCCAAATCTTGAACACCTTTGTAGAATCGAAAGATGTCCAGGGCCTTGGCGCGCATCCTCTGTTTTTTTATCCGCTCCGGATAAAGCAAGGCAAAAGATTCTGCTTCGAGGATAGGATTCATGTCAAGAGGGTCATCGGTAAGACAAAGGACCTCGCCGGGATCGAGGAGATGGGAAAACTGCTCATGAGATTCGGTAATCGTCACCACCTCTCCGGAGATCAGGTCCGTCAAAGACAATTCTGACATGCCTGTCTTTTGAGGATCCCAGGCCCCCAGAGTCTCTTTCTTATCATCCAGATTTGCCAAAATAAGGAGCTTTTTCCCCGATGGCAGATGATGCCTTACCAGTGCCAAATGATTCCCCTCCCCTTTTTGTAACATTTTTAGTTCTGTATGGTCGTGAAAAGCCGTATTAATTTTGAGGAGGGTGTTGAGACGTCGAATGTGTTTTACCTGGTTTGTTTTTGAACCCCAGTTTAATGAAGAAGCCCCATGGACATTGATCTTTTCGGTGGCATACCATTCCACACCATTGGCAAATCCGAAACCGCCTTGGGAACTGAAAAGGGCGCACAGAGCGGTACGCATACGGGCAAATATTTCGGACCGTTCAGCCAGACGCAGGTTGTCGTGGGTCTCGGCGAAATGGACGGCAATCCCGTCACTGGCAGATATCTCGTTGGCTCCCGGCAGATACGCTTCGATCTGGTTGCGGTCATAGTTCTGAAACAACTCAGAATAGGTCCAGTTGAAATTGGCCCTGTTCAAAATGTCACGGGACACTGAAATTTTTCCGCCAAGTCCTTCTAAAATAAAAATGGTGTCCGGATACTGTTCCCTGACCTTTGCCACCATATACCGCCATGCAGAAACCGGTATCATGTATCCTGCATCGCAGCGAAATCCGTCCACACCCCGGCGGCACCAGGTAATAAAAACATCTGCCATATATTCCCACAGATCCTTTTTAGTATAATCGAGCCTCGTAAGGTCCTCCCATAAGACTCCCCAGGCGCCCGGAACTTCGATTTTACCGTCAGAGTCCCGGACCAGCCACTGCGGGTGGGTTTCATGGAGACCGGCGGCCCAACCGGTGTGGTTGATAGCGATGTCGATAAAAATCGAGGCCTGACGCTCATGGATTGCATCCACCAGCTCAATGAATTGCTCAAGGGGTGTGGCCCGTGAATCGAATTCGGCCAATGCCGAATCAACGGCTGTAAAACTAAGGGCCGCATACGGGCTGCCAAAGCGTCCCATCCGGGCATAGGTGGTAGGCGTGGGATGGATCGGTAGCAACTGGATAACCCTGCACCCCAGTTCACCGATGATGAAATCCAACTCTTTTATCAAATCACGAAAGGTTCCTGAAGGTGGAATAACGGTATATCCGTTTTTGTCCAGACTTTGGATCAAATTTTCATCCGCATTCTGAAAAAAATCACCGCTTTTGTTTGGACCGAACTGTCGGACAAACGCATTGTAAATGATGTTGGAGCAGCAGGTGTCTGCCGGCTCAACATTGATGACGACATTCGACCCTTCCGGCCATACCGGTCGTGTCTCCCCTTTGGGTAAAAAAAAACATTTCCCCTCAAAATGTCCGACTTCACAAAGCGGAACTGTAATTTTAAAGCTTTGGTCGTCAATGCGCTTCATTGATAGGTCGAACCAGTCCCTGCCCAGCGGCGGCCGGTTATCTTCGACCTCCGTGATGATCTCTCTTCTGGCTGTTTCTGCATGCCCAATGTTCGTCCGAAGCCAGGCGCTTCCTTTTTGAGGGTGGGGAAGAGAGAGGGTAAATGAACGGGTATCGCCCCGAAACATCAGAATGCGGGTCCCTGGTTCAGGATTCTGAATAACTCTATTTGAATTCTTCATGTGGCTTCACTTTTTACGAGGGTGTTTTGTATTAGGTATTTAGTGGCCTTGCAAGCCGGAATATTGACAGATATTTTACCTGAATCTTCAACGAGTTGGAGGCTTTCATATGCAAGATTCAGGTTTTAAACCTAAACACAACATACAAAACATCAACATTTTTTTAAATTCGAGTTTTATGAATTTATTAATATAGGTCAATGAAAATTGGGTGTCAAAGGAAAAGGCGTCATTATGTAAATACTGAAGGTTTATATGGATGAAGAAATTTGCGGCCCATTCATAACCTCAGACCGAGAACCCAACAGATCAGAAATCTTTTGTCTGAGTTCTTCGGCTGCTGAATGGCTTTTGACCACATATCCATCAGCCATAGAAAGTTGGGGACAATCCAGGTGGGTGTCGTGAATGGTAACGATAAGCACCGGAAGATTCGGATCACGAACTTTTATTTCTTTTAATACATCCCACACCAAAAATCCATGCTTTAAGTATTGATTCAGCAAAACAATATTGGGCTTAAATGATAAAATATCTTCCGTAACAGCTTCGATATTATCCGTTGTTGAGACATTATGCTTCTCACCGGTCAGCCCTTCCCTGCAAAGGTCCCTTATCCATGCCTGATCATCGATAATAAGGATATTGGCCATTTTTATCTCCCCGGCCGAGTCTTCTTGCAAGAGTTCCGCTATGGTGAAATGGAATCGGCACATTCAAACAGCATAAAAGTAATCTATATTGAAAATCAAATGTATTACAGTTTTAATAGTACTCTACGTACTTAACACCGACTCCGAAATGATCGTCATCTTCACCGCCAATATCTTTCCACCATTTGACTTCAGCAAGGGAAATGGTCCGCAACCCCTCGCTGAGTTCAGGATCAGAAGCATCAAACAGACAGTCATTCATTTGGAAATAAATATTGGCTCCCTCTTTGAAAAAAACATCGGACTCGAAATACATGCCATCCTTGCTGAAATTGAGCACTTTGGCATTGAACATCTTTTTTTTGTTAAAACAACCCCATGCGATGGATGCTTTGCATCTATGACGTTTATCGGTTCTTTTTTCCATAAGTCATGTCACCTCCTGCAATACGTTATTTTTCAAGCTCAAGCGGAAGATAGATCAATCGGGTTTTTCGAGTTAATGCACAACATGCCTCTTTAATGTCACTGCGACTTGGTCATCAAGATATAGAAAAATGAGCTCCAGGGTACAATTGTCTAAAAGATATCTTTCCCATCCAAGCCTTTCCAGTGCATATTTTACTTCAACTGTTGTAAAATACCATACACTTCCTTTAATATTGTATACGTCTTTAATCAGTCGAGTTATCTCAATGGGGGCCAGCCCTCTGTTTTTTAATCTCCCTGATATCATATTTCTTATATTTAGCACCAAAGCCTCCGGATTAATTTGAGTCACTTGATGTGTTCATTAGAAAATACATCAAAGCCTATATTTTTATTTTTTAATGCTTATCAAATTTCAATTTGTATTGTCCATAGAGAGGATGGTTCATTTTGATAGGGGAAACTCCTATAAAATGGGAACTTATCCTAATTGTAGCTGGAACAAATTACAGCGTATCTAAAACTTGACTGCACTCGCCGGTTGTTTAACGTTGAAGCGAAAAAATTAATAAGGTTATTTCTTCAATATTTATGATATGGTGGAGCAGATCAACTCTTGACAAAAAGTATCGAACCTGAAAATATTTGGATTTTATTTTTAAATGTATTAGACCCAGATCCGATGAAATAATGAATCTATTAACAGCTTACGATATTATTC
>Ga0224495_10002837_pt1 | contig 10993 bp, 11 predicted proteins | sample SF_Jul11_sed_USG_FD_168128 | JGI IMG/M metagenome (GOLD analysis project Ga0224495, IMG submission 168128) | Sediment microbial communities from San Francisco Bay, California, United States - SF_Jul11_sed_USGS_4_1 | ecosystem: Environmental > Aquatic > Marine > Sediment | place: USA: California...
CGCATCACCGCCGCCAGCGGATTGACCGAACAGGAAATCGAACGCATGGTGCAGGATGCAGAGCGTTTCGCCGGCGAGGACAAGGGCCGCAAGGAGAAGGCGGAAACCTTGAATCAGGCCGAATCCCTGCTCTACACCACGGAAAAAACCCTGGGCGATGTCAAGGATTCCGTACCCAAAGAGCAACAGGAGCAGGTTCAGAAGGCCATGACCAAGCTGCGGGAAGCCCTGGGCAACGAAGATCTGACCGCCATCAAGACGGCCATGGAGGGACTCACCAAATCCTCCCATGTTCTGGCCGAGGCTCTGTACAAGAAAAACGGGGCGCAACCAGGCGGCGAGGAGGGCGCGGCAGGGGGCGCGAGCCAGGGCGGCGGATCGGCCAAGGGTGGCGCCGGCGATGCGGACAACGTGGTAGATGCCGAGTTCGAAGAGGTGAAGGACAACAAATAGGTAGACCCTGGCGCACCTGCGCATTCACCCGGTTCCCGCGGTTCCCGTGAGTGCCAGGAACCGCGCGCCACCCCGCACACAGGGTTTGGCCACGCTTCATTGAGCGGGGCCTGGTCCAATCGCTAATCAGGAGTATCGCTCTTGGCCAAGCAGGATTATTACGAAACACTGGGCGTTGAACGTTCAGCATCCGAGGATGAGATAAAAAAGGCTTATCGCAAGCAGGCCTTGAAATATCATCCGGATCGCAACCCCAACGACAAGGAATCCGAGCAGAAGTTCCGCAATGCCAGCGAAGCCTATGCCGTGCTGAGCGATAAGCAGAAGCGCGCCCAATATGACCAATACGGCCATGTGGAAGGCATGGAGGGCATGGAGGGTTTTGGGGGCTTCGGCCAGGGTGGGTTCAACCAGGGGGGCTTCGGGGACATCTTCGGGGATATTTTTTCCGAATTTTTTGGCGGTGCCCGGGGCGGTCCACGCCGTTCGGGCGCGCAACGGGGGGCCGATCTCCAATACAACATGGAGATCACCTTTGAACAGGCCGTGAACGGTCACGCCACCGAAATCACGTTTCCCCGGCTGGTTTCCTGCGACCAGTGCGGCGGGTTGGGCGCCAAATCCTCCAAGGACATCGAGGTCTGCCCCACCTGCCACGGCACGGGTCAGCAACGTATGCAACAGGGGTTCTTCAGTGTTGCCACCACCTGCTCGCGCTGCGGCGGGGTTGGCAAGATTGTTCGCACCCCCTGCCCCAAGTGCCGAGGCGAGGGCCGCATGCGCGAGCAGCATAAAATCCGCGTCACCATTCCCGCTGGAATCGATACCGGCTCGCGTCTCAAACTCTCCGGCGAAGGAGAGTCCGGAGCGAATGGCGGTCCCCCCGGAGATCTCTATATCGCCATCAGCGTGCAGCCTCACCCCTTCTTTCATCGCGAGGGCAACGACATCCTGTGCGAGGTCCCCGTATCCATCGTCCAGGCCGCCCTGGGGGGCGAGATGGTTGTGCCCACCCTGGAGGGCAAGGTGGGCATGAAAATTCCCGCCGGGACTCAGAGCGGGCGTTCCTTCCGCATCCGCGACAAGGGAGTGCCGGTTCTGCGGGGTTCGGGCCGGGGGGATTTATATGTGAAGGTGGTGGTGGAAGTCCCCACCAATCTCTCGGACCGACAAAAGCAGATCCTGAAAGAATTCGCCGAACTGGACGTCAAGACCAAAAACAAAAAGCAGTATCCGCTCATCGAAAAATTCCTGGAGCGGGTCAAGGAGATGTTCGAATCCTGATTGCCGGCGAATACATCCGCCCCTCCCAGCGTTTCCGTCTCCCCCCCCTCTTCCGTGGTTGAAAACGCTGACCCCCTGGTGCGTTTAAGACGAAAGGGAGCCGGCTATGGGTATCCTAAAGCTGAACGGTCCTGTTTAAATTCTTAGTAAGCCCGCAACAAAGTAAATACGGGATTTTTTTGCATGCCAGCGCTGTGAGGCTGGTCCGTCCAAGGATTCCCCCAGTGTCCTTTTTCGGTCGGGGGGATGCAGCCGATCCTGCTTACCCTGGCTTCCAGGAAACCGGATACGCGCCTGGGAATTCCCCATGGCATGCGCCTTCAGGGCGATCTTCGTTCCACGGTTTCCTTTTGGACTTCGATTGACACCCTGGCGATTAAAGCCGAAAATTGTACTTGCAGTAATGGGTGAACTCAAGAAGTTCAATGTGTATTGCCACCCTTTTAAGTGGACAAGCAGCTAAATGATCCTCCTGATGGGGTGCAAGGTTAGGCTATGGGAAAGACCAATCGTCACTTGAAGCCGGTATTGCAAAGTCTGGTCTATCTGGGAGTTGCCGCCATCGCTGCCCTGGGGGGGGTATCCTGTATGGGCGGGGACACATTATCTGGCCCCGAGTCCAAGACCACGCTTTACATAAACGGAACTTCCGGAATGCAGGTGGCTCTGAATGGCGACTGGACCCGTCCGTGTAATTACGACCCGGTATTGCTGGAAGCGGTACAGACGAAAATGACCATCGACGGTTCCGGTTTCACCACCACCCAGTCGGTATTTGCAGACGCCAACTGTAGCGGTACAGCGTCCAAGGTCTATTCCCGCAGCGGAACCTTTGTCCTTGGAGAGGAGGTCGCGGTGGCGTGGCTGGATGCCGATGGCGGGAAAAATCCACCCCCTGGGGTCACTGCACAGAGCGCCACAACCCGCATCAATACGGAAGCCACAGCCACCCTGGACGTGAGCGATCCGGCCCTGATTCTTTTGTATAACACCGCGAAACATTGCCAATTTGAAGACTGGAAGGTGGGGATTGCTAAAAATATTGCCGGGTGCGTTGAGGAGGACATGCCCATACTGCCCGATACCTTCACCGCATATGAAGTCATTGATGATTCTGGCATCCCACTGAAATGGTATTCCGGCAGAGGTTTTATGGTGGGTACGGTAAATAGCTTTGACCCCCTGCTGCGCTAAGGTGTCAAAGAACCTCTTCGGCGCTCGTCGTCATTCCATGAGGCCCGCGACCCTCTGGCGTGGGCCTTTTTGTGTTTTATAGGGGGGAATGGGGGTGGATGGCGGAAACGGCGGGGATTACTTCTTCCCGCCGGAAATCTTTTGTATCTGGTCGCGGCGTTCGATGATGTGGTCGATCAGACCGTACTCCTTGGCCTGTTCGGGACTCATCCAGTTATCGCGCTCGATATCCCTGGCTACCTGTTCGGCCTTGTGACCGGTGTGGCGGGCATACAACTCGATGATCCGCTCGCGGTCTTTCAGAATTTCCTTGGCTTGGATCTCCAGATCGGTGGCACGGCCTTGATACCCGGTCATCAGGGGCTGATGAATGAGAATCTTGGAATTGGGCAAGGCGTACCGGCTGCCCTTGTCCCCGGCCAGGGAGATGATGCTGCCCATGCTGGCGGCCAGACCCGATACCACGGTGATAATGGGGGCGGCGATGTAGCGCAGGGTGTCGTAGATGGCAAAGCCGGAGAACACTTCACCCCCGGGGGAGTTGATCAATACGGTAATGGGGTCCTTGTTGTCATCGCTATCCAGCAGTATCAATTGCTGGAGCACCTTTTGCGCCAGTTCGGAATCCACCGCGCCGGAGATGATCAGGGTGCGGGTGGTCAGCAGGCGTTGCAACAGGCCGTCGCCGCCCGGGGTCTCTGGACGCGCTTCCTTGTCTTTTCCCATGGCCAGACTCAATTCCTTGCGGTGGCTATCCATGCGGGTCCTTGGGTGGATTTTGACTTGATGGAGAATTCGCGCACCGAGGGGGAGGGTATCCCCTTCCATGCGGCCCATCCTGCTCCCCGCGCATCGGTGGCGGTATACGCCGCCACAGATGCACGGGGGTAATGTCTTGCGATAGCACGCGGTGCGCACACTACTTGATTTGCACGCTCGCGCCGGCTTCTTCCAACTGCTTCTTGATTTTCTCGGCTTCGTCCTTGGTGACACCCTCTTTCACGGTGTTGGGGGCGCCCTCCACGAAGTCCTTGGCTTCCTTCAGGCCCAGACCGGTGATCGTGCGGATTTCCTTGATCACGTTGATCTTCTTATCGCCCGCGCCGGCCAGCACTACGGTGAATTCCGTTTTCTCCGAAGGAGCGGCGGCGGCAGCGGCGGCAGGGGCCATGGCCACTGCGGCGGCGGCGCTCACGCCAAACTTCGTTTCCATCTCCGTTACCATTTCGGACAATTCCAGCACCGACATGTTGGAGATAAATTCGATCACTTGCGCTTTGGTTATATCAGCCATTTCGAAATTCCTTGCCTAATTTTGGTTCAATAATCCGGTTTTCTCAAGGGCGGCCTTACGGCCGACTGGGAAAACCTGTTAGCCATGCGCCGTTCCCGGGGCGAAGAGTTCCCCTGGGGCCAACGCCGGGTGAGTTCAAAATTCCAGCGGAGTCTAGCCTTCCGCCTTTTTCTTGGCCAGAGCGGCCAGGGTGCGCACGAACTTGGCCGGGACCTCGTTCAGGGTCCTTACAAAACTGGTCGGTACGGCCTTCATCACGAACAGCATCTTGACCAGCAATTCTTCGCGGCTGGGCAGATTGCCCAGGGTGTTCAGCCGATCACTGTCCAGGACATTGGTCCCGGTGGCGGTCACCAGCACACCCGTGATGTACTTCAATTTCTCGTTGTCCTTGAGAAATTTGCTCAACACCTTGGCCGGACCCACCGGTTCATCGCCATAAATCAGCGCCCGGGTTTCCGTCAAGGAGGGTTCCAGAGCCTCAAAGGACGTGCCCTTGAGCGCCCGTTTGGTGATGCGGTTTTTCAACACCCGCATGCTGGCCGCCGATTCATGCAGTTTGCGGCGCATTTCCGTGATCTTGGCCATATCCAGGCCCCGGTAATCCACCAGCAGTCCCACTCGGGCGGCCTTGAATACCTCAGCCATATCTAAGGCCAATTGTTCTTTATCGTTCCGTTTCAACGCGGTTCTCCTTGTCTGTCGGCCCATACCCTTCGCGGAACCGGGGCTGCCGGAACCGGGGCGGTGAAGGCGGATGCCACGGCTTGGGCCAGGACAGAACCTGCCTGCCAGGCCGTAATTGACCGTGGGTTCACTGGGGTGTCGAAGCGGATCCGTCGGGAGCAATCGGAGGGTCCCCGCCAAGCAGCTCTGCGCCATGGCAGGGCTCCCGGTCATCCCGCGGAAATCGCGGGCGGGGGCGCGTTGCTCGGAAAGGGAAAACCCTTGCCCAGCTTCGCGGATTCTCCGATGTCTCGACAGGGTTTCCGTTGATTAAGCAGACAGCCCTTCGGCCCTCTGCCCCTGTGGTCTTCGACATCGTTTTCCGGCGGTGTTGGTTCGGCGCTGTCCGCCTTGGCACCACCCAGCCCTCCGTCGTAAACGGGAGGGCTTGCCGGTCAGTTCTGCGCAATAGGTCATGGCCGCCATGGACTCACAACCCGCTTGCGGTGCTGCATGCGCTCCCCCCAAGGGGGCGGGCGCTTAACTCATAAAGGCTGTCGTATCAAGCCGGATTCCCGGCCCCATGGTGGCGCTGACAGTGATGGACTTCATGAAGGTTCCCTTGGCCGAGGAGGGGCGCATGCGGCGCACCGTTTCCAGCAAGGTGCTGATGTTTTCCTCCAGCTTGCCCGGGTCGAAGGAAGCGCGGCCCACAGGCACATGTAAAATGCCCGCCTTGTCCACCCGGAACTCCACCTGTCCGGCTTTGATGGCCGCTACCGCCTTGCCCACATCCTGGGTCACGGTTCCCACCTTGGGATTGGGCATCAGCCCACGGGGACCTAGAATTTTTCCGATTTTACCCACGGCGCCCATCATGTCCGGGGTGGCGACCACCCGGTCGAATTCCATCCAGCCCTCGGCGATCTTGTCGATCAGCTCCTGGCCGCCGGCATGGTCCGCTCCGGCCTGCGAGCCCTCGGTCACCTTGGCGCCCTTGGCCAGCACCAGCACGCGAACGGTTTTGCCGGTTCCGTTGGGCAGGGCCACCGATCCACGAATCATCTGGTCAGCCTTGCGCGGATCCACACCCAGGTTCACCGCCAGGTCCACGCTCTCATCAAACTTGGCCTTGGCCGTTTGCTTGATCAGGGCAACCGCATCGGTCAGGGTGTATTTTTTCTCGGGAACGATCAGCGCCTTGGCAGCCTTCGTTCGTTTGGACAGCTTTGTCATTTCTGTGTGCCTAGCAAAAAAATTCGGTGTTGAAACCGGTTCAATCCACGATTTCCACGCCCATGCTGCGCGCGGTCCCGGCGATGATTCGCATGCCTGATTCCACATCGTAGGAATTCATGTCCGGCGCTTTTACGCGGGCGATGGATTCCAGTTGCTTGCGGGTCAGCTTGCCCACAAAATTCTTGTTGGGCTCCTTGGAACCCTTCTCCAGTCCCAGTTCTTTTTTAATCAGCACCGCCGCAGGGGGCGTCTTCATGATGAACGTGAAGGAGCGGTCCGAGTATACCGTGATGACCACGGGGATGATCAAGCCCGACTGACTCGCGGTTTGAGCATTGAAACTCTTGCAAAACTCCATGATGTTCACGCCATGCTGACCCAGGGCCGGGCCGATGGGTGGCGAGGGGTTCGCCGCTCCCGCGGGCACCTGGAGCTTGATAAATCCGGTAATCTTCTTGGCCATGACGTTCTATCTCTCTATCTCTCGTGTATGCGTGCCGGGCATCTTCCCGGTGGTTCATTTGCCGTGTTTTTGGATTGGAGACTCCCGGCGGTCTATTGCGCATTCCGGTCGCCGCTCCAGGGTCACGGGTTATTTTTCGTCCGTCTGGGGCTTCACTTTGTCAAAGTCCAGTTCCAGGGGGGTTGCCCGGCCTAAAATACTGATGAGCACCCGCAGCTTGTTCTTTTCGGCGTTGACCTCATCCACCTTGCCGGTGAAGTTGGCGAACGGCCCATCAATCACCACCACCTGCTGGCCGATCTCAAATTCCTCCTTGAGCGTGGACTGCCTAAAGCCTTCAGACATTTGAGAACGGATGTTGGACAATTCGCTCTCGTTCAGGGGCTGAGGCTCACGGTTGGTGCCGCCCACAAATCCCGACACCCGCGGAATGTTCATCAGCAAGTGCCACAATTCATCCGTAAGGTGCATTTTGATCAGCACGTAGCCCGGAAAATAGATCACGTGCTGCTTGCGTTTCTTGCCGTTCTTGACCCGGGTGACATCCTCGCCCGGAATGAAGATCTCCTCCACCAACGGCTCCATGTGTTCCACACGGAGTTTTTCATCGATAGTTTTGCGAACCCGGTTTTCAAATCCCGAATACGTCTGGAGAATATACCATTTTTTCTCGGGCCCAGTGGGGGCTCCGTTGAGTTCAGACATGCGGGAAGCCTCTACTTGATAATCATCTTCACGGCGTTGGCGAGACCCAGGTCCACCAATCCCAGGAACACGGCCACAAACAGCGACACCATCACCACCACACCGGTGGATTGGAGGGTGGATTCACGGCTGGGCCAGGTTACCCGTTTAAACTCCGCCGAGACATCGGCAAAAAAGTTCCTGATGCTCCTGAAAATAGACACAGTGTATCAACCTCTCCGAGTGTTCACCGATGAACGCATGCCTGCTTTTCAATGCGTCTTCTTCTGGTTCATGCTGGCGGACGGTTCCGCCAGGGTGCAATCACTGCTGGTTTCCGTCTCTGGCTCGCCCCTCCACGCGGGGGCGGGTCTGACTGCTTTTTGAAGCAGGCCAGGAGGGACTCGAACCCCCAACACTCGGTTTTGGAGACCGACGCTCTACCAATTGGAGCTACTGGCCTGGGTACCTGCACACACTCAGGGCCGCGGATTCCCGTTGCCCGGTTACTTTGTTTCCTTGTGGTCGGTGTGCTTTTTATCCCAGCGGCAGTATTTCTTCTTCGTCACCTTCTCCGGATTCTTCTTCTTGTTCCGGAAGGTCGTGTAATTGATGCGGTCACACTCGCTGCACTGCAAATGAATGGTCTCGGTCATTTCGGTCTTCCTGAATTCGAGTCGCCTGGGATAATTCCAATTCGCGTCGCCGTTGCCGCGTGTTCAGGTTCAGACTCGGGTCGCCTGCCTGGGTGCGCTATAAGCGCTCCCAGTGTCCTTCTCACCAAAGTCTGACTTTCTAAGTCCTGTGCTCGTCACAGTGTTGGCCCTGCCTGTATTTCTCCTGCGGCCATGCATCACACTCCCGGCAGCAAGTACCTGGAGTTGCGCATGACCCACCGTTGAGAGGTGGAGCCCGGGAGCAGGATTGAACTGCCGACCTCTTCCTTACCAAGGAAGCGCTCTACCACTGAGCTACCCGGGCCTATGTTCATGCGTGAAACCAAAGAGACGCCCGGGAGCTTCCGGATGTTTTTCCGCCTCCACACTTCCCTCCCGCCAGTTTTGCCGACGAAAGGCACTGCGGTTCACTTTCCGCGTTTCACTGTCCGCTCCGGGCCATGTGGGGGCGGTACTTTTATGGGGAGAGGAGGATTCGAACCTCCGAAGGCGTAGCCGTCAGATTTACAGTCTGATCCCTTTGGCCGCTCGGGAATCTCCCCGGACCTGTAATACCTGTAAGGACTCGCTCGTCTACGCTACTCTCTTTTTTGCCCAAAGGTGTGTCCCTTCCAAGGGACCCCGTGCTCCGGCTGTGCCCGGCCGCAGATGTATTTTTTTCGCTCCGGCCCGCTCTCCGGCCCATTTGGAGCTGGCGAAGGGACTTGAACCCGCAACCTGCTGATTACAAATCAGCTGCTCTACCAGTTGAGCTACGCCAGCAAGTGTAAAACGAAATATTTATTGCTATTCCGGTCTCTTGTCAAGAGCCTGACCGCATCGCCGCGGTTTTTTCACCGAAAAATTACTCAAAAAATACCCGTTCAGCCCGCTCTGGGCCTGAATTCAACACCTCTGAACCCAAACCTGTGATTCCCAGATCAGGCGAACCGTAGACTTTTCATCTTACAAGTCTTCTGTGAGGGATTCAAGGGAAATTCTTAACGGTGAATTTGGGACAAAAATAAGGGGTCGTTCGCCCGGAATCACCCCGCGCCGGCGTTCCGGGAGAAGGGGAAGATCAGCGGGAACCCGCGTCCGGCCATTGGGTGGTTTTAAACATGGCGGGGTCTGGAGGCGTTTTTTTCTTTTCCTGGGGGATATACCGGCCTTCCAAACGCAAGGCCACCTTTTGGTCGTCCAATTGACCCACAGTCGCCCGCATCACAGGCTCGCCGCCCAGACTCAACAGCGCCTGTCCTCCCACGGAATTGTTCAGGGGCAGAATATCGCCCTCCTTGAGGGGCGCCATCAGATGTTCGGGATCAATGCGCCCCATTTGAATGGGCACCCGGAACCGGGACAGCCCCAGCACCTCCTCGGCCTGAAAATGCCGCAGCGGTCCCTCATGAGGATTCAAAGGCGGCAGCACCCGGCGGTTTTTCAGTTGATCCACGAACGGCTCAAACATCACCCGGGGAATGCACCAGGTGATGCGGGACGACAATCCTCGGCCCGACAGGTGAATCTGGGCCACCAGGCACGGCTCGTAGGGCCCCAACACCCGGGAGCGGAAAGGATGGGTGGTCATTCGGCGCAGATGGCTTCGCACCGGCTGAATTCCCTCCCAGCTTTTGTCAAAATCGCGCATAAGGCGCTCCACCACCTGCTGAAGCCGGGCCTGATTATCCGGCGTCAGTCGCACCGTTTCCTGTCCCACCGTCAGGCGCTGTTGCACCCGGCGGGTCAGGCAGAATGCGGAAAACCGGTTGTCCATCACCAGCAGACCCTGACCGGGGAGATTCTCAAGGGAAAAGAAATAGATGGGCCGGGGATGGCGCATGGATTGGAAAAAGGTGGAAAACCGCATCTCCTCAAAGGTTGACGCGCCGGTATACACCTCCACGCCCGTCTCGTCATACAGGCTTTCCTCAATGCGGCGGGCCCAGCGGTATCCGACAATGTCTAACATGGGATACCGGCCAAATCGGAGCCGTTCAGCATCCAGAAACGTGTAGGGTGTGTACTCGACCGGCATGGTTCCATTCCGGGAGGAAGGGTTTCAAAAGTGCCTGTGGGCAGAGCCCGTGCGTTGAGAGGGCAAGGGACAGGCTGTACGGAGGCCGCACCGCCCGCAGGCTGCTCCTCGACCCTTGCCAAGCCCCTGAGGGCAATCGCCGCCCATTACTTTTGGAGCTGCAGAATGCGCACTCCCAAGGCGCGGCCATTGATCACCACCACTTCGCCGCGGGCAATGATCCGTCCCTCCAGCACCAGTTCCACCGGCTCGCCTACGGTTTGTTCCAATTGCACAATGCTGCCATAGGACAGTTCCATGATCTCTGAACCACTCAGGGAAACGGACCCCATCTCCACATTCACCTTGCGGGGTACGGACAACAGCAATTCGCGCTCGAGTCCCAGGGGCGATTTCAGGGCTGGCGGCGCACTCACCGCCTGGGCCGAACTGAGTTCCAGCACGTCTTCCTCCGCCGCTTTCGCCTGCCCCGGCGCTTTTGTCTGCCGGGGGGGGGCGGCCGGTTTCGGTTGGGCCGCTGCCGCTGCGGCGGCCGAACCCGACACTAAGTCTTCCAGGGATACATCATCCAGGTTCACATCCGGAACCGCGAAAAACTCTCCGGACTTCGTGGGGGCCGCGGGCTCCTCACTCAGTTCATCCAGGGTGTCGAACTGAATGGTTGAATCGCCCTCTCCGGGGAGACCGGGTTCTTCGTCCAACGCTTCAAAGCCCTCAAGCCGCACCTCTTTTTCGGCCTCCGCGGACTGCGCCGGCTCCGCCATATCCACCAGTTCCGGAAGTTCCAGTTCATCCCCACCCTCAGGCAGGTTTAGGGACCCGTCGGTATCGGTTTCGGAAAAATCCAAGGCCTCACCCGTCGCTTCTGGAGCCATCGGGACTTCGTCCAAGTCCAACACCTCGTCTTCTCCTGCTCCGGCTGCGCCTCTTTTTGGCACCGTGCTCAGATCCAGGGAGTCTTCATCCAGGGCAGGCTCTACGGATTCCGGTTCCAGAGCCCCCAAATCCAAGCTCCCCGCGCC
>Ga0224495_10002838_pt1 | contig 10983 bp, 13 predicted proteins | sample SF_Jul11_sed_USG_FD_168128 | JGI IMG/M metagenome (GOLD analysis project Ga0224495, IMG submission 168128) | Sediment microbial communities from San Francisco Bay, California, United States - SF_Jul11_sed_USGS_4_1 | ecosystem: Environmental > Aquatic > Marine > Sediment | place: USA: California...
AAACATGAGATAGGATGCCTCATCGTTGTCAGAAGCGGCAAGGCAGTTGGCATCGTAACAGAACGTGACATGCTGAACCGAGTGTTGGCTCGATCTCGTGATCCCGCGAAGACTAGGGTTTCTCAGATAATGACCTCACCTCTTCTTGTAGCCGAGCCAGATATGGACCTTCAAGAGGCTGCGAGGATGATGTTCAAAACGAAAGTCAAAAAACTCCCAGTAGTCTCAAAAGGTGACTTGGTTGGCTTGTTGACCTTGACCGACGTCGCTCGTTTTCAACCCCAGATCATTAAGATACTCAAGAAGATGTATGTCAAATCACAGACCCCGAAAAGAATGCAGAAGGTTGTCGACTACTACGTAGTCTGACGCTACCACTCATCACGCTTTGAACAGCCCATGGAAACGACAGCTATTTTTTGACTGGTTTGGGCTAGGCAAAAGAGCGAAAAATACCCTCTCTTTATGGGACGCAGCGACCCTTCAACATTGCAGACACAGACCACGCAGTTGCACGAATCATCAGAATTGCTCGCAGACGTAGCTAGCCCAAGAAATTTCTAAAGTGGTCACAAGCCCCTTTTCTGCAGAATTCTGCAGATTCATGCAGTGTCATGCGTTGTGTATAACCGTGCTGCAAATACGCGAGATTATGGTGGCCTCATTAAAATACCTACCAAAATCTCCGTCAAGTGCGGTTTTCTGACAGAAATGCACACTTTCGCACAGTTTGCGCGGAGCGGCGCAAAACGCGCAAAGCTGCACACCCAAGTTCAGGTGGATACAAAAGCATAGACGCAAAACATGTTGGCTTCCACTTAGATTGATGATTATCGGGGAAATTGAGGCGAGCAATATGAAATGCGGTATAAGCTTTCAACCACACCTTAAGGTGTTTCCCAGGCATTACTTTTTCAGAATGCAATCATCAGACGGATGAGAAACAACTGGGTTGAAGGAGTTTGCTGCACAATTATATCTTTATACGCAGTATGCACATTGGCTATGCTTGGTGGTCAGTGTGGCTGCAGCTGAGGAAAAACCGGTTAAGGAAAAGTCTATTCAGGAGAGACGCTTTACCAGCATAAGAGTCCGAAAGGAAACCGTGGAAATGCTGAAAGAACGCGGACGTAAAGGCGAATCATACGACGACATAATCAAAAGACTACTGGAGAGAAGACGAAGATAGAAGAGCTAGAAGCTGCCTAATGCTTTTTCTCGTATTTGAGGGATCTTATTGTGTCAATTAGACTGGTAATGAGTGATTTGAAGAACTCAGCCTGCTCAGGAGTAAATCTTGGGTCAACATCGTCCTCAAGACGCTTCATCATCTCCAGAAGTCTGCCGTAGGAATCCTGGGATTTGATCTGATCTGCGTCTCGTGCTTGAACAAGCCATTCAATCTTGTCCATTCTAGACACCTAGCGTATACACTGTGTTTTTCTCTATAAGTAAGATGCTTCACTGAGAGCAATATATCCGAAACGGACACAAGGAAAACGATGCTCACATGATCAAAATGTGAATCCCAAATTCATAAAACTCTTTAGAAGAATTAGCAGTGCCAATGCTCTTGACCAGTCATGACTCAGAAATCGACGCTCAGTGAGCAGAAGCAGAAAGGCCCTACGTTTGAGGTCTTAAGCCGCGATTTGATCTCAAGAATGCTGGCAAACGTTCTTCATGACAAAGCTTTCTTCTTCTATGAGGATCTCGGCAAACCCACCGGAGATTTCGCCGTCAGTCTGTCCGACTTGTGCACCAAAATTAACGCTGTTCCTCCAAAGTCATTGGCCTTCCATCTCAAACGGGGGGACTTTGAAAACTGGGTGAAAGAGGCTATAGGTGATTCTGAACTTGCGAGTCGAATAGGCAAGCTCAAGAACCTCAAGACAACATGGAAGGGCGACAAAGCCATGAGGCGAAAACTGCAAACTACTGTCACGGATCGTGTCGCCGAGCTTCAACACCTATGGCGTCATGCTTTAACTTGGCCAGAGAGCGACGTCTCTTAAACCGGAGCTCGTTCAAGATATTCCCTGAGTTTCCAATCCATCATCACTTGCCTTGCGCGATCTAACCTCTTCATCCTCCTTGCTCATCTCCAGCCTGAAGTTGCCAATGTCGCGCTTCAATATCCGCTCGTGCTCAGGCAGCTTTTCCTCTCTCCAGACTTGCCAGTTAATTTCGCGAAACACCCATCGCTTCCCCATGTGTGCAGCCAGAACCGCATGCTTGTATTGCTCTTCAGTGGGCACAAATCGGTTAAGAAATTCAAAGAGTTTCTGGATCTGCTGCTTGGGGAAATAAACGTAGTAACTTGCGTTCTTCACTTCAAGCGCGTAAACATGATTTCCTCTTCTGGCGATTATGTCGGGCAGAGGATTAAGGCTGGGATTGCTAACAGGAACCCGCACGGCATAGAAACCATTTTTCTTGAGAAGTTTGACAAGCGAACTCTCACTGTAGAAACCGCGTCTACGCCATCTGCGGAGCCTTGCCGCATCTTCTGCTTTCATATACAACACCGAAGTTGATCAATGCGCTGCAATAGATAGGAAGGGAGACTTTAAAAAGAATGCAGAGACTCTGTAGGAATACACCATTGGGCGCTGTCAATTAGTGAGTACGCGGTTCAAGTATTTCCAAGATTGAGGGGGTTCACCTGTTGAGAAGGCCGAAGCTGGAGAGACATCAGCGATATGTGAACATTTTCGACGACTTGAGCAGGGACTGGGAAGCCATAGTCAATGCGCGTAATACCCAGAAGGAAGCTGACTTCATTAGGAAGGTGATATCGAGAGGGGGCTTTGTTCTAGACTTGTGTTGTGGCACGGGGCGCCATTCAATAGCTTTATGCGAAAGAGGCTGGAATGTCATCGGAACGGATCTGTCTAGGAATCTTTTGGCAATCGCCAAGCTAAGGATAGAACGCGCCGGAGTCAAAATGCCTCTGGTCAGAGCTGACATGCGGTTCTTACCGTTTCGAGACAGCGTTTTCAAGGCAGTCATCAATATGTTCACAAGTTTCGGCTACCTGCCATCTGAAAGCGAAGACGCTGTCAGCCTGTTGGAGGTTAATAGAACCCTTCGAGGCAGAGGCAAGTTTCTGCTTGACCTAGCCAATCGAGATCACATTGTTAAGACTTTTAGAGAGCGAGACTGGGCTGAATTCGAACCATTTTTCTTGCTCGAAAGACGTTCTCTGGATCTTAAGGGTTCTAAATTAACAAGTCAGTGGACGTTTATCCAAAAAAACACTGGCCAAGTCAGATCTATTGAACACAATGTGCGACTGTTCACAATCACCCGTGTAGAGCAATTGCTAAACGAGGCTGGACTAATGGTCCAGGATGTGTACGGCGGTTATGAAAAACAAGAGTTCGCGCTTGAAGCCTCTCGAATGATTGTGCTTGCTGAAAAGCCTACTTAACTCTTGGCCAAATGCCCATGAGCGTCAGACATTTTCACATGTCAAGTCCAGGTTTCGAGTTTCACTTCGTAAGGCTTTAAATAACGATAGCATCATTGCGCCAAATACGTCAATTCTTCCAATGACTAATCATGGACCCGCGCGTTTTTCGACAGGATCAACGCAATCACAGTAGCGACATCTGGATTCTAGGGATTCTTTTATCAAAATCTGTCAATTTCGTTGGCTGAATATTAAATTTTCGATCGATATGCAGCAATAAATCGAGCTCAAGGGGTACGCCGTTTATAAAGTCCTGCAGCTGCAGGATCGGTACAACCGGCACTTTGTTGTGGAACTTCTCTGATCCTGGGAGCAGCGACAGAATTAAGGGTATAAATGTGGCAGTCTGCCAGGCTTCAAGGCTGATTCTTTTGGCATAGTTGGGCAAGGCGTCAGCGAATGCTTCAGTTCGTTTTATCTGAGCTTCAACCGCCTTCAGGCTTGCCGCGCTTTGCCAGCCGTGTCTCCAGTGTTTGCAGTCTACGCATAGGACAAGAGGTTTCCTAATGCCTATGACGTCGATTTCCCACTTCTTGGTCCTGTTTCTGAAGTGAAGGTTTCGAATCGCTTTGTAGCCGTTTGTCTCAAGTGCTTGGGCAGCAATGCCTTCAAACTCTGTCCACGAAAGCAAGCTACATATGCTTTGAAAGTCTGCGCCTAGCTGAATGATGTGGATTGCCATTTTTATCCGTTGACTTGGCGACGCTTCAATGATGTTGCCATGCTCTTTATACAGCGAGATTTGTTTGAGTTTAGATAGCGCTTTCTCTCCAGTTTCTGCAGGAAGTCCTGAGGATTTTATAAGTGCCTGTCTGTTAACCGGACTTCGCTTCGTACATCTGAGTAGCGATAGGAGGATCCGCTTCTCACTTGTCATTCTCTTTGTCAGCAGTTTATTAGGGAGTCGCCGTTTTTTAAGTTGTCTACGGCTGTTATTATTTAAAGCAGAAATGCAATTTCGCTGCGTGCAATTCTGAAACTTTTAACGTTTATAACAAAAAATGACGGAGAGACTAGGCCTTCGTAATTTTAGCGTGTATACCTGAATATTATGAATCTTTAAAACAATTGCTGCCAACCTAGAAAGGTTTGAGCAAAAAAAGCAGCGATTGAGGAGACATTTATGGCAGAGGTAGGGAAAACAATCCACGATTCATTACTTGGATCCTCAAAGGATCAAAAGGGCAAGTGCAAAGGCTGCGGGTCACCCATGGAGCTTCATGAGCTGGACTTTCGCAGAAGCACAAAGGTCATGAAGTGTACACGCTGCGGCATGCTACACGATTACAAGAAAGACATAATCGGTAAGTGGAGACTTCTTAAGGCGCATAAGCCAGAGTTCCCACCGAGATAAATCTAAGAATCTTTGAAGTCGGTTTGATGTCTTCTGATTCTTCTCATCCGTTAGACTTTAAAACGGCTTACTCTTAACCACATTCAAAGGAGAGCATCGAGTTGTCAACCCGCTACTTGTCGAAGACTCCAAAGTCAGGGAAATTGTACGACAAAGCGAAACGGGTTCTTCCAGCAGGCGTTTCTTACTTTCTACGTTATATTGAACCTTACCCGTTTTACACCGCACGAGCCAAAGGAAGCAGACTGTACGATGTGGATGGAAATCAGTACGTTGATTTTTGGATTGGGCACTACGCGCTTATCTTAGGGCACAGCCCGCCGATGATAATGCGCGAAGTTAGGCGCCAGCTTGACGCGGGTACACACTTCGGCACAGCTCACGAACTGGAAATCGCGTTAGCAGAGCAAGTGGTCAAAATGGTTCCTACTGCGCAGATGATCCGGTTTACAAACTCAGGTACTGAAGCCGTAATGTATGCGACTCGGGTAGCTAGAGCAGTGACCCGCAGCGAATGCGTTGGCAAGTTCGAAGGTGGGTGGCATGGAGGCTACGACGCGTTGCATGTAGCAGTAAAGCATCCTTTTGAGGTTGCTGAGTCCGGCGGTCTGACTAAAGGTGCACTGCAAGACACGATTGCGTTGCCATACAATAGAATAGAACCTATCCGAAGAATAATGAAGAGAAAGAAACTAGCTGCAGTTTTCATTGAACCAGTAATGGTCGCTGGAGGTTGCATTCCAGCCAAGACAGATTTCTTGCAGGAACTCAGGGAACTCTGCACGGAGAATGAGACTCTTTTGGTTTTTGATGAGATAATCACAGGCTTCAGACTGGCGCCTGGCGGAGCACAGCAATTACTTGGAATAAAACCTGACATCACTGTATTGGGCAAAATATTGGGTGGAGGCTTTCCAATCGGCGCTGTGGCGGCTCCACGTGAGATTATGGAACACATGAACCCGCTTGTATATCAGCGCCCCAATTTCGCTTTTCAAGGAGGAACCTTCACAGCTAACCCAATAACTATGACTGCAGGCCTGGCAACGCTGAAAGCACTTGAAGATGGAAAGTTGATAAATCGATTAAACAAGCATGGCGATTACTTGCGGAAACAGCTTCGAAATGTGTTTAAACGCAAGAGCTTGAACGTCCAAGTCACTGGCTCAAGCTCACTTTGGCATACACATTTCAGCAAGGAGAAAATCGAAGACGCCAACGCGGTGAGCCGCGCTGATAAAGAAAAAATCAGAAGATATCACATGCACCTAATTGAGAACGGAGTCTTCTTGCTTCCTGGAAAAGCTGGCGCACTGAGCACAGCACATACTAAAGCTGACTTTGAAAAGCTGTTGTCGGAGACAGAAAGCTACAAGTTCAGATGAGAGACAGTGATTTTGTGGGCTTGCGTCAAGCGACTGCGTAAGCTAGTCTTTCCAGTCTAGAAGTCTTTTTTCTCCCTCGATTTTCTTCAGGTCTGTCAAGTCTTGTGTTATTTCCATTGTTCCAAGATATTTTCCGTTTTTGTCTCTGACGGCGAAGTACCTTATGTGAATCAGACGGTTGTTCAGTGTAATCCAAAATTCTGCCACATCCTTTTTGCCCGTTTTGAACGAGTCAACGATTTGGCTTACTATGTGTATGCTTTTTTGTGGATGGCAAAGCTGCACTTTTCTTCCGATAACGGATTTTGTCCTTACGAAGACTCTTTTCTCAGCTTTGTTAAAGTATTTCACGGCATCGTTCTTATCGACAAACGATACATCTACTGGTAGCGTATCCAGGATTGCTTCGATTTCCTCTTTTGAAAGGCTTCCTGTCTCGAATTGCAGCGCGTCCTCTTGAGTAGCCGCTGCCTCTCCGCCTTTGACGGGTTTTAGCGCTGCTGTGATCAAGTGTCGCGGGGTGAAGCTGCAGTATCCGATTTCATTGAATTCTTCCTTTGTTTGATCCCATTCTTCGTTTGTGATAACTTGGAGAGCTGTGGGGAAAAGTATGTTGTTCTCCTTGCGAAAGTGGTTCGTTAAGAGGTTATTCAGAGATTTCGCAGTCTCTCTGGCTTGCTCCTTGAAGCTCTGAAACCCGATGTCATCGATTGTCTCAACTAGTCTGTTGAGCTGTTTCTTTTTCTCTCTTATCTCGTTATGCTCCATCCACATTATTGCAGGGGGTTCAGTAATTCCATGCTTTTCCAATGTTGGAAAAAGAACGTTTTCCTCTCTTAAATAATGCTTTTCCGAATCCATGAAGTTCGCTGATACGTGCTCAAGATCATGCAGTTCTTCGGCAACGTAGTCCTTGCCGCTTACTTTTTCCATTTTGCCTGCTATTACGCTGAGCTTTTCTGCAAGCTGAAGCATAGCTTTGTGCTCTTCTATGAGGATGCAGAGGGGATGCCCATCTGGGACCTCCAGCTTCTGCTTTTCTAGTTGGTCCCTGAAGACTGCCATGTGCACATCGCATAGCTTCTGGATTTCTTCGCGGGGCATTCCTTCCTTCATCAGCTCTTCTTCGATCTTGGCGATCTCCGTTGAACTTACGCTTTCTAGAATCTGACCGAACCTCTCTCTGACTTCTTCTGGGGATGAGCCAGAGTGTAGCTGGTTGATTATTTCTTTGATTGCTTTCTTCTTGCTTTCGTCCATTGTCAGCCCTCCTTGATTTTTCTGGCTAGGATTGTGCCTAGCTCTGTGATTCTCATAACGTCATTTTCGGAAGGCGAGCCGTTTATCTCCATTGCTCCAACGAGCTCAAGTTTTGTCTGTCCCAAGATTTCTTTAACATGCCGTATCGCGCCTCCGCCCCAGCCGTAAGAGCTCAAGACGACTCCGAATTTTGCGGGTGGACGAAGAGCTTTAACCAAGTAGGTCGCGTAGACAGCTAGCGGGTGTGCACCTCCCAGTACTGTAGGCGCCCCCAAGACGATGGCCCTAGCGTCCACCAAGTCTTTAGCTACATCACCTAAATCAGACACTGTCAGATTGTATAACGCCGTTTCAATGCCTTGCGAGGCAAGAGTATCTACCATTGGCTGGATCATTTTTTCCGTGCTGTGCCACATTGTGGCGTAAACTATTATGGCTTTTTGCTTGGTTTCGCCTTTCACCCATTTTTTATACGCGTTCATGATGCGTTCGGGATTTCTATGTATGGGTCCGTGGCTTGGTGCGATCATCTTTATTTCCAAGTCTTTTATCTTTTCGAGCGCTTTCTGACCCATGGCGCTGAAGGGCATCATTATTTCGCCGAAATATCTCTGGGCGTGAACTAGTAGGTCTTCCACTTCGTCATCGTATGTCCCACCTGCCATGTGAGAACCAAAGAAATCGCATGGAAACAGGATCTTGTCTTCCTGCAGATATGTGAACATGGTTTCGGGCCAATGTAGCATCGGAGCCTCGGTAAACTTCAAAGTCTTGTTGCCAAGACTGATGGTATCTTGATCCCGAACTGTGATCAGACGCTCTTCTGGCACGCTGTAAAATGTCTTAGCCATCTTACTTCCTTGAGTTGAGGTCACAAGTTTGGCTTTGTTATTGATCTTCATTATGTATGGGATGGCTCCAGCATGATCTGGTTCTGCGTGATTCATAACTACATAGTCGATTTCAGTTGGGTCCACGATATTCCTGATTTTTTCTTCGAGTTCTCTCTCAAAACCTGGATTTACGGTGTCAATCAGTGCCTTCTTGTCGTTTCCCACCACAAGGTATGCGTTGTAGCTCGTTCCCTTTGGGAGAGGAATCAAAGCATCGAAAAGTCTGCGGTCCCAATCTCTAACGCCGACCCAGTAGACATTCTCTGAAAGCTTGTTTATGTTTCGCCAACTCATATATGCGCACCTGCGAGTTTCTTTTACAATTCTCATATTTATTACATGATTGTTATAGGAACAAGTCCTTTCTCCTTGTTCTTATTAACATTTTGGCGCTGGCTTTTTCAGATCTAGGGTATGAGTAGCCTCGAACAATTGCCACAGGTATTCCCTCATTCGTTTGTCCGATGACCAACTCAGCTGCTGAGGCGAGTTCATCAGCTATCGCCGTTTGTTTTACTCTCATCACATACCCAAAAAGGTCTGTCTCACCTCTTCTATCTCTGATAGGATTGATGCCTGCAACGCCCACGGCGATGTTAATTTCGCCCATTCTAAATGGACGTCCATGCGTGTCTGAAACTATTACTGCCACGTCTTTCTCTGTCAGTTTCTTTATCCCTTTCCGTATGTTTCGTGCAGAACGATCAGGGTTTTTGGGCAAAGCCGCGACAATTCTGCCACCAGAAACATTCGATTGGTCGACTCCAGCATTGGCACACACAAAGCCGTGCCTGGTTTCGGCGATCAAGCGTCCTCTTCCCATGCGTCTTATTGCTCTCGACTCCTGTAGAATGACCTCAACCAAAGCTGGGTCTTTGTCAAGTCTTTTCGCGATTGCTTTCGCAAATTCTGACGGGACAATTTCGTCTAAGTTGTAGACCTGACCCTCCGCTTTTGACACAAAGACGTGGGTAACAACAATCACGTCGCCGTCTTGTAGGGGAATCCCTTGATTCTCGGCTGCACGGCATATAAGCTGTGCCAGATTGTCACCCTTCTTGATCATGGGCAAGCCTTTTACGGGAAGCACTTGAATCAAACTCATTCCCTCAACACAGTGTTAATTGCATTCACACTCTGAAATCGAACATATAACAGAAGCGATGGCAATCTTAATCAGCTATCGGGTTTTTTTCAGCATAGACTCTGCTCGTTTCCAGTCTTCAAGTGTATTGATGTTGAAAAACGTAGTCAGCTTTTCGTCATACTGCTGCAGTGCAACCGTGGAAATATAGCGTATCCGTTGCAGGTGGGCAATCATGCCCAGCATGTCGCGTTTTCCCTCATCCACTGCGGCTCTAGCTGCTTGCGCAGCGGATTTCACATTGTATGCAGCTTGAAGTGGCTCAATCTTACCATCAGGCCACCTTGGAATGACAGCGCCTCTGTTCGCGCACAAATCCAACAGTAAAGATGCAATCTCCGGTGATACAAACGCCGCGTCGCACGGTAGCAGTAAAGCATGCTCGGTTTTCACTGTTTCAAAGCCTGTCAATGCGCCAAGTAGAGGGCTGTGATCCTTGTATTTGTCGACAACAATCCTAGCCGTAGATCCTACCATGCGTGAGAGCTTGTCTCGTTGATCTTCAGAGCCAATCACTACGACCTTCTCATCTGCTACATCTACAACACGATCCAGCACATGGGCCACCAACAGCTTGCCAGCTAACTCCTTCAGGCACTTGTCTTGCCCAAACCTTCTGGAAAGACCGCCTGCGAGAATGATTACAGCTTGGTTCAAGGCAACGCCTCGGCGCTCATCACTGATGTTTTCGTGTTGAAAAATTGAGGAAAAAGGCTCTTCTATGTCGGTGGATGTCGCCTCGCCGCCATCACGGCTGCATACACAGCGGCAACAATTATTATGATTCCGATGATGACGAACAAGATGGCGCCGATAGTCTCCCACGAGATGGTAGTTGTTAAGATCAGATAAAAGCCGAAGCCTAGGATGATTAGGATCAGTCCACCGATTAGCGGACCCATGAAAGCAGACTCTCGTTTCTCAAAGCGTTCCTCTTTTTCTTCCCTTTCGTGTTTCTCTTCCTTCTCTTCTTTCTCGCGCTTCTCTTCCTTTTCAACTCTCATTGGGGCAGCTGGAGGCTGAGGTGTCGCCGGTGCTGACACTGCAACCTGTTCCTTCAGTGATGCGCCGCACTTTGGGCAGAAACTCATGTCTTCCCGAGTTTTGCCGCCACATTTCGGGCAATAAGGCATGGTGTCTTTCCTCTGTATTCTTGACTCTTTTAGTTGAACGCTTTTGGTATTTAAACCATTCACCCGCTAATGTTTGGAAAAGAAAGGTTATATGCACTGACAGTCAGAATATTGCAGTCAAAGGTGGACGAATTGACCGAGAGTTACGGAACATTTTCATACGCTTACAAGTACCGTGAAAGCTTCATCACTGCGATTTCAGCAGGCTTTTTCCTGCTCTTGGTTGGCGCACTGTTCATAACCACGCCAACGCTATTCGACAGAATCATTGATTTCTTCAGGAACCTTGACGCCCTCGTTCGCGTTCCTAACACCGTTATCTCTCTACCAGCACCAAGA
>Ga0224495_10002839_pt1 | contig 10975 bp, 11 predicted proteins | sample SF_Jul11_sed_USG_FD_168128 | JGI IMG/M metagenome (GOLD analysis project Ga0224495, IMG submission 168128) | Sediment microbial communities from San Francisco Bay, California, United States - SF_Jul11_sed_USGS_4_1 | ecosystem: Environmental > Aquatic > Marine > Sediment | place: USA: California...
ATCATGCTGAGCGAGGGCGGGATCAGCGCCTTCAGCGCGCCGCCCGCCGCGATGGTCGCGCCGGCGAAACCCGGCGCGTAGCGGCGCTCGAGCATTTCCGGCAGCGCCACGCGCGTGAAGGTCGCCACCGTCGCCGGCGACGAGCCGCACACCGCGCCGAATGCGGCGCTACCGCCGATCGTCGCATACGAGAGACCTCCGCGGCGATGCCCCAGCAGCGCCGCGGCGGCGGCATAGAGGTCGCGCGAAAATCCCGAAATATTGACGAATGCCCCCATCAGCAGGAAGAGCGGCACGGCGGCAAGGTCCACGCTGCCCAGCACCTGCGCGGGCTCGGTGGCGAGGAAGGTGAGCGCCGGACCCCAGCCGGTTTGCAGGGCGAACGCGGTGATTCCGATCGCGACCAGCGCGAACGCGAGCGGAACATGCAATACGACCAGAACCAGGAGCGCCACGATGCCGGCGATCCCGATGGACGCCGCCGTCATGGCCCCGCTTCAGCCAACCGGCGCCGGGCCGTGCCGGTGAGATCCTCGATGAGGATGAAAGTCTGCACAGCCACCGCGACCCACAGGATCGCATCGACCACGAACCAGAACGGCGCTTTGGGCAGGTTGAGCAGCCAGGTCACGTCGCCCGCCTGCATCGTCTTCATGCCGTGCAGGTAGAACTGCCATGCCATCCCGACCACCACGATCTCGATCACGAGACTGGCGAACACGTCGATCGCACGCACGCCCAGCGCCGGCAGAATCCGCTCGAACGCGCGCAGGACAATGTTGCTGCGGTGGAGCAACGCGATCGGCAGGCAGCTCGCGCCGCAGATCGCGGCAACCAGGTCGCCGACTTCGCGTACGAAGTCGAGCGGCCGGTTCGCGAACGCGCGCGACAGGCCGTCAAAGAGCGTACAGGTCGCGAACAGCAGCAGGATCGTCAGGCCGGCCACGGCGATCGCGTTCGCCGCCCCGGTGACCCACCGGTCGATCCGCTCCACCGTCAGCGCGCGCGGATCTGCGCGAGCAGTTCGCGCGCTTTGGCGAGGTTCTGCGCGTTGCGCGGGTCCTTTGCCGCCCACGCGGCAACCACCTTGTCATAGGCCGGCTTGACCGCGTCGAGTTCCGAGGTCGGCGGAACGACCACCCGGCGCTTGGCGTCAGCCTTGAACTTGCCGATCACGCTGTCGTTGTAGGGCCCCAGTTCGGCGATATAAAGATCGTTCGCCGGCTGCATCGAGTGTTTGCGGATCACGTCCTGCGCCGCCTTGGGAATCGAATCGAACTTGGCGCGGCTCATGAGCAGCGCGAGCGGGCCGGAACCGAGCGGAAGCAGGTAATCGTTGCTCGCAACCCGGTCGACGCCGAAATCGATCACTGCCGCCGGTACCAGCGTCGCCGCATCGACGGTTCCCCGTCCCATCGCCTCGACCACCTCGTTGGGCGGCATCAGCACCGGCACCATGCCGAGTTCCTTCACGGTCTGACCGACGATGGGCCCGACGATGCGCACCTTCATCCCCTTGAGGTCCTGCAGCGACTTCACCGGCTTGCGCGCGAAGATGTTGTACGGCGGGTTCATGAAGGTGCCGATGACGTGGTAGTCCCCGTAGCCTCGCAGGTTGCCCGCCTTCACCATCGCCTCGTACAGGCGAACGCCTTCCTTCACGTTATGCAGCAGACCCGGAAGCTCGAACACCTGATCGTCCGGGAAGCGGCCGGGCACCAGGCTAGGATTCACCCAGGCGATGTCGGCCACGCCGTCGAGCAGCAGCTGCGGTTGCGCCGGCAGGCTCTTGCCCAGCGCACCGTTCGGATAGGGTTCGATCTTCAGCGCGCCGCGCGCATCGGCATTTACCGCATCCACCCAGGGCTTGATTACCTTGGCGTAGTTCACCTCCTTGTCGGAAGTGAAGAACGACAGCTTCAGCGTCACGGGCTGTGCCGCCGCCGTCAGCGGCAGCGACCCCGCCGCCGTCATCAACGCCATTGCCGCGAATCTGCTCATCCCCTTCATCATGTCCGGTCCTCCGTCAATTGAATTGCCCGGGCAACATACCAGACAACGCAGCGCCCGCAACATACCAATTGGGTATGCTTTCGACTCAAAATGTTATTGGACAAGCGGGTTACCGCACGCAAGACTCGTCAACGTCTAAAGGAGGGAAACCCCATGAATGCACGACCGAATTCCTCGACCGCTTTCCCCGTAGTGAGAGTGATTACGCGTCTGATCCTGTCGCTGTGCGCGCTGGGTCCGGTGCTGAGCGCGCAGGCGCAGGGCGATGCGGCCTGGCCCGCGAAGCCCGTGCGCATCGTGGTCGGGTTGGCGGCGGGCGGCGGTACCGACGTCATCACGCGCCTGGTGGCCCAGAAGCTTACCGAACGCCTGGGACAGCCCTTCATCGTCGAGAACAAACCCGGGACCTCGGCCATTGTCGGCACGGATTATGTCGCGCGCGCACAACCCGACGGCTACACCCTGCTCGTGTCGCCGAGCGGGCCGATCGTCATGAATCCAATCATGTACACGAAGCTGTCGTATTCGCCGCAGCGCGATTTCGCTCCCATTGCTCTGATCGCGCGTTTTCCGCTCGTCCTGCTGGTCGAGAACTCGCGACCGTTCAAGTCAGTCGGGGAACTCGTCGCGTATCTCAAGACCGGGCCGAAGGACGCCAACTACAGCGGCGCTTCGAGCGCGTTTCAGCTCGCCGTTGAGATGTTCAAGCAGCGCACGGGTGTGCCGCTGGAGTTCATTCCGTACAAGGGCAGCAACGAAGCGATTCACGCGGTCCTCTCCGGCAGCGTGCTGACGACCCTTGTCGACGCGGGACCGGCCTCGGGTCCGTTGCGCGGCGGTCGCGTGCGCGGGCTTGCGGTCACCGCACCGGCGCGCATGACCTCCTTTCCCGACATCCCGACCATGAGCGAGGCGGGTCTCACGGGCCTCGACATCCAGTTCTGGATGGGGCTGCTCGCGCCCACCGGCACCCCCGCGGCGATCGTGAAGAAGCTCGAGGGAGAGATTGCCGCCATCGTCCGTCTGCCCGACGTGGCCGCGCGCATGCGCGCCCTCGAAGTCATTCCCGCCGGCAGCGGGGCGGACGAGTTCGCGCGCGTCATCGCGAGCGAACTCGCGCAATGGGCGCAGGTGGCGAAGACGGCAGGCGTCAAGCCCGCGAACTAGCCGCCTCGAAGAACTCGGTCCGAGCGAGTCCGCGATGCCGGTCATCGACATCCACACCCACATGATGAGCGATGCCTGGCTCGCGCTCCTCAAGGTTCACGGTGCGCCGCACTACGGCATCGGGCGCATCAAGGGCGGCCACGACGCGATTCTCGAGGAGAGCGCGCCCTTTCTCACGCTGACCCCGGGGATGTTCGACTACCGCCTGCGCCTTGCCGAGATGGACAGGCATGGCGTCGATCTCGGCGTGGTGTCGCTCACCTGCCCCAGTGTCTACTGGGGTTCCGCCGAACAGAGCGCCCACGCCGCGCGCACCATCAATGACGACATGCGCGCCGCGCAAACCGCGCATCCCGATCGTATCCGGTACCTTGCCACGCTGCCCTGGCAGCACGCACAGCTGGCGGTCGAGGAACTCGCGCGCGCCTGCGACGCCGGCGCGGTCGGCGTGATGGTGCTCGCCAACATCCGCGGCGCGCACCTCACCGATGATCAGTTCGCGCCGATCTGGCGGGCGATCGACGCCCGGGCGCTCCCCGTGCTCGTGCACCCGGCCAACCCGCCCGGCTACCGCGACCAGGCGCTTGGCGAGTACAACCTCGCCGCCACGGTCGGCTTCGTCTACGACACGACGCTCGCCGTCACGCGCATGGTGATGAGCGGGTTCCTCGACCGCCACCCGAATCTCAAGCTCATCGCCGCGCACGGCGGCGGCACCATCCCCTACGTCAACGCGCGCATCGACAAGTTCCACGAGTTGATGGTCACTGCGCGCGAGAAGATCGCGGATCCCCCGAGCAGCTACTTCCGGCGCATCTTCTACGACGCGGTGGTCTACCAGGACAATGCGCTGCATGCCGTGATCGATCTTGCCGGCGCATCGAACGTGCTCTACGGCTCGGACTATCCGCACGTGACCGGCGACATGGCCGGCTGTCTGGCGCGCGTCAACGCGCTGACCGCCGCGGAGCGCGAGGCGATTCGCGGCGGCAACGCGCAGAGAATTTTCCGCCTGTAACGAGGGGCCTCCGGTATCCGCGGCGGCGATCGCCTCGATTGACGAGCCGCCCGCATCCTTCTATCGGGAATCCACATGTCTTACCTCGACGAAACCCACGATTGCGGATTGCGGAGCTGGGTCGAAAGCGCCAATCAGCGCGACAGCGATTTTCCGATTCAGAATCTTCCCTATGGCGTCTTTTCGACCGCGGCGTCACCTTCGCCACGGGTCGGTGTCGCAATCGGCGACCAAATTCTGGACCTGAGTGTTCTTGAAGAGGCCGGGCTATTGCCTCGATCACCCAGGGTATTTTTCCGGGCGTCCTTGAATCCCTTCATGTCCTCCGGGGCCGAGGCGTGGTCGGAAACGCGCCGCGCGCTTTCCGGGTTTCTGGCGCGGGACAATCCCCGCTTGCGCGACGACGCAGCGACGAGGTTTCGTGCCTTCGTGCCGCAACGCGACGCGCGGCTGCATCTGCCGATAGAGGTGCAGGGATTCACCGATTTCTATGCATCCCGCGAACATGCCACCAACGTGGGGGCCATGTTCCGCGATCCGAAGAATGCCCTGCTGCCCAATTGGCTGCACATGCCCGTTGGCTACAACGCGCGGGCCAGCACGGTGGTGGTCAGCGGAACCGATGTTCACCGGCCCATGGGGCAGATCATGCCGCAGGGAGCCGAGGCTCCGGTCTTCGGTTCGTGCAGCAAGCTGGATTTCGAATTGGAAGTCGGCGCCATCGTCGGATCGCCGAGCACCATGGGTCACCCCGTGTCCGTGGAACAGGCCGATGCGATGATCTTCGGCTATGTCCTGCTCAACGACTGGAGCGCGCGCGACATCCAGGTCTGGGAATACCAGCCGCTGGGTCCGTTTCAGTCCAAGGCGTTCGCGACGACGATCTCGCCCTGGGTGGTGACGCAGGAAGCGCTCAAACCGTTTCGCGTTGCAGGCCCTCATCAAGATCCCAGGCCCCTGGCTTATCTTCGGCAGGAGCGGCCACAAAACCACGACATCCATCTCCGGGTATCGATCCAACCCGAGGGCGTCGACGACGCGACCACGATTTGCCGAACCAACTTCAAAACCATGTATTGGTCGAGCGCCCAGCAGTTGGCGCATCACACCATCAGCGGTTGCGCCATGCGAACGGGGGATTTGTTGGGATCCGGAACCATCAGCGGCCCTGAAAAAGGTTCCTTTGGCAGCCTGCTTGAACTCACCTGGAACGGGAAAGAGCCATTGTCACTGGCGGGCGGTGTCCGGCGCGGCTTTATCGAGGATGGCGACACCCTGACGTTGACGGGCTGGTGCCAGGGCGACGGATACCGCGTCGGCTTCGGCGCCGCGACCGGCAAGATCCTGCCGGCCGTTGCTTCGGCTGCTCGTCCGATCTGAGCGATGATGCAAACCCTGCGCGGTGCACTCTCGCACGATCCTTGGCGGCGTGCGCGGCCAGTTCGCACCCGCGCCGAGCAGCGCTCACATAAGAATTGGCTATGTCCCGCGGTCCAAATGATATTGGACGCAAGTCGAGCCCGACAACACACTTTACTTCGCTGAATCGATCACGACTGCCGAAATCGGCCCGAGGGCGGAAGAGGCAAAGGAGCGCACCATGTCTGCTGTTGTCGATCCCGTCTCGGGACTGGAATTCTACGAGCTGAGCCATCGCTGGGGCTACAACGCGCCGACCTTGCCCGGCTACGAGGACGTCCGGATCGAGCGCATCGTCTATCACGCCAAGCACGGCGTGATGACGCAGAAGTACAAGACCACCATGCATGTCTCGACCCACGTCAACGCACCGCTGCATCTGCTGCCCGGCGGGAAAAGCGTGGGCGATCTGCCGTTGCCGCACTTCTTCGGCAACGGCGTGGTGGTCGGTATTGCGAAGGGCAAGTGGGAGCGAATCACGGCCGACGATCTTTCGCGCGCGCGGCCGGAAGTTCGCAAGGACGACATCGTCATCATCGTCACCGGCTGGCACGCGAGGTATTCCGACAGCCAGGAGTATTTCGGCCATGCGCCGGGGCTCGCGCCCGATGCGGCGCAGTGGCTCGTCGCGCGCGGCGTGAAACTCGTCGGCGTGGACACGCCGCAGATCGACCATCCGCTCGCGACCTCGCTCGGGCTGCACCGCAACGGTCCGCAGATGCGGCATCTCGCGCCCGAGTACGAGAAGGCGACCGGCCGCAGCGCGAAGGCCGACTTCCCCGACTGGAATCCCGCGCATCGCGCGCTGCTGGAAAATGGCGTTCCGACGGTCGAGAACGTCGGCGGCGATGTCGCGCAGGTGACCGGCAAGCGCTGCACCTTCCACGCCTATCCGTGGAACTGGGGCGAGGGCGATGCCTGCGTAATCCGGCTGGTGGCGATGCTCGATCCCACGGGCCGCAACCGGATCGAACCGGGCAGCGAACAACGGAAAGGATGAAGGCGATGAGCACCGGACAACTGGAGTTCTACAACCTCAGTCACCGCTGGGGACACGGCATGCCCGAGTGGCCGTCGGCGGCGAGCCTCAACGTGCGCGTGCTGCAGTACCACGCGAAGGACGGCGTCGCGGTGAAGGAGATCGAGGCGAGCATGCATCGCGGCACGCACATGGACGCGCCGATCCACGTACTGGAGAACACGCCGTTCATCACCGACTACGAACTGTGGCGCTTCTTCGGCACCGGGGTCGCGGTGTCGATTCCGAAGAAGAAGTGGGAGGTGATCACGCCCGAGGATCTCGAGAACGCGCGGCCGCGGATCGAGAAGAACGACATCGTGATGATCAACACCGGCAGCCACCATCTGTGGGGCGACAACCCCGATTACTTCGCCTATTCGCCGGGCCTGTACAGCGATGCGGCGCGCTGGCTGGTGGCCAAGGGCGTGAAGCTCGTCGGCATCGACGTGCAGGCGCTCGACCATCCGCTCGGCACCAAGCTGATCTCGCACGGCAACGGACCGTCGCAGCCGTGGCTGGAGCGAGAGTACAAGGAGCACACCGGGCGCGACGCACTGGCCGATTTCCCCGACTGGGAACCGGCGCACAAGATCATGATGACCAACGGCATCCCGGGTATCGAGAACATCGGCGGGGATCTGGACAAAGTCACCGGCAAGCGCTGCACCTTCATGGCCTTCCCGTGGCGCTGGCCGGAGGGCGAGGGCTGCGGCATTCGCGTCGTTGCCGCAATCGACCCGCAGCAGAGCTTTCGCTTCGAGACCGGCAGGTGACCGCGATGATCAGCAAGGAACTCAGGAACCCGCTTTCGCTGTTCAACGTCAAGGGCAAGGTTGCCCTGATTACCGGCGCCTCGGGCGCGTTCGGCCGGGCTTGCGCGATCGCGCTCGGCGCGCTCGGCGGCAAGCTCGTGCTCGCCTCCGGGTCGCAGGAAGAACTCGACACGGTCGCCGCGGAAGTGCGCGAAGTGGGCGGCGAGGCGGTGACGATCGTGCGTCGTCCCGACACGCTTGAAGACGCGCAGGCGATGCTCGCCACGGGCCTCGCCGCCTATGGCAGGGTCGATCAACTGGTGGTTGCCTCGGGCATGAACAAGGCCGGCTTCATCCACGAAATGCCCTATGAGGAATGGCAGAAGGTGATGGACGCGAACGTGCGCGGCATCTGGCTGATGGCGAAGGCGGTGGGAACCTACTGGCTCGCCAACAAGATCCGCGGCAAGCTGCTGCTCATGTCCTCGGTGCGGGGCCGCCACGGCAATATCTCGGGCTACACCGCCTATTGCGCGTCCAAGGGCGCCACCGATTCGCTCACCCGCGTGCTCGCGACCGAATGGGCCAAGCACGGCATCACCGTGAACGCGATCGCGCCGACGGTGTTCCGCTCCAAGCTCACCGCGTGGATGTTCGGCGAAGACGAACTCGGCCAGGCCACGCGCGCGCGCTCGCTCTCGCGCATTCCGCTGGGACGCCTCGGCGAGGTCGAGGACCTGATCGGCATGGCGATCTACCTGCTGTCGCCGGCCTCGGATTTCACCACCGGCCAGGTGATCTACGTCGACGGCGGGCTGACCGCGGGCTGATGAACCAGATCAACATCGCGGTGATCGGTGCCGGGCTGATGGGCCACGGCATCGCTTACATGTTCGCGCGCGCCGGGTATCCGGTCGCCGTGTACGATCCGTCGCAGGAGGCGCGCGACAAGCTGCCCGCGCGCCTGCGCACGATCGCCGATCTCCTGCAGACCGACCCCGCCTGCCTCGACCGGATCGAGGCATCGGGCGACCTGCAGGCGGCCGTCCGCGCCGCGGACTTCGTCATCGAGGCCGCGCCGGAAAAACCCGCGCTCAAGCAGGCGATCTTCGTCGACCTGGAGCGCTACGCGCCCGCCGAGGCGATCCTCGCGACCAATACCTCGGTGATTCCGATACGCGAGGTGAGTCGCGACGTGAAGCGAAAGGCGAGGGTGGTCGGTGCGCATTTCTGGAATCCCCCTTACCTGGTGCCGCTGGTCGAGGTGGTGCAAATGGAGGCCGAGAACCTGCCGGCCGTGGAGCGGACGATCGCCTTGCTGAGCGCGCTCGGCTGGAAGCCGGTGCATGTGAAGCGCGACATCCCGGGCTTTGTCGGCAACCGATTGCAACACGCATTGAAGCGGGAAGCGATCGCGCTGGTCGCCGACGGGGTCTGCGATGCCGAAACGATCGACGAAGTCGTCAAGCTCGGCTTCGGTTCGCGTCTCGCCGTGCTCGGCCCGCTCGAACAATCGGATCTGGTGGGACTGAACCTGACGCTCGATATCCACGAGGTGCTGATCCGGCACCTGGACCGCCGCGCCGGCCCCCATCCCTTGCTCGCCGATCTGGTGAGCAAGGGCAAGCTGGGCATGAAGACGGGACAGGGATTTCGCCGCTGGACGCCGGAGCAGGCGCAGGCGGTGCAAGCCCGTTTCAAGCAGTTCATGGCCGACGCCGCACGCCGCGCGGCGGGGGCCACCGAAGCCGACCCATCAACCGGAGAGAAGAAAGCGCGATGAAAGTCAACCGGATCGGAGACGTCAAGCCCTACGAGGCGAAGAAGCATTTCGACATGAAGGGTCTGCGACTGCAGGGCTTCGACGCGAGCCCGGCGGAGAACTTCTGGGTCGGCCTGTCGCATTTCCTGCCCGGAGGCGGCACCGAAATGGACGGCTCGCCGCTGGAAAAGGTCTACCTCGTGGTCGAAGGCGAGGTCACCGTGATTACCGACCAGGGCGAAGTGACGCTCGGCAAACTCGATTCGTGCTGGCTCGCGCCGAGCGAGCGCCGGCAGATTCTCAATCGCAGCAACCTGCCTGCGTCGATGCTCGTCATCATGCCCTATCCGCCCGGAACCGAGCGGTAGCGGCGATTCGCCGGGACGCCGCGGCTCGCGGCAAGCGGCCTATTCCGAAACATCTCCCGCGGCAAACTTTGCGCGCAGGATCGCACGCAGTGCGTCGACGGCCGGATGCGGGTGATTGGTCTGGCGAAAGGCAATTCCCGCGGAGCTGTGCCAGAAGGTTCCCTTGACCGGCAGTTTGACGAGCCCGAGCGCGGCGGCAAGCGGCAGCATCGGGTCCGGAATGTGACCGAGGAAATCGGCTTCCTTCAGGAGGCTCATGATACCGGTGGACGAGTCCAGTTCGGCGGCGATGCTGGGCGGTGCGAGATCGTTGGCGGCGAAGAACGAGCCGAGACGACCTCTGCCTACATGGTCGTCCCTGAGCACGACCCAGGGGTAGGCCAGCATGTCCTTCGAGGTCACGACGGTATTCGAGGTGAGCGGATGGCTCCGTCGCGCCACCACCACGTGACTGACGTTGACCAGGTGTTCCTTGACCAGTTCCGGGTGGCTCGGAAAATCGAGCGTGGTGCAGATCATGTCGAGCTCGCCGCTCAACAGCGCCGGCACCAGGGTGTCGATCACGCCGCGGCTAAGCCTGACCTTGAGATTGCGCCGTTGCGCGCACAATTCGGCGATCGCCGGAGGCAGGAAGCGAACCATCCAGACCGGACCCGCGCCCACGCTGATGACCCCGCTGCCGCCCTCCTTCATCGCATCGATTTCGGCGACCGCGTGCTGGTATTCAAGTCCCATCAGGCGTACTCGACGCGCGAGGATGTCGCCGAAGCGGGTTGGCACCACCCCCGTCGGCAAGCGCTCGAACAATTTGACGTCGAGTGATTCCTCGAGCTGCCGGATGCTCTTGGTCAGCGCGGGCTGGCTGATGTGCAACACGTTGGCCGCGGCGGTGATTCCCTTGTGGTCGATCACCGCGAGGAAGTAGCGAAGATGGCGCGAAGGCATTCTGTGTCTTGGAACCGCCTGGTAGTCCCTGTCGGCAGGAACCCGGACGATTATAACCGTCGATTACTGACGCTCGGAATGGAGCGCGCCCGCGATCCAGGCGCGATTTCAATTGCGTTGTCAGCGATCGACGATCAGCCCGATCGGTTCAACCCGATCGCCGCGCGGCAGGACGCGGCCGATGCGCGCCGCGCCGGCATAGCCGAGGGACCGCAACGCCTGAACGCAGGCGTCGGCGCGTTCGGCGGGAACGCTCGCGAGCAATCCGCCGGCAGTCTGCGGATCAAAGATCAGCGGATAGTGCGGATGCCTGAGGGCTTCCTGCTGGTTGCGCAGCGCGCGACGCAGACGCACGTTGGCCGGCTGCAGCGAACTGAGGATTCCCGCCGAGCTGGTTTCAACCGCGCCGTCCAGAAGGGGGAGCGCGGCCAGTTCCACTTCCGCATCGACACCCGACGGGCGCGTCATCTCGACCAGATGACCGAGCAGCCCGAAGCCGGTGAGATCGGT
>Ga0224495_10002840_pt1 | contig 10975 bp, 8 predicted proteins | sample SF_Jul11_sed_USG_FD_168128 | JGI IMG/M metagenome (GOLD analysis project Ga0224495, IMG submission 168128) | Sediment microbial communities from San Francisco Bay, California, United States - SF_Jul11_sed_USGS_4_1 | ecosystem: Environmental > Aquatic > Marine > Sediment | place: USA: California...
GCCAGATTATTTATTGATAGGGATTTCGTTATTCGTAGCTCTTTTAGCCGGGCTTTCACTATGTATAGTCCTGGGAACATTTGCCAAGAATTATAGAAGTGCCCAGGCGTTAATCTTCCCGATAACCGCCGTGGCTCTGATCTCTGCGTTTATCGTCATGTTTAAAGATTTCGATACCATTCCCGCCGTCCTGCAAGTTCTAGTGTTTGCCATACCCTTTTCCCACCCTATGATGGCTATGCGGGCTCTTATGCTGGATAATTATTTGCTGGTGATCGGCGGTATTGCTTATACAGCAGTTTTCACGGCGATAATGATAGGGATAGCGGTTCGCATTTTCAATTCGGATAGATTACTGACTGGAAGCGTTCGGAGAAGGGCAGCTTGGGGGAAACTGGCGTGGGGATTTCGGCGGTAATAAATTAGCCAGCATAAAAGCAACTTTCCTGTGCACTAGGTTGTGTTGCAGTCCGAGGGTGTTTGGGTAGATTCCTGATAATAAGATAACAGTGGGTCCACATGATAACTATAGACGGTGGGGCGAAGTCGGGGAGTGGGACGATAGTCCGCTATTCTGTGGCGCTGGCCAGCCTGCTAGGTAAGGAAATAAGGATAGAAAATATCAGGGCGGGGAGGGATAAGCCGGGGCTGAGGGCGCAGCATCTTAAAGTGGTGCAGGCTTGTCAGGAGATGTGCCACGGGATGGTGGGAAATGCTTCAGTGGGCTCTAAGGAGATTACCTACACACCCAGAGGAAGGTTCAAGGGAGGGGAGTATAGCTGGGATATAGGGACGGCAGGGTCAACTACCATGATGGCCCAGACGCTTTTGCCTCTGGCTTGCTTTGCCCGAAAGCCCTCCAAATTCAGGCTGGAAGGCGGGCTGTTTCAGGATTTTGCCCCTTCGGCTTATCATATGAAGTTTGTTTTACTTCCGTTTCTAAAGCAAATGAGTGTTCGGGCTAAACTTGACATAATCTGTCCTGGCTATGTGCCAAGAGGCGGTGGGATTATAGAAGTTAGAATTGAGCCGGCGGGGAAATTGAAGCCGTTAAATCTTACCGAGCAGGGGGAGTTTTTCAATATCAAAGGCATAGCGCTTTCCTCGCATTTGAAAGAAAAGAGGGTAAGCCAGAGGATGGCAGCGGAATGCCAGAGGGTATTAAGCTCTTATGGGTATAAAACAGAAATTGAGGAAATCGAAGATGAAAGCTCCCTTCAAGAAGGAGCAGGCCTGGCGATATATGCCGAGACAAGCCTGGGTAACCGGATGGGTTCCGACAGGGCCGGGAGGCCAGGCAGGAGCTCGGAATCCATCGGAAGATATGTGGCTGAGAGGTTTATAGAAGATGTTAAAACTGGCGCCGCAGTTGATAGGTATATCGCAGATCAACTCATAATCTATGCTGGCTTAGCCGAGGGGGTCACCAGGTATTCAGTCCCTCGCATTACTGAACATGTGGAGACAAACCTGTGGCTGGTCGAGAAATTTCTCGGCGCCAGAACAAAAATTAATGGCAATCTCCTGGAGATAGAGGGGATTGGCTTCGCCTGAAGAATGTTTTTGAGAGATGTTTAACAACCTATCCCCCTTCCCTTGTAAGGGAAGGGGGATAAAGGGTGAAGGGTTGGCAGACAGGCTGAATTTTGCCAAAATAATAGTGATTTTGGGGTAAATAATGGAGGACTTAATCAAGCGGGCAACCAAGGATTTGGCGGAAAGCAAATATGCCATTGCCTTAACCGGGGCAGGCATATCAACCGAGTCGGGCATACCCGATTTCCGGGGACCAAAGGGCATCTGGACTACGAATAAAGAAGCAGAGGCTAAGGCTTATCAAAGATACGAGCTTTTCCTGAACAACCCCAGGGCATATTGGGAGGAAATACTGGGGTTGCAGGGGGCATACGGGACGTTTCATGAACAAATCAGGCAAGCTCAGCCAAATTCAGGTCACTATGCTCTAGCTGAGCTCGAAGCTCTGGGGATACTAAAGTGTGTAATCACGCAAAACATTGATGGTCTACATAAAAAGGCGGGGAGTAAGAGGGTTTTAGAATATCACGGCAGTGTTCATGCGCTGAGGTGTATTTCTTGCGGCTCGAGGTTTGCCTGGGAAGAAGTCTCCCTGGATGAGCTTCCGCCTCGCTGCAAGTGCGGTGCTGTCCTGAAGGACGATGTGGTTCACTTCAAGGAGCCAATACCTTCAGACGTCATGGAGGAATCGGAGAAAGAAGCTTTGGGATGTGACTTGGTGCTTATCTGCGGGACATCAGCCGTGGTTTATCCCTTTGCCGATCTGCCCAGGATGGCAAGATTTCATGCCCGTAGATTAATTGCAGGCCTGGATGTAGTGGGGTATAAGGCTAATGTGAAGATAATAGAAGTGAATGCGGACCCTACGCCGCTCACCCACGAAAGCGTATCAGACTATTTAATTCAGGGGAAGACAGGTGAGATATTACCCAGGATAGTGGAAGAGCTAAGGAAAGCACAAAAACATAAAAGCTAATGTATGTATTGCTAATTACATGAGCAAGCGTAATAAAGCTCTTCTGGAAGTGTTACATCACCCTCTTTAGCCTGGGGTTGGGGGTGATGCCGGGCATTCTGCCTCTTTTGGCGATGGGTTTGCCTTTTACTTCGTGAAGGTCGGCGGTGAAGTCAATGGGCTTGGCATCGCTGATGTAGCTGCCAACAGCGAAGATATCCACAGGTGCCCCTTCATCTATAAAATATCGAATTCGTTCCGGGTCAAGACCACCGCTGGCAACTATTTTAACGTCCTTAAATCCCTCAAGGTCCAGCCAGGCTCTAACTTCCTTGACCAGGTCGGCAGTAACTCGACCTCTTTCTGAAGGAGTATCTAATCTTACGCCTTGTAACTTTCTTCGCAGCGCTTTGGCCACAGTCACACTTTCTCTAACCTCGTCCTCAAAGGTATCCACCAGAGCAATGCGCGGCACTTCGGGAGGCATATGTTTATCAAATGCAATACTAGCTTTAGCGGTGCTGCCCAGGATGATGATGAGAGCATGGGGTATAGTGCCGGTGGGTTTTATGCCGGCAAGTTTTGCTCCAGCAGTACTGGCGCAGCCAGTGCAGCCTCCGACTATAGCGGAGTATTCCATAATGCCGACTACCGAGGGGTGGACGTGACGGGCGCCGAAGCTGATGACAGGAATGCCCTGGGCGGCATCGACGCATTCTCGGGCAGCAGTAGCCCAGCCGCTGCAATGGGAAAGTATGCCTAGATAAGCAGTTTCATAAGTCCCGTAGCTTTGATAAGGGGCTTTTATGCGCAAGACTACTTCTTTCTTGTCGAAAGGCTCCCCTTGAGATAATGCCCAGACTTCGCAGTTATCCTTGGGAAGAACTTCGGCGAGCAAACCCTTGACTTCCTCTATGCCGCAAAAGGTGCCCGCCCGGCGCGGAAATACCTCCATAGTTGCTACGGGATTAATTCCCTCTTTCTTGAGGATTTCCACGGTGCGGGGAAAATAAACGTCGGCAGTTTCTCCGTTTAGCCATGAGTCGGGGATCTCAAAACGAGGTGGGGAAACCTTAACCGAGGGCTTGATAAGCCTGGCTCCTAGCACTCTCTCCATGTAATCCAAGGCGAACGGATGAGCCCTCTTGTCGAAGGAAGCAACACAATCAACGGGCACTTCAACCTCGTAGCCTCTGTTTCGGGCATCGATTACTGCCTGTAGAACACAAATATGGGTGGTCACGCCGCAGACGACTATCGTTTCGGGCTTGATTGCCTTCAGTCTCCTGTCTAAAGGAGTGTTGTAGAAGCTGCTAAAAGTCCTTTTGGGCACTATTCCACCGGGATACTGCAAAAGCTCGGGTATGAGTTCAGCTTCTGTAGTGCCTTCAATGCAATGGGGCGGGAACATTTTGAATTCGGGGTCGTCGGGTGTATGGTGGTCACATAAATAGAATATTTTGGAGCCCTGCTTTAACTCTCGCTCCAGTAATTTCTGGATATTGGGTATGATGCTACGGGCCTCGATGCCGCAATAAAGTGGATAGCCTTCCTCGAGAAAGCCGCGCAACATATCCGAGACGACTACTACCCTGGCCATGAATCACCAGTGCTCGGGCTCAGGTGTATAGTTTTTCTGCAATAAGGCAATGTAGTCTTCTAACAAGGAGCTTGCTTCTTTGCTGTCTTTCCTCTTTAAAGTCTCTAAAATGTTCTGGAGCAGTTGCAGTTCGCCGTCTATCTGCGGCGCCAAATTGCGGATGTTGCCGCAGCAAGAGCCCCACTCTGCCCTTGCCAGATGGGATTCCTTCATTTGAATCATATTCTCCACCTCGGCAATGCACTCCCCCCTTTTTTTCGGGTCAGCTATTCTCTCTTTAAGAGACATGACGCTATTCATGGTTTCCTTACTAATCATAAACATTTCTCACCCCCTGCGCAGAAATCCTAAATCCCAATCTCTAGATTCTAAACAAATTCCGAATCCAAATTCCAAAATTCAAAACCTTGTGTTTTGGGCATTGGAGTTTAGCGCTTCGTACCTACCGTTTCAGTGTCTGAAGTGGCGGACACCGGTAAATACCATGGCGACATTATACTTGTTTGCCAGCTTAATTACCTCCTTGTCTCTTACCGAGCCGCCGGGCTGGATAATTGCGGTAACTCCGTGCTTGATTGCCAATTCCGGGCCATCGGCGAAGGGGAAGAAAGCGTCTGAGGCAAGGACAATGCCTTTAGCCCGGTCGCCAGCTTTCTTCAAAGCTAGCTCAACGCTGACGACGCGGCTGGGTTGTCCGGCGCCCATGCCTAACAATGTCTGGTCCTTGGCGATGACTATGGCGTTAGATTTTATGCTTTTAACCGCCTTCCAGGCAAAGAGCAGGTCTGATAGCTCTTTCTCGCTGGGTTGGCGCTTGGTTACAGCGCGGGGCCTGAGTTCGGGTTTGGTCAAAATGTCGGGCGTCTGGGCTAGAAAGCCGCCTCTGACACGGCGGAAATCGAGGTGGGATTTGGAGGACGAAGCACGATAAGAGGCAATCCTAACAAGGCGCAGGCTTTCTTTTCGTCTTAGTAATTCCAGGGCCTTCTTCTGATATCCTGGAGCAATAACGGCATCGAAATGGGTCTTATCTATCTCCTGGGCAGTAGCTAGATTGATAGTTCGGTTGCTGGCGACTATGCCGCCAAAGGCAGCTACAGGGTCGCCAGCCAAAGCTCTTCGATAAGCCTCGGCTAAATCGCTGCTATGGGAGGCGAGCCCGCAGGAGTTATTATGCTTTATTATGGCAATGGTGGGGTCGCTAAAGTCGGCCAGCACGTTCAAAGCAGCATCTAAATCGAGAAGGTTGTTGAAGGAGATTTCGGGCCCACCAAGCTGTTCCAGGGATGCGAGACCGTCCGGCTTCTGTCTGACATTTTGTTCCGTGTAAAAGGCAGCTTTCTGATGAGGATTCTCGCCATAGCGAAGGCTACGGGCCTTTTCTAAGGCTATGGTCATCTCTTCGGGAAGAACTTCTTCGTTAAGGTATTGAGCGATGGCTGTATCATAAAGAGCCACATGCTGGAAGGCTTTCTGGGCCAGGCGCTTTCTATATCCTGAATCTATATTGCTCTGGCGCAGCTTTTGTAAGATTGCATCGTAATCCCCGGGGTCGACCACCACCAGGACGGAGGGGAAATTCTTGGCTGCGGAGCGGATCATGCTTGGTCCGCCTATATCGATATTCTCCAGCGCCTCGTCTAAGGAGACTCCAGCCCTGGTAACTGTTTCCACGAAGGGATAGAGGTTGACCACCACAATGTCAATGAGCTCGATGTGGTGCTGGCTTAGCTGAGACAGATGCTGGGGAAGGTCGCGTCGAGCTAAGATGCCTCCGTGGACGGCGGGATGCAAAGTTTTCACCCTGCCATCGAGTATCTCAGGAAAGCCAGTAAGCTCTGAGATACTATGTATTTTTACTCCAGCAGCCTCTAAAGACTTCTTGGTCCCACCGGTGCTGAATATCTCAATGCCCAGCTCTTTTAGACCTCGAGCAAAATCAACCACCCCCGATTTATCCGAAACACTGATTATGGCGCGCACGGAACCTCCTTAATCTATTATTACTCTTTCTTTGTCTTCTCTCTTAATTATCTCGCCGATAACTTTGGCCTGGGGCAGGGCACTGACAATCCTGGCTACTTGCTGGGGGGAACAAATAATGGTTATGCCTATCCCCATGTTGAACACTTGATACATTTCCGCTTCTTTGATATCGCCTTTTTTTTGAATGAGTCTGAAAATTGGCAGGATGTCCCAAGAATGCTTTTTAATGTGGGCAGCAACTCCCTCAGGAAGGATGCGAGGTATATTGCCTACAAAGCCACCACCGGTAAGATGAGCTATACCTTTTGTGAATGGCGAGACTGGCTTGAGTTGCGGATAATAGCAGCGGTGCACTTGGAGCAGTTCTTCACCGAGGGTTTTCCCCAGTTCAGGATAAGATTTGTTTAGGCACGAAGGGTTGGCATCTATGCCAAAGATTTCTCGCACCAATGAGTAACCGTTGGTATGTAGGCCGGACGAAGGGAGGCCAAGGATTACGTCATCGGGGGCGATGGAGCTGCCATCAAGAATTCTCTTCTTCTCGACCACTCCGACAATGAAACCTGCCAAATCATAGTTTCCCTGAGAGTATATGCCGGGCATCTCGGCAGTCTCACCGCCGATTAATGAACACCCAACTTCTCGGCAGGCCTGGACTACACCCGAAATAATGGCTTCTATTTGCTCGGGCACAAGTTTGCCCATAGCAATATAGTCGAGGAAGAAGAGAGGCTCGGCTCCACAACAAAGGATGTCATTCACGCAGTGGTTAACGATGTCCCTGCCCACGGTATCGTTTTTGCCCAGAAGCAAGGCTATTTTGAGCTTGGTGCCCACTCCATCAGTGCTGGAGACTAGAACTGGCTCACGATATCCTTTGAGCTGAAACATGCTGCCGAAAAATTCTGAGCCAATGACTTCGGAGCGAAAGGTAGTTCGAGCTTGTTGGGCAATAATTTTCTTTACTTTGTCAGCAACATGAATGTCTACACCAGCGAGGGCATAAGCCTTTCTAGTGGTCGGCTCCAATGAGGTCCTCCTGGGGAAGGGCTTCCAAAGCCAGTTTGTCCATTTCTATTTGGACTGGAATCGAATATTCTCCGGTAAAACAAGCAAGGCAGAAAATGTCTCTGGGCAGGTCCACAGCCCGAATCAAGCCATCAACGCTAAGGTATCCCAGCGAATCAGCACCCAGGTGCTCCCTGATTTCAGGGATAGTCTTTCTGGCGGCAATGAGTTCCCATTTAGTGGCCATGTCTACTCCAAAAAAGCAAGGGTGGCGGATGGGTGGGGCGCAGATGCGCAGGTGAACCTCAGTAGCGCCAGCTTTTCTGAGCAGACCAACCACACGGGGAGTCGTGGTGCCGCGAACAATGCTGTCATCGACGACCACCAGCCTTTTCCCGGCAATTATGCGGGAAAGGGGGTTGAATTTCAGTTGGACACCAAGCTCCCGTATCCTTTGTTCAGGTTCAATAAAAGTGCGTCCTACATAGCGGTTTTTTAACAAACATTCGCAATATGGGATACCCGAGGCATGAGAATAGCCAATGCCGGCAGCAGTGGCTGAATCAGGAACACCCATTACGAAATCAGCATCGACAGGATATTCTTCAGAAAGTATTCTACCCATAGCCTCCCTGGCCGCGTAGAGGAGTTTGCCTTGGATGATGCTGTCAGGGCGGGCGAAGTAAATGTATTCAAAGATACATAAGGCCTTTCTATCGCTTTCCTGTCTAAGACTTTGGACTCCCTGGCTATCAATGACCAAAATTTCTCCAGGATCGATTTCCCTTGTGAATTGGGCACCTATATGGTCTAATGCGCAGCTTTCAGATGCGATGCACCATCCGCCGTTAATAGTCCCCAGACAAAGTGGACGAACTCCGAAGGGATCACGAACTCCGATCAGTTTGTTTTCAGTTAAGATTACCAAGGAATAAGCTCCTTGGAGGCGGTGCATGGCGCGTTCTGTTTTTTCCTGCCAATTCTGGCCGGGAGAGGCCAGAATCAGGTTGCCGATGACTTCAGAATCGCTGCTGGTATTGAACTGATAGCCACGCTGCCGGAGTTCATCGCGGAGCAGTCTTGCGTTAATGATATTACCATTATGTGCCAGGGCAATGGTCAATCCGTCTGATTTGGCTATGATCGGTTGGGCATTCATGGCTTTGCTTGAGCCTGTAGTGGAGTAGCGATTATGTCCGATGCCAACATATCCTTGGAGCAAAGCGAGGTCAGTTTCCGTGAATGCCTGGGACACTAATCCCATACGGGTATGCACTTTTATTCCGTTGCCATCGGTGACAGCAATGCCAGCGCTCTCTTGACCTCGATGTTGTAAGGCAAAGAGGGCAAAAAACGTAGTCTGACCTACGTTTATGCCTGGGGCATAAATACCGAAGACACCGCAACTTTCATGCATAAAAAGTTGCCTTCACTAGGCAATTATAAGAGATCTCGCTCTTCCGGTCAATTTCACAATATTTCTTTGTCGTGATATGATATACGACATTACTAAATTAGGGAGTCTATAACAGTGGACAAAGAGAGAAAAGCGGAAGTCATTACCCAGTTTAGACTTAAGGAAAATGATAGTGGGTCCGTCGAGGTCCAAGTAGCTTTGCTTTCCGAAAGGATAAATCGGTTAACGGAGCATCTTAAGTTATATCCCCAGGACCGACACTCACGGTATGCACTCCACGGGGTAATAGGGCAGCGGAGGCGTTTTTTGCGCTACCTGAACAGGACAGCGCCCGAGCGATATTATTCTCTTATTAACAGACTGGGTTTGAGGGAATAATATGTCTGACGTTTTTGAGCGTTCAGTAGCCGACAGGACACTTAGCATCCAGGTAGGGAAATTCGCTCACCAAGCCGATGGTGCTGTCGCTGTCCAATATGGCGACACGGTTGTTTTAGCTACTGCCTGTTCAGGGTCTGAACCCCGAGAGGGGATAGATTTTGTTCCTCTGACGGTGGATTATGAGGAGAGGCTCTATGCTGCGGGCAAAATACCGGGCAGCTTCATCAGGCGGGAAGGACGCCCTACTGAGGAAGCAGTTATAACCAGCCGGCTCATCGATCGCTCTCTGCGCCCTCTTCTTTCCAAGGAGTTTCATTATGATGTTCAGGTAATAGCGACAGTGCTATCTGTTGACCAGGAAAATGACCCCGATATTTGTGCCCTTATTGGCGCTTCGGCAGCCTTGACATTATCCGATATCCCGTTCTTTGGTCCGATATCTGCGGTGCATGTTGGCTATATAAACGATGCTCTAGTCGTGAATCCTCCCTTAGCTCAAATAGAGAATAGCTTGCTCGATGTGGTCGTTGCTAGCACTGGTAGAGACATTGTGATGATGGAAGCAGCTGCCAAAGAGGTTTCCGAAGAAATACTGCTCGAGGCGATTAAGTTGGGACACGAGGCGAATCAGGAGGTCATTAAGCTTCAGGAAGAGCTACAGCGAACTTATGGCAAAGCCAAGATAGAAATCAAATCTAAGGAACTTGCTCCTGAGCTTTCATCTCAAATCGCTTCCATACTTGGTGAGAAATTAAGCCAGGTTCTAGAGGAACCAGGGAAACTGCAAAGAGATAAGGCTTTGACGTCTCTCAAGAAAGAAGTAAGGGATAAGTTGCTTGATTCTTCTTCTGAGGATGAAATAAATTTTGCTTTTGAAGCCCAGCTTAAAGCTGCAGTAAGGGGAAAAATATTGCAGACGAGGCGGCACCTGGACGGTCGCCAAACCAACCAAATTCGTCCTATTAGCTGTGAAGTTGGTATTCTTCCTCGCACCCATGGCTCAGGATTATTTGCCCGTGGGGAAACACAGGTGTTGACTATTACCACTCTGGGGTCTAGAAGGCGGGAGCAGTTATTGGATGGCTTAGGGCTGGAGGAAACTAAACGCTTTATGCATCACTATAATTTCCCTCCCTTTTCTACTGGTGAGGTGAAACGAATAGGAACAACAGGGAGGCGCGAGATCGGGCATGGCGCCTTGGTGGAACGGGCTATTGCATCAGTACTGCCAGCGGAGGACGATTTTCCTTACACTATACGCCTGGTCTCCGAGGTACTTAGTTCTTACGGAAGCACATCCATGGCTAGCGCCTGTGCTTCGACCCTCTCCCTGATGGATGCCGGTGTGCCTATAAAGGCGCCTGTGGCTGGGATAGCCATGGGGTTAGTTACGGGAAAGGATGGGAACTATGTTGTTCTAACTGATATTGTGGGTATGGAAGATGCCTATGGTGACATGGATTTCAAAGTTGCTGGCACAGCTCACGGTCTCACTGCTTCACAGCTCGATACTAAGCTTCAAGGGATACGTTATGACATCCTGGCTGAAGCCTTAAGTCAGGCTCGTGAGGCAAGGTTGGAAATACTGGAGAAAATGGGTTTAGCTATCACTGCTAGTCGCTCTGAACTCAGTCCCTATGCTCCCAGGATGTATGAAATGACGATTGATCAGAGTAAGATTGGGAGTGTCATCGGTCCTGGGGGTAGGGTTATAAGGTCTATTATAGAGGAAACCAAGACAACTATAGACATAAATAACGATGGTAAGGTTCTCGTTGGCTCTCCAAACGAAGAGGCAGCCCAGAAAGCAATTAAAATAATTCAGGACTTAACTCGCGAAGTGGCGCAGGGAGAAATTTACACTGGGAAAGTAACCAGGCTGTTCAATTTTGGTGCCATGGTGGAAATCCTGCCGGGGAAGGAAGGCCTTGTCCATATTAGCGAGCTTGCCAACTACCATGTGCCGCAGGTCGAAGATGTGGTTAAAGTGGGTGATGAGGTAATGGTGAAGGTCATCGGGATTGACAATTCTGGTAGGATAAATTTATCGCGCAAAGCAATACTGGAAGGGCTTTCCAATCTCCCTGGTGCT
>Ga0224495_10002841_pt1 | contig 10975 bp, 11 predicted proteins | sample SF_Jul11_sed_USG_FD_168128 | JGI IMG/M metagenome (GOLD analysis project Ga0224495, IMG submission 168128) | Sediment microbial communities from San Francisco Bay, California, United States - SF_Jul11_sed_USGS_4_1 | ecosystem: Environmental > Aquatic > Marine > Sediment | place: USA: California...
TTCAAATCTCATCTTCCGTACCTCCTGTAGTATCTCCGTCCTCTTCATGAATGGCCCCCCTTGCCATCCAATCATAACCGGACAGTTTATGTGCTACAGTTACGGACAGTTTATGTGTTCTCTACAGCGCAATTTTTTGTCGTTGCGGACGGCCTTTTTTTGGCGTAAGATTGTTCAAGGCAGACATGAAGCGGATTGAGATGATGTGGATTAGTCTGACAGAAAGGGGGCATATTACATTCCATGCGCCGGCAGTACAAGAGAATTCCCTGCAAGGGTGACGGGATTCGTGTCGAGATCGTGACCGAAACAGAGGCACAGGTGTCTGACATTAGCAGGCAGGGGATCGGAGTGAAGGCGCCGAAACGAGTAATGCCCGGAACACCCTGCACGGTCACCATCGGCACAGATGGTTCTCTGGTGAGCCTGCGGGGAAAATCTGTATGGGAGCGGTTTGCCGGCTATTCGATCAATTCGCACGGAGATTTCGACGGTCTCTTTTCAGCAGGGATACGCCTTGAAGAAGCGCCTGAAGACTTAATGACGAGTATCTGCAGCGGAGGCTGCGCAGGGGCAGAGGCTGTCCGCGTGAAACCATCCCGTATGAACGTGTTTCTGATCTATACCGAATCGCTTCCTGTAATTAACCTGAGCTACGGCGGATTGCTCACTGAATCATGGAACTCCTGGGAGTATGGCACTGAAATCATCGCGAGGCTTTTTCTTCCGGACAGCCATGGGCCTGTTAAGTGCCTGGGAAGGGTCACTTCCTGCCAACAGGTCAATCACGGGGCAGAGAAGAAGTATCATGTCGGCTTTGAAATCATTGCTATGGATGATGGACACGCGAGACTGCTCAGGGCATTTATTCAAATGCGTTCTGTCATGTGAGTGTTACTTTAATGTTTTCTTGGAGCGGGTATTTGACTTTCCCCTTTTTGTATGCCTGAAGGGGAATAATCGCATACAAGGTGAAATGATATCCGGAAATGAATTTCCGGCAACAAAAAGGAATGGAGGTAGTTATGAAGTTGTTTGAAAAGACTCTTCTTGTTGTAATAATGATGTTATTTTTGGGTTGTGCCGCTGTCCTTGAAGAACAGCCCCCGCAGACTGGTGGAAAAGTGGCTGTCTGCCATAAAGGGGAAAAGACCATTTACGTTGATGAGGCCGCAGTAAAGGCCCATTTAGGGCACGGTGATTATTTAGGCACCTGCAGATAAAAAGGACTGCCTTCCAGGTGCTGTCTTGTTCTCTCCAAAAGAATGTGCTTCTGTGCTGTTAAGCCTTGTAGTACATGAGCCTGTGTGCGTTCGGTGAAATGAGGTCACACAGGTTTTGCATTTCGCCTGCTGACATATGCGCGAAGGAGGCGGCAAAGCGCACATTATCCTCGAGCTGCTGAATGCTGTCGCAGCCGATGACAGCTGTAGCTAACGGATGCGACAGGGCAAAGCGGAAAAAAGGTTCGAGGTCATCGAAACCAGGCAATTTCGCTGCCAGGCCCCGAAAATAGGTTTTCATTGCTATGACTCCCATATCCTTGCCCTGCGCTGCGGGAATTACTGAATCGACAAAACTGTTGTACGCATACTCCGCGGGATTAACGGGGATGAGCACGGTATCGAAGTCAAAGAGGTCGATGCATTTTTTGATGATGAGCGGATTGTGATGTCCGGTGACGCCTACGAATCTGACCATGCCTTTTTCCCGCGCTTCCGTGAACGCCTCGATGGCACCACCAACGCCGAATATCTCTTCGATTTCAGCATCTTCCCTGACGTCGTGCACCTGCCAGAGGTCAAGATAGTCTGTTTTCATGTTGCGGAGGGTCTCTTCCAGATGCGTGAAAGCACCTTTTTTGTCTCTCGCATGTGATTTGCTTGTGAGAAAGATCTCGGTTCTTCTGGCCTTGAGCGCGGAGCCGTAATAGGACTCACTGCCTGAATAAGCCCTTGCTGATTCGAAATAGGTAATTCCAAGATCCAGGGCCCTGTTTATAAGGGCAGAGGCTTCCCTTTCGTATCCGAAGGTTCTTAAAATTCCTTCTCCCCCGAGTCCGAAGATCGTCACCTCAATCCCTGTTTTTCCAAGTCTTCTCACAGGGAGTGTCATAAAAAATTATATCACGGATTGGGCAGATGCCGGGAATAACTGTTTCTTATTGATTCAGATATTCCTCATTCAGCCGGATATCCAAGAAACTTTTTCAGAGCACCGGGTATTTTTTCCGGGAAACGAATCGGGGGTGAGCATTTCTTCCCCGCGCAGAGATACACCGCCTCTTCCAGCGGATATCCGAGGCTGCTGATCAGTTCTCTGTCCTGTTTGAGTAAGTATATTCTCGTCACCTTTTCCGGAACCTGCGTCATATGTATTTTTGAAAGATATCTCTTTATTCTGCCTCCCTCGGCTATAACGGTGATCTCAACGGGCTCGCTCAGGTTCCATCTCAATGCCGTGCCGTAGAGTGCTCCTGAGGGAGCAAAACGGCCGTATGAACGCTTAAAAGTGGAAAGCGTATTATCGATACTGCCTTTGAATTTGTCATTTTTCTCATAGAAATAGAGCCTGCTCAACAGAATGACGGCACGGTAATTGGCGATTGCTGTATTCGCATCCAAAACCTGGCTGTCAGCAGAGGTGGACACAGGTGTCGTTTCTGAAGAAAGTTTGAATTGCCAGCTTGTATGATCATAAAGGTTGTCAATAATAAAGTGCGCGAGAGATTCAGCCTGGCGCATGTATTTTTTTTCACCTGTTGCGTTGTATAAATCGATCAATGCCAGACCGAAGAGGACATTGTCAGAGAGTAACCCGCTTACCTGCTTGCTGTCATCAGTATAATAATGATACATGCCGTTTTCTGCGGTATAGAGATTGTTGCCTATGAAGTCTGCTGTTTTCCGGGAAATCTTAAGGTATTCCCTGTTGCCGGTCGCATCGTATACGGAAAGCAGAGCCGTTATCATCAGTGCATTCGAGTCCGTGTAGATTGTCCTGTCAATAAAGGGAGTTTTGAGCCCCTTTCTGTTCTTATTCCTATAATAGTGCTCGTCGGCATCCTGGCTTCCATAAAAGACCCCCGTTTTTCTGTCAAGCAGGGTGGTCAACGCATAATTCACGTTTGCGAGCATTATCAGCCTGTAGGACCGTAAACGCATGATCATATATGCCCTTGCATAATTTCTGATAAGACCGGCATTGGGGCCGAGCAACTTTTCGTAATGGGGTTCTGACCAGTCAGGTTTTGTCGCATACCTGAAAAACCCCCCCTCGACAGAATCGTAGATTTCACCGTGCGCCATATTGTCGAGGGTCGCGGTTATGACCGCCTTTACATCAGGATCTCTCTTTTTCACGTATTCCGAGATAAGAAAATCGATCACATCAGGATTTGGAAACTTCTGCGAAGAGCCGAACCCGCCGTGTTTATCATCATGAGAGGTTTTTATTATTTGAATGATTTTCAGTATGTCTGTTTCATCAGGCGCGGCGCTTTTCGTGGCAGGAGGTGCACTGTTTATTTCCTCGCTGTCAGATTTCTGAAGCGTACGTTTTTGGGAAAATGCATCTGCGGACTCTGAGAGCAACGAGCGCATTGCATCAGGAGAAAAGAAGGTGCCTCCTTTGATTATTTCACCTTCAGGGGTAAGGATAAGCGTGCTGGGCCAGCCGCCCTGATTGTACAGGCTGTCCAGGTCCGGCCTCCTGTCTGCGTCGACGCGAACGGGGATGAAGTTGTCGTTGATGACGGCGATGACTTTGTCGTCAGAGTAAGTGGTCTCATCCATCACATGGCACCAGTGACACCATACGGCACTCAGTGAGAGCAGTATCGGCCTGTTCATTTTCTTCGCCTCGTCAAGCACCCCCTCATTCCATGATCTCCATTTAATCAGATGCGCTTTGTTCGTTCGTGGAGAGAATCTGAAATCAGAGGCAAAGGCAATATTCTGGAAAGCAAAGGTGATGCAGACGGCAATGATTATAAGCGTATGCAAACTTTTCCTCATGAAGTATAATATCCCAAAAGACGGCGCGATGTAAAAGTCAATCCCCCCTCCCGGGAGGAGGGGCTGGCAATGACGATTGTTATACAGGATGTCCTGTCTCAATAGCCGAAGCATTCAGCAGGCATCCTCGCAAGGCCATTGTCCCTGTTCCCCCCGTTCCGAAGGAACATACCGATTTCCGCTGCTGTAAGGTACAATAAAAACGGAGGAAGAGATGACACAACATCGGCGACATCCTGACGATTCTGACAAAAGAGACAATACACATTCCGGAGACCGGAAAACGGAAGGGGATGACGATATCATCTGCAGATGCAAAGAGGTATCGAAAAAGACATTCCCTGAGATGATAAGGCTCATGATAAGTGATCTGGCTTTCTGGAAAAAAACAAAAGCGCGGGAATAGAATCGCTTCAGGTCTCGCATTCTTTAGGGGAGGCAGATAGTGATCGAATTGACCGGATACATAAAGATATTTACCACCCTGCTGGTTATCGTAAACCCGCTCGGGGTAATCCCTGTTTTTGTCAGTCTTACACGCGGAACGACCGAAGAGGAGCGTCGGCACATTTCACGTACAACAAGCATAACTGTTGCGGTGGTATTGGTAGCGGCGACACTGGCCGGAAAGACACTCCTGGATTTTTTTGGTGTAAGCATCGCCTCATTCAAGGTTGGCGGCGGTATTTTGCTGCTCTTGATGTCAATTGCCATGATGCAGGCAAAGCACACGGAAAGCAAACATACTCCGGAAGAGGCGGAAGAAGCAGAGGAAAAGGAAAGTATCGCTGTGGTGCCGATTGCCATGCCGCTTTTGGCCGGGCCTGGAGCGATATCTTCGGTGATAATTTACGCGCAGGCGTCATCCCAGCCTTTGCATGTCGGATTGATCATTATCGACTGCCTGCTGGTAGCGCTCTTGACCTGGGCCGCATTGATTGCCGCCAACCCGCTCAGCAAAGTGATGAGCAAGACTTCTATCAATATCGCAACCCGTCTGATGGGCTTGCTGCTGGCTGCCATCGCTGTAGAATTTATTACCGGAGGGCTTAGTCAACTCCTTCCGGGACTGACGCAATAATTTTAATGCGAACATAGGCGCTCCTCACGCCGCGTACTTGAGTAGTGCGTCATAAATACCTTTTCCTGTAATTCCGGTCAGGCTGGAATGACCGTCATTTATGCCCTTTTACAGGATGTTGATTGCTCCTGCATTAGTGTAAAGAAGCTTTGGACGCATCACTGTAGGCGGAAAAAACTGTTCTGCCCGGACCAGGGTTATAATACTGCGCTCTCTCTGATATACTTTGAAAACAGGAGGGTGGAATGAAAAAAATGGTGCGAGTGCTTTTATTGGTGGTAGTATGCGCGATTTTTGCCGGATGCGCTTCCTTGGGTGCTACGAGGGATTCAACTCCCGAGTTTCATCCAGGGCATCCGGGACACGAAGTGCATTAAGGGAAGGCGCAAAAGACGGTAACTATGCAGAATTCATGGCCTGATTCCGTGTCTTCCCACGGCATGCGAACAAACAGGAACTTCTCATTTCGCAGGAGAAAAGAGCTTTGTGCCAATACCCTGACGGCAGGTGGAATATCATGCAGCTTTATTTTTTGCATACCTCATTGACGAAGCAACCAGGGATGTGCTATTCTAATAACAGAATTTTAGAAGTTTTTGCGATTTCACAGGGCACAAAGACTTTTTGACTTTGTGCCCTTTTTTCTTGAGTCCTTCTGAGATTTAGTTTAAAGAGAAGGAGGTAAAAGAAATGACACAAGGAACTGTGAAGTGGTTTAACGACAGCAAAGGTTTTGGCTTTATTACAAGCGAAAACGGAAGTGATGTTTTTGTTCACCATACGTCAATCCAGGGCAATGGCTTTAAGAGCCTTGCCGAAGGCGACAAGGTTAGCTTTGATACTGAAAAAGGCCCGAAGGGCGACAAGGCGATCAATGTTGTTAAACTGTAATTAAACGGAAAAGGCCCCCTCAACAGAGGGGGCTTTTTTTTCATCTGGGAGGGATATGAATAACAATACGAACAGCAGAAAGAATGCCGCAAGGACTGAAAGGCTGCAGCAGAGGGCTGATGCGGGATTTGTAGCTACCCACTTCCCTGAAGTTGAGAGTATCGCCATCAACATGATGTATAATCAGAAGGGGATAGCGAAGTCGTTACCCCGGGTTGTGAATTTCTTCCCCGGCAGTTATGCCCTTTTCAGGGTAGACTGTTTGAGCAAGGGCTGTGCTGATGGCGGATTCGATCTCAATCAGGTGATTACCTCAATGATCAGAAGCCGCAGAAAAGCTGCAAAAGGGGAGATTAGTTGTGAGGGCAATGGCCCTTCACCCGACCACTCATCTATCGTCTACGAAGTCGACATTCAATATACATAAGACCCCCGGATGGCGGAATCATGTGTTTTGCTATCTTCTTTTTGCTTCAGCAAAATAACTGACCTGTTTAAGCAGATATGACAAAACAGTTCCAACATATGGATAGTTTCTCAGCGTACATTACCCCTGAAGGGCAGAAGCGCCTGAGTGAGGAGTTGGCTTATCTGTGGAAGATCAAACGCCCACAGGTTACGCAGGCTGTTGCCGAAGCCGCTGCTATGGGGGACCGTTCTGAAAACGCAGAGTATATTTACGGGAAAAGGCAGTTGCGGCAGATTGATTCGCGCATACGTTTTCTTACAAAGAGGTTGGACAGGTTGATCGTGGTTGACAGGACACCTGCCGACACTTCAAAGGTATTTTTCGGAGCCTGGGTCGAAATTGAGGATGATGACGGGAGCCTTTACACCTATCGCATTGTCGGACCTGATGAAATCGATCCTGACAGGAATTTTATCAGTGTTGATTCACCGATGGCGAGGGCGTTGTTGCGCAGGTCCGAGGGTGACGAAATTGTCGTGAAGAGGCCGAACGGTGATGCTGCTTTTGTTGTAATCTCCATCCATTATTAATTTTCTTTAAAAAAAGTAAAAATCGTCCATATTGCATTTTGAGCAACGCCTCACGCGTGCATGACTTTGCAGAGGTGTGGTATAGAATTTTGCGGCCGCATAACGTATAGTAGTTATGAGAAAACCATATCCTTCTGGGAGGTGTCTCTGGGTGAAGGTTGTGATCGTAGGCGCGGGAGAAGTAGGCTATCACATCGCGATGTTCCTCTCAAGGGAAAAGATTGATGTTGTGGTAATCGACAGCAATAAGGATAATCTGAAACGTGTGAGCAACGAACTCGATGTGGCTACAGTAGACGGCCACGGGGGATCTCCGGCGGTACTGAAGGAAGCCGGGCTCGACGGTGCGGACATACTCCTTGCGGTTACGAACAGCGATGAGACGAATATGATCGCCTGTCTCATCGGTAAGGCGCTTTTCAGGGTGAAGCGGAAGATTGCCCGGATACGCGACGCGGAATACCTGAACAATGCCATCCTTCTGAATAAATACAACCTTGATATCGATCCTGCCATCAGTCCTGAACTGGAGTCCGCAAAGGCGATTGCGCGGCTGATTGAAGTGCCGCTTGCCTCTGTTGTTGAAGATTTCGAGGACGGCATCATAAAGGTTGTCGGTTACAGAATCCCTCATAATTCCTATCTCGCAGGCACATCACTGAAAGACATGAATGAAAAGCTGGGGTACCGCTTTCTCATTGGCATTATCCAGCGGGACAACACGGTTATCATTCCTGCAGGGAGAGACCGGCTTCAGGATGGGGATATCATCTATTTCCCTGTCATGAAGGGATTGATCGAGGAAACCATGTCGTTTGTCATCGGATCCCGTGTGAAACCGGTCAGAAATGTCATGATCGTCGGAGGAGGGCGTGTCGGCTATAACGTTGCTCTCCTCCTGGAGAAACAGGGCATCAATGTGAAAATCATTGACAGGGATGCTGAGAGGTGCAAGTTCCTGAGCAAGTCCCTGAAGAAGGCGACTATCCTTCACGGAGACGGCACTGACCGGACGCTCCTGGAAGAGGAGAATGTGGGCGGGATGGAAGTCTTTGCCGCTCTCACGCAAAACGAGGAGCTCAATATAATGTCCGCAGTCCTTGCCAAACGCGAAGGGGTCCGCAGGGTTATTACTATCGTTAATCGCACCGATTACATCTCTCTTGCCAACAGCCTCGGAGTCGATTCTGTTTTAAGCCCCCGCCTGATCACAGCGAGTTCCATCCTGCGCTATGTGCGGATGGGGGAGATCCTCTCTCTCACTGCCATTGCCGATGACCGTGCCGAAATCCTGGAAGCAGGAGTAAAGGACGGAGCGGTTTTGGGGAAAGTGAGATTAAGAGATGCCAGGCTGCCGAAGGGTTCGCTCATCGGAGCGGTCATAAGGGGCGAGCATGTGATTATCCCCTCCGGAGAGGATGTTATCAACGAAGGCGACCGGATTATCGTTTTTGCCCTCAGTCAGGCCATCAAGGACGTCGAAAAGCTTATCTGAATGCCATGAACTGGAGGATCATCGCATACGTCGACGGTATTGTGCTGATAATCATAGGCATTTTTATGATTATCCCTCTTCTTGTCTCGCTTCTGTACTGGGGGAGTGATCAATATGCCTTCCTGCTCACCTGTATCTTCACCTTCGGAGCCGGTTTTGCCCTTGTTCTGCCGAACAGAAAGCGAAAGAGGGAGGATCTGCGTCACCGGGAAGGATTCTTTGCGGTGACGACCAGCTGGCTGCTGGTATCGCTCTTCGGCGCTCTCCCGTATTTGATTGAGGGAACCTTCGGCAGTTTTACCGACGCGTTTTTCGAGGCAATGGCAGGGTTTACGACCACCGGTGCCTCTGTATTGAATGACATCGAGTCCCAGCATCACGGGATACTCTTCTGGAGAAGTCTCACCCAGTGGCTTGGCGGCATGGGCATTGTGCTCTTCTCTCTTGCCGTTCTCCCTATGCTCGGCGCAGGCGGCATGCAGCTCTTCAAGGCAGAAGTTCCCGAGATCACTGTTGATAAGCTCAGACCACGGATTGTCGATACCGCAAAATCCCTGTGGTATATCTACACCGGCCTTACGACGATCTGCGCGCTGCTCTACATGCTTGGCGGCATGAGTCTCTTCGATGCGGTGAATCATGCCTTTACCACACTGGCAACGGGAGGCTTCTCGACGAAGAACACGAGCATGGCATTTTATGACAGTGCGTATATACAGCTCGTTGCTACGCTTTTTATGTTTCTCGCCGGAGTAAACTATACACTTTTTTTCTATGCCTTCAAGGGAAAGTTTGTGAAATTCCGCGACAATACCGAATTCAGGTTCTACCTGTCGGTTACCCTCATCGCCACTTTTTTGATCACGGTAGATCTCTGGAAAGATAATTATCATTCGCTCTTCGATTCTTTCAAGCACGGAATCTTCCAGGTGGTTTCCGTCATGACGACAACAGGTTTTGCGACTGCCGACTATGAACAATGGTCTCCCTTCGCACGGTTTGCGATCATTACGCTGATGTTCTTCGGCGGCATGATCGGTTCAACCGGCGGCGGCATGAAGCAGATCAGGATTCTCGTCATGATAAAGCAGATATATCGTGAAATCTACCAGTTGATCCATCCCCGCGCTGTGACCTTCCTGAAGGTTGACGGCAAGAACATGACAAAGGAGATACTCGGCAGTATCTGGGGATTCCTCTTTCTTTTTCTGATTATCTGTGTGCTTTCCACTCTCGGCATGACCGCCATGGGAATTGATATAGAGACCTCTTTCAGTACGGTCGTGTCCGCCATTTGCAATGTGGGACCAGCCCTCGGCCTTGCCGGGCCGGCTGAAAATTATGCTTTGCTGCCCCAGGGAGCAAAATGGATTCTGATCTTCTGCATGCTGGTGGGACGGCTTGAGGTGTACACGGTAATTATTCTCTTTGTGCCGAATTTCTGGAAAAAATGATTTCTTGTGGAGGGGAAAGATGAAGATAGATATGCACTGTCACGTTATCGGCAGCGGGAGGGATTTCGACCACCCGGAGGCCGATATCTATTTCAACGCAGATGACAACCAGCACTGGTTTACCTGGATTTTATATCACTTGCTGCAGGCAGATATTACCCATATGGGAGGGAATCCCGATGGCGACTGCACGGTCACGACAAACGAGTATTTTGAGCTGATTTACAGGCTTTTTGCTGAATCCGCGGAGATTGACGGCTTGGTGCTTCTGGCCCTGGATGCGGTCTACAGGAATGGCAGGCGGGCCAAGCGAAAGACCGACCTCTGGGTGTCGAATGCATTTCTTGCCGGAAAGGTTCGCTCCCTTAACAATAAACTGGCAGCTGAGGCAGATCCTGAAAAAAGAGCCAAAAAGTTCTATATGGGTGCTTCAGTGAATCCGAACCAGCCGCGTGCGGAAGAGGCGCTCAGGAGGGTTCTCGATGATACCGGCGTGGTTTTGCTCAAGTGGATCCCTTCTGCACAGCATATCGATGTTGATAAGGTTTCCCCTGATTTCTACCGCACTCTTGCGGAGCGCAAGGTGCCTCTCCTTTGCCATGTCGGTCCCGAGTATTCTTTTCCCGAAGGAATCCGGAACATGGAAAAGGATAATTTCCTTTTCCTCCGCACGCCGCTCGACCTGGGCGTTACGGTGATCGCTGCGCACTGTGCATCACCGGTCTTTCCCCTTAAGGATCCGAACAGGATGAAAAAGTTCCGGAAGCTTATGGATGCATATAATACGAAGGATGATATAAGGATATGGGCCGATACATCAGCGCTTTCCCTCACGACAAGACTGCCGATCATTTCCGAGATTATTGAGATGTTCCCCGCAAAATGGCTTGTTCACGGGTCTGATTTTCCGATCCCTGTCGATGGGCTGCCTCACCTGCCGTTTGTGACGAAAGACATCACCCCGGAAGAATACAGAGATATACTAAAAACACGAAATCCGTTTGACCGTGATGTAAAGATCAAGAAGGCGCATGGATTC
>Ga0224495_10002842_pt1 | contig 10972 bp, 13 predicted proteins | sample SF_Jul11_sed_USG_FD_168128 | JGI IMG/M metagenome (GOLD analysis project Ga0224495, IMG submission 168128) | Sediment microbial communities from San Francisco Bay, California, United States - SF_Jul11_sed_USGS_4_1 | ecosystem: Environmental > Aquatic > Marine > Sediment | place: USA: California...
CCTGGTCGTCTATCATTCCGAAAGTAGGCTGCATGTTTTATCCCCTCTATATGCGTTGATTTTCTTTATAGATGCATGTCAGCATAATACGGCGCCAGGAAAATGGAGTTTTTCAGAAGTTTCATATCTAAAATATCGTTGGCCAAGGATAATTATCAAGTCCCCAGTCGTTTGGAGGAGATGGCGGTCCTTCTATATTTGGAAATTTAGGCTTAAAAGGATGACATGTGTCAATTAACGGGATTAAATCGGCCCTTGGATGCCGCAGCTTATCTCTCTCAATTTGCTTTGCGTATTGTACCAGAGCCGCTTTTACAATTTTATCAGGAATATCTTTATCTATTTTGCCCCCACCTCTATGTGGGATTTGTTGAGGATCCGCTTCGCGTTTTCCATCTTCTGAAGCAGGTCGCGCCAAGGGATCAATTTTCCGGCCATACTCTTGACTATCTTTTTCCACATGAATGTGTGGCCCTTTTTCTGCTCCGGAATTGTCTATATCATACCTTGATCTCCATCCTTTATGTCCAGGAATCTCTTTCCATGCGGCATAACCACTTGGATCAATCAGGTTGATGGGATCGTTGAGGACGTACCCGTACAAATTCATATCCCCACCTGTGAATAGAATCGGATCTTTGCTCGTCCATCTGCCAGTGAAGGAGTCGTAATCCATGGCGCCGAAGCGGGTGTGCTTGGTGTGCTGATCATAGACTCCGCCAGCGAAGGCGAATGGCTGAAAGCCTGGGTTGGTGTCCTGGGTGATATTGCCGAATTCGTCGTAGTCTATCTGCTGAACGATGGAGTTATCCGAAGTGTTAATGACCAGCCGCACGGAACCGAGGTGGTCGCTAATAATCCGATACGTAACCCCACCCTTGAACATGTAATCTGGCACATGGCCTTTGGACGCATAGACAAAACGGGTAACAACATTCCCCGCGCCGTCGGGCTCGGCCACAGGTTCCAGTTGCCCTGCGTAGATGAATCCCTGGGTCAACACGCCGTTAACCTTTTTGCCGATGCGCCGTTCCGAGCCGTCGATGACATACTCGATCACGTCGCCATTGGGCATGGTCACGCCCCGTAGATTGCCGAAGACGTCATAGTTGTATGAAGTCACCCCAGTGGGATCGGTCTTCGTCAGCAACTCGCCATTGGCCGTGTAGGCATAGCTCGCATCGCCGTACTTGGTCATACGATCCTGCAGGTCATAAATACCCTGGAACGTGCCGGCCTTTGCCACGGCGGTGATTCGGTTCCCGTTGCCGTCATAGTCGTAAGTGGAGACGGTGACGCCGTTCTCCGTATACCTATTATTCGCGATAAGACTTTTCCATTCGGGAATATACCCATGCTTTTAATGTTCTAGAATTTAAGTTATCAGAAATATCCTTTGCAGCTTCAGCGACAACACGCACATGATGATCAGGGAAACTCGCCATAATCTCAGTTTCTATTTCAGAAGCACACTCCTCTTCCTCATCGCCAATATCACAATCATAAAAACATATTGCATAAATCTTCTTATCACCCCAGCCTACAGTAACTCCCCGTAATGAAGGTGTAACCATATTTAATAGCGCTACTTGGAATCTTACTAACACTTCGCAGCGAAATTCGCCTTCTTTGCTCATCATAGCTATGGCCTTCCTGAAACTATATGAATTGTGCCGTCTTTTGCATAATGAATAATTCCCTTAGTTGTAGGTGTTGATACCCCTTCTTTCGAAATATAATTTCCAATTATTCTACCAAAATCAACCCTTTCCTTACATCCAGCAGACCCAAGTGGCAATCCATTAACAACTTCTCCACTCCCTGCCTTATTTGCTAATTCCTTTGGATCAGCTTTTAATATACTTTGGCCAGGTTTATAGTTGTTGTGTCCTGGAGTGTCAAGATAAAGATTATTTATCCGGCAAAGGAAAGGAATTTACCAAATGAACATGTGTCGTTGAGCGGGGTATATTTTTTAATTAGCGGCTCATCAGTGGGCAGACCACGGATGTTAGGGGAGGCGTTGGGGTCAGGTCTTCAACTTTGTTTACATGGGTGGCCATAGGGCAGATGACCAGTTGGCTTGCCGGATCGGGTCTGGTTTTCCTTTTCAACCAGTTCCCGATTCCGCGTCAGCTCGGCCTTACGCCAGCGCCAGCTTAAGGACGAACAATTCGGCCGAAGCCCACACCGCAAAGCCGGTCAAAACTACCAGCATCAGGTTGATCTCGTAATCTTTCTTTTCCATTCTCATGCTCCTATAAATTTAGTTTTCACTTTGCCTGTTTTCCGGATCGGGTCTGGTTTTCCTTTTCAACCAGCTCCCGATTCCGCATAATCTTGGCCTTACGCCAGCGCCAGCTTGAGGACGAACAATTCGGCCGAAGCCCACACCGCAAAGCCGGTTAAAACCGCCAGCATCAGGTTGATCTCGTAATTTTTCTTTTCCATTTTCATACTCCTTATTAATTTGTTTTTGCTTACTAGTTTTCCGGATCGGGCCTGGCAATACTTTTCCAGCAGTTCCCGATCCCGCTTCATTTCGGCCTTACGCCATCGCCAAGGTCAGGGCGTAAATCGAAGCCGAAGCCCAGGCGGCCAAGCCACCCAGAACCACCAGCATCAGGTTGATCTCGTTATTTCTCTTTTCCATTTTCATTCTCCTTATTTTTTATTGATTCAATTTCTTCTGTCTAATGACGCTGATCAGATCAGCGCCAAGGTCATAACAAACATGTATGAAGAGACCAGCCCGGCGAAGGCGCCAATAATCCCGAAAACTATCCTGCTGTCATCTCTGTTCACTATCATCTTTTCCATTGTTCTAAGCTCCTTTTTACTAAAGGCTGTTATCGTTCACTTGCCTATCAGTAAAGCAACTACCGTGCCAACATAGTTACCCCTATATATACATATAGTTATCTGGCCTTCCGCCCTCATCTGTCCATGGCCCAGCTCCGGCAGGTGTCCTGAAGAAGGCCGGATAAGTGTCCCTGGGCGGGAATGTTGCAGGCATCATTCTGGGCAGATCCATCAGCCCCGTCATTTCCCTGAACGCGATAAATCGTTGCCCCCGCCCCAGATATCCAATAGATTAGGGAGTGTTAATCCACTAATGGCGCAGATACGATGGAGGAGTGCAAATGAGTGATTCGAAGAAAGTGGCGTTGATAACCGGCGCTTCCAGCGGCATGGGCGAGGCCGTGGCCCGGCGTTTTCACCGGGAAGGTTATTCGCTGGCCCTGGGGGCCCGGAGGGTGGACAAGCTCAAGAGCCTGGCCGCGAGCCTGGGCTCGGAGGAGAAGATTTTCGTCCACTCGCTGGACCTGTCTTCCCAGAATTCCATCGGCGAATTCGCCCGCAACGCCATGGAGCGGTTCGGCCATGTGGATGCGCTGGTCAACTGCGCGGGCTTTGCCATAGGCCGGGAGCCGGCGGACCTGGGCAATGTAAATGAATGGCGTGCCATGGTGGAGACGGATTACCTTGGCCCCATGGCCCTGATCCGTGCGCTGGCGCCGGGGATGAAAGAGAGGGGCAGCGGAAGGATAATCAACATAGGCGCCCTGGCCGCCCTCCACCCCCATCCTGGCTCCGCGGCCTACGCCTCGGCCAAGGAGGGGATGCGGATGTTTTTAAAATGCCTGCGGGAGGACCTGCTCGGCTCCAGAATCGGGATCACCAACATAGACCCTGGGATCACCAGAACCGATTTCGCCAAAGTGCGGTTCCGGGGCGACAGCCAGGCGGTGGAGAAGATGCTGGAGGGCTTCACCCCGCTGGAGGCCGCGGATATGGCGGAGGTGGTCTGGTTCGCCGCCAGCCGGCCGGCGCATGTGAATATCGATCAGCTCACCGTCACCCCCATGGACCAGAGCAGCCCCACCCGTTTGCATAAACGGCCATGAGCCAGGGGCAGCCTTCCGCAGGCGGCGATAATGATAAACGCAACAGCGCTTCCGGCCTGCTGCTGTTGCTTTTGGCATTCATGGCCGCCGGCGTGGTGGTGATGATAAGGCTGGGGACTGGCGCGCTGGAGATGAGCGGCTCGGCCATGGAGCTCAACAAGCTGCTGGACCAGAAGACCAAGACCTGCGCGGACCGCGCCCGGGCGGAGGAGTGCGACAGGATATTGAAGCAGATAGAGGCGCTGCAGAGGCGGATGAACCAGAAGCCCGGTGAGACGTCGATGGGAGAGAATGGAGCGAGTCCTTGAGCAGGGCTCCACAGGCGATCTAGATCAAATCAGGCTCAAAAAGCCCCAGGAGTGCAGAAAGGCGATGGCCGCCACTTCAGGAGCGCCTCTTTGCGCCGGATCAATCCTTCAGAATGACCTTGCGGCCCATCGGTTTGTCGGTGTAGGTGATGGACCCATCGGCGGTCATGGTTTTATAGATGTTGCTCTTCAATGGCGCGGTGTAGGTGGAGGCGTATGGAGTGACGCGCCGCTGGGCTATTGGATGGCTGTAGCCGGAGAGGTGGGAATAGGCCGTGAGCACCTTGGCGATATAGCGCACCGTCTCCTGGTATGGCGGTATCCCGCCGTAATTATCCACCGCCGTGGGCCCGGCGTTATAAGCGGCCAGGGCCAGCCTGGCGTCTCCGTCGAATTTGTTCAGCATCTTCTGCAGATACCTGGCGCCGCCGTGGATGTTCTCCTCAGCGCTGAATACGTTCCTCACGCTCACTTCCCGGGCAGTGTCCGGCATCAGTTGCATCAGCCCCTTGGCCCCCTTGGAGGAGACGGTGAACCGGTTGAAGTCGGACTCGACCTTGATGACGGACTTGATCAGTAGCGGGTCCACCCCGGTTTTCTGGGCGGCGTCGGAAATGATATGGTCGTACACGTTGGAGAATCGATGCAGGTTGGTTTTAGCGATCGGCTCGCGGCCGGTCTTGAAAAACTTCACCACCACCTTGCGGCCGTTTCTGCTGGGGGGGGTATCGGTGAAGGATACATCGCCGTTGGCGTCCATCAGCATGAAGAAGCCCGCTTCGGCCGAAGGGGCGAAGATGGTAATACCCAGCGCCGCCAACAAACATACAAATCGGAATCCCACCACGTCGCCAATGCCTCTTGTATTTTATAATACGTATTATAACAGCCTTTTATGCGCCTGTCCAGAGGTTTCACCTTTCGCGCAAAGCTTCGGCCCATCCGGCGCGGAATCTGTTAATATATCCCACACAAAGCAATATCAGGCGAGTATGCGGGCATATATAATCCGAAGGCTGATAATGGTGATCCCGATGATGATCGGCATCACCCTTATCTCCTTTTTTATCATCCATCTGGCGCCAGGGTCGCCCACTGGGGGGATGACCGACCTGAACCCGAACATCTCCGCCGAGTCGATCCTTAAACTGCGCAAGCTGTATCATCTGGATGAGCCGGTGTATATCCAGTACCTGCTATGGCTAAAGAAGGTGGTGGCGCTGGACTTCGGCCATTCCTTCTCCCAGGACGCCAGGCCCGTGCTGGACAAGATTCTAGAAAGGCTTCCCATCACCCTTCTCATCAACGTCCTATCCCTGGCCCTCATCTTTGTTCTGGCAATCCCCATAGGCGTGTTTTCGGCCACCCGCCAGTATTCATTTTTTGACAGGGCCGCGTCGATCTTCGTCTTCTTCGGCTTCTCCATGCCCACCTTCTGGTTCGCGCTGCTGCTGATGATCCTGTTTGGCGTATGGCTCAATTGGCTCCCGATCTCCGGCGTCGTCTCCATGAATCATGCATCCCTAAGCCCCATTGGCAAGTTCTGGGACTATGCCACCCATCTGCTGCTGCCGGTGTCCATGTCCGCCCTCACCAGCCTGGCGGGAATGAGCCGTTTCACCCGCCAGAGTATGCTGGAGGTTATCCGCCAGGACTATGTCACCTGCGCCCGGGCCAAGGGACTGCCGGAATGGGTTGTGATGTACAAACACGCCATGAAAAACGCCACCCTGCCCATCATCACGCTTATGGCCCTATCCATCCCTGGGCTCATCGGCGGCTCGGTCATTTTTGAAACCATATACTCCATCCCCGGCCTGGGAAGGCTCTTCTATGAGGCCGTGATGCAGCGGGACTACCCGCTGATCATGGGGGAGCTGGTCATTGGGGCCTTCCTCACCCTGTTCGCCAACCTGCTGGCCGATGTGCTGTACGCCGCGGCGGATCCGAGGATTCATTATGAATAACAACAAAACCCCCAGAACTTTCTGGAGCATGTTCACCGAACGATTCCTCAGCGACAGGCTGGCGGTGGCCGGGGCCATCATTGTTTTCACGCTCTTCTTCGTGGCGGCATTCTCGCCTCTGCTGGTCCGGCACGACCCAAACTTCATCGACAGCAAAAGCATCCTGGCCCCGCCCTCGGCCGAACACTGGCTCGGCGCAGACGACCTGGGCCGCGATGTCTTCTCCCGCATGGTGTACGGCTCGCGCATCTCCCTGTCGGTGGGGTTTGTGGCGGTGGGTATCGCCACTGTCATCGGCCTGGTCCTTGGCGCGCTGGCGGGCTATTTCGGCGGATGGGTGGACGAGGTGATCATGCGCTTTGTAGATATCATGCTCACCATCCCCACATTCTTTCTCATCCTGGCGGTGATCGCTTTCCTAAGCCCAAGCATCTATAACATCATGATCGTCATTGGCGTCACCAGTTGGATGAGCGTGGCCAGGCTTACCCGAGCGGAGTTTCTCACCCTCAAGGAGCGGGACTTCGTCACGGCGGCCAGGGCCATCGGCGTCTCCCACACGGGTGTCATCTTCCGCCACATTCTTCCCAACGCCATGGCGCCGGTGCTGGTCTCCGCCACCCTGGGCGTGGCCGGGGCCATCCTCACCGAGTCCGCCCTATCCTTTTTAGGCATCGGCGTCCAGCCTCCCACACCCTCCTGGGGCAACATCCTAACCCAGGGCAAGGATTATATCGAAATCGCCTGGTGGCTCTCCGTGTTCCCAGGCCTTGCCATCCTTATCACCGTCATGGGTTACAACCTTCTGGGCGAAGGCCTCCGCGACGCCCTGGACCCCAGGCTGTACCGATAAGCCTCTGCAGGCAACTTGAGCTGTGTAAATTTATTATTTAAGGAAACCTTTCTGAAGAAAGGCTCCCTCAAATAATAGTTCTTCAGTTCAGCTTACAGGGAGGGGACCATGAAGCCGGGCAGGTATTTGGCCCAGCTTTTTATGTGGCTATCGGGGGCGTTGGCCGGCGCAAAAGTGAAGATGAGGGTTTTGGGCCTGCGTGGCTGGCGGGTGAGACGCATGTTCGCCTCCGTCATGGGGCGGTTTCCTTTCTTCAGGTTGCATACCCGGCAGGCGGTGACCACATTTTCCCAGGTGGATTTTCCGCCGCTGGAGCGGGGCACCACATGGTCGATAGTCAGTTCACCCCCGTTTTGGCCGCAATATTGGCAGGTGTGGCCGTCGCGGCGCAGGACGTTTTTCTTTGAGAATGACACGGTGGTCTTAAACGGCCGGCGAATATAGCGCCTCAGCTTTATCACCGTGGGCAATCGAAAAGAAGCTGTGGATGTGCGGAAATGGAAACCGTCAAACTCCAGGGCTTCGGCCTTGCCCATGAGCGCCAGGATCAGGGCGCGGCGGGCGCTGGTAAACTGCAACGGCTCGAACGTGCTGTTTAATACCAACGCCCTTAAGTGTTCCATTTTTCAGTCCATTAAGGTAAATTCCCGCCATTTTATGCCTCGAGTCTATTTAAGTCAAACCCGAATTGGAATAATGCCGGAGGGTGGATGGACATGGCTTCAGGGGGAACTGTCGTGGAAAGCGTTCATGACTAGGAGGCCGGATGGCCTTTTGCGCGTGATGTTTGTTCTGCCTCTTCGGCTCTGAAAGGACAATGTCCGGGGAGTGTTAGTCTCCCCGGACACAGATTTTCTTGTTATCGTCCGCCGCGGCCCCTACCTCCGCCGCGGCCTCCACCGCCGCCCCGGAAGTCTCTGTCCCTATCGCGGTCACGATCACGGTCGCGGTCGCGGTCGAAGTCCCTATCCCTGCCACCGCCGCCTCCACGGCCGAAACCCTTCTTGTGGCCGCCGCCTTTTCCACCGAATTCCTTCGGTTTCCCCTGGCGTTTTCCTTTGGGGTACACCACCACCTTGCGGTGGTTGCCCTGGCCCTCGGATATGGTTTCCACCCGTTTATCGTCGGCCAGGGTGGAGTGGACGATCTGGCGTTCGGCCGGGCTCATGGGATTCAGCCGCACAGGCTTGCCGGATTGGGCGGCTCTGTCGGCCGCTTCCTGGGCGATCTGGTACACCTTATACCGGCGCCGTTCGCGGTAGAATTCGGCGTCCACTATAACGCGGACCCGCTCTTCTCTTTTGCGGTTTATGAGGATATCCACCAGATACTGGATCGACTCCAGCGTCTCTCCCTTGCGGCCGATGAGCAACGCTCCGTTTTCTGAATCGATCACGATCAGCAACCGGTCCGCCAAGCGCCAGCCGGTGGCTTTGCCGCCCATGTCCATTTTCTCGATCAGCCCGGTGACAAACGCCACTGCGCTATCCCGATCCTCGATGGATACAGGAGAGCTCTCGTCATCGGCGTATGTTGGGGCCACGAAGTCTTTCTCTTCGCGTTCCCTGGCGCTATCGCGGGCATCATCCAGCTCCGCCGGCTCATCCTCCGGCGAAGGCTCGGCGCTATAGAGCTTTCTGCCGAAGCCCTTTCCCTCTGGCGGGATGATAATGGCGGACGGCCCCTCGGAGACCCATGGTCGGTACTTGCTGGAAAAGGTTGTCACCCCAGTGGGCGGTGCGGCGGGCGCAGGGGCTGCTTTTTTCGCCGGTTTTGGCGCCTCTACGTACTCCTCCTCTTCCTCTTCTTCATCCTCTTCGTCCAGGTCCTCTTCCTCGTCGGAATATTCCTCCGGCTCATCTTCCACTTCATCCGCCACCCTGGACGCTGGCGCATGGGCCGCTGTGGCGCGGGAGGCCGGCTTTTCGGCCTCTTTTTTCAGCCGTCCCCTCAGTTTCACCATTCTTCCGCCCATTCCCAGGAATTTGCGGACGACCTTCATCTCCTCGAATTCCACCCGGTTGATGTCGGTCTCGTTCAACGCTTCTAAAATTTTCGCTTCCGCTTCCGCTCTTGTTTTCGCTTCGGCTTCAACCCATTCCATGTTTTATTCCCTATGCTGATTTTGCGTTAGGCACGCCATCCTCGAAGGATTCCCGGTTGATAATCCACTGCTGAATTATGGATAGGACGTTGTTCACCAGCCAGTAAAGGATCAGCCCCGACGGAAAGGAGAGGAACATGAATGTAAATACCACCGGCATGATCAGCATGATCTGCCTTTGGGTCGGGTCCCCGGTGCTGGGCGTTATCCATTGTTGCAGGAACATGGTGGCGCCCATTAATAGCGGGGTGACATAGTAGGGATCCTTCTGGGTCAGGTCCGTGATCCACAGGATCCACGGCACGCCCTTTAACTCTATCGATTCATATAATACCTTGTACAACGCGAAGAAGATCGGTATCTGCAGAACCATCGGCAGGCATCCTCCCATGGGGTTGACCTTGTTCTCCTTGTAGAAGGCCATAAGCTCCTGGTTCATCTTCTCTTTGTCGTTCTTATACAACTCCTGCAACTTCTTCATCTGAGGCTGCAGTTTCTGCAGCCGTTTCATCGATCTAAACGCCTTCTGGGAAAGGGGGAACAGCACCGACTTGACCGTCAACGTCAGCAGCATAATGGCCCAGCCCCAGTTGCCGGAAAGCGAATGCAGCTTGTCCAGCAGCCAGAACAGCGGTTGCGCCGCTATGTTGAACCAGCCATAGTCGATTATGACCTTTTCGCCATCGGGGAATTTTTTCAGAATGTCGTGGCGCTTGGGCCCCAGGAAAAAGCTGAGGGAGGAGGCCTGGCCGGATTTGCGCTCCCACTCCAGCGTGGTGTTGTATTTGTCGATGTAACTGGTGCGCACCAGCGAATCGCCACCGCCGGTGGTCTTGCCGATCACCGCGTAATATTTGTGCGTCAGCGCCGTCCAGCGGATATCCCCCGTATACTCCCGGCTGCGCTTTTTCTCATCAGGGTCGTCCATGGAGTATAGATTGCCGATCCTGAGCATCGGCCGGTGATAGGAAAGATAACGGGTATTTTCGTCCTCGTCGTCATTGAGGCCGAACCACACCACCGAGTATTTGAAATCACCCCACTGCTGGGTGGACTCCACCTGCACAGAAAGGTCAAACTGGTAATCGCCAGGACGGAAAATATATTTCTTCCGGGTGATAATCCCCGATTCATCTTTATATTCAAAAGCGATGGCCGCCGAGCCGCCATTGAGGGTGATCCGGCGGGCGGAGGCGTCCGTGGAGAAGATGGCGCTGTTTATCTTCCTTGAGAACTCCTCCTTGGGGAACTTAAGCCCCGTGGTGGGATACACAGGGACCATGACAAAATCCGCCTCGTCCCCCTTCTGCTTGGCCTTGGCGTATTCAGCCTTCTGCTTCATTTCAAAAGCCATCGGGTCCATGATCAGTTCCACGGGCGTGCCCTTGGCGTCGTGATAGCCGTTGAGCTTGTAGCTGGTGATCAGGGCGCCCCGGGTGGAAAGCGTGACGGTGGCTGTGCCAGTGTCAATGATGATCCGTTCGGCTTCGGTGGACTGCTCCTCCATGGCGGGAGCTACCTCGGCGATGTCAGGCTCCGCAGAAGCGGCTACGGCGGCGGGCGCCTCGGGCGCCTGCTGGGCTGGCGCGGATGAGGCTGGTTCGGCGGTTTCCCCGGTTTTGGCCATGGGGGCCTGCTTGAGCTTCTTGGCCTCGTTTTTCTTTTTTTCCTTGGCCAGCGTCATCTCCTTGGCCACTTGATCCAGGTGGGGCCCAAACCGCATCTGATAATAAGCGTTGTAGACGAATATAAGCAGGAACGCCAGGGCCAGTGATAAAAGAAAGTTTCTGTCGAGCATTATGGAACCGGGTCGAATCCGCCCTTGTGCAGGG
>Ga0224495_10002843_pt1 | contig 10972 bp, 12 predicted proteins | sample SF_Jul11_sed_USG_FD_168128 | JGI IMG/M metagenome (GOLD analysis project Ga0224495, IMG submission 168128) | Sediment microbial communities from San Francisco Bay, California, United States - SF_Jul11_sed_USGS_4_1 | ecosystem: Environmental > Aquatic > Marine > Sediment | place: USA: California...
AGTTAGCCAGCTTCTCTAAACCCATCAACTTAGCCTTCAGCCGAAGATACCTTTGATGCAGCTTAACGTTCGCTTTGACCGTGCTCAGAAGACTGTCAATGGTCTCTTGATCAACATCGTTTGAGAGAAAGCTTTGAGTCAACCACGATGGAAATTTCCTCAATCTGCACATCTGCTGATGGTCTTCACAAACCGCGCGAAAAGCGCTGGCCCAAATGATGTCATCTTTTCCCAGAGTCCCATGAACAACCTGATAAGCTCGCCTTCGCAAGTCCCGGTCCGCATTCTGGTAAAAACCGATTATTTCGCCATAAGGAAGAGTCTTAGATTTCCCACCAACTTCAATCGTAAAAGATCTAGTCGACAGCCAATCGCTCTGAAGCTTCTGCCAAGAGCCTATTCCATTCTTATCCTTAAGAATCGTCAAACGCTCCTCGGCTTCTGAAAGCATGTAGGGAGCTCTCCTCGAAACCTTTTCAAGATAATGCTTGTACTCAACCAGAACTGGATCTGAAACTAAAGATGGATTCTTTGCAAGAAGCCGCCCCAACTCAACGAGCACAAAGGCTAAGGCTTGCCCCACTTCAGCCATCGAAACACGAAGAGCATCATTAAGCTGCTTCGCCACCTTGTCAGTGGAATCCGCCGAATACATGAGACTGCAGTAGAGCCTTACTCCATCGAACTTGAGCGTGAAAGCATCCCTCATCTCAAGAAACTGCAGCAAGCCTTCTGCATCCAGATTCTCAATTTTGCCATAATGGGATTCTCTAATTTCTCCAGCTTCCTCAACCATAAGCTGCAACTGCTTCTGAATATAGATCGGATCAGCTTTCTTCACAAGCTGTGACAAATCCCAAACCATTTCTTCCTCAGTCATGGCTTCAACCTCCAATGCTTCGTGCGGATACTGATTTCTGGGCACTATTAAACAATGCGAGTTCTGCTTCCCTCAGAGGGACAGTCAACCTTTTTAACATTGTCAAATTCTTGATTATCGCGGTTCAGGTGGCACAATTCACTTGAAGACTCCGATTCGCAGACTTCACGGGATCGCCTATTGGGTAATCGAAGACCCTGATGCAATACACGATTTCATAAACAATGAGCTTCGAAGGGAATGGGAAGAAGACGCACGAACCGAACACCGCGACCCAAAAGAAGATACTTGGCTAAAGACATTGTCCAAACGCCGATGGAGGCTCATAACAGTGGACATAGACCGAATCAAGCTAGGCCCTCAAATAATGAATTACAGAGATGCTGAAGGAGGATACGTCTTCCAAGAAAGCCTTGCCAAACGAACTCAAGAACTGAAAGAGACAGTTGAAAGATTCGCGGTGGTGATCTGGCCCCTAGTAGCCACAGAGGAAGACTTCATGCTTGTAGATGGCTATTGCCGCTACTCCACGCTGAAAGCTCTCAACGTCTCAAAGACGTATGCCTATGTAGGATCTATGCCAGACCCGAAGCCAAGCGCTACCAATTACATCCTCGCTTAAATATCGAGTCAACATCAAAGAAGAAAGGCGAACCAGCTGTGAAACTGCTACTTGATGAAATGTTCACGGGCTTGAAAGAGTACATGCAGACCCTAGGCTGGGACGCACTGACCGTTCACGATGCGAGACTTGTCGGAGCCTGCGACAAGAAAATCGTGGAATACGCCAAGAAGCACAAACTACTTCTAGTGACCCAAGACGAGAAGCACGCTGACTTAGCCAACCTCAGTAACGTGCCAAACATACTTATCTCCCAAATAATATTGGCAAGAATGATCGACGCCGAACTGCGAGAAAAACAGAAACCACGTCGAAGCTGACCCTTGAGATGACTCCGCCTCACATTTTCGATCCAGCACACATTGCAGTGCTCGAGTCTGAAGACCGCAAAACATGGCAAAACCCAGACGAGATACTAGGCGCCATCAAGCTTAGACCCAACTGGATTGCCGCGGATTTCGGCTGCGGAAGCGGCTACTTTACCGTGCTACTTGCTCAAAAGGTCAAAAAGGTCTATGCAATTGACATCCAGAAAGAGATGCTCAGCTTTCTTGAAGATAAGATAAAAGGGCTAGGAATCAGCAACATCGAGCTTCGGTTGTCCAGACCTAATGAGATTCCGCTGGAAAATGAGGCGGTCGACTTTCTGATGTCAGTCAACACTCTGCATGAGTTCGACGATAGACCCAGAATGGTTAAAGAGATGAAACGTGTAGTCAGACGCAAAGGCAACTTGCTCATTGTCGACTTCAAGAAGCAAGAAACCGGTTTCGGCCCGCCTGTTAGAATCAGAGTGGCAAAAGAGAAGGCGATCAGCCTTTTCGAAGGCGACGATTTCGTACTCTTGGATACAAAAGATCTGCACTATCATTATTCGCTAGCTTTCGTTAAGCCCTAATCCAAACTCGGCATTCATAATTCTCATAGGCTAATTTGGTCGAGCTATTATTGAAGGGCGCCTCTTGCGAAAGCTTGCATTCACCTTAGCGTTTGCAATCATCATTGTTTCTGTCCCTACGGGAATCCTAGTGCCTGCCTTCGGCACCAACACTAGCTTCACTCTTCAACCATTGGAGGAGCGCACAATTCCTCTTAGTTTGCAGCAAACCGACGGCGTCTCCGGGAGCTTTTCAACAGTAAGTGATGATGGAACAGGGGTAAATTTCTACGTTACAGACCCTTACAACAACACAGTCCTACACTACGACGATGTTCTGCAGAGGAGTTTCTCATTCACAGCTGAGGTGGAAGGAAATTTCCAATTGCATTTCGATAACTCGCTTTCTGCGGCTTACCGTAAGACTGTATCACTAAATTACGATGTTACACATTACATCATGGGGTTGCCTCAAGAACAGTTCCTTATGATCGTCATTGTGGCCGTAGCTGTGATTGGATTAATGCTCTACGCCGTGCTTATGCCGAAGTAAGGAATGATTCTACCTTCTGGGAGTACGCTTCAGGTTCTACTTCTTGAGTGGTAGCTCCGTCAACGTCGATTATGTAAATGACGTGTATTCGAGCGGTCTTGATTTCTTCTAGGGTCACTGGAGGATTCTGATAGTAACGATCGCACAGGGTCTTTATGGTTTTCAAGTCTTCGATTTTTCTTGTCCTAGGCGGTTGACCAAAGACGATGGGAAACTGAAGTAAGTAATGTGGAGGCATACCCAAAGCGAACTTGCCTGCACGATAGCTGTAGCGGATGACTTTGCTCGCTATTCTCGCCTCAATGTAATGCTGTGGATCAAGCGCGTGTTCAGGAGGAACAAAACCAGTCTCTATCTCAACGATAAAGCTGCCATCACCCTTGGTGGCATACAGATCACACGTTAAACCGTCTTCAAGGGGATGCTCAACCTGAACTTCATATCCCTTCTCGATAAGCGGTTTGGCGCATACGAGCTCCATCACGGAGTGGTTGATTTTCACGATGTTTTCACTATGCAGTTTCACCAAGTGATCTTTGAGCTGAGTGAGTTCTTTCACAGTGCTTTCGGACGCATTAAGAATGAGTTTTGAAAGCAGAATATTGAGGTCTTCCTCGAACTCATCGGTCTTAGTCATTGTCTTTCGTTGCTCACTTCTAGGCGTATTTCCCTATTGACTTAGAAAAATAACCGCTTAAGCTTTTAGGCACGGTCAGAACGCAAGATTTCCAGAAAAAGCTGAAATCTGCGACTCAAGAAGACACTGATGCTTAAATAGGCAACATGAAAGGTCAGTGCTAACCAATGATCATGGAGACGAGTTTCATCAAGCTTGTCAAAAAAGCAAATCGCGCACACTGAAGTTTGGGCGAAGCTTGTGCATACTCTTTATAGGTTATTTTGCCTTTAGGAGTTGTTGCCCAAGTTGAGAAGCACGCTTGGACGACCAACAGGAACGGTTCATCCGTAAACGATTGTTGGATCGCGTCTCAGGAGATGGCATCAAATGAGGGCGACACCGACGACTAGTCGCGGCTAACCGCGTAATGCTGGACCCGTCTGGGCTTAGACTCAGCTTGGGCATTTCTATTTTGGAGACCTAAGGAGAGAGGGGAGTCTCTGCCCGCTGAGGTTGGCTCTTCGGTTGATTCTGGCTCAGTGTCTGTTCTCAATATTGACGGTTCATAACAATTAATCGCTCAGCAGTTGAGTTTTTGCAGGAAGATGGATATGAAGCAGCCTCTGCTACGGTCAGCGAAGGTATTAGCATTATCTCTAGTTTTCTCGCTGCTGATTCTATCGCTCAATGTAGCGCATTTACCGTTGGGCGAATCGACAGAACCATCGGAGTATGATAGGTATGTTAGAAGCTTCATTAATCAGCCGCCTTATGGCAACTGGACGTACGTTGAGAAGCCTGTGTTCCCGGTGTATCTCAACGAATCAACGATTTCGGTTGGTTCAAACTGGACTGTCATATCACCGTTGATATCAAATCGCACCTATCACGTCTATGCCTACGGAGATTGGGTAGACCAAGAATCTGACCCTTCAACAGACTATGACATATATGTTTACAATCCTTTAGGCGAATCAGAAGGCTATCACACCGAATCTGCCGGCTTGCCGGAACACATGAGCACAACTGTTGAAGAGCCATTTTTCACCCCCATGTATTCAGGAAACTACAGTTTCGTTTTGAGAAATGATCCTAGAGAGAGCAACGCGTCTAAACAGGCAACTTTCATGCTCATTGAAAACGTGCCGACGAATGAGTGGCATCGAGATTACTTGAAAGGGAAGGAAAACGACGTGCCTGTTTTTAGCACAAGCTGGGCATACGAATTCTTCACAGATTCTCAGCATATCGAAATCCACGTTAGAGTTCCCGATACATTGGACATGTACGAAGCAAGACTGTATCTGATGGCAAATCCGAATGCTGGAAAAGGAGAACTGCTCAACAATGTTCCGTTAGCTTGGGAGGGAGGACTGTACGGCGAAACGTCACAAATCTACGGCGGATACAATTTGGAAAGCAAAGCGCACAGAGGCATAGCCTACGCAAGCTGCGAAAACCACGGACAAGACATGCTTGTCAACTACACGGCACCGGTTAAGGGCAAAAGCCTCTATCACCTTGTTTTCATAGCCGAAAAGGGAGAAGGAGAAATAGATTATCTAGTCAAGACCGAGTATGGGCAAGCAGGCTTGAATCTTGCCAATCCACCGCTGCGAACTTATCCAAGCAATGCAACTACGTTCACATTTGTTTCCACGAACACTGATCTGAAGAATGCCGCGCTTGACTACTCCATTAACAGGTGGCAGAATTCCACTCTTCTTGAAATGCAGTTAACAGACAGCAGAACTTGTACAGCAACTATACCCGGACAAGTTGCAGGCACAACAGTGAGCTATGAGGCAAGAGCCACAGACATCTTCGAAAACACCCTAGTCTATCGAGGGAACTTCTCGGTCAAATACGCAACCCAACTGAATCTGACACTGAAAACCAAGGAAATCTCAATAGGGCAGAATATAACCGTGATTGGACAGATTGCTCCGCCCTTTGAGAACCTTGTGCTGACTCTGTCCTTCGCTTCGGAAAATGGGACGATCAGGCAGACGGTCCACTCAGCGGAAGAGGGAAATTTCTCAGGCAGTTTCAAACCGGCAGTGGAGGGTACTTGGCTGGTTCAAGCCATCTTTTCTGGAGACAATATGACTTATCCGTGTTCAAGCGAATCTCTGCAATTCAAAGTCGACCCGCCCTCGTTTCTTAGCTTATATTCAACGTATATCTTGGCAGGGATTGGCGGGGGAGCTGGAACCGTAGCCGTCGTCGTCGTATACATCAAGAAGCGTCGAGAATGAGACGAAACTACATAGGCTTAGTCTTAATGTTGATTCTGAATTCATAATTGCTTTTAGAGGTTTCCGTGAAGCTTAGGCGCAAAGGAGCGCCTTGAGATTGAACAGAGACAATCGTAGAGAAATGTGGTTGAAGGAAATAAACGACGCCATAAAATTCGAACAGTCCTATTTGCGTGTTAAGGTCAAGGACAAAGAATTCGATTAGAACCGCACGTTTTCTTTCAAGCTTTTCTTACAGTTTGTGGGTTAATGAACTTGTGGCAGAAGGGGCACTCTGCCCAACCCATAGCTCGCCTGGCCCTCCATTGATTTCTACAATAGGGACATTGAAGTAACGTGGGTTCACGCGAAACATGGAAGATCTGGCGACTTAGAGCAAGAACGACTAGACCAGAGATTACGAACGCAGTGCCTATGACTGTTAAGTATGTAAGCTTTAAGGTCACTGTCGATCCAAGGCTGATCTGCTGACTCACGATCTGAATCCACAGGGCTGATAGAACGTTTGACGAGCCTGAGGTGTCAGGCCAAGCTTTCCAGAGGACTACAAGTAAGGCCATGGATCCCATCAGGCACAAAACAGCGCCTAAAGCTTGACCAGATTGTTTTGTGCGGATTATTCTAGGCATGAACCATCGTGGATTGTTCGGGAACCTGTAGCTATGTGGTTTATGAAACAGGAATTAGGATTTGAACGGCTATTTCGTGTTTACGAGCTTTTCATGAAGAACATCGATTTTTCTCGAGGTTATATAGCCCTTGTGGGGTCTGAATCCTCCACCAAAGCCTTTTGGAATGTGCAGAAGCTCGTGAATTACGACTTTTTCTTTCTCCTCTTGGCTCAGCTTGTCGTAGCGCTCGGAGATTACCTCAATCAAGTAGTTGGCTGGTTTGTCTAAGGCTCTTTGCCAAACCTTGCTCAAGTTGTGAATTCGTGCTACTGTGCGCTTCGACTTCGAGTTGATGCTTCGGTAGCAGTGGATTCCATTCACATTTACGTAGTGAAAGGCCAACTGAGCCACAATGCGTACAACCAGGTCTTTGACGTCTGGTGCTTCGCTGTAGCTGATTGGCATGGCTAGAAGATAGAGTTGATAGGAGATAAGCTCTTTCCCACTAAATCAGGCTCTCAGTCTCGGTATGCGTAATGTGTTCAGCAGCAAGAGCATGGTCACGCCATCGTCTCCTGCAGCTACGGCGAACCAAAGCGGTACTAGACCAAGAAATCCAAGCGCGCCCAGCAGTATCTTAACACCCAATGAAAAAGTAATATTCTGTTTCGCGATTACAGTTGACAGTTTGCTCAGACGCTGCAGATACGGAATCCTGCTTAACTCATTCTCGACTAGCACGATGTCTGCTGACTCAAGCGCCACATCGACCCCACTGCTCCCCATAGCTATTCCAACGTCTGATGCGGCTAACGATGGAGCATCATTTATGCCGTCTCCAACCATTGCCACCAAGCCCTTCTCAACTTTGAGCTTGTCCACAATTTCCAACTTTTCCTCAGGGAACAAACCAGCATGTGTCTCGTCGACGCCCAGTCTCTTTGCGACTTCTTCTGCTATCTCAGCCTTATCGCCCGTCAGCATCGTAGTATAGGTACCTGCTTCTTTCAGCGTCTTCACCGCAAGGATCGCGTCGTCTCTTACTTGATCAGCCAGACAGAATGAAGGTGGAGTGCATCGATCTATTGACACGAAGATTCTTGTATGTCTCTCATCTTCGATTGAACTTGTCGCTCTGTCCAGGTCAATGCCCTCTTCCCTCATGAGTTCAGCGTTGCCCACCGATACTCGGCAATCGTCTACGTAGCCAACAATTCCTTTCCCAGGAACTTCCCTCACGTTCCTAACTTCAAGCTCCCCGACCTTGTGGCCTTTTTCGCTTGCTCGCTTAACGAAACCATGAGCCAAAGGATGATTCGAATATTGCTCCAGAGCCGCAGCATACCTGAGAGCTTTCTGATCGTTTACCTGATTCGAACAGTTGACCTCGCAAATAGATGGTTGCCCCAGCGTGAGGGTTCCTGTTTTGTCGAACACGACTGTCTTGACTTTGTCCATTTTCTCAACGTAGACTCCGCCCTTGATTATCACGCCCTTTCGTGCAGCTGTCGCTATAGCCATGAAGAAAGTTGCTGGCACAGATAGGATGAAGGCACTTGGACAAGAAACCACGAGCAAGATTAAGGATCTGTAAATCCATATCTGAGGGGCTTGACCTACAAGGTAAGGCATGCAGAAAGCTACGAACAGCGCCGTTAATACGATGATGGGCACGTAGAAACGGGCAAACCGATCAACAAGCCGCTCCATTGAGGCTTTTCTTCTCCTTGACTCCATGATCAACTTGGCAATTCTTGACACTAGGGTGCCATCAGCTTCCTTCTCAACTCTGATTGTGAGCAGTCCGTCGGTGTTAAGTGTACCAGCGAAGACGGGATCACCTTCCCCTTTGCAGAGCAGTGTTGACTCGCCCGTCACAAGAGATTGATCCACAGAGGATGTTCCTGTTTTGACTATGCCGTCTAATGGTATTCTTTCGCCCGGTCTTATCAGCACGTAGTCGCCAGCTCTTATCTGTTTCACGTCGACAGTTTTCTCCTGGCCTTTTTCCAACACGTTGGCATTTTCTGGCATGTAGGAGGAGAGACTCTCGACTGTCTTGCGCGCCCTGTCTTCGATGTAGTGTTCAAAATGCTCTGCTAAGGAATAGAGTAACAGAACAGTGGCAGCTTCGAAAAGGAAGCCGAGATAAGCGGCACCTGTGGCTGCAACGGACATTAGGAACTCGACCGAGAAACGCCTCTCAACCAACAGCACTTTTAGCCCGGTGTATCCGATGTAAAGTGCTATGACTCCGACCACTACCTGATACAGCAATTTCGACAATGTTGCTGGATCGCTCGTTAACGGTACGAAGAAGCCTAAGGGAATCCCGTTTGCGTACCAATCCAGTATTGCTGAAAGAACTATGGTCAGACCTAAAGTCGAGCCTAGAACAAGCCAAGGCTTGCGTTCCTCGTGCTCTGATTCACTGTTTTCAGAATCCGTTTTAGCCTCGTTCAATTGCTTCAGCAACAAGCAACACTTTTCCTAGAGCTGATATTAACATAGTGCTGTCGGCAACGCAAGTAATATTAGCAGAATAATATAATACTTCATTTAAGTTAATATAGGGGACCTCGAATCATGACCGTCATAAGCATAACATTACCCAGTGGTCTTCTGGGCAAGTTTGACGAATTTATCAAGGCCAGAGGGTATTATAGCAGGTCAGAAGCCTTTCGCGACGCAATCCGAAGCCTGATTGCGGAAGCTGAAGTGGCGAAACTTGAGACAGGAACCGTGGCTGCGACGATGATGATTACCTGTGAGTATGCAAGAAGAGACGTAGACTTGCGCATGAGCGAAGTCCGACACGAGTTTGACGACGTTGTTGTTGAGAATTTCCACAGACACATAGATCAGCAATACTGTCTCGAGGTGTTCATTGCCGAGGGTGATTACCAGCGCGTACTTGAGTTAATAGGAAGAATTCGTGGAATGAGAGGAATACAGGAAGTCAAAGCAACGTTTCTACCTTTGAAGGCCAAAACTGCCCAGGAGTAGGTACTATCTGAAAAACGTCTTGGCCATCTCGTAAAGTTCTTGAGGCACACACTTCCGCTCTTTCAAGGCATCTTTCATCTGCACTGAGACCACGTCGCAGGCCTGAAAGCTGGACATTTCTCCCCATTTTCGGTCTAGGACAAGTTCCACGGCTTTTGTGCCCAGTCGTGTGGCTAGGATGCGGTCAAAGGCTGTGGGTGAGCCTCCTCGCTGCAAGTGTCCTAGAATGACTGATCTGGCTTCTAGTCCTGTGTTTTCTTGTATGAGTCTTTCGAGTACTTGGCTGATTCCGCCTAGTCTCGGATGTCCGAATTGATCTCTTTCTTCGCTTGCCATTATGATTTGGTCTTTTTCTCTGAAGACTTTGGCTCCTTCTGCCACTACAATGATGCTGTAGACTTTGCCGCTCTTGTGTCGTTTCTTGAGCAGGTCGTAGACTTGGTTTAAGCCTAGGGGGAATTCTGGGATTAGGGTTAGGTTGGCTCCTCCGGCTAATCCTGCGTAGAGTGCTATCCATCCTGTGTTTCTGCCCATGACTTCTACGATGACTATTCTGTGGTGGGCTTCGGCTGTTGTTCGTAGTCTGTCTATGGCGTCTGTGGCTATTGCAACGGATGTGTCGAAGCCTATGCTGTAGTCTGTGGCTGAGAGGTCGTTGTCGATGGTTTTGGGAACGCCGACGATGGGTGTGCGCATTTCGTAGAGTTTCTGTGCTACGCTCAGGGTGTCTTCTCCGCCCATGGCGATTAGGGCATGCAGTCTAAGTTTCTTGATGTTCTTGATCACTTTTTTGGGTCCGTTTTTGATCTTGAAGGGATTCGTTCTTGACGTATAGAGCACTACGCCTCCACGTGAGTGGATTTCTTCAACGTCGTCTGGGGTCAAGGGTTGAGTGTCTAGATCTAAGAGACCTGCCCATCCGCGCTTGATGCCTATCGTCTCAAAGCCCAATTCATCAGCTCTGGACACTACTGCTTTGATTGCTGCGTTTAGACCTGGCGCGTCTCCTCCGCCTACAAGAATGCCGATTTTCAAGTGGCTTCAGCTCTGTGCGGTTTTCGAAGCTAATGGTTCGTTATTAGTTGAAATACTTTTTCTTCGTGTTGAGGCGTCAGGAAGCGTTTACTGGCAATACTGATTCAGTGTTCTATGAGTTTATACGTTGAGAGGGCACTAGGGATTTGTAGGGTGCGGTAAGTGATGATTCTGAAGATTGAGGATATCATGGTTGAATCCGTCGTGACCGTTGAAGCCACTGCGTCAGTGATGAAGGCTGTGAAGCTTATGAATGATCATGAGATTGGCTGTTTGGTTGTTACGCGGAACGGTAGAGCTGTGGGAATTGTCACTGAGCGTGATTTGCTGAAGCGGGTGATCGGTTGTGCTAGGAGTCCTTCGAAGACGAAGGTGCTGAATATCATGACTAAGCCGTTGATTGCGGGTTTTCCGGATATGGATTTGGAGGATGCTACGAAGTTGATGTTTGATAAGAAGATTAAGAAGTTGCCTGTTGTTGATCATGGTCGTTTGAAGGGTTTGATTACGT
>Ga0224495_10002844_pt1 | contig 10972 bp, 13 predicted proteins | sample SF_Jul11_sed_USG_FD_168128 | JGI IMG/M metagenome (GOLD analysis project Ga0224495, IMG submission 168128) | Sediment microbial communities from San Francisco Bay, California, United States - SF_Jul11_sed_USGS_4_1 | ecosystem: Environmental > Aquatic > Marine > Sediment | place: USA: California...
GATCCCTGCCCACCCCTTATTAATAAACCAATGTGACTTGATACCCGCGTTGTTTTAACAGATTTAACACACCCTCATTCCCCGGCAGATGCATGGCGCCGATGGCTGCGAAAGTGTTTTCATTGCGCATCAGCCGCATAAAACGCACCGCCATCTGCAAGTTGCGATCGGAAATGAGATAACGCATCAGCGTCTCTTTTATTAACGGGTCAGAGAAATCAAAGATTTCATTATTCAAGCGCATCAGACCTGCAAGATCGCGTTTGATGTAAAGGTCATGAGCGGTTTCCAACACCGAATCCATGTCGGCGTTTTGCTCTAACACTGAACTTAACAAGATTACCTGTTGGGCGTTATCCAATTCTTGAAAGGGGCGCAATTGTTCGGCAATCGTTTCCAGCCCGCTAATACTCATTTTTTGTTGTTGTGCGGCCTTCATCAAATGCAGATCCAGAAAATCGCCGCTACGCGTGCGTGGCAAGCTTAGTGTCGCAATGATCAACCACACCTGCATGCGTGACGCAGTCGTTTCCGGCACGCCACGCGCAGCCAGTGCGGCGATGGTGCGCTCATAGAGCGGTTTGCCCAACAGCGTAGACAAACGATCGGACTCGCTGTAATACATGAATTTGGTCATTGCCTCCGTAGCCCGTTCATCCATGACTAATTCCATCGCAAATGCCTTGCTATGCGCCATTGCGTCTGTCACGGGGGCGGGGACATTTACGACGCGGGGGTCATCGCTGTGCATGGTGCCGAAGATATAGCTGGTTTTATTGCCAACCTTTTCGATGCGCCACAACAGCCCGCGGGTAAAGGTGCGTTCCAGCGGTGGGGGGGCGGCCCAGTCATCCTCGCCGACGCCGGGGTTAAAATCTGGGGGTAGTGCGGCGCAGGCAGTCAAGACCAAACTACTAAGCAGAACGTGCCAAAGGCGAAATCGTGCTCTCATCATTCCCTCTCTCTACATAAGCTGTTGTTTTTTAGTGCATTAAATTTTTGCCGTTGGGGCGGATATGCAATTTCTTAGGTGCGTTACACACACCCCAACGCTGCACTATGCCGTACATGACCAATACCCAGTCAATTAAGTACTGGAAAATCCACCCATTTTGTTGTGCGCGGTCACAGGGGAAGTGTGTCCGAGTGCAAAGTGAGTGTCATGACAATAAGGCACAATTAATACACTCTAATATAGAGTAGCATACTAACACACCTGGCGAGGTACGCTCTAGACGCCCTTGTGTATATCGGTGGGGAATAGCGAAGAAAAGGAAGCAACTAAGATGGTAATTTTTGCACGTTTTTTATTGATTTTTAACCTGGGGTGGTTGACCCCCGCGTGGGCGTTGGACGAGGCAATGGATTTGCAAGCAATAGGTAAACTCGCACGCCAACGTGGTGTTCCCGTGATGGTGGTTTTCACCGCACGCCATTGCATTTTTTGTGAACGCCTGCAGAGCGATTATGTAGACCCGATGTTATTGCAAGCGGAATACACCGATCGTTTAATTATTCGCAGCGTGACGGTAGACGGCGCTTTGGAGTTGCGTGACTTTTCCGGGACCATGGTGTCGCGAAATGATTTTGCCAATCGGTATGACGTAAAAGTCACGCCGACCGTTATGTTTTTTGATCACCAGGGGCGCATGCTTACAAAACAATTGATAGGCTACTCTAGTCCCGCATTCTATGGCGCGTTTCTTGATGACGCGATTGCCGCCGCGCAGGACAAGTTGAATATTAAGTCACAACGTGACGCGACTTTATAGAGGCTAAGTCTAACCCGGATTTTCCCTAGCCAGCGGATTGGCAGCCTGCACCTGCGCTGCAACCACCTACATCCATAACACCCTGACCGTGCTCGCTACATTGTACGAGTAGCCTGTCGGCATTTGGGCTGGTCTACTCCGGAAATGGGCCTATTTTTCGAGCCTTTTCGTTAATGTAGCGACGGCTATTCGCCTCAAAAGCCCATTTTTCTCGACGGAGATGCGCGTAGTCGTTGATCTGGTGACACGCTGCAATCGTTGCAGAGGGGTGAATGCCCTGCGGATAGCCCTCGATGTCGGCAGACCTGCAACCGCGTCTGCCAATGGCGTGTGAGCAGGCACTATCAACAGAAGGCCGCAGATATTTCATAGGGGCATGGCAATTGCTTTAATAATGCTAAATAGCATGAACCTGGGGTTGGCGGCATGTAAAAAGTCATTTAGAATCCCCCAAGTGCGAGTATGATGCTGTCCACACTACTTTACACACTTTGTGGGCAATCGAGTGAACGCGACAAACAACAACGGTGCATTCGTGAATGAGAGGGCAAACGATAGCTTGGTCAAAGTGCGCGGGCTGTCGTTTCGTCGCAACGAGCGAGTCATCTTAGAAAAAGTCGATATCGACATCCTCCGTGGCAAGATTACCGCCATTATGGGGCCCAGCGGCACGGGTAAAACCACGTTATTGCGTATTATCGGCGGTCAGTTACACCCCCTGCAAGGCAGCGTAGAAATTGATGGCTTGGAAGTGCCTGCGCTCTCCACGCCTGATTTGTATGAATTGCGCAAACGTATGGGCATGTTATTTCAGACCGGCGCCCTGTTTTCTGATCTCACCGTGTTTGAAAACGTCGCTTTCCCGTTGCGTGTACACACCCGGTTGCCTGAAAGCCTGATTCGTGACTTGGTACTGATGAAATTGCAGGCGGTAGGGTTGCGTGGCGCACAAGCCCTGATGCCGGCCGAATTGTCCGGCGGCATGGCAAGGCGTGTGGCGCTGGCACGTGCGATCGCGCTTGATCCCATGATGATCATGTATGATGAGCCGTTTACTGGGCAAGATCCGATCACGGTGGGGATCATCATGAAATTGATACAGCAATTGAATGCGACGCTGGGCTTGACCAGCATTATCGTTTCGCATGATGTGGTGGAGGTGTCTGCCATTGCGGATTATATCTACGTGATTGCCGAAGGCCATGTCATGGAGCACGGGACACCTGCCGAGCTAGGGCATTCTAAATCACCGTGGATGCAACAGTTTCTCCAAGGATTGCCCGACGGCCCGGCACCGTTTCACTACCCCGCGAGCGATTTTGCAACGGAACTGTTTGGGGCGCCTGGCGCATGATTGCGACGCTGTTGCAGGATTTCGGGCGTGTGACCTTGACGGCGATTGCGCGTATGGGGCGTGGCAATTTGTTTATGTTGCGCGTATTGCACGCGTTGCCCTCCCTGCGTTTTGGGGGGCCGTTATTGGTGCAGCAGATTTACTCGGTAGGTGTGTTGTCGTTGCAGATTATCGCCGTCTCAGGGCTTAGCGTGGGCATGGTGCTGGGTTTGCAAGGCTATAATATGTTGGTGGATTTCGGCGCTGAACAATCGTTGGGGCAGGCCACGGCACTTTCTTTAGTGCGCGAACTCGGCCCCGTGCTCACCGCATTGCTGTTCGCCGGGCGCGCGGGTTCGGCGTTGACCGCGGAAATTGGCCTAATGAAGGTCACCGAGCAGTTGTCGGCGATGGAAATGATGGCCGTGGACCCGGTTAAGCGCATTATCGTGCCGAGGTTTGTCGCGGCATTTTTGTCGATGCCGATGTTGGCGGCGATTTTTTCAGCGATCGGTGTGTTAGGCGGGTATTTTGTCGGCGTCGGCTTATTGGGCGTGGACAGCGGCGCGTTTTGGTCGCAAATGCAATCTAAAGTGAATTTCGGCGAGGACATCCTTAACGGTTTTGTTAAAAGTATCGTATTTGGTTTGGTGGCCGCGTGGATTGCGGTATTTGAGGGTTATGATGCGGTCCCGACCACGGAAGGCGTGAGTCGCGCAACTACACGTACTGTAGTAGAAACGGCCTTTGCGGTGTTGGGACTCGATTTTATCTTGACGGCGGTCATGTTCTGAGGCGTAACGATGATTAATAAGCGTTGGGTGGAGATTGCCGTAGGCAGTTTTGTTGTCATCAGCTTGGCGGCGATGGTGATGCTTGCGATGCGCGTCAGCAATTTAAGTGCGTTTAGCACCGACGGGGTGTATGAAATCGAGGCGCGTTTTCATAACGTTGGCGGACTAAAAGTACGCGCGCCGGTCACGATGGCGGGGGTGCACATCGGCCGCGTGGCGGCCATTGAATTAGACAGTCAACGTTTTGATGCGGTGGTGAAATTGGCAATTGATGACAAATTCAATCACATACCCTTGGATACATCTGCGGCGGTATTTACGGCGGGTTTGTTGGGTGAACAATATGTTGCGCTGGAGCCGGGCGGTGACGAAAAATTTTTAAAGCAGGGCGATAGAATTCGTATCGCTCAATCCGCGATGGTGATGGAACAAATTTTAGGGCAGTTTATTTTCAATGCAGCGGCCGGTGATAAAGAAAACAAAAAATAAAGGCGCGCAGGGCCTCATAGGTGCGCTGTGCTTGTTTGCATTGCCGGTCGTTGGCGTATGCGCCGAATTGTTCAATTATGAACAGGCGTTGGCCATTACCTTGCAACGCGATCCGCGTATTTTGGAAAAAACCCATTTGACAGATGTCGCCCGCGCGCAAGAGCGGGAAGTCGATGGCAATGAAGGACTGCGACTCGATTTTAATAGCTTTCTAGGCCTGGCTCCGGGGGTGAGCGGTGGCTTATTCACAGCCCCCTGCAGCGGAACGGCAACTTGTATCAATCGCACGGATCGCTATTCGCTTGCGCAGGGAATTTCGCCGTGGACGTATGCGCAGATAAGCGTGATCAAACCCCTTTTTACGTTCGGAAAGATTGAACACTATCGTGAGGCCGCACAAGGGCAAACTGCGGTTAAAATGGGTGACGTGCGTTTGCAACGCGGGGAAATCGCGCTAGAGGTTGCCAAGGCCTATTACGGACATTTGGCGGCGCGCGATGCGCGGGCCTTTCTCGAAGAGGTGCGGAAAACAGTTGCGAGCGCGCTTGAAAAGGTAAATCGATGGTTGAAAGATGGTTCTGGCGAGGCCACGCAATCTGATGCATACGCGCTGCAAACCGGGTTGGCGCTGGTGGATAAATTCCTTGCCCAAACGCGCGGCTTGGAGGCGGTGAGTTTAGAAGGGTTACGCACGCTTACGGGGATTTCGGAATTTGTATTGGCCGATACGCGTTTGCAGCGAGTGACCCTGCCGTCGGCGGATATTGCGGCATTGCAAGCTCGCGCGATAGACAAACGCCCTGAATTCGCGCAACTGGAGGCAGGTGTGAAGGCGCGGCGAGCGCTGGTGGCCGCCAACAGGGCAGGGCACTATCCGAATGTATACGTCGGGATCGCTGCGATGTTGTCATACTCGCCCAATCGAGACCGGCTGGATAACCCCTATATCACGGACAGCTTCAACGATTACGGTGGAACGCCTTTGATAGGCTTGCAGTGGCAATGGCAACCGGGCGTGGTCAGCGCGAAGGTCGCGCAGGCGGAAGGTGAGCTGAATGCGTTGATTGACAAGGCTGCGTTGGCGCGCCAAGGTATTCCCTTTCAAGTGGCGGAAGCCTATTACCAGATGCGTGCCGCGTATGAGGGATCCGCAAAATCAGAAGAGGGCGCACGCGCCGCGCGACGTTGGATGATCACCGCATATGCCGATTTTGACGCGGGATTGGAAAAGCCTGAAAAAGTGCTTACCGCACTACAAGGATACGTGCTGGCGCAAACCGATTATATACAGGGCGCGTTTGAATACAATATGGCAGTGGTAAAACTAAGGCAGACAGTCGGAGACTACGAATGAATATAATGCTACGCCAGGCAAGGTATATAGGCGTGTTGGGCCTGTGGTTGTGCGCTGCCGTGGCGTTTGCTGCGCCTACGCAGCCTAAAGAACTGGTAGAACAGACCGCCAATGATGTGATCGCAAAGCTGAAAAAAGAACGCACGCAGATTGATAAAAATCCGCAGCTACTCTATCCGTTTATTGAAAAATATGTACTGCCGCATTTTGATTTCGAGCGCATGGCAAAATGGGTATTAGGGCGGAGTTGGCGCGATGCCAGCGGCGAACAACAACAGCGTTTTGTGGTTGAATTCCGCCAGTTGTTGGTGCGCACCTATGCGTCGTCATTGATGGAATATTCCGATCGCAATATTCGTTACCTGCCCTTTCACGCGGAGGCCAACGCCGTGGAAGTGACGGTGCGTTCTGAAGTTGAACAGCCGGGCGGGTTTCCTATACCGATTTCGTATGAACTGTATTTGAAAGACGATCGTTGGATGGTTTATGACGTCGCCATTGATAATCAAAGTCTGATTAGTAACTATCGTAATACGTTTGCGCGCGAGATCAAGCAAGGCAGCATAGATCAACTAATTAAAAAACTCGCTGAACGTAACAAGCAATCCAAAACATGAATCAGGCGGCGATAAAAGCGTTGGCCCCCGGCCGAGTCGGCGTGCAAGGGGTCTTGACATTTTACTCTGTTCCCGCGGCACTGCGTGATAGCCTTGCGATGTTTGCGGAGGGCGATTCATTGGAGGTGGACTTGTCCGGGGTGACGCGGAGTGACAGCGCCGGCATCGCGCTGGCATTGGAGTGGACGCGTATGGCACGTCAGCGCAATATGACATTGCGCTTTGTGAACGTGCCGTCGCAAATGCAGTCACTGGCGCAAGTGGGCGGCGTTGATCAGTTGTTGGCGTGGTGATATGTCAGCCACGGCGGTAAATATCGCGCAAGTGCACAAACATTTTGGTGCGGTACATGCGCTGAAAGGAATCGATTTTTCGATTGAACGCGGCGAGTTTTTCGGCCTTCTGGGCCCAAATGGCGCGGGCAAATCCACGCTCATCAACATCATGGCGGGCCTGGCGCGCGCAGACGGCGGCGCGATAGAAGTGCATGGCCATGATGTCGTTAAACACTATCGCAAGTCACGCATGATGTTAGGCGTGGTGCCGCAAGAGTTGGTATATGACCCGTTTTTCAGCGTGCGCGAGATGTTGCGTTTGCAATCCGGCTATTTCGGTTTCGGGCGGGAAAATCACGCGTGGATAGACGAATTGATTAGTGTGTTGAATCTACAGGACAAGGCGCTGGCCAATCTTGCGCAATTGTCGGGCGGCATGAAACGCCGGGTATTGATTGCGCAGGCCTTGGTGCACAAGCCCAAGGTGTTGGTGTTGGATGAACCGACGGCGGGCGTGGACGTTGAATTGCGGCAGGCGTTATGGGAATTTTCATCCCGCTTACACAAGCAGGGTACCACCATAGTTTTAACCACGCATTATTTGGAAGAGGCCGAGGCCTTGTGCGGGCGCATTGCGATCGTGGATCAAGGTGCGCTGGTGGCGTTGGACACGACATCGGTGTTGTTAAATCGACATCCCTATCGCTTGTTGTGTCTGACCACGCAGGACGTGAACGTACAGTTACCGGCGGCCCTGGCGGCGCACGTAGTTGCGCAAGAGGCACATTCCTTGGTGCTGCGCCTGCATCGTGTGGACGACCCGATAGGCGCAGTGTTGGACGGGTTGCGTAGCGCGGGTGTGCAGATTCAAGATATACAGTTGCGTGAGCCAAAATTAGAAGATGTCTTCCTGCACATTACCGGGCGCGGTCACGCATGAACTGGCGCGGGTTTTATACCCTGTTTGCAAAGGAAGTCTGGCGCTTCATGAAGGTCGCGGTACAGACCGTGCTCACGCCGGTAGTGACTGCGGTGTTGTATTTAGTGGTGTTCGCGCACGTGTTGGAAGAGCATGTGCAAGTCTATCCAGGCGTGAGCTACACCGCATTTTTGATCCCCGGCTTGATTATGATGAGCGTGATTCAGAATGCGTTTGCCAACAGTTCTTCAAGTCTGATTCAATCCAAGATGAACGGCAATATCGTCTTTGTGTTGCTGGCGCCGATTTCCAGTTTGGAATTTTATGCGGCGTTTGTATTGGCCGCAATCGCGCGCGGTGTGATGGTTGGCGTGGTGTTGTATGTGATCGCGCTCGGATTTGCCGACCTGCCGGTGCAACACGTCGGCATCTTGCTGGCGTTCGCGGTGTTGGGCAGCGGCCTGTTGGGCGCCCTGGGCCTGATCGGCGGCATCTGGGCCGATAAATACGATCAACTCGCGGCGTACCAGAATTTTTTGATCTTGCCGTTGTCTTTCTTAAGCGGGGTGTTTTATTCACTTTATTCATTGTCCCCGTTTTGGCAATGGGTCTCGCGGTTTAATCCGTTTTTCTACATGATTGACGGCGTTCGCTATGGGTTCCTGGGTGTTTCAGATGTGCCGCCGCTCCAAAGTCTATGGGTTATCTCTTTGTTTTTTATAGTGATATCATTGATTGCGTTGGGGCTGATCCAACGCGGTTATAAACTCCGTCGATAGGCGTGATTTGTTGTATAATTTAAAGACACTCCCTGCGATAGATGCGCTATGTTAGTCGATGACATCAAGGCCTTGATAGAGGCCCATATCCCCGCCGCCCAGGCCCTAGTAGAAGGCGAAGGGTGTAATGTGCGGGTGACCGTGATCAGCCCTTCCTTTGAAGGCAAATCCTTGCTACAGCAACAACGCACCGTGAATGAATCCGTCGCCCATCTGATCGCGTCCGGCGCGCTGCATGCGTTGTCGATCAAGAGTTATACCCCTACGCAATGGGCCGCCGTGTCTGCCGCGCAACAGCGATAATTCAGGTGTGAAATGGATAAATTAATTATACGTGGTGGCGTGCCCCTGCAAGGGGAGATACGCATTTCCGGCGCGAAAAACGCCGCATTACCGATTTTGTGCGCCACACTGCTCGCCGATGGTCCGGTGAATATCTCCAATGTACCGCACCTGCACGATGTCACCACCACGATGGAATTACTGGGGCGCATGGGTGTGGAGTTGATGATAGACGAGCGTATGCGCGTGGAAATCAATGCCTCGACGATACGCGAATTTGTCGCACCCTATGAACTGGTGAAGACGATGCGCGCCTCGATCTTGGTGCTGGGGCCGTTAATCGCACGTTATGGCCGGGCAGAGGTGTCATTGCCCGGCGGTTGTGCGATCGGTACGCGTCCGGTCGATTTACACATCCGGGGTCTACAAGCCTTGGGTGCGGAAATCACTGTAGAAAACGGTTATATCAAGGCCCGCGCGAAGCGCCTGCGCGGGGCGAAAATCTGTTTGGATCTGGTTACCGTTACCGGCACCGAAAACATCATGATGGCGGCGACGCTGGCCGAAGGCACCACGGTCATTGAGAATGCCGCGCGTGAACCTGAGGTTACCGATCTCGCCGATTGCCTCATCGCGATGGGCGCGCGTATCCATGGCCACGGCACCGACACGATCACGATTGAAGGCGTTGAACGCCTGCACGGTGCGAATTACCGGGTATTGCCCGACCGCATAGAAAGCGGTACGTATTTAGTAGGCGCAGCGATGACCGGCGGTAAGATACGCCTCAAAGACACGCAGCCTAACTTGCTCGACGCGGTATTGGAAAAATTGCGCGAGGCCGGTGCGGATATCGCGACAGGCCCCGATTGGATTACACTCGATATGCACGGGCGTCGCCCGCGCGCGGTGAACGTGCGTACCGCGCCTTATCCGGCGTTCCCTACCGACATGCAGGCGCAGTTCACCGCGCTGAATGTGATCGCGGACGGTGTGGGCATGGTCACGGAGACGGTGTTTGAAAACCGTTTTATGCACGTGTTGGAAATGCAGCGCATGGGCGCACAAATTCGCGTGGAAGGCAACACGGCGGTGTGCACGGGAGTTAAACGCATTACCGGTGCGCCGGTCATGGCCACGGATTTGCGCGCGTCGGCGAGCCTGGTATTAGCGGGTTTGGTGGCCGAAGGCGAGACGGTGGTGGATCGCATCTATCATATCGATCGCGGTTACGAACGTATAGAGGAAAAACTGGCGACGTTAGGGGCGCAAATTCAGCGTACGCCGGTCTAATCGATATGAATGATACTTTGACTATCGCGTTATCGAAAGGGCGTATTTTTAAAGATACCGTGCCGTTGCTTGCGCACGCCGGCATCGTGCCCGCTGAAAATCCGGAGACCAGTCGCAAACTGATTTTGGATACCAATTTACCGCATGTGAAATTGATTATTGTGCGCGCCAGTGATGTGCCGACCTACGTTGAATATGGCGCAGCAGATATCGGTGTAGCGGGCAAGGATGTATTGATGGAACACGGCGGCGAAGGCGTTTATGAGCCTTTGGATTTACATATTGCGCGTTGCCGTTTAATGGTTGCGGGCAAACCCGATGCATTGGCGAGCAATCGACGTCTGCGCATCGCCACCAAATATGTCAATTCGACGCGTCGTTATTACGCGAATAAAGGCGAGCAGGTAGAGATCGTCAAGCTCTATGGTTCTATGGAATTGGCCCCATTGGTGGGCTTGGCGGATGCGATAGTCGATTTAGTGGATACCGGCAACACTTTGCGCGCTAACGGCTTGATGCCGTTGGAACATATCGCCGACATCAGTTCGCGTCTTATCATCAATAAGGCGGCACTTAAAATAAAATCGGCGTCGGTAAAGGCATTTTTAGGGCAAATGACACAGGCGGTGGCACGCAATACCGCAGTGACATTGTGAGGACATCTTTAAATGGAAATGCGCATACTTGACAGCAGCGACACCGATTTTTGGCATTCGTTAGAACTCGCCCACGGCGCGTCCGACGGCGGTGCGGATGCGAAAGTGATGACGGTTGTGCAAGAAATCCTTGCCGATGTGCGCAAGCGCGGTGACGAAGCGTTAATGGAATACACCGCGCGTTTTGATCGCCTGCAGGTACAGTCGCCCGCGGATCTGGAAATCCCCCGTGAGCGTTTGAAAGCCGCGTTGAAACGCGTTTCGGTCGAACAACGCCACACATTGGAATTTTCTGCGGAGCGTATCCGCCGCTATCACGAACATCAAACACTGAAATCTTGGGCCTATCTGGAGGACGATGGCACGGTGTTGGGCCAAAAGGTGACACCGTTAGACCGTGTTGGCTTGT
>Ga0224495_10002845_pt1 | contig 10972 bp, 8 predicted proteins | sample SF_Jul11_sed_USG_FD_168128 | JGI IMG/M metagenome (GOLD analysis project Ga0224495, IMG submission 168128) | Sediment microbial communities from San Francisco Bay, California, United States - SF_Jul11_sed_USGS_4_1 | ecosystem: Environmental > Aquatic > Marine > Sediment | place: USA: California...
CTTCGTTTTCGAGCGCCTCGACAAGCCGTTCGAAACCGGGCGAGGATCCGTCTACCTTTTCCGCCTCCGAGAACCCTGAGGCCGGGCGGCAGAAAACTTTGCGCTGGATTTAAAGCGATCTTCCGGATAAGAAGCGAGTCGACCGGTCGAGCAAAATTCCGGCTTTCTTTCATGTCGAGAGTGAAGAAGATATATAAGGGGAGCAGAAAATGAAAAAACGCGTTTGCCTGATCACCATCCTGTGCCTCTGCACCGTCGCGGCGGCCGCCGCCCAGGAACTCTTTGAGGCGGTCAAAGCCGGCGACCTGGACAAGGTCCGCCAGATCGTCGAGCGGGACCCAAAAATCGTCAACATCCCGAATCCCAACGGCGAAACGATCCTCTTCGGCGCGGTCGCGGAGGCCAAGTCCGAGATCGCCGCCTACCTGATCTCCAAAGGGGCGGACGTTAATCGGATGAACAATTTCCATATGGCGCCGCTCCATCTGGCCTGCCGCCGCAACCTTTCTCTCGAGGTCATCAGGCTCCTCGTCGAAAGCGGCGCCGACGTCAACGCCGTCTCGAAATACCAGGGACGACCCCTCGATATGGCCTACGAAAACGGCGCGGAGCCCGTTATCCGCTACTTGACCTCCAAGGGCGCCGTCGCCACCGCGCTCGAGTTCGAAACCTTCGAACTGGCCGACGGACTCCACCGCCTCGCCTATCCCTGGGGCATGCGGAACAACCTCGTCGTTTCGACGGGGCCGGACGGCGCCCTCATCATCGACACCGGGTTCAACAAGCGGGCCCTCGACGAGATTCGGAGAATCGTCGCCGGCTTCGGCCGGGGAGAGATCCGGTACATCATCAACACCCATTCCAACTGGGATCATGTCGCTGGGAACGCCCTCGCCCCGTCCGAAGCGGCCGTCATCGGCCTGAAAAAGCTCGATGACCTCGTCCGGCAAGGCCGAGTAGCCCGGTCGGACCGGGAACGGCTGGGTCCCGGCGGCAAATCCCTTCCCGCGCCCTTTCTCATGAAGTTCAACGGCGAGGAGCTCGAGATCTTCCCCTGCCCCGGGCTTCATTCCGAGGACGACATCCTGATCCACTTTCCGACGGCGGGCGTCCTGTGCATGGGAGACCTGCTGTTGTCGCAAAGCTGCCCGGCCGTCAGGGAGGCGACGGGCTATCTCGAGCTTCTGGACAAAGTCATCGACGTTTTTCCCCCCAGAACCATGTTCGTCAGCGGCCACGGCCGCGACGTGGACTCGGCCGGTCTGAAGAAATATCGGGCTGACATGGCCGAGATGGCCGATATGGTCAAAAAAGAATATGCCGCCGGTCGGACCGCCGAGGATATGATTCGGGCCGACTTGCTTAAGGCCTATAAACCCCGATATTCGCACCTCGACTGGCTGGGTCCGGATTCCTGGATCCGGACGGTCGTCCGCGGCCTCCAATCCGCCGGGGATAAAGTCTCGAAACAAGAATAGGTTAGGGATTATATCAATCCAGAGGAGGCAACCATGAGAAACAAAACATTGCCAAACCGGAGGGACTTCCTGAAAAAAGGGTTGGCGGGATTTACGGGGGCGGCCTTTATCCCTTCGTTTTTATCCAAGAAGGCGAGCGACGATTCTTTCGGGCAGACATCAAAAAAGACCGAGACTCGGACACTCGGCAAGACCGGAATCAAACTGCCCATTCTCAGTATCGGCGGAGGCACCTGTTGGGATAAGGCCATTTTCGATGCGGCTTTAGAAGCCGGGATCAAGCATCTCGATACGTCGAATATCTATCAGAACGGCAACCATGAAAGGCTTGTCGGCGAAGTTATGAAAGGCCGAAACCGGGATTCGGTCGTCATTGCTACGAGCGGCTATTTCCGCCCTGGGCGGGCTGATCAAAACATCGACGAAAAGATCAACAGGGCAAAACAAATTGACCTTGTCGACACTTTGGATGCCAGCCTTCAAAGGTTGGGACTGGATTACGTTGATATTTACTATATGGCAGGAATCGATAGCCGGGAAGTCGCGCTTCTTGAACAGCATCTGACAGCGCTCCAGAAGCTAAAAAAAGAAGGCAAGGCCCGCTTTATCGGTATCACCTCGCACAGTAACGAACATATCGTTCTGCGAGCCGCTGCTGAGGGTAACGTTCACGAAGTGGCAATGGTTCAATACAATCACCTGCAGCCCCATAAAGATGAAGTCAAAAGAGCCATTGCCTATGCCCATCAGGCCGGCCTCGGAATCGTCGCGATGAAAACGCAAGCTGGCGGCAAAGTCCCCAACCATACGGCGGCCTTAAAATGGGTTCTGCAGGACAAGAACGTGTGCACGGCCGTCCCCACCATGAAGAGCCTCGCGGAACTGAAAGCCGACCTGCCGGTCTTGGAAAACCTGGCCTTCACATCCGAGGAAAAAGCGGCCCTCGAGAACAAGGGCGTCGCATCGGCCGTTCACGTCTTCTGCGCGAATTGTGGAAAATGCCTGCCGCAGTGCCCGAAGAGCGTCGACGTGGCTTCTCTCATGAGAAGCTATATGTACGCCTACGGGCACAAGAATCTGTGGCTGGCCAGGGAGAATATGAGGTCTGTCGACCTTTCGAGAATTCCCTGTTCGGACTGCCGTTCCTGTTCGGTGAAGTGCGCCATGGGGTTTGATGTCAGACAAAAAATCGCCGAACTGGCCTGGGTCAAGAACGTGCCCGATTCGTTTCTCGCCTAGACTCGGCTGTCCGTCCAGGAGCGTGTCCTGGTCCTCCTCGGATTATGCCGCCAGGGTTTATCCGGCGGATTCGTTTCGGCATACAGGGAGATTATGAATGAGAACGTCCGTTTCTTGCCGCAAGGGAGACAACGAGGAAAGAACCATGAGAAAAACGAGGCTAAAGAACATGAGCAAATCAACACTGTGGGGGCTCGCTTGCGTCTGCCTTCTTGTCGCGATGACGTTTGCCCAGATTGGTCAGAATCGCACCGCTCCGGAGAATTTTAACGAGGCCCGGCTCAACAATCTCCAGCCGCCCCGCCAGGTCATGGACATCATCGGCCTTGCCGCCGGGATGAGCATCGCCGAGATCGGGGCGGGACAGGGGCGTTATGTCGTCCATCTGGCCGACCGGGTGGGCCCGGACGGCAAGGTCTACGCCGAGGACATCGACGCCGACGCCCTGCGCCATCTCGCGGAGCGCTGCCGCCGCGGCGGCTTCACCAACGTTGAGACGATTATCGGCGACCTGACCGATCCCAAGCTCCCGACAGGCCAGCTGGATCGGATCTTCGTCATCTCCTCCTACCATCATTTCAGCGACCCCGTCGCCCTCATGAGCAACGCCCGCCCGGCTCTGAAACCAACCGGCCGGCTGACGATCGCCGAGTGGGTCCCCGAACAGGACGGACGAGGGGAAGGGACATCGACCGAGAAGATGAAAGCCCAGATGGAGAAAGCCGGCTTCGTCCTCGAGCGCGTTGACAAGTCGCTCGAAAAGAACGAGTTGTATATCTACATTTTTCGCCTCAGCTCCTCTTGAATCAAAATCTAGCGGCTGGCTGCTCAAGATTGTTTATCTCCGGAGTCTGCCTTGACCTTGAACGAAGGGCGCTCTGGCCGGCCGGCATGCGGTGCGGTTGCTCTCACTCCCCGATGGCCGGATTATAACGAAAGGACCGCCGGGCATGAAGAAACATCGCGGATCGATCGCCGCTCTTCTTGGCGTCTTAGCCGCCGTTCCCTTGATCTTAGCCGCTGCCCGTCGCGGCGGCCTGACCGCTGCGGACTCGCGCCCGCCGAAATTGGCCTTCGCTTTCGCCGTCAATCCCGGCCGGCCGGAGCTCGAAGCGATCCTCCTGGCGGACAGCATCCGCAAATTCGGGGGCGGCCTGGCCGGTTCGGATATCTGGGCCCTCGCGCCCAAGACCGTCGAAAGCGTCTCGGGGCCGACCCGCGACCGCCTGGCGGGGCTCGGCGTCGAGGTCCTGCCCTATCCGGTCGAGGACGCGGCGCTCGATTTCCCGCTGGCCGCCAAAGTCTTCGCCGCGGCCGAGGCCGAGGGCCGGGCCGCCGGCCGGACCGAGCTCCTGGCCTGGCTGGATACGGATACGATCGTTCTCGACGAGCCCCGGGCGTTCCTCCTCCCCGCCGGCAAAAGCCTAGCCTACCGGCCGGTCATGCACGTTCTCATCGGATCGCCCTACGACAAGCCGGAGGACGACTTCTGGAAGCTCGTCTATGAGCGGTGCGGGGCACCTGAGTCAAGGATCTTCCCCATGGTCACGTCGGTCGACGAAGTCCGCATCCGCCCCTATTTCAACGCCGGCTGCCTGGTTTTGCGGCCGGAGAAAAAAATCCTGGCCGCCTGGCGCGACAACTTTCAACAAGCCTACCTCCGGCCGGAATTCGAGGCGTTCTATAAAAAAAGCGGCACCTACGCCGTTTTCGTCCACCAGGCCGTCCTGGCCGGAACGATCCTCAGCCGCCTCGAGCCGGCCGAGCTCCTGGAGCTTCCGGGCGACTATAATTATTCCCTCCAGCTCCACTCCCAGTATCCCGAGCCCAAGCGGATCCGCGGCTTCGACCAACTGAAGACCGTCCGCTATGACCAGTATCTTTATTTGGGAATCAACCCACGCTGGCGCGAAACGGTCGAGGTCAAGGAACCGTTCCGCGGCTGGCTCGACGGGCACCTGGGGATCCTGGGCGTGAAGGCGCTGCTCTATCTCGGCCAAAAATACGGGGCGAATTATTATCTCAACCGCGATCTCATCGAAGAGAACGGCTGGACGATCGCGACCGTGGGTTCGGCGCCTTCCGTCGAGCCGTGCAATTTCATCGCCCAACGTTTCAATGTCCCTCCGTTCAAGCTCGGCCTGCTTCTGTCCGACGTGTTGTATCCGGATTTCTACGACGCCCTGGCCATCATGCCGGCCTCCTCGGCGGACCAGCCGGACCCTTTCCGCGAGTTGATGGCCGGCCCGGACGACATGGATGTCCTGAAGAAGGCCGTCGCCCGCGGCGTGGCCGTTTCGACGATCTGCTCGGGCGGCCGGGTCCTGGCCGCGGCCGATGTCCTCCGGGGCAAACCGATCGTCGGCGAGCCCAAGTTCAAGTCCGAGTACGACGCGGCCGGGGCCGTTTTCGCCGGAAAAGACCATCCGCCGGTCATCGCCGGCAACATCGTCACGGGCGCGCGTGATCAGTATTATGACTACGCTAACGTCATGGCCCTGGCCACGGCCGTCGAAAACCGCATGCCCCGCGGCGAACGATCGGACCGGACGCCGTTGCTGCGGACGGATTTCGCCCAAAAGGCCGCCCTCGGCGCTGGCGAGACGCTCTGGGGCTGGAACATCGGAGGGGCCGGGGCGGACGGCGTCCGGGACGTGGCCGAGACGCCGGACGGCGGATACCTGCTCGCAGGCTTCACATTCTCTCAAGGAACGGGAGACTCCGACGCCCTGGCCGTCCGGACAGACGCCGGAGGCAAGCTCCTCTGGGCTAAGAATTACGGCGGCGCCGGGATGGAGTATGCCAACGCCTGCCTCCGCCTCCCGGACGGCTTCCTGCTGGTCGGATACACGACCTCGGCTGGCGCCGGGTCCAAGGACATCCTGGTCCTGAAGATCGACGACCGCGGCCGGGAGGTCTGGACGAGGACGTTCGGCGGACCGAGCTGGGACGTTGGGACGGGAGCGGCCCTGGCGGCCGACGGGATTGTCATCGCCGGATTCACCCATTCGGACGGGGCCGGCGAGGAGGATGTCCGCCTCAGCAAGCTCGATTTCCACGGCAACGAGATATGGTCCAGGACCTTCGGCGGCGCGAGGTCGGAGATCTCCAATTCCGTCTGCGTCCTCGCCGACGGGGGAATCGCCGTCGGGGCCGTTACCGGGACTTTCGGCGGCGGCAACTGCGATTTCTGGTTCATCCGGACCGACGCCTCGGGCCGCGAGCTGTGGACGAAGACCTATGGCGCGCAGACGGCCCCGGACGCTCCCGCCGGCAGGACGCCGTTCGATTGGTGCCGCGACATGCGCCCGGCGAGCGACGGAGGATTTCTCCTGACCGGGACGACGAACAGCCGTCCGCTCGAAGGCGTTTGGGCGGTCAGGACCGACGGGGACGGCCGGGTCCTCTGGTCCAAGTCCTTCGGCCGGGAGCGTTTCATGGATTTCGGCCGGGCCGCGGCCGAAACACCGGACGGCGGGTTCGTCATCGGCGCGACGGCCAAATCGAACCTCGACGACAACGACGTTTATCTCATTCGGGTCGACCGCCGGGGCGAAACGCTTTGGGAAAAGGTCCTTTCGGGACGGGGCTCGGACCGCCTGGGCGCACTCAAGGTGAACGGGGCGGGCGAAATCGTCGTTGCGGGACAGACAACGACCGCCGGCATGATGGGCTCGATCGACGTCTTCCTGCTCAAGGTCAAGCCCGACCGGCGGCGAAGGTCAGGGGCCTCACCCGGTCCCGCAGAAAGAACGAGCCCGGGAATTGGCCTGTCCCCGTAAGGCCCTCGGACGTCTTAGAACTTGGCATCCAAACCGCCTGAAGATATAATCTGCCTTTGGACACGCCGTTTTTCTTTAAACTGGTCCTGTCGTTTTTTGTCGGCGGGCTATGGACCGTCGGCGCAACGGTCGTGGCCGACAGGTCCGGGCCAAAGATGGGAGGCCTGATCAGCGGGCTTCCTTCGACGGTCGTGCTGGGCCTCTTCTTCATCGCCTGGACGCAGGGTCCGCCCGCGGCCGTCGAAGCCACGACGGTTATCCCCCTCATGGGCGGAATAAACTCTTTGTTTGTGGTTTCCTATGCTTGTTTCGTGAAAAAGAACGTCTGGTTGGCCGTCGTATCCGGTCTGATCACCTGGTCCATTCTGTCGTTCGTGGTGGTGAAATCGCATTTCCACAATTATGCCGTTTCCATCTTTGGCTACGTTTTGTTGCTCCTTCTTTCATTCTATCTTTTGGACAGCGTTATCGGAATCGCCTCCGTCAAAGGGAAGAAGGTCCGGTTTACATCCCGCCAAATTCTTGCCCGGGGCCTCCTCGGCGGCCTGGTCGTCTCTCTTGCCGTCTCTTTGGGGAAGATCGGAGGTCCTCTCTGGGGAGGGATGTTCTCGATGTTTCCGGCGATGTTCCTCAGCACGATGCTCGTGACGTTTTTCGCCCAGGGCGCGCTCTTTTCGGCCGGGACGATGAAGAGCGCGATGCTCAGCGCGATAAGCGTCGTGGTCTATACGGTTATCGCCAGGTTGACTTTCATTCCGTGCGGGATGTGGCTGGGGACTCTCCTCACCATGCTCGTCTCCTACGGAAGCGGATGGGCGGTTTACAGATTCATCATCATGAAATTGCGCTGACGCGTCGCGCCGGCCTTTAAGATTGTCTTGGCCCGATGGGCCAGACCTGCTTGCCGGAGAAAAAGGAGGCTGCCATGTCGAAGAAAGCCCTCTGGATCTCATGCCTTTTCGGCCTCGTTCTCTGGCGTTCCGGGTGCGCTCAAGAAGAGCCCCGCCAGGAAGGAGGAAATGCCGTGATGGAGACGATTCTGAAGCTCGAGGACTCGGCCATGGAGGAATGGCGGAAAGGGAATCCGATGAGGTGGGTCGAAATCTCCGCCGACAACGTCATCTATATCGACCCAGGGTTGACCGCCCCCATCGTCGGCAAAAAGGCATACATCCAATACCTGGAACCGCTCAAGGGGAAGATCTTCTATGACGCCTCCGAGTACTTGAGCCCTCGTGTCGCCCTGTACGGGAATACGGCCGTCCTGACCTACAACTATCACTCCCTAAGCAAAGACGGGAACGGAAAGCTCCGGAGAACGTCCTTCTGGAATACGACCGAGGTCTATCGGCTGATCGGGGACGAATGGAAGATCATCCATACCCATTGGTCCTACATCCGGCACCATCTGCCCGAAAGCCTGGAGATCAAGATCCCCGTGCTCATGAAGGAGGCCGAGCCTCTCGAGGGGACCGCCGCGGAAATCATGAGGCTGGAAAAAGGGGCGCTGGAAAGGTGGAGGAAAGGAGACCCACAAGGTGGCCTCGAGATCGCCGCTCCGGAAATCACCTATTTTGACCCGGACACCCCCTCCCGCCTGAATGGATTTGGAGAGCTGAAAAGGCTGTATGATGGTCTCGTGGGCAAAGTTCACTACGACGTCATGGAATTCGTGAATCCGCGCCTCCACGGCGACAAGAATGCGGCCGTCCTGTTCTATCAATTCCTTTCCACGACCCTCAACCCCGACGGCACGATAAAATCCCGCACGCCCTGGAATTGTACGGAGGTCTACGCGAAAACCGCCGGCGGCTGGAAGATCGTCCATAGCCATTGGTCCTATATCAACGGCCAGAGGGAAGGCGGCGGAATTTGACGGACACGGTCAGCGGACTTTTTTTCACGTCCGCCCATCAGTATAATAAATCCATGCCCCGGGCTGAAGCCCGGGGGTTTTCGAGGGGTCATGCTTGAGCGGCGCTCTTTCCCCGATTTGAAAATCGGGGTTTGACGCTGCGAACGTATCAAAAAAGGAGCCGATAGGAAGAATCGGATGAGGGCAAGAAGCCTGACAAGAGTTTTTTGGACCGCCTGCGGCCTCATCGTCGTCTTTTTCGTATCCGTTTCCGGCCGGGGTGCGAGCCAAGAGGATGCCCTTTCCGCCCGCCAGGTCATCGACAACATCGCCGCGAAAAAGTACTCGGGCCGCCGCATCGACCTGGTCTCCTCGAACGCCGGGCTCCAAGAGGTCATGGCGCAGCTGGAGAAGGCCGTCGGGATGCACCTCGATTTGGACCCTTCGATTAACGACCGCGTGACCTACCGGCTCATCGACGTGCCCTGGGACGAAGCGCTGGCCGCGGTGCTCGCCGACAATGCCCTCCACATTTCCTTGAACCTGGAGGGGACGGGATTTAAGATCGGCCGGGGGAAGCCGGTCGTCCTGGCGTTGTCCGACCGGGGTCGAGCGAAGTTCATCCTCTTTCTCTATCGATATCTCTTCCACATCGCCGGCGCGCTCGTCATTTTATCCGCGGCCGCGGCCGGTCTGATCCTTTTCCGACGGAACCGCACCCGGAAGCGCGCGATCGTCAAAAAAGCCCTTTTGCCGCCCGAGGCCGTGGAGAAGGTCAAGAGCGAGCTCGTTCATCTCCTCAAGGACGGGAGGCTCTATCGGGACGAGGACCTGACTCTCCCCTCGCTCGCTGAGAAGCTGGCCGTCTCTCCTCATCAGTTGTCCTGGATCATCAACGAGGAGCTTCACGTCTCCTTTCCTTCGCTGGTGAACGGCTATCGCGTCGAGGAAGTCAAAAGCCGGCTGGCCGACCCCGCTAACGACGGCGCCTCCATCCTCAAGATCGCTCTGGACGCCGGGTTTAACACCAAGGCCTCCTTCAACCGGGCCTTCAGGAAATTCACCGGGATGAATCCATCGCAATACAAGAAGAGCCTTCCCCGGCAAGTCTGAGCGCCCCCGCCCGATAGCCTCGGGTCTTTCCGTCAAAGCCCGTCGGCTTTGACGCATTCATCTCACGGCCCTCGCCTCTCAAGCTCGATTCCCTCAATTCTAGGCGCCGCCGGAGGTCTATTTTGATAAAAAGCGACTCTTTTAACAGGTTTATAATCAATGTGATATCATCCGAGCAGACCTTGATGATAAACGTGGGCGACGGACGTCTCCCCGGCCCTTATTGTGCCGAGAAGCCCGCTCATCCAAGGGCTGGACGTATGGAAAGGAGCAAAACAAGGACATGAGAAACGACTCCCCAAACTCGTTCCGGCTATTCGCCGCTATAGCCTTCCTCGGCTTCTTATTGACCATCGGCGTCGCCGCGGACGTCCCAGGCCAGGAAAAAAAAGCTGCCCAAGGCCCCTATCTGGGGCAGAAGCCTCCGGGCACGACCCCCCAGGTTTTCGCTCCGGGAATCGTCTCGACGGAGGCCCACGAGTTTTCCTGCTCCTTCACCCTGGACGGGAAGGAGTTCTACTTCACCCGGAGCGAGTCGATGCAGAGCCCGACGCTCATTATGTTCTCGAAATACGTCGACGGGGTTTGGACGCCTCCCTCACCCGCCCCGTTCAACGACGCGGCGGGGGCCCGGCCGGCCGGGATGTCGTTCGAGCCCAGTGTCACGCCCGACGGCCGCCGGCTCTATTTCTCATCCGACCGGCCTTTCCCCGGCCAATCCGGCCCCGGAGGGCCGCCGATGCTGAACATCTGGTACGTCGAGCGGGAAGGCGACCGCTGGAGCGAACCCAAGTTCCCCGGACCGCCGTTCAATCCGATGAAAACGATGCTCATCTCGATGACAAAAACGGGAACGATCTATACGGCGGACATTTCCGCGGGCATGGGGAACGACCGGATCGCCGTCACCCGGTTGAAGGACGGGGACTATCAGCCATTGGAAGTCCTTGGCGCCCCCATCAACGTCGGACCAATCAACAACTATCCCCATGTCGCCCCGGACGAGAGCTACCTCATCTTCAACCGCAGAGAGACGCCGGGTGGAGCCGGCGGACTTTTCATTTCCTTCAGGGCTCCCGACGGAACGTGGGGACAGCCGCGGCGGATCGACCTCGGGTCGTTGAAGTCCGGTCAGGGCATGATCTCCCCGGACGGGAAGTACCTCTTCTTCACCGCCGGCGAGCGCCGGAAGGGCGACATCTACTGGGTCGAGGCCACCTTCCTGAGGAAGTGACGGCGCTCAACGCGACCGATGTCGGTAAGACCGCTGAGGGAGGTGAATATGCGCGCAAGATTCGTGCTGATTTTTTTGGCCCTCGCCGTTGGCGCGGCCGGGCTGGGAGCTTCGGGCAAGGACACACCGATCCCCAGTCAATGGGCTGATCCCGTGCCCCGTATCGACGGCGCGGCCGACGACTGGGCGGGGACGGAGTTTGCGCCTCAGCCGCTCGGCGTTCAGGTCGGATTCAAGAACGACGACAAATACCTCTATGTTCATTTTCTCT
>Ga0224495_10002846_pt1 | contig 10966 bp, 12 predicted proteins | sample SF_Jul11_sed_USG_FD_168128 | JGI IMG/M metagenome (GOLD analysis project Ga0224495, IMG submission 168128) | Sediment microbial communities from San Francisco Bay, California, United States - SF_Jul11_sed_USGS_4_1 | ecosystem: Environmental > Aquatic > Marine > Sediment | place: USA: California...
CCGAAGACAGTTATAAAAAGAAAATGTACTATTATAGTGCGCGTCTCTATGACCATGGAATTGAAGTCATAATGTCTATTTACAAAGACGCGGGTTGGAATTTCCCCAAAAGCAAAGCCGCTCCTGCCAAAGAAATTCTATCTTAACTTTTGAAATGGAGTTACGGTTAAATCCCAAAGTTCAGAGGCGGTTCCGGGAACAAAATCTGCATCAAAAAAAATAGCATCTACTTTCTCCCCAAAATTCAAGATAATATCATCCAAGTCTTCCAGGGGCTTCTGTCCATGCAAATTGAGCGAGGGAGCCAGCAAAGGCCCATTATAATGATTTAGCGCTTCAAAAAAAAATTCATTGTCTTTTCGCGATGGGACACGGACAGCGATGGTATTTCCGTCAGGATAAAACATATTTTTCCCCTTTGGTAAAATCAACGTGTTTTTTCCTGGCATCAACATTTTTAACTTGTCCAGCGCTTCCGGTTTCAGGGATTCCATGTTTACAATTTGATCCAGAGGAAAATTTGCAGGTAATACCAGCAGAAAAGGTTTGTCTGCCGGTCTTTGCTTGACGGCATGCAGTTTTTCAATACCATTTCCGGAGAAGTTGCAGAACAAACCATAAATTGTATCGGAAGGCATGACAACCATTCCTCCCTCCATTAGCAGGGATGCCGCTTTTTTAATTGCGGAATCAAATTCAGACTTTTTTTTTGCAGTTATGCGATATACTTCAGCCACAGAAGCTATTTATTGTAGATAACACAGAGAGCATTAACAAGACTTACAAAATTTTCATTGGTCAGGGAGTAATATACGCGATTGCCGTCGCGCCGATCCTTTAAAACGCCAAAAGCTTTCATCTTGGCCAAATGCTGGGATACCGCCGACTGCGACATTCCGGTCAATTCGACAATCTGGTTTACGGTTGAATCTCTGTCCTGCAAGGAACACAGTATGGTCAACCTTGCAGGATGCGATATGGCTTTTAAGCCTTGAACAGCGTCTTCGATATTTTCTGGTTTTATATGGATTGCCTTCATTTAGAATATATCAATGTTTTAATATTGAAACATTCTGTCAATAATATTTGCAATGACCCGACTGGCTCATCGTAAAATAATGGGTTCCGGCAGGAACGCCAAAGTTCACGTCAGGTAACGCGACGCCGGGCAACTTCTCTTTTTTCGGGGCTATAAAAATGGATTAGCGACTAAAAAAACATTGACGTATCAGTATCAAATCGGATTTCCGTAGCTAATGAAAAAAAGTATACAACATATGGGAACTTTTTTTTTAATTGCGACTTTTATCTTTATTTTTGAAAGCTGTAACAAGAAAAAAGAATCCCTTAAAATAGAAAATGCGTGGGTAACAGAAAGCATTCCTGGTAGCGGCATAAATGCCGCTTACATGAAAATTACCAATTTATCTGACAAAGACGAAACTTTACTTTCCATCGATTGCGATAATTTTGAAACGGCAGAATTTCACAGCATGACAGAGGAAGGCGGGGTAATGAAAATGAATCAAATGGATTCTGTTTTAATCAAGCCCGGTGCAGCAATGGTATTTGAACCAGGTGGCGCTCACATCATGCTTTTGAAAAGCAAGCATGATTTAAAAGCCGGACAAAAAATTTCATTAAATCTTCACTTTCAAAACGCGGGCATCAAAAGTCTGACAGGTGATGTTAAAAAAATCGAGGATGAGGCAAAATAGTATGAGAAAAAATATATTCATAATTCTTTCTGCGTTTTTTATTGTTACGAGTATTGCGAATTGCAAAAAGGAACCCCCCAAGTTAGACATGTTTCCTGAACTGGGAGGCGATTTTACGTTAACCGATCAGGATGGAAAAAACTTTAATTTAAAGGATCTTCGTGGCAAAGCGGTAATATTGTTTTTTGGATACACCAATTGCCCGGATGTTTGTCCAATTACTCTTGCAAAAATAGGGGCGGCATATAAAAAACTGGGAGACTCCGCAGATGGAGTAAAAACGCTCTTTATCACTCTGGATCCAGAAAGGGATAACTCTCAAAAAATCAAGAAATATTTGTCATATTTTTCCTATGGACCAATCGGATTAACGGGTCGCCTTGAGGATATTGTTAAAGTTACCGGCTTATTCAAGGTTCTTTTTGTGAAAAGATTGACTGGCAACACCAATGGATACCTTTTTGATCATTCAACGGCTGCATTTTTAATTGACACAAAAGGACGTGTGCGACATCTTTTTGGGCAAAATGACCGTGCAGATACGATGGCCACGGTTATTAAGGTACTTTTAAAACAGGGATGATCCCGCAATTCGGATAAATTTTATCTTTTTTTCCTGCCCGGGAAGAACAATTTGGTCACCCCGGGCAAATATTCCCTGAATTGTTTCTCTCCTGATGCTACTATTTTCTTATAGTTTTTAAAATCAAAAAGAGAAAACTGATCCAGGTTAAAATTTATAAAATAATCCATATTTTTGGTTCTCATGCGTATCAACTCCCTGCCCTCAAGATTTACTGCCCTCGTAATAATTTTTAAAATGGGCGGGTGGGTAATATTCTCCCATGCGTCCCGTATTGATAGTTTTTTACGCAGATTTTTAGGTTCAAGAAGTTTCACCATTGTAAAATCTTCAAGTGGAGCCACATTTACCGATAAAATTATACTGGCGCCTTTGGCTCTGATCAGATTATCAGGCACGTTATTTAATGTCCCCCCATCTGCCAGCAAATGAGAACCGACAAAGCGGGGAGGAAATATCCCTGGTAGACTCATGCAGCAAACGAGGGCTTCCCAGATTGGGCCTTTATCGAAAACATATTCCTTTCCGCTCTGCAAGTCAACCGCCGAGGTTACAAAAGGTATATATAAATCCTCAATTTTTTGATCGCCAAAAGCCTCTCTTACCATTTGCTCCATTCTTGCTCCTTTATAAAAGGAAACCAGGGGCAGGCGCGCATCCAGAATTGGTCTTTTCAGTACGCCAAAAAATTGCTTCATGATTTTCATCATACTTGCATAATTTTCCCCCCGCGCATAAAGGGCCCCAATAATGGCGCCAAAGGAACAACCAGAAATATAGTCAATCGTTATGCCCTCTTCTTCAAGAACCTTAATCATGCCTATATGTGCAAATGACCTGGCGGCTCCCCCGCCCAGCGCAAGTCCCCTCGTCTTTGAGATTAAAAATCTCGATAAGGTTTCCTTGCGGATAAAAACCTTGCTTTGCCCCCCGTAAGATTGCCTTTGAAGCGCATATCCGCTTTCGATCATGCGTATACTGCGTTTATCAAAACTTCTTACGCATTTCCTTAAGGATTGAACCAGATCTTTTTTTCGATCATTTAAATCTTCCTGGCTTTGCTCCCACAATACAATTTGATCAGCCTGCATCAGGATATTATTCGGAGATACACAGGCATCGGCTGCATAATCGTAGTAAACATGCAAAATAGAGTATTTACGTCTGAGGGCTGCAAGCGCGGAGACTGCCTGATTTGGAGACATTTTGCCAAATTCACTAATATTTAGCAATTTCATTGGCCGCCCAAGCGATAGCTCGCCAGTTCTGATTATTTCTTTAAGGTTGTATGCATAGTGCTCCATTTCTTCGAGAGGTATATGGCAAATGAGCCGACGCGCAAATAAACTTTCTATGGATGGAGATAATGAATCTTTCATGCGGCTGCCGATCAAGCGCAGCAGATTCTGACTGACTTTTTTATTTTTTTCCGCCAGCTCCAGAAATGTATGCCCGTCAATAGCGTATAGAATGGTATCCAGCACAGCCTGGGCCGTTCCATAATGAAGAGATTTTGTAAGGATACTTTGTTCTGAAAATACTTCCCCCTGGCCAATGTAGCGGAATTTTTCGCCGCCGGAACCAAGGCGGACAATGACTTCCCCGTATCGCACAATATACAAATGGCTGGAAGGATCCCCCGATTGATATATATAATCATTACCTGAAAACGAAAGTTCTTTTATTTGCCTGTAAATTGCTTCAAGCGTCGCAACTCCAAGCCCTTTAAAAAGAGAGACTGACTTTAGAAAGATTAATATTTCTGATCGCATCTATTTTACACTTAAATCTTGTTTTAAATTAAATAAATTTAAAACCGGGTTATGTTCTATCTTCATTATCCTTGTTTATAATATATCAGTTTCAACGGGAAGTTGGCAAGTATATAAACAATATTCGGGAAATTATTGAAAATTGAATGGACTTCTGCTCCCTGCTTTGGATAATAACTTTATGAAAACTGATGAAATCCGAAAAAAACTAAAAACGAGTTTAGAAAATGGATCCTTTACAAAATTTCTTTTGCTGATCGTAGTGGCAGCAATATCCTTTTTCCCTTTTTTCTCCATTCAAATGAAGCTGAGGCGAGCCTTGGAAGGACAACCAAAATTATTAATGGGTAGCTATATCTCCATCGTTGGGATGGTTTTTATGCTCATTTTATTAATTATTATATCCCGACCAAAAAAATAATTAGCGTTGATACTAAATTTCAATTAATTTATCCGAAAGCTCATTCGCGTCATTTCCTTCGGGCGGGAAATGCAGAGCAAGAATACTGGAACACCTTTCTATTGCAGCCAGAAAGCCTTCGCATATTCTTTTATTTCGTACATTTTCAATAAATTCATCGACAATGCCTTGCCATTCCTCCGGTTTTACGCGCTCATTAATGCCTTTATCTGCAATAATCTCAACATATCTTTCCGCTTCTGAAACAAAAAAAAGAATCCCTGACCGATTTTTGGTTGCAGCTACATTTTGAATCAAAAATTGTTCCATAGCAAGCCTTCTTGCCTGATTTTTCTTTATATGTCCGGGAGTCATCAGGATGGTTACCCACTCCATTTGAAAAATCAGATATAACACCAGAAGTGTCGCAAACTGAACATCAAGAATTCTGGTTATATTTTGGAATGAAAATATATATATCAATATTATTGGCACTATGAGCGCAATCACAGCCGACCAGATTAATGGAATGTAAAAATACGAATCGCTTTTTCGGGCTAAAACCGTTACAAATTCCCCGGAGCTTTTTGCCTCGGCTTGTTTTACAGCATTTTTTATCCGGATCCTTTCTTCCTTTGTTAATATTTTCATAAACCAACCTTTCACCAGTTTCCGGAAGCTCCTCCGCCGCCAAAAGAGCCGCCTCCGCCCGAGAAACCGCCGCCGCCAAAGCCTCCGCCGCCAAACCCCCCACCGAAGAATCCACCGCCAAAATGTCCCCGCCTGTTGACATTATTTCGCCTGAACAGCATACAAAAGCTTGGCACAACAAGAATTAAAAGCCATATAATTAAATTTATATCAAACTTGCCGTTGTGCGACTTTTTCTTGTTTACCGCTTCATCAATTTCAGCCGTTTGATCATCATTGAAAAGTTGTATAACAGTTAAAACTCCCCGTAAAAGCCCTTCCTGATATTTACCGGCTCTAAACTCGGGTTTTAATATGTTCTCAATGATATACTTGCTGCGAGCATCTGTTATTACCCCTTCAAGACCATAGCCAACCTCAATACGCATCTTTCTTTCTTCCATTGCAATTAGAATCACAAGACCATTGTTCTTGTCTTTTTGACCGATTTGCCAATGGCGGGCAAGCCTTACAGAATAATCGCTGATTTCGTTACCTCCAAGATTTTTTAATACGGCTACGACAATTTGAATGCCTGTTTTGTCTTCCTCTTCCTGCAACATTCGCTGCAGTTTTTGATACCCGGAATTATCCAGTACTCCGGCCTCATCTACAACTCTGCCCGTCAGCGCTGGAAAAATATTCTCTGAAAACACCACCCCTGGAAACAATAGCGATAAAACCAACCCGATAGTTACAAATATTTTTTTTTTGAGCATAAACACAAATCAACGGCTCTTACATAAACGATCCCCTTAAAACTTTACCTCCGGGGTTTTTTGGGCGGCTTCGTCGACGGTAAAATTTTCTTTTACAACAGCGTCTTTATACATCAGAGACCGCCACCATGATCCTGGAATTGTTCTAAGTTCCGTATTGTATTTTTGTACCGCAAGAATGTAGTCCCTGCGGGCAACTGAAATTCTGTTTTCAGTACCCTCCAGTTGAGATTGCAATTCCAGAAAATTCTGATTAGCCTTTAAATCTGGATACCGTTCTGCAACCACCATCAGCCGGGACAACGCGCCTCCGAGCGAGGCCTGATTTTGCTGAAACTGCGCAAAGGCCGCCTTGTTGGTTAAAATATCAGCCGGGATGTTCGTTGAGGTAACTTTAGCTCGCGCCTCGGTAACTTCCACAAGAAGTGATTTTTCATGCGCGGCATAACCCTTTACTGTGTTTACCAGCATGGGAACGAGATCTGCACGCCTTTTATATTGATTAAGTACCTGAGACCAGTCTGCCTTGACCTGCTCATCATAAGTTGGGATGTTGTTTATACCACAGTTTTGAAAACTCACCGCCAACGTCAGAATAAACAAATTGACAATTAAATTTTTCTTTTTTATCATATTCTTTTTTATCATAATCATCTCCTGATTCAAAAGCTTCGACATGAACTCGATATTCAGTCCAAATGATTTAAATTAGAACAATTTTGGGACGCCTCGCGCCTCAAAATTGTGTATTTTACTGCATTTTGACATGGATATTGAATTTCCTGCCTGTAATCTCAAGAATATGTGACGATCGGGGATAACCTTCAAGTCGTCAATAGTTTTATCCAAAACACGCAACTTACATCATTCAGACTGAATTTATGGTTTCAGCCCGAACTCTTTAGCCTTGCTCCCCTATTTATCATCTTTATCATCATAAAGCGATTTATATAATTTTTCTTTTTCTGAATCGCTGGATTTCCGGGAAGGTTTCTGGATTTTTGCCGCATCGAGTTTTTTAAATTTTCCTTTAATAAAAATTCCGGCAATTCCTCCGAATATAAGAATAATGACAAGAATAATGATTTCCGGGTTATGCTTGAAGGGGTAGCTTCGATAGCGCTCTCCAAAACCTGTCTGAAATTTTTTTACATATTCCGGATATTTTTCCCGAATGAGCGCAAAAGACGGATCTGTATGAACCGCATTTCCAAAACCGTAAATAAAACCGTTGATAATAAATTCTTCGGATTTTCCGGCGAGCAGATTCTGGTCAATCACATCGCGAATTCCCCAGGCGATGCATCTTATGTGATTGCAATACTCTAACGGTTCATTGCAGCCGCAAACGCACATAATTTCCTCTGAAATATGTTTAAACTTTTTTGCAAGCTCCGGATCTTTTAAATTGGAGTGAGCGCTCTGGGCAAAAAGATTTGTCAGAGAAAAGAACATTGCAAAAAGAAACAGACGCATTTTCAACATAAACTCAATCGCCCAGGGCAATTGTGCCTGTAAAGTAAATAATGGAGAACATCATAGAGCATGGGCATGAACCTCAATAATCAGATCAAAATGTATTAAAATGCGTGTTTTTGGGGCGCGGAGCGCCCCAAAAACACATCAGTCTAAATCATTCGGACTGAATTTCGAGTTTCAGCCTGGCCGCCAGGCTCCATATTGGTTGACCGTTTATATAAATCTGAAAGTATAGCAAACTATGGATAAAATTGTACTTTCCGGATTTCAAATTATTCTATTTTGCGCATTTTTTTTTATTGCATGGATCTATGCGAGCTTTGTTCTTTTACGCCGCTGGAAGCTTGCAAAATACGCGCAACCATTTACAACACAATCGAGCCTTGGGCAGAGATTAAATTCTGTTTTCATCAATGTCCTTCTTCAAAAAAAAGTATTGAAGGATCCCGTCAGGGGTTTGTTTCATGTTTTTGTTTTTTTTGGTTTTTTTGCTTACTCCCTGCACACCCTGAGTCAGTTTGTAACGGGATTTACAGGGAATTATGAATTTTACATCCCGTCATTTTTTGGCGAAAGCTTTACTTTTTTCTATGAAAATTTATTGGATCTTTTTACTCTCCTGGTTATTCTTGGAGTAAAATTTTTCTTTATTCGACGATACTTTTTCAAAGCGCCCGAGCTGGATCGTCCTTCGCCCCAAAGTATTATTATATTATCTCTCATAGCCTTGCTAATGGTTTTCACTATAATGGAAACATCAGGGCGCGCGTATCTTGCCGGAACACCCGATATTACATTACCAAGATCGTTCATTGCTTACTGGGTGAGCAACAATGAGACAGCCTCCATTTTATTTACCGCAGGCTGGTGGGGACATGTTTTAACCATTTTGGTTTTTTTAATGTATGTACCGGGATCAAAACACGCACACTTGTTCTGGGCTCCGATAAATTTCTGGTTTCAGCCATCAAGCCCTCGCGGCAAAATGCCGGACCTCGACGTTGAAAAATCACCGGTATGGGGAGCCGGCAATGTTCACGAGTTTTCGTGGAAAAACTATCTAGATGCGCTTTCCTGCATAGAATGCGGACGCTGCCAGCTTGCCTGCCCCGCATCGCGAACAGGCAAAGTTCTTTCTCCCAAAAAAATTATGACTTCCATGAAACATGCTCTGGTTCAGAAAATGCCCGTCTATGAAAGCAAAATGAAAAAAGGAGAAACCGCGCAGTCTATTGTTGAATCGGGCGAATGCCGGATTATCGATCAGGTTATCAGCCGGGATGAAATCTGGTCATGTACAAGTTGTTATGCCTGTGTAGAGACCTGTCCTGTCGGCAATCATCCATTGGAACCCATTTTGCAAATGCGCAGGTCGGTTGTACTAAACGAAGGCGCCATGCCGCCGCAACTTCAGGGCGCTCTTACCAATATTGAAAACCAGTATAACCCGTGGGGACTCAATCAGGAAGACCGCGAAAAATGGCTTACCGGAATGCCTGCCGGGGCGAGCGTTCCCTTGATGAGAGATTTAAAAGCCAGAGGCGAGAACCCGGAAATTTTATACTGGGTGGGCTGTGCCGGGGCTTATGATGAAAGAAACAAAAAAATTGCATTGGATTTTTCGCAGATTTTAAACAAGGCCGGAGTATCTTTTGGCATTCTGGGAACAGAGGAATCCTGTACTGGCGATTCTGCAAGGCGCGCCGGAAATGAATATCTTTTCCAGACTCTTGCCTCGGCCAATATTGAAATGCTGAACAATTACGGGGTTAAAAAAATTGTTACGGCATGCCCCCATTGTTTTAATACGCTCAAGAATGAATATCCTGGTTTTGGCGGTAATTATGAAGTGTTCCATCATTCCGAATTTTTATTTAGCCTCGTCAACGAGGGAAAGTTGAAGATTAAAGATGCTGCTGAACATTCGCAGGTCAGCTATCACGACTCCTGCTATCTGGGAAGATATAATGACAAATATGACCAGCCCCGTAATGTACTTTCTTCATCCGGCAAGCAAATTGTTGAGCCAATAGAGCAAAGAGAATCGGCAATGTGTTGCGGCGCCGGAGGCGCTCAAATGTGGATGGAGGAAATGGGAACCCAAAGGGTCAACAATATCAGGACACAACAGCTTCTGGATACCGGAGCCCGAACCATCGCCACAGCCTGCCCATTTTGCATTACCATGATTGGCGATGGAATAAAAAACAATGGATTGACAGAAAGTCACAAAGTTCAGGATATCGCCGAAGTATTGCTAAAAGAGGTGATTTAATGACAAACATTCATAAAACTGCTCTGGTAGATGAAAAAGCCCGGCTTGCAGAAAATGTCGAGATTGGACCATTCAGCATCATTGGTCCGGACGTAACGATTGGCGCAGGCACAAAGATCGGCGCCTACGTTCAAATAAAAAACTGCGTAGAAATTGGTAATGAAAATCAAATTTTCCATGGTTCCAGCATCGGGGAATTGGGGCAGGATCTGACGTTTAGCAACCCCGAACCCAAAATCGTTATCGGGAATAAAAACATTTTAAGGGAAAATGTGGTTATACATCAGCCCGCCAAACAGGGAAATACCACCCGTCTCGGAGATCAAAACTATATTATGTGCAATGTGCATCTGGGGCATGACGTTAGAATGGGGAACAACAATATTATTGCCCCCACGTCAGCTCTTGGAGGACATGTGGAGCTTGAAAACAATGTGTATATTAGCGGGCTCGTTGCAATCCACCAGTTTGTCCACATTGGTCGCTATGCAATCATTGGTGGAGGCACTCCGGCATTGCTCGATGTTCCTCCTTACAGTATGTTGACAGGATCTCCTGGCGCCATTACCGGTTTAAATATGGTGGCAATGAGACGGGCAAAATTCTCCTCCGATAAAATTCAACTTGTCAAGAATATTTATAAGGCAGTTTTTATGAGGAATGCAATCCCTGCAAAAGCGCCTGATATTCTGGAAGGGGAAATGTTGATTAAATACCAGCCTGGTTCAGAAGAATACCTGCTCATAAAGCATTACATTGATTTTCTGCGCGCAAGCAAAAGGGGAATTACTCCAAGGCAGACGTAATCAGGCTTCCAGAAGATCGTTTAACGAAGACAGTACGGCATCAAGAGGAATGCCGTAAGCATTGCATACCTGCTGCAGAGTTTCAAACTGGTTTACTCCGCAATGCGAACAACCTCCAAGGTGATAGCCGGTTAATACAAGTCCTGCTTCCGGATGTAAATCCAGTACCTGTCTTACGCTCATCTCTGCCATGAATTTTGGTTTGCTTTGTGTTGCTTCGCTCATTATATCTCCTGCTCTGATCGGTGATTACATTATATATTTTTTTACAAAAACTGACTATTTTTTATAGCTGGGGGGTAGGCCGCGATCGCCCCCCGCCTGCGTCCAGATCCGGCGTTCGAGCCATGGAGCAGAACGCAGGCGGGGGAAGCGTGGCCGAGGGGGGAGTCCCCCCTTTTTCACTTCTAAAATGTTACCTTCATGCAATTTAAATAATAACGATACCTTTTTGCCGGAAAGTCCAGGTGGGCGCCAAACGTGCGGTCATCGCTGACATAAATTTTCGGGATTGCCATTTCTGC
>Ga0224495_10002847_pt1 | contig 10965 bp, 10 predicted proteins | sample SF_Jul11_sed_USG_FD_168128 | JGI IMG/M metagenome (GOLD analysis project Ga0224495, IMG submission 168128) | Sediment microbial communities from San Francisco Bay, California, United States - SF_Jul11_sed_USGS_4_1 | ecosystem: Environmental > Aquatic > Marine > Sediment | place: USA: California...
CGCAGAGGCGACGCGCTTCACCAGCGACAACCTCGTCGACGTGTTCCCCTACCTGCGCAAATATTTCCAGCAGATCGCGATGGGCGAGGTCGCCAAGAGCGCCGAACTGGCGCGCGAGATGGGCTATTTAAAACAATCTGACCGCATCGTGATGAACCGTTTCGAGCTGCTGCACATCGCGATGGAAGAAGCGAAGGCACTCATTGCCACCGCGTACCGCCCGCCGCTGCGCCAGCGCCAGATACAGGTCGCCGGGCGTACCGGCATCGCGACGCTCAAGGCCGCGATGGTCAACATGCTGGAGGGCGGCTTCATCTCTGAGTACGACTATCAAATAGGCAGCCGCATCGCCGAGATCATGTGCGGCGGTGACGTCGAAGCGGGCAGCCTGGTGGACGAGGACTGGCTGCTGGACATGGAGCGCAAGCATTTCCTCGAACTGGTGGCCTCGCCAAAGACTCAAGAAAGAGTCGAATATATGTTGAAGAATGGGAAGCCGCTGAGGAACTGAAATCAAAATGCTTAGTAATAAATAATTCTAAGGGAGAGCATTATGGTTATTGATCCAATCAGTTTAGTTGCGGCCAAAGAAGTGGCTGCTGGTCTAATGAAACCACTGATTGAAAAATCGCTGAAAGTTTTGGGAGGAATTCCAAGTGCATTAACTGAAGCATTTACGGATAAGTTCGGATCATACATGGATTTGCTGTATGAGCGACACGCCTATTTAAATACATTAGTACTAGGTGAGCAAAAGAATCTAATGGATTTGTATATCCCATTAACTGTTATTCCAAGCACATCAGAAGAAGATGAAGGAAAGGGAATTGTGCTTGATAAATTCAGAAGGGAATTTCTTCCGAGTCACAATCGGGTACTTGTTACTGATACTGCGGGGATGGGTAAATCAACCTTGATGAAGTTTCTTTTTTTGCAATGTATCAAGACTCAATACGCGATTCCTATCTTCGTAGAATTGCGTCATCTTTCACAGAATAGATCAGTTCTTGATTTAATCGAACAGCAATTAAATTTTGGTTCGCTCGCTTCGGAATCAACCTATTTTGATCGGAATAGAATTGAAAAAGTCACTAGATCCGGCGGCCTCATATTTTTCTTTGACGGATTCGATGAGATATCCTTTAAAGACCGAGAAAAAGTCACGCTAGACCTTAAATCATTCATTGATTCTCATGCTAAAAACATATTCGTGATTACTTCACGTCCAGAGACAGGCCTATCTGCATTTCCAAACTTTAAGCAATATACGATTCGTCCCCTAAAAAAGGAGGAGTCATTTGAACTCATTAAGAAGTACGATAATAACGGAACTCGATCACAGCAACTGATTGAGAGGCTAAGGGGTAGAGAATTCAAGAGCGTCATGGAATTCCTTAAAAACCCTCTTCTTACGACACTATTGTATCGGTGCTTTGAATATAAGCAGAGTCTCCCACCTAAGAAGCATGTATTTTATCGTCAGGTATTTGATGCCCTATTTGATTGGCATGATTCAACAAAAGATGGTTATAACACCCGCGAAAAGCGATCAAATTTAGATATTGACAGCTTTCATAGGGTTTTGAGGGTAATGGGGTTTATCTCAGTGATGAAAGGAGAGGTTGAGGGAGATACCGATACTATCCTGTCTTGGATTCGCGATGCAAAAAAGCAATGTGTAGGACTTTCGTTTTCAGAGAGCGACTTCCTTGATGACATAGTACGTGCAGTCCCAATATTTGTCAGGGATGGGAATTATTACCGTTGGTCTCATAAATCTTTATCGGAGTATTTTGCTGCGCAGTACATATGCACTGAGGGCAAAGAAGCGCAAGCTAAGATTTTTACTAATATCTGGAATTCAAAGAAGCTAATACGATTTGAAAATATGCTCGATCAAATATACGACATAGATAATTCGGCATTTAGAAAATATTTTATCTTGCCTGTAGCCAAAGAATTTTCAAGTTATTGGAAGACATCATATGTGGGATTTGCAGGTAGCTTCCCGGGTGAGATGATAAATTTAAGGAAGTCTGTTTGTTTTGGCGCAAATTACAAACTGGCTTCTAAAATTAGTGATGATGAACTTCGGAATTATTTTTCCGGTGTCAATATGGAGGAGCGTTTAAATGCAGGAGAAATACCGATTGGAGTGATGTTTCATCATCATAATAAAGGCCCAATAATAGTACTTTCCTTCCATAAACCCTGTTTTAGTATTCTTCAAATATTGCAGGATAAAAAAGACCCTTTGATCTTAAATAGGTCAAAAATTGATTTGTCATCTATAACAGGCTACCCAACTCAAAAATCAATCAAGAAACCAGTCGATGTATCAGACGATGAATCGAGCGAGATAAACTCAAAAAGAAATTTTAACGCAGCAACAAAACTAATAGTTCAAAGTCCTAATAGTGTTATCGTCGATTATCAAAGAATGTTGGATTTTGAAAGGGCTATAAATGATGAAGTGACTGCAAGCGAATTTGCGGATGACTTCTTAATTCCAACTTAAAAAGGAATGTAGGATTTTGGAACGGCAAAGTTATATCTTTTATTGCAATAGTCGCAGGAATAGAACAATTAGGTTGGCTTCCAATCTGCTCTTCTTTAATTTGGCGTCTGATGCAAACTGAAATTACGGGTACGTGACCATGCAGTCATACCAAGCCAACTGCCACAGAAGCGAGATCAAGTACTCATTCGAGTTGGAACCGATTACGAAGGGCGCGAGTTGCAATTGCTGATGCGTGGTAAGTGTCGATACCTTTGCGCTGGAGGTGACGGCGTTCGATGGGAAGCATCTGCTTTGAGTGGGCCATGAAAAAATCTGGATACCGGCCTTCGCCGGTATGACGTTGTCGGTATGATGGTTTATGAAGTACGGAGATGAATTTAATGGACGTGAGCCAGGCCGATTTCGATGAGAAGGTGGTCGCCGCTTCGCGGAAGCAGCCGGTGGTGATCGACTTCTGGGCGCCGTGGTGCGCGCCGTGCAAGGTGCTCAAGCCCATCCTCGAGAAACTGGCCGAGGAGTACAAGGGCAAGTTCCTGCTGGCGAAGGTGAACTCGGACGAGAACCAGGAGATCGCGGCACGCTATGCGGTGCGTGGGATCCCTGCGGTGAAGGCGATGGTGGACGGCAAGATCGTCGACGAGTTCACCGGCGCATTGCCCGAAGGCCAGGTGCGCGCATGGCTGGACAAGATCATCCCCAGCCCGGCGGAAGAATTGCGCCGGGCGGCGCAGCAGCGGTCGGCGGCAGGCGACCTCGACGGCGCGCTGCAGAAACTCACAGAGGCTTCGACGCTGGACCCGGACAATGAATGGGTGCGCGTGGATGCCGCAGAACTATTGCTTGCCATGGGCAACCCGGACGACGCGCAGCCTTTGCTCGATTCCCTGAAGGATCCCGATATCCTCAAGGATGCGCGCGTGCTGCAACTCAAGGCGCAGGTGCGGCTCGCGGAGATGAAGGAGGAAGGCGAGAGCGAAGCGTCGCTTGCCGCCGCCATCAAGGCGAACGACAATGACCTGGAGGCGCGGTTCAAGCTCGCCAATGTGCTGATCGCGGCTAACCGTCACGCCGAGGGCATGGACCAGTTGCTGGAGATCGTGCGGCGCGACCGTTCATTCCGCGACGACATCGGGCGCAAGACGCTGCTCGACGTGTTCAACCTGCTGGGCGGCCAGAACGAACTGGTGGCGGAATACCGGCGCAAGCTGGCGAGCGTGCTGAGTTGATGTCAGCCGCAACATGTTGAGGATTTTGTATGCTTGAACTCAGACCGACCTGCGAGAACTGCAACAAGGCATTGCCTCCCGATTCGCTCGAGGCGCGCATTTGCTCATACGAGTGCACGTTTTGCGCGGCGTGTGCCGACATCCTGTTGGGCAATGTTTGCCCGAATTGCGGGGGAGGATTCGTTCCCAGGCCCATCAGGCCTGCGAACAATTGGAAGGATGACAACTACCTCGGCAAGGATCCGGCGAGCAAGACGGTCATCCGCAGGCCGGTTGATCTGGCAGCCCATGCGCAGTTTGCAGCAGAAATAAGATCGATCCCGCCCGCCAAGCGGTAGCTTCATGAAACGCAACATAAGGTATCCATGAGCACACCCATACACCGGAGGTATATATGAGCAAACAAGTCCAGGAAGCCTACGTCGTCGCCGCGACACGCACGCCGGTCGGCAAGGCGCCGCGCGGGATGTTCCGCAACACCCGCCCGGACGATCTGCTGGCGCATGTGCTGACCAGCGTGCTGGCACAGGCGCCGTCGCTCGACGAGGCTGCCATCGGCGACGTGATCGTCGGTTGCGCGATGCCGGAAGCCGAGCAGGGGATGAACGTGGCGCGCATCGCGTTGCTGCTGGCCGGCTTGCCGAACACGGTTCCGGGGATGACGATCAATCGCTTCTGTTCTTCCGGCGTGCAGGCGGTGGCGCTGGCGGCGGACCGGATCCGCCTCGGCGAGGCAGATGCGATGATTGCGGCGGGCGTGGAAAGCATGAGCATGGTGCCGATGATGGGCAACAAGATCGCGTTCAATCCGGCCATCTTCGACAACGAGCATGTGGCCATCGCTTACGGCATGGGACTGACCGCGGAGAAGGTGGCGGAGCGCTGGAAGGTGTCGCGCGAGGCGCAGGATGCATTCGCGCTGCAGAGCCACCAGCGCGCCATCGCGGCGACCAACAGCGGCGAATTCAAGGACGAGATAACGCCATATCAGATAACCGAACATGTACCTGACATGAATTCGCGCGAGGTGAAGGTGAAGACGCGCGAAGCGGCACAGGACGAGGGGCCGCGCGCGGATACATCGCTCGAGGCGTTGGGCAAGCTCAAGACGGTGTTTGCGCAGAAGGGATCGGTCACGGCGGGCAACAGTTCGCAGATGTCGGACGGCGCTGGTGCGGTGCTGTTGTGCTCGGAGACCGCATTGAAGCGCTACAACCTCACCCCGATCGGCAAGTTCCTCGGCTTCAGCGTGGCAGGCGTGCCGCCCGAGATCATGGGCATCGGCCCGAAGGAAGCGATACCGCGTGTGCTGGAGCAGGTGGGGTTGAGCCTGAACCACATGAGCTGGATCGAACTGAACGAGGCGTTCGCCGCACAGTCGCTCGCGGTGATCCAGGATGTCGGGCTGAATCCAGAGATCGTGAATCCGCTCGGCGGCGCGATCGCTCTGGGCCACCCGCTTGGTGCGACCGGCGCGATCCGCACGGCAACCTTGCTGCACGGCCTGCGCCGCCGCAAGCAGAAATACGGCATGGTGACGATGTGCATAGGGACGGGGATGGGGGCGGCAGGAATTTTCGAGGCCCTGTAAATCCACTGCGCGCAGCAATGGCAGTGTTGCTTGGCCCCACGAAATTTTCGTGTACTGTACCTCCGACACGTTGCTGGCGAAGCCAGCCGCTTGCGGGAGGAGGTGCAAGGCGGCCATTCCCGCACCGGAGGGCTTTGCACCACCGTGTCATGGCCGCAGTACACTCCGGTATCCCGGCTCGCGCCTTGTCGTGTGAGTGCTCGCGACGCTTTCCGGAGTTCTTTTTTCTGAAAGGCTGAAAATGAAAAAAATATTCTTGCTGGTTTGCGGCCTGTTGCTGAGCTGGAACGCCGGCGCGCTGGATCTGGCGGATATCCACCTGGCCGACAGGATGCAGGTGGGGGATGCCGAGTTGCAGTTGAACGGCGGCGGTATCCGCACCAAGTGGTTCTTCAAGATCTACGTCGGAGCATTGTACCTGCCGCAGAAGCAGACTTCCGCCGAGGCGATCATCGCCGGCGAGCACAAACACCGGATCGCAATGTATATCCTGCACAAATTGAGCGGCGAAAAACTGTTCGGCGCCTTCAAGGAGGCGATCGAGGCTAACCATTCTGCAGCCGAGCTGGCGGAACTGGATGCGCAGATTCAGCAGATGAAGCAGATATTCGAGGCGGTGCAGGAAGTGAAACCGGGCGATACCATCATGCTCGATTACCTGCCGGATAGCGGCACAAGGGTCACGGTCAACGGCACCGAGCGCGGCATCATTGCGGGTGTGCCTTTCAGCCGTGCGTTGCTCAAGGTCTGGCTGGGTAAGAATCCGGTGCAGGATGACTTGAAGAAGGGCATGCTGGGTGGCTGATGAAGCTGCGGCGCGCGCCGCCAGACTGAATGCGGACGCGCAGACCGCCAGAATCGATCGCGCGTTGCTGGAAGCTGCCATCCGCGAGCAAGGTGCAGCATTTCAGGAAGCGATCTCTGCCGGACACGAGCACCTTTTTTCCGATGCGGTCTTGTTTGTAACGGCAGAGCAGGTCGAACAGATGCAAGCCGTGATCGCGGCGGTGGAGCGGGTAGTCAGACTTGACGGGTGGATGGCCAGCACACCATTGCAGCATGAATGCCGTGGCGTATTCTACGGATATGACTTCCATATCAACGATCAGGGCGCGCACCTGATCGAGATAAACACCAACTCCGGAGGTGCTTTCCTGAATGCGCTGCTGATCGAAAGCCAGCACAATGTTGTATTTCCCGGGGACGCTGTTGCCGGAGACAATCCCGAGCAGGTGTTTCTTGACATGTTCCGCAACGAGTGGCGGCTGGCGCGCGGCGATGCTTTGCTCAAGAATATCGCCATCATGGACGAGCAGCCGGAAGGGCAATATCTCTATCCGGAATTCCTGCTTGCCAAAGAGATGTTCGAGCGCGCCGGTATCGCGGCATACATATGCGATCCGTCGGCGTTGCAAAGCCGCGATGATGGCTTGTACCTGGATGGGAACCGGATCGACCTGGCGTACAACCGCCTGACGGATTTTTCCCTGCAACAGTATCCCGCATTGCGACAGGCGGATCTTGACGGCCGTATCGTGATGACGCCGAATCCTTCGCACCATGCCCGCTACGCCGACAAGCGCAATCTGGCGCGGCTGGGCGATGCGGAGGGCTTGCGCACTCTCGGCGTTATCGACTCTGACATTGCCATCCTGCAATCGGGTGTGCCGCGTACCATTATCGTGCGTCCCGAACTGGAAGCGGGTCTGTGGGCGAAGCGCAAGGAATTGTTCTTCAAACCGAACAGCGGTTTCGGCAGCAAGGGTGCGTATCGCGGCGAGAAGCTGACCAAGCGGGTGTTCGGCGAGATATTGCAGTCCGATTACGTTGCGCAACAGTTCGCCCCGCCGGGCGAGCGCAACGTTCGCCTGGATGATGGCGAAGTTGTGCCGCTCAAGTGCGACGTGCGCTGCTATGTTTACCAAGGACAGATACAACTTGCGGCGGCGCGTCTGTACCAGGGGCAAACCACCAACTTTCGCACGCCGGGCGGGGGTTTCGCACTGGTGCGGTCGGTCGGGTAGAATGTTCGGATGTTGATCTATTCATTTCTTGCGGTCGGATTCGGCGCTGCTTTGGGCGCATGGCTGCGCTGGGGACTGGGATTGTGGCTCAATCCGGTGCTGCCGGAATTGCCGTTCGGTACATTGGCGGCCAACCTGGTCGGCGGTTATCTGATCGGCCTCGCCGTAGCTTTCTTCACGCAGCATCCGGGACTGTCGCCTGAATTGCGTCTGCTGATCATCACCGGTTTCCTTGGCGGGCTGACGACCTTCTCCACATTTTCGGCGGAGACCGTCACGCTGTTGCTGCGCGGCCAGTACGCCTGGGGGTCGGCCATCATCGTTACCCATCTTGGCGGTTCTCTGCTGATGACGGTGTTCGGCATCCAGACCTTCAAATGGTTTAATACTTAGGAGCGCGACATGAACCTGCTCTCGTTCTACATCAGTGAGAAACAGCATCACGACGGCAAGCTGCTCTATGAATGGCTGCTTGAGGAAGCGCAGGGGATAGGAATCCATGGAGGCTCCGCGTTCCGCGCGATCGCGGGCTTCGGGCGGCATGGAAAGATGCACGAGGATACCTTTTTCGAATTGGCCGGAGAACTGGCGGTGAAGGTCGAGTTCATCCTGGATGATGCGCTCGCCGAGCAACTGCTGGGCAAGGTGAGGGCGCAGGGCATGAAAGTGTTTTATGTAAAGCAGTCGGTGCAGTCGGGAGTGGCCTGAGTGCCGCTCGATCAGTGTGTCCGGCCAAGGCCGGATATATCGTTGTCTACACAAACAGGGGAGTGAAGATGAAAACTTTTTTGATGGCGATATCGTTATTTTGTTTTGCGGGTTCTGTCGCGCAAGCGGCTGTGCATGGCAAGGAAGTAAGCTACAAGGCGGATGGCACGACACTCAAGGGGTATATCGCCTATGACGATGCCATCAAGGGCAAGCGGCCGGCGGTGCTGGTGGTGCATGAGTGGTGGGGGCACAACGAGTATGCCCGCAAACGCGCGCGCATGCTGGCAAAACTCGGCTATACCGCGCTGGCAGTCGACATGTATGGAAACGGCAAGCAGGCCCGTCATCCCGATGATGCCGGCAAATTCTCCAGCGAAGTAAGCAAGAACATGCCGATGGCCAAGGCGCGCTTCGAGGCCGGCATGAATCTGTTGCGCAAGGACAAGACCGTGGACGCCGGAAACATGGCGGCGATCGGTTATTGCTTTGGCGGCGGGGTGGTGCTGAACATGGCGCGTCAGGGCGAAGATCTGAAGGGCGTGTTGAGTTTCCATGGTTCATTGGGTACCGAGAGTCCCGCTCAGCCCGGCAAGATAAAGGCGCGCATTGTTTCGTTCTCCGGCGAAGCAGACCCGATGATAGGCGCGGACAGCGTCGCCGCGTTCAAGAAGGAGATGGATGCAGCTAAAGCGAACTATCGGGTTGTCACATATCCGGGCGTGCAGCATTCATTCACCAATCCGGAAGCGGACAAGCTGGGCAAGAAGTTCAAGTTGCCCCTTGCATATAACGCCGAAGCGGACAAGGATTCATGGCAGCAGGCGACGGTGTTCCTTCGTGAAGTGTTTGCCGGGAAGTAGCGGCCTGCCACTTGATTAAGCCATTTTGCATTGTGCGGTGAATCTTTCCGGGCTGATCGCCGATTATGGCTATGTTGCATTGTTTGCGGGCAGCCTGCTGGAAGGCGAGACATTCTTGATTCTTGCGATTGGCGGGGCAGGTTTTCTGGGCGTCGCCTCGCCAGATTTTCAGAAAGTAATGTCACCGCAGGCACAGGCTCTGTTGTAGCTTCAAGATCACTTCATGCCTGAAGCATCCATGCTTTTCCCGGCATTTCTACCAGGGGTCGATCGGTAGCACCTTCAGCACCTTGCCGTCGCTTTGTTCCACCAGTACGGACTGATCCTGATATTTGGCGCGCAGCGGCACATAGCCCAGCTCGGCTTCAGCTTTTCCGCTGTGGCCTACTGCAGCGTCTATTTCGGCATTGTGTTCAGGGTTCAGTTTTTTGAGCTCAGCAATGGGCTTTGCGGCCCGGGATGCTGCTGAGCCATGTTCGTCGTATGGTTGGTAGTATTGCGGGAATTGCGGCAAATCCTTGCCTGACAATGCGCTCAATGTCACTTCGTTTCTTTCCTTGATACCGGTAGGCATCTCGGAGTAGACATAAACCGGACCGGTGAGCGGCAGCGAGCGGAATTCCGGATATCTGGCCATGACAATGTCTTCGTCGTTCAGCATATTGGCGGTGACCAGATCGAAAGAACCCTTGCTGAACACCACGAATGCCGGACGGGCCTGGAAAACCACGCTCATGCCGTAGATCAGCGCCGAAATCTGCAGCAGCGCAATCACCGACAGATCGAAGGCCAGAGCTTTTCGGCTCTTTTTCGTGTTGAAGATCATCAGGGTGACGAAAGGGCCCAGCGTCACATCCACGCCGAGCAGTATCAGCAAGAGTTGCTGTCCTCCCACCGCTTCGAACAGCGGATACGGATACCAGAGCAGCAGCATCAGCGCGAGCACCGCGGTCGCGATGGTCGCGCTGACAGATAGGTGAATAAATGACGCCTTCCAACGTGTCATGACTCTGGTCATTTAAGCAGAGAACAGCAGCCTGTCACCCCGCAAAGAAATCCTTCACCTTGTTCATCCATGATTTCGCGCGCGGATTGTGCAGTTCGCTGTTGTTTTCATTGATGGACTCGAACTCGCGCAGTAATTCTTTCTGGCGGGCGGTCAAGTTCACCGGAGTCTCCACTGCAACGTGGCAATGCAGGTCGCCGTGACTTGAGCTGCGCACCCCCTTGATGCCTTTGCCGCGCAGCCGGAAAATCTTTCCGCTCTGGGTCTCGGCAGGGATCTTGATCGTGGCCACTCCATCCAGCGTAGGTATTTCGATCGATCCTCCAAGCGCGGCGGTGCTAAAACTGATCGGCATCTCGCAATGCAGGTCGTTGTGGTCGCGCTGGAACACCGCGTGCGGCTTGATGCTGATCACCACATACATGTCGCCCGGAGGGCCGCCATTCATGCCGTGTTCGCCCTCCCCTGACAGACGGATGCGGTCATCGTTATCCACGCCGGCCGGGATCTTGACCGAGAGGGTCTTGTGCTGCTTGATGCGGCCATTGCCGTTGCAGTCCTTGCATGGGGAAGAAATTATCTTGCCCGAGCCGTGGCAGCGCGGGCAGGTTTGCTGGATCGAGAAAAATCCTTGTTGCATGCGCACCTGGCCGTGGCCGGCGCAGGTGGTGCAGGTGGTCGGACTGGTGCCGGCTTTGGCACCGCTGCCGTGGCAGGTTTCGCACTCTGCCATGGTCGGGACGCGAATCTTGGTTTCGGTTCCGCGCGCGGCCTGTTCCAGCGTGATCTCCATGTTGTAGCGCAGATCGGCGCCTCGTTGAACATGGCTGCGCCCGGCACCGCCGCGCCCGCCGCCAAAGATGTCGCCGAAGATGTCGGAGAAATCGAATCCTCCCGCTCCCGCGCCGAACGGGCTGCCGCCCATTCCGCCAGCCTCGAATGCGGCATGACCGTGCTGGTCGTAAGCAGCGCGCTTTTGGGAGTCGCTCAGCGTCTCGTACGCTTCCTTGGCTTCCTTGAAATGTT
>Ga0224495_10002848_pt1 | contig 10961 bp, 9 predicted proteins | sample SF_Jul11_sed_USG_FD_168128 | JGI IMG/M metagenome (GOLD analysis project Ga0224495, IMG submission 168128) | Sediment microbial communities from San Francisco Bay, California, United States - SF_Jul11_sed_USGS_4_1 | ecosystem: Environmental > Aquatic > Marine > Sediment | place: USA: California...
CAGGCTTGTTGAGTTTTGTTGCCGGAGTTAAAGTGGGTGGAGAGGTCGCGATCCGACAGAATCCCCACTACCGAATCCTTGTCCACCACCACCACATGGCGGGTTTTATGATCCGCCATCGTCGCCAAAGCCTTGGCCAGTGTATCCTGAGGCGAAACAGTGGCAGGATTGTCATTCATGAGTTCACGGACCTGCATAAGGTTTACTCGGGAAAGGGTGTCTCATGACCGACGCCGATCCTGGGTGTAAGGGGAATTAATCCCATACACGTATCCGGGGTCGCGCTTCGGAAACATCGCTAAATCATCATAATCGACACGCCTGTTTGGGACAACCGTTTTGCCATTCTGGGAATATTTCTTGAGCCGATAGGCAAGGGGAGGTGGAATCGGCTACAGTGCCCTGGTTTCGGACCTACACACTGAGTGTCTGTCTGCATAGAATTCCCAGGTTCAGGAATCCTCGGGCGTCCAGTCATGGAACCGAGTCACACACCCTGTAAAGAAAGGTTGTTGTTTATGCGTCAAAATGCTCCGGTCAAAAGAGGAATTCCTCATACCCAAGTGACGGCGCGCTCAGTGGACATGACCCTGGTGTTATGGATGCTGCTGTTGACGTGTTTGTGGGGGCTTAACGCCATTTCCGTGCGGGTGCTGGTGGGCGGGATGGCGCCCATTATGGCTGCGGGGCTGCGGGGTTTGGTGGCGCTGTCGTGCCTGATGCTCTATGGGTGGATCCGTGGCGAATCCATGACTTTTTTCAGCCGTGCGGGATTCCACGGTGCGGTGAACGGAGTTATTTTCGGGTTGGAATTTATCCTGATCTATCTGGGGGCTCGATTCACCAATGGGGGGCATTTATCTTTGTATATCAACATGGCGCCATTTTTCGTGGCCGTGGGGGCCCATTATTTGCTGCCCGATGACCGGTTGACCCCCCTGCGGGTTGCGGGATTGATTCTGGCCCTGGCGGGCGTAGCCGCTTTGTTTTTTGATGACCTCTTCGTGGCGGGGACAGGGTATTGGAGGGGAGACCTGCTGGTGCTATGTGGCGCATTGTGCTGGGGAAGCTCCACGTTGTATGTGAAGCGCTGGGTTGCTCACAGCATGTCGGCATTCCGGCTGCTCTATGTCCAAATTCTTGTATCCACACCCCTGATACTGGCTGTCTCCCTGCTGGTGGAACCCAATCCTTTTCCGGCGGTGACGCCCCTCATCGGGGTTCAGGTGGCCTTCCAGGGAGTGATTGTGGTGTTCATCACCTATATGATCTGGCTGGCGCTGTTGCGGAGATATCCGGCCAGCGCCATGCAGAGTTTCACCTTTCTTTCTCCCGTCTGGGGGGTGGTGGCGGGCATAGTGTTGTTGGGGGAAACGGTCACGGGTGTGATGACCGCGGGGATAGTCCTCGTGGGTATTGGAATATTTTTGATTAATCGCCCGCGTTCTCGCCAAAGCTGATTCAGTGGCGTTGAATGCGGATGCTTTCAGGGTTCGTGGGACTCGGGGGGAAAACAATGGGGGAACGGGCGCTGAAAAATGCGGAGCGGGAGAGCGTGATTTCGTGACGGGGGATATTGCCGGGCGTGCAGCAGGAATCCGCACGAAAAGAGAAGGCCGGAAGGCGCTTGTGGGGTGAAGTAAAGGGGGGAACCTCCACCGCTCACAGAGACATCTTCCGGCCAGTCGTGCGCGGCCCTTGAAGACCGCAATCCTGAGGTATTGTGTAAAAAACTAGTTAATAATTCTTATTCTTTGGTTCAAAACTCACTCAACCTAACGAAGTATGAAGCTATGATTTTTAAATTGCAACTAATATTTTCATCATTTGTGAAATTTACATATTTTAGAAAATCGTCTGGATATAGGAATAAAACACATGGAAATAACGAAATAGAGTAAAATTAAAACAAAATGAAATCAACGAAATAGCCCAAAAAACCGATTCCCTCGGATTTATGCAAACCGTCGGAAGGCCAAAACCGCATTATGACCGCCGAAAGCGAATGAGTTTGAGAGCACCGCATTCAGCCGTTGTTCCCGGGCCACATTGGGGACATAGTCCAGATCCAGTTCCGGATCGGGTTCATGCAGATTGATGGTGGGCGGAATCAGGCCATGGTGCAGCGCAAGAACACAGGCCACCGCCTCCAGGCCAGCGGCGGCGCCCAGGCTGTGACCCACCATAGATTTGATGGAACTAATGGCCAAGCGCTTGGCGTGGCTTCCAAACACTTCCTTGATGGCACGGGTTTCCAGTGCGTCATTCAGGAGCGTGGAGGTGCCATGTGCGTTTATGTAATCCACTTCCTCCGCATTCATGCTCGCATCCTTCAGGGCCTGGCGGATAGCCTGCGCGGCCCCACGACCCTGCGGGTGGGGGGCGGTGAGGTGCGTCGCGTCGGCGGAGAGACCCTGGCCGGCCAGTTCCGCGTAAATGGTCGCCCCCCGGCGCCGGGCATGACTCAGGCTTTCCAATACGATCACCCCCGCACCCTCGGCCAGGACGAAGCCGTCACGTCCCCTGCTGAAAGGGCGGCTTGCCCCCTGCGGGTCATCGTTCCGGGTGGATAGGGCTTTGAGTTGCGCATAGCCATCCATGGCAAAAGGCGTGATGGTGGATTCGCAGCCGCCGGCCAGCATCGCTTGCGCGCGTCCGGCCAGAATCTGGTCCATGGCCGAACCGATGCTATGATTGCCGGTTGCACAGGCGGTGGATAAGGTCAGATTGGGGCCGGTCAGCCCGTAGTGAATGGCCACATTGGCCGAGGCCATGTTTGAAATGACGATCGGCACGGTCAGAGGATGAAATCGTCCTGGCCCCTTCTCCAGAAATTTAGCATATTGCTCCTCCAGGAAGGGTTCGCCCCCGATTCCGGTTCCAACACTCACCCCGATATCCTCCGGGGCGATGCCTTGCAGGCCATCCTTTGCATCCGTAAGCCCGGCGTGGCGCAGCGCTTCACGCGAAGCGATGAAAGCCAACTGGGAGAACCGGGCCATGCGCTTGCCTTGACGGGGGTCGAATTGTATCCCCTTCACCTCCCCGGCGATCTGACTGGTCAATCCAGAGGGATCAAAGCTGGTCACCCGCGCCAGACCGGAGCGTCCCGAGCATAAGGCATTCCAGAAGGTCGCGGTATCATTGCCTACGCAAGACACGACACCCACACCGGTCACCACCACGCGTTCCATCAGGGCTTCTCCCAATAAGTAAGCATATTATTTGGCCATGCTGGCGTGAGTGCGTCTGGATTCCTCGGGCAGAATCAGCATGCAGTCTCCGAAACTGTAAAAACGATAGGCCTGGTGCACCGCCTCGGCATACGCGGCCATCAATAACTCCCGGCCATGCAGCGCCGAGACCAGCATCAATAAGGTGCTGCGGGGCAAATGAAAATTGGTCAGCAGCGCGTCCACCGCCAGAAAGTCATGGGGTGGCTGGATGAACAGGTGGCTCCAGCCAGAGAATCCGGGGGGCGTTCCCAAGGCGGCCCAGCTTTCCAAGGCCCGCACCGTGGTGGTTCCGATGGCCACCACGGGACGCCCCTGGGATCGTGCTTCCAGGATGGTGCGGGCAACCGTGGGGGAAATCTGGAACCATTCCCGGTGCATGGTGTGCATTTTAGGGTCGGAAGTTTTCACCGGCTGAAAAGTGCCAAGCCCTACGTGCAAAGTCAGTGCAACACGCTCCAGCCCCCTGGCGTCAAGTTCCCGCAATACCGGGGGGGTGAAATGGAGCGCGGCCGTTGGGGCGGCGATGGCGCCCTCGTTCCGGGCGAACAGAGTCTGATAAGCCTCCCGGTCCGGAGCCGGATCATACCCCTGATGTATGTCTCTGTGGATGTAGGGGGGGAGCGGGGCCAGGCCCAGGCGCTCCAGCCGTTCGGCAAAGGTGTCGGGGGTCTCAAACGCCAGCACCCAATCGCCTTGTTCCGTGCGGTGCTCTGCCCGTGCCGAGAGTTCCCCTTGGGCAAAGGGAACAACCATCCCTGGCTTAAGCCGCCGGCCCTTCTTCACCAGGGCTCGCCAGCGTCCCGGGCCCAGCGATTCCACCAGCAGGGCCTCGATCGGTACACCCTTAGGCAGGCGGGCCGTCAGGCGAACGGGGGCCACCCGCGTATCATTGACCACCAGCAGGCTGTTCGCGGGCAACAGGGCGGGCAGATCCCGAAATCCCTGATGGCGCCACCCGGGTTGTCCACGGGTTACGACCATCATCCGCGCCGAGTCTCGGGGGGCGGCGGGGTGTTGTGCAATCCGTTCTGGCGGCAGAGAAAAATCGTACAAAGCAAGAGAATCGGACATGGATTACACGGCTGGGACGGACGGCGATATTAAACAATTCCAAACCCCTTGACCGCTGACCAACGTTTTACAGCGCCGGGTTGAGGCCCCTTGGGGACCGGTGCTTAATTGGGAAAAATCGAACCTTGCTCGTGACCGCAATGCCGACACACCGAGGACGTCATTTCGATGCTTTTGTGGCAATGGGAGCAGAGTTTTTGGTCCCATCCCTGATATTCTTTGGGTTTGAGTGTGGCGAGCAGCTGATTCTCCGGAGGCTTGGCGGTTTGACCGCGGAGGGGTTGGGATTTCACGGTGTGCTGCATCAGTTTTTCTTGCAGTTTAACCGTGACTTCCTCGTATACCGCCCGATAGGCCTTGAACTCCTGAAAGGTGCGCCACAGTGCGATGAGCAGTATCAGACCCAGCAGCGCCACCAGCAGACCCATCCAAATCGGCAATTGGGCATCGGATAACAGATACAGGGAAAGTCCGCTAAGAATGAAGGCAAAGGAGGAAAAACCAGCGATACTGATTCGAAACACTTCCACAATGACGCGATGCTGGTACTCATGAAGTTTTAGCAAGCCTTGCCCTTTTCCCTGGGGCTCCTCCTCAGGATGCTCCGCAGTCTCCACTCGTAGCATGGTGCGGACGGAGGAAAGCAGCCGTTCGGGCAAGGCTCTTAGTGCTTTCATAAGGTTCGATCCAATGCTTGAAAATAATAGGGTTGCGATCCTGGGACGATGTGCTCAACACCTTCGGGCCGAAAATCGATCGCGGCGAAAGACAACCCTGGGTGTTGAGGGAACTGCAAAAATCCGAACCCCCCCAAACTCCCCCTGGATTTAAACGTCCCTAGCCCCTATATTCCTGAGCGGGTTCGCCGATGCTGAAAATCAAAAAAACACAGGAGGTTCAAGCCGACAATTCGGGCCGAATTCCTTGCCTAAGCTTATCGGGAAGTAGGCCCCGAGGCAAGCCATCCGGCGAATTTTGGCCTTTTGGTGAAATATGGGGCTGGACTTGGATGCCAGGGGAAGGGTAAAAAACAAAAACACACCAGAATGTATACTTGAGATGAAATTCGATGGGGAAAGTTGAATGTGTCACCGGAATCCAGCCTTGATGTTTTGGTTCCACTGCATACCTGGAAGCAGCATCCAGGCAACCTGTTGATGAGAGCTACCATGTCTATTGAAAAGCGTTTGGAGGAACTGAAGATCACTCTGCCGCCGTTGCCCGCAGCGGCAGGCAACTATGTGCATGCCGTTCGTACAGGAAACCTGCTGTTTCTCTCAGGCAAGGGACCTGGGCCGGGGGCACATGGCAAGGTGGGGCGGGATGTCACGATGGAACAGGCGTATCAACATGCCCGGGATGTGGGGCTGGTGCTGATCGCCACCATGAAGGATGCCTTGGGGAGTCTGGATAAGGTGCGCCGGGTGGTCAAGGTGCTGGGCATGGTCAACGCCACACCTGAATTCGCCAACCACCCCAAGGTCATTAACGGATGCTCCGACCTGTTTGTGGAGGTGTTTGGGGAAAAGGGTCGCCACGCCCGTTCGGCGGTGGGTATGGGGTCGCTGCCTGGGCAGATCACCGTGGAAATAGAAGCCATTGTGGAAGTGGAATGAGCAAAAATGAATTGGCGGGGGGCCAGGGGGAATTTTCCGTCCAGGACGTGCCATGCTGAGAACCCTCGGAAGAACCGGCATTCAGGTGTTTGCCATCGGCATGGGGGCGATGCCGCTTTCCCTGCGGGGCCGTCCGGATGAAGCCGCCGCGGAGCGCACCTTGCGTGCCGCCCTGGATGCCGGAGTGAACTTTTTCGATACCGCCAATTCCTATTGCGTGGATGACCAGGATACCGGTCACAATGAGCGCCTGCTGGCCACCCTGTTGCGGAAATTGGGAGTGTGGGATCGGGTGCTGGTGGCAACCAAGGGGGGATTCACCCGTCCCGGGGGGGGCTGGCGGGTGGATGCGCGTCCGGCGAGCCTGAGAAAAGCGTGCGAACAGAGCTTGCGCGACCTGGGTGTGGAGACCATAGCGCTGTATCAATTGCATCATCCGGATACCCGGGCGCCATGGGAGGACAGTGTAGGGGAACTCTCCCGGTTGCGAGGGGAGGGGAAAATACATCATATCGGGCTGTCCAACGTAAACAGCGATCAGATTCGCTCGGCCCTGTCTATCACCCCCGTGGTCAGTGTGCAGAACGAGTGCAACCCCAAGGTTCAGGGGGATTTGCACAACGGAGTGGTGCGCCTTTGTGAAGAACAGGGACTCACCTACATTGCCTATTGCCCCGTGGGGGGAGGCTCGGGCCACCGGTCGCAATCGCGGAACCCCACCCTGGTTCGTCTGGCCAGGGAACGGGGCGTCAGCGCCTACCAGGTGATGCTGGCCTGGCTGCTGTCCAAGGGGAACCATATGCTGCCCATACCGGGCGCCAGTCGCCCGGAAAGCATCCAGGACAGTGCGCGGGCGGTGGCGGTGGCGCTGGACGAGCAGGCTCAGCGGCAGGTGGATCTGCTGCGGTGACCTGGCCGGAGAATGAACCCTCAGGGATTGAAGCGTTGAATTTCCGAGCCGCGAATCTGAAAGAACATGGATTCCTTTTCCGATTCGCCGTTTTCATTGAAGGTGGTCATGCCGGTCACCCCTGGGAAGGGCTTCATGGTGTGCATGGCTTCGGTGAGGCGGTCACGGCCCCGGTTCTGCGGGTCGGCCAGCAAGGTCATCAGCAGGGATGCGGAGTCATAGGCCAGCGCGGTGTAATAGGTGGGCGACCGGTAGTTCCCCCGATGCCCAAAGTAGGTCCGATGGCGGTTGTGAAACGCAGCCACCTTGGGATTGGTGCTGGTGCGGTCGAACACATCCACGAACACCGCATTCTCCAGCCGGGTGTCCCCCGCAACGATCACCGCGTCATCGTTCCAAAAGCGGCTGCCAAGCAACACCACATCCTCCGCGTTCACGGTCACCGGATAGGGCGCAATCTGTTGCAGATCGGCTAAGCCGGAAGGATCGGTGGGAATGAATAACGCGTCAAAATCCACGATGGGATCGGGATTGGAATCCCCCACCAGGGTCATCAATTTCTGATCCTCCGGGGACACCGCACGTTTCAACCCGGTAAAGTTTTCAAAAATATCCTTGAATCCCACGGCTTGGAATCCCCCACTCTCCCGGCGTGCGGAAGGGACAAAGGAAGCCGCACCCATCACCTGGCCGTTTCGTGCTTTCACCTCATCCCAAAACAGGGACATCATGTAACGCCCATAACCCGTTTCCGGATAGAGGATGGCAAAGCGTCGAACTTCCATATAATCCATGGCGAAGCGCACCAGCTCCCGCACTTCGGTTTCCTGGCTCATGCTGTGCCGAAAGATGTAGCGAGGCCGCGGGGGGAGATCCAGGGATACGGAAAAACTAATGAGGGGCACGCCCAGGGTTTCGGCTTTTTCAGCGGCCGCCTCGGATTCGTTCCGCGCCAGCGGGCCGATGATGGCGATGACCTGATCCTCCTTCACCAGGGTTTCCACCAGCGCCGCGGCGTTTTTCGGGTTGTTGGCGGTGTCACGCACCACCAACTCGAAGGCCGGGGTTTCATTCAGGTGCGTGGTGGTGGCAGGGTCCTGCAAAAAGGCGAGATCGATTCCCAGGCGCCGTTCCTGATTGGCGGCTTCCAGGTGCTCCGGTGAACCGGGGAATTGAATCGCCATTCTCAGACCATCCAACGTTTCCCGGGAAAGCTCGCGCAACAGAGCGTTGGTGCTGCTAATGGGGAGCAGCACTCCAATCCGGTTGGCGTGGGTGTTCACGCGGGCTTTGATGGCGGCCCGGGCCTCGGCGAAAAATTTGATTTCATCGGCTTTGCCGCTGCTCCCCGCTTCAAGATTATTCAGGGCGAGCAGGGCTTTATCCATTTGTCCCGCATTGATGAATACCCGGATCCGGAGGAACGGAGCGCGCTCCAGTAGCCAGGCGAAATTCGAGTGCGACTTGATAACGGCCTCCAAAGCCAGGGGGTCCCCCAGGCGTTCCAGCAATTCCTCGACCTCCGCGGGTTTGGTGATGGCGTTTCCGGAGTCGCGCTCCATTTCCGACAAAAGCAATTCTGCCGCTTCCTTCAGCGCCCCCCTCCGTTCCGCCGAGGCAGAGCGGAGGCGCATGAAAGCCCCCCTCTGTGCGCTCGGCAGCGCATCCAGGGCGCTCTGATCGAAAAAGAAGGATTCCACCAGAGGCTTGTTGCGCTGAAATCGCGCCTGATTGTACTGAAAGAAGGCCATGGGAAAAAACTCGGAGTCCGGGTAGGTCTCCACGAATTCTCCCGCCAGCGTTTCCATGGCCTCCGGCGCCAACAGCCGTTCACCAGCCCGGATCAGGTAGGCCAGATACCGGGCGCGCAGTGCCGGGACGTCCTTTCCCGCAGCCCGGACGCGTTCCAGCTCATCCTCCATGCGCGACTTCAGCGGCGCGAATACGGCCGGCCCTTCGCCCGCCTCTACCGCCTTGAAAAGTTCCTCCAGAGTGGCCAGATACCACTTGGATTGCGCCTCAACGGCTTTTGCTCCAAGAGGCAGGCCCAGATCCAGAAGTTCCGGGGGGTGACTGAGAATGCTTTGGGCGTTGGCGACCCCCGAAAACCAGAATAGCCCCAGAAGGAGCAATAGCGCCGTGAATCCTTGGTGGTGCCGCTGAGGGCGGGAGGAGGGGCGGAAGGTCTTCATCGCCGACCTCCTGGAGGGAACACACGCACATCGGATTTTTCCTTGAGCTTATTCAGAAACACCTTCAGCCGGACCTCGCGGTATTCCTGGTACAGCCGGTTAAACAGGGTCTGCCGAGTGACCTCGTCCAGGTGATTGCAATCCACGGCCTCCTTGACCCGCTCCTCGAAAACTTTGATCAAATGATACCCGAACTGAGTTTTCACCGGCTCGCTCAGTTCACCCTTTTTCATGGAAAAGGCGCGATCTTCAAAAGGCTTGACGAATTGGCCGCGGGAAACAAACCCCAGCCGTCCGTTGTTATTTTTGGCGCTGGGATCTTGCGAGTAAGCTTTGGCCATTTCAAAGAAATCCGCTCCTGCCAAAAGCTTGTGACGAATATCAAGAATCTGCTTCAGCCCATCCTCGGTTTGGGTGCGGATGAGAATATGCCCCAAATCCAATTCGCGGGAATCCTTGGACTCACTCTGGCAGGCTGCGGCAATTTCCCGGGGATCCACACGAATCCGGTTGTCCACTTCTTGGGCCAGCACTTGCCGCCGAAGCAGGTCCTTATAAACGAAGGACTTGAGTTGTTCTTCGGAATACAGTTCCGCCATTTTCGGTTCCCGCCGCACAATGGCATCCACGCGCTCGGTGAGCATCCGGTCGCTGATTTCAATTTTCAGGGTTTCGGCATGGGCCTCCAGCAGCAGATCTTCGGTCATCTCATCCACCAGCCGGGCGTCCAGCGCGGCCAATTCCCGGGTCAAATCGGCCCCGGAAAACCGGGAGGCCAACTCGCGGCTCTGCAATCCGCGGTATTCTTCCACTTCACGGGTAGTGATGGCCTTGTTATTGACGGCAATCCGCACCTCATCCAATACGGTTCGCTCAGCCCCCATGCCGCTGTGAGGAAGCGCCAGAATCAACCCTCCCATGAGTATCATTATTCCGCGAATCATGGCTTGGTTCCTGGGGCAGGGAGAAGTTGCACGGGGTGCGGCGGGGTCAGTTCCTGAGCCCGCTTGCGCATGGCGGTAACGGGGAAATCCCGTTCTTTGGGATTGACCTGGAATTCCACCACCTGTGTTTGCCGGAACAGTCGGCCATTCAGCAGATAATTGGTAATAAAGGGAAAGTAAACTGTGGAGGTGTTGGAGGAGGCTTCAAGCAGTTCCACAAAGTCGAAAAATTCCAACGTCAGGCGCAAGGGGTCGCCTCCGCCAGCCACCTCGGTATCCAGCCGGACGGGATGGAGTGTGGCGCGCTCCAGCCATACCCCCGTGTGGGGTCCCTCCGCCAGCCTGTAATACAGGGTGTCCTTGCTGCCCCGGACCAACTCCACCCGGTACGGGGACAAACCCCAGTTACCCATTCCACGCCGCCACTGGTCCGGATTGGCCTCCACATAGGGAAGATACGCGGGCAGAATATCGGAAAGTGCAAAAGTCCGCTCCGGTTTGAGATTCACTGCCACCGGGTCGACCCCTTCCTGCCAATAGAAGTGCAGCAATTCCCCGCTTTCAGAATAGGTTTCTATGCCCAGAAAGGACTGGCGAATCCAATATATTTTCTGAAGAAATCCCTGCTCCGGCAGGCGCAGAGGAGGACGTTCCGCCGTGCCTTCCTGTTCTCCGGGTACCGGGGTGGGGTTATATACCCAGGTGCGAGTTTCAATATAAGCCCGTTCCAGCCGGTTCCCCTTGCTCTGGATCAGGGCCTCCAACTCCTTCAGGTCGGGCACATAGGCGTGAACCAGCGCTGGATACACCATCCCCACCACGCCGAACCAAAGGGGCAGGGTCTTTAAGCCACGGGTGAAAACGCGGTGGAGGATTTCAGAGTAAGGCATGGGTGCAGGGAATTCCTGAAGGGGCCAAGTTGTCGTTCAGGTTGACAAGGTCCGGGTGAAATCACTAGGCTGTTGAGGTCCGGAGCACCACCCAAATGATCG
>Ga0224495_10002849_pt1 | contig 10954 bp, 12 predicted proteins | sample SF_Jul11_sed_USG_FD_168128 | JGI IMG/M metagenome (GOLD analysis project Ga0224495, IMG submission 168128) | Sediment microbial communities from San Francisco Bay, California, United States - SF_Jul11_sed_USGS_4_1 | ecosystem: Environmental > Aquatic > Marine > Sediment | place: USA: California...
AGGAAAGCAAATTCGGTGAAGATTAAAAGCCGCCGGTTCTTATGTGAATCGACGGCTTTCTTGTTTTTGGTCAAAAAAGGGTGGGAGGTGGGAAATGGAACTGAATGAAATCATTGTTTCGCGGGCCATCATCGAGCGGTTTGCCAGGAAGTTCTCGCAGGGTTTGGAGCTGGATGTGGCCATCGTCGGAGCTGGTCCTTCGGGGCTGGTGGCCTCCTATTATTTGTCCAGGGCGAAGGCCAAAGTGGCTCTATTTGAACGCAAGATGAGTGTAGGCGGAGGGATGTGGGGAGGCGGCATGCTCTTCAATGAAATCGTCTTTCAAGAAGAGGCCAAACGCATCCTGGATGAATTTGGGATTTCTTCGGAAAAATTCCAGGACGGTTATTATACGGCCGATGCTGTGGAGACGGTTTCCACCCTGTGCTCCGCAGCCTGCCGGGCAGGAGTAAAGATCTTCAATGGAGTGAGTGTTGAAGATTTGATGGTACGAGAAGAGAAGGTCACAGGGATTGTGATAAATTGGACAGCCGTAGAGATGGCTAGCCTTCATGTCGACCCACTGGCTATTCGAGCAAAATTCGTTGTCGATGCTACCGGGCATCCAGCGGAGGTCGTCCAAGTGTTTCAAAGAAAGAACAGGGTAACTTTAAAGACTCCTTTAGGAACCTTTCAGGGCGAACGCTCACTTTGGGCTGAAGCTGCCGAACGTTCGACGGTGGAGAACACAGGGGAAATCTATCCTGGCCTTTACGTTGCCGGCATGGCGGTGAATGCTACAATGGGTGGGTATCGCATGGGTCCAATCTTCGGCGGAATGCTCCTTTCCGGGGAGAAGGTCGCCAGAATCTTGCTGGATAGGCTGGGCTATGGAAAATAGGATTAGGTTTTTATGCCTATTTCTTCAGGAATCATAGGAGTCATTATGAACTGTTTACGCTGCCCGAGATGTAAGGGGATCATGAGGGCCGTGGATGTTTATTCCGAAAAGGAAAAATGTATTTCCTGGACATGTTACAGGTGTGGTGAAATGATCGATCGGGAAATTTTAGAAAACCGCGCCAACTACAAGCGGAGAGAGAACCTTATAATGGAGGCACTAAATGCAAAAGCCTCCGTCGACTAACCTAAAGAGCGCCATTCCGAGACTGCAGCAGCATGATAGCCCAGCCCGAGTAATGGTATCTTCTTCTAAAGCTGAGTGCTTCCAATTCGGTCTGGTCAGGCCGTTCTCTTTAAGGGTAGCTCTTTACGCTTTCTTCGCCCTAAAGCCGCCTTGGATCTTGCCGCCGAACCCTCCAGATGTGTTGCCCTACTCCAGAAGCCAATAATTTTATAATGCATTATGAAATGTTCAAAAATATCTCGATCTTGCCCTCCAAAAGTCATATAATCCCATCCGAACCTACGAGTCTGTATTCCCGTCTTTATCCATCAACCCTTAATCGTTACCCGAATGAGGTAGCCGGGAGGTTGTATGGTTTGGAAGTTTGAATAGACCCCATTTCTGACGAATTGGTCAATTAATGGTGGATTAATGTTTCGATTTTCAAAATAAAAAAATATACCTTTCCCCCAGGGGGGAGCCATAGAATTCACTTCACCATCCCCAATACCAGCCCCCGTCCTTTCTGCAGCCGGTAACTCGCCTCAGCGGATAATCCTTCAAACTGGGCCGCCCTTGTATACGCATTGGCCAAATGAAACATTGTATTTCCCATTTCCTCCTCCCACCCCCATTAGACCGCCTCTCTTTCTTTCTCCCCAATCTGAAACTTCCGGTTGAAGCTTTCAATGGTCATGAGATGGTTCTCAACGGGGGTTTGCATGGAGAAGACCCGGCCCATATTTTCACTACAAAACGACAAGAAGAAGTCCCCAGTAAAGAGACCCTTTCCTCATTCGTCTCAAACATACATCCACCCAAAATCCGGCGAATACAACCGCTTCCCTTCCCGGATCGGATTGGCCAGTTCCTCAAACGACGTGCACCATTTGCTCAGACGCTCCCAGGATTTCAGAAACGCAAGAATGGTGTTGTGAGGTATCCAGAAGTTCGCATAATTCTCGCTGTACTTCCCATTGGCCATCTCCTTCGTTTTTCCTGATAACTCGAACAACCGCGTGATCGCTTCCTGGATCATGTCGTCATAAATCGACTGAGCTAAAGGGTTCCATTTGAAATTCTTTCCAAAGACCTTCTTGACCAGCGGATAAACAACTGCGGAATTGAAATTTTCCCTGTCGATGACGATCTGTTTTTTCATGTAGTTCTTGACGAAGAACCCTTTCACTCTTGCTTTGTAAGCTTGGTCGGAAGAAAGACCGTAAGTTTTTTAATCTCTTCGGTGGACATTCCCGGTTGAAGATACACTTTTTCCCTTCGGATTTCTGGGACTGGGTCCATGCGTCCTCCTGTTCTGGTTAAATTGAGTTAGGAAAGGTGGGTGAGAAATTCGGTTACCAAGGCGTGCTGCGGGAGAGGAAAAACCGTCCAAAACGTCAGATACCCAGATTCAAACCTAAGTCTCTGGCATTTCGGATAGTTATATATATGAAGAGGCTTGGTTATCTTGAAAAAGTGGGGTTAAATCGGCGGGAAAAATGTCAATGGTCAGTAAAAACGGGAGGATTTTCCAGAAAAATATCAATAAAGGAAGGGTAAATGAGGGGTTTTAAACTTTTTAAAATTTCTGCGGAAAGGGACAAAGAACACGTGAAATCCTAAAAGTTAATCGTAATCTAGAGCATTACCGGCTTTCGACCTGGAGGCATAAACGATCAATCCAATCATCGACCCTTCGTCGCCCAGGTTCTAGATAACAACCCCCTCCTTCTCTTATTGGATCAAGTTTAATATTAACCCATCTCTTCTCTGAGGCCCGATAAAAATGATGGATTTCATCCAATTTAATCAGAGAATCAAGAAGATCTCCGGAAACATAATCAAATTTACCTGTCTTGTAGATCACCCGAATATGTGGCATGGTCCCTCCCTAACAATTTCATTCACGCCATAATAATCGTGTCTCTTTAAATAGCAAATTTGATGCCAGGATTTTTATCACTTCCAACTCAATGTTTTTATGTCTTTTTCTAATTTCATCCTTATTTTTTTCCTCTTAAAAATGGAATTATTTCCTCCTTTTTTCCTCATATTCTCCCACTTCGCTATAGAGAATCCGGGCGTGGAAATTCCCTTTCCAAAAAGAAGATGGGATCTTTGTAGCCCCTTCTTTCAAAATCATAAATAATAGAGCAGGGTCAATTTCCTCCCCGCCTCTTTTTATGCACATTTCGAACATAATCCTTTGCTTCTGAGAATACCCTAGAGTAAAAAGTAGGTGTTATCGTTAAATTCGGAAGGAAGGCGAATTTTTCCCGGAAACACACAGAGTTCTTCCTGAACTCTTCAGTTGATAAATTTTGCGGATCGGCGTAGATTTCAATCGATATTCAATGATGTTTGGATATATTTTTCATTCCAGAAATTTCGACGAAATGCGGAGATTGGCACGCTTCCGCAACATTGGGAATCTCTTAAACTGCCACTATCACCTTGCCACAGAAAAAGTCGCAAATCCAAAGTCGCTGCAGAAAAAATATTCATCTTTTCTCTCATACGTGCCTCCGGGGTACCGGAAGACAGTCGCGCAATAATCAGCTCCCCACCAGCTCTTTTTATACTGCTGGCAGATCGTATCGCCTTCAATCCGGCTCTTACCAGTATCCAAAGAATCTGGCTTTGATCCGCGCCAAGTAAAATCTCCATTCTTTTGGGTATTCCTCCAAAATTGCCGGGGATAAAAAATGTATCCGGTGATCGTCGAACCGAAAAGCAAGCTCCTGATCTCTTCCCCGGTCAACTGATTTTCTTTGAACGCAGGGAAATACCCGCCAGGTATTGTTGCTGGTGGAACCCCGGCCTTAAAAAGACCCTGGGCAAACCGCTCGGCGACTGCCCGTTCCTTGAACGGTATACTATTCATAAAATACCGCAGATTGACGACACCCGGACTGTCATACTTTTCCTTTTTCCAGGCTTCAATTAAGTCCCGGGCTTCCTGATCGCGGCCAATGAGGGCGTAAAAAGATGCCAGCCAGGCCCTCCACGACGGGGCATTTTCCGGGTTGAGCCTCATGGCCTTTTCGACCAAAGCCACCGCCTCTTTCAAATCCCCCATACAAAAATGGGCGACGCCAAGAAAAACCAAATACCGGGCAGGATTGTGGGGATCGAGCCGCATTCCTCTCTTTAAGAATTCAACGCCATCCCTCGGATTTCCCGCCAAGGTCAAGACGTACCCCATATTTAAATGACAAGCCGGATCATTGGGATCAAGGGCCAAGCCCTTTTCCAGTTCCAAAATGGCCTCCTGATGCTGACGCCTCCAGAGATACATCCGGGATTTGACGGCGTGACTAATTGGATCCTTCCCTGCCTTTTGCAGGTATTGAATCGATCGCGCCCGAGCTTCATGCCAGGAGACACCCAGGCCCTTAAACAATGCCGGCATCATCGACGCCTCATAGTAAATCGCAGACAGGGCAGCACAAGGTCGTTTGTAATTCGGATCCAATTCGATGGCTTTGTCAAGGGAGGCGACGGCTTTGATGAAATCATCGGGGGTAACGCGAAGATAATGCAAATATCCCCTCAAAAAGGCATCATATGCAGCAACATGCTCAGTTCCATTTTCAGCTGCCCATTCCTTTTCACTCCCAGCCAACCTCACTGACACGGCGGAGACAATCTTTTCGGTTATTTGATCCTGCAAGGCAAAAACATCTCTCATAATGCCATCATATTTCTCTGCCCAAAGGTGATGGCCCTTGATGGCGTCGATAAGCTGCGCGTTGATCCTCACCTTTTCGCCCGCCCGGCGAACACTTCCCTCCACCACATAACGCACCCCCAACTCCTCCGCGACCTGACCAACCCGGATGGGTTTCCCTTTATAGGTAAAGGCAGAATTGCAAGAGACCACGAAAAGATTCGGGCTCTTGGAGAGGGAGGTAGTGATCTCCTCAGTCAAACCATCGCTGAGGAAATCTTGCCCTGGGTCTTCGCTCATGTTCAAAAATGGAAGGACCACTATAGATGGCTTATCCGGCAGAGGATGCTTCATCCGTTGAATAGAAGCAACGTTGATCCGGGAAGGGCTTAAATAGACTTTCCAAATTGCAGTAACCCCAGCCAAGATTCCTATCGTCGCGATTAGCCCAACCCAACGATATTTAATCCAGGCAGATTTTCCTTTTTGGGGGGTATAAAATAGAGCCGGGGTTGCTTCGGGAATTGCCTGTTCTTCCTCAGGCTCTGCTTTTTCTTTCCCCTCCTTTTGCAGGCTCGAAATAAAGCGATTCCACGCGTCACCATTAAGGGAATCCCCGAAAATAATTGCAGTATCCTCCAGGTTGACCCCCATTTTATCTATGGCGAACTTCAGCCTGACATTCTCATCGCTTCCCATATACTCGAAAAGATTCGCCCACCCATCCTTTTCTGCGTCGCTAAATGAATAGATTTTACCAATGGCCCCATCCCCTTCTTCCTTTTTCTTCCCCAGCACCTTGAAGAGGGGAGCTTCCTCCAAGTTCGGAAGGGCATTCTTCCATTTCCTGTAAATCCTTGGGAGAAGATTTTCCCTATCTGAAGACCCGGCGGCCCCCCCGACGGTTTCATTCAGCAAGGCGAGAAGATCGAAGTGTTTCTGGAGGGGAATAGATTTGATTTTCCCTAATTTTTTCATCTCGTTAACGACTAAGGCGATCAGGGAAAGGTAAAATCTTCGAGACGCAGAGTTGAAGTGAAGGGTTAATTGTATTCTGCCCTTGAGATGAAGGTGGAGCTTGAATTCATTCAGGTCAATCTGAATGGAAGGTTTCGGACTTTCAATCATTTTTCAGCCACTGGAGCCAATTGCAAATTGGGATTTTAAGCGGGTTGGAATTAATCCTAAAAAAATATGACGGTCCGTACCGTCATATTTATATCAGAGAGGTAATAATTGCAATAGATTTTTATCAAGGCCGGGCACCCATTCTAACCGGGAAGACCTCCTGATGAGCGAAAAGAAATTCAAAAATACAATTTGTTGAATAAACCTAATGAATTATGGGCGCGTTCTTGGGGATTCTCCGAAAGGGCATTTTGAAATTTTGGGAAAGGGAACCGGTTTTATACAACTGTTTCAACACTCTTGCAGAAACCCAAGAGTCCCAAAGGAATTGCCGGGAAGCCGTCAGGAGTTATTGATTTGCCTTTAAAAAGAGCGGGGATCAATGCCCCCCATTATGGAGCGGATATGGAAAGGGGTATTCGGAAATTGCCGATTGCGAGGCTCCAAGGGAGTTTACATTTCCCTATGGGGCTTTTCTTCTCTGCTTTTCTTGAATTATCCCTTCTTTACAAAAATCGCTAAATCTCCAAAACAAAGGAGGAAATGACCATGGCTACAAAAAGGACAGTCATAAAGGCGAGAAGAAATAAAAAGGGACGGATTGTGAAAATATTTATTTGTTTTTTAGGCGTCCTGATTTCCCTGGTCTTTACCCAATTCGCAGTTGCGGGGAAATCAATCCATCTAAAATCTTGGTGCACGATCTTCGTCCCGGATTTTATCCCTGATTTCTCGATGTGGCGTTCAAGATTCACCCCCATCACTGCCGATCCTTCTCTTTTCCTTTTCTACGTGGAGGCAATAAATCCCGACAACCCGTCCGATTTCGTAATCCTCTATGTTGCCCATGAAATTAAAGATGACAGCTCGGAAGAAAATATTATCATCGCCATTGAAAATAGGCTAAGGCCGGAGAAAGGCGAGAATCGCCCCCCCAGAGTGGTGGTTGATCAAAAATATCTGCGCACCGGGGTTCCAAGTTTCCAATTTACCGAAGTCCCTGAGCTGCCAGAATTAGATTCCTTGATCAGAATCAAAACCGCAGAGAAAAAGCATTTGTAGCCTGCGGGTGATCGTTCAAAGCGGGGGAGGAAATGTAAGATAATACCTCACCATGAATCTCACGGATGGCGCCGCCCAATAGCGAATCCTCTCTGTCATTCTGGGGCGTGTTGGCTTCGCGAAAAAACTTCCAAATTGGGATATTCTTATGAGGAAAAGGAGGGGATACTATGGTCCTGCCTCCTTATATTTTCGGGGGATTTATATTCCCAAAAACATACTTTCGTTAACTGCTATCTCCTCTGGTTTTGGACCATCAAAAAGGTTTCGATATGATTTTCATCTATTGAATCGGGATGCATGACTTCTTTCGGTAATCTTCGATCTCTGAAGTATCCCTTGCTCGAACATTAGTAGGTGCACTCGGTAAACTCATCACCTTCAGGGGAAAAACCGACCCTTGGGGACCCCATTCTTTTAAACTTTTAGGGAAACTATCCTTTTTTGATAAAATCCTAAAATAATTTAAAAGTTAAAATTATGGAGGAAAGCTCTTTGACTGGGCCTTCCTCCTCTCGAAGTTCCCGTATTCAAAACGTCAATATCCCTTCCGGTAAATCTGGGTTCTTGCTCTCAAAATTCCTGCAGACGGATCCACGTTCAATTCTGCTTTCCTTTGATTTCCAGCAAAATTCCCTGAATTCCGCACTCTTTTGGTCCCCCACGGAATCATAATGCTTGCAACCTTTCCTGCAAACATGCGGAGTCATTTTTGAGAGGTTTTTAATATCCCCGAAAAAGGAAAATTCTTCAGCTAATCTCTTGGTAGGCTCATCCAGTTCTTCTTCACTGAAACGACCATGGCCATTCCCGGGTCCTTCCTGGACTTTCTCAAAATTATTTCCTTCACCCCCCGGAATTTGACTAAACACCTTAACACCATCAAAAAAACAAGGGGCTACAGGACCCTTCAAAATCGCTGTAACCCCTTATTTTCTTTGGTGCCGAGACCCAGAATCGAACTGGGGACACGCGGATTTTCAGTCCGCTGCTCTACCGACTGAGCTATCTCGGCTTTATGCCCAAAACTATTTAAAAATGGATGGCGCCTTCCAATCCTAAGGTTTTTATTATAATGCCCTTCCTCATTTAGTCAAGTATTTTTTCGTTCGATGTTTTCAGCCGATTTTTCCCTTAATGGGCACTTGACCTCTTAGCCCCTTGATCCCTTCTTTTCGCTTATTGCTCTCGTACCACCATGGTGCCGGTAATCCTATCATGCCAGGAGCGTTTGCTGGAGGTGAATCCTACCCAAAAAAAACCGAGAAAGAGGGGTGCCGCTGAAAAGGCATAGGCGATTACCCGAGACAGGGCCCGGGAAAAAGATAGGGGTTGACCATTGACCTGGACTACCCGAAGGCCAAAGATCATTTTGCCAATGGTCTGACCCCAGGCTCCATGGAAAAAAGCGAAATAAGACAGGCCCAGCATCAGACCTAAAGGAACAAGAGCAGGCAGAATGAGGCGCAGCAGATTCCAATAGAAAATTTCTGGACCTCTTCCGGGTGACAATTCAACGGCGAGTAACCCGCATACGATAAAGATGACAAAGATGAGGAAAAGGATTAGCTGATCAACAGCAAAAGCCATGAGCCGGAGCCAAAATCCGCCCTTCAGGGCGCGGTCCCAGCCGGCAGTTTTTTCCTCTTTCTCAGAAAGTTCTTCAGCGGAGAGCGGATCCGTGACGGCAAATCCGGGGCCGTAATGGGTGCCATAATCAACCCCGCGGGAATCTAAAATGATTCGTGGGCCGTCCATGATCGCCGGGCTTTCTTGTTGACCTTGAGCAGGGAGTGGGTCCACCTTAGGGGGTTGAATCCCCTGATCTTCGAGGTGGGCCAGTTCCTCTTCGTAAGAGATCTTCAACAACTGGCGCAAAGAAACCAAATCCTGCCCGCACTTTGGGCAGTGGTCGGCATCATCTGGAACTTGAATGTGGCAACGTTTACACTTCATTTTCATTCCTATCCAAGGGATTTGGCTAAATTATAAAAGGGGGATGAAGCAGAGGCAAGAACAAATTTATCCTCAGTTCAGATCGCCCAGGAGAAATTGGAGCAAGCAGACAATCGCGACTCCGGCGGTTTCTGCGCGTAAGATCCTTGGCCCGAGGCGGATCGGCCGGAAACCGGCTTGTTGGGCCCGCAGGGCTTCTTGCTCAGAAAACCCTCCCTCCGGACCAACCAGAACGTAGATCGAGGATGCCGCTTCCCCGCAGGAATCCAGGAGCGTCCCCGTTTTTTCCCTTTCCCAAAGAAAAAATTTAAGGGTTTTTTCAAATTCCTTATTCAGGGCGTCGGCGAAGGAGCAGGGAAAATGGATGCGAGGAACCGTTGTCCGCTGGCATTGCTTGGCAGACTCGGAAACGATCTTCTCCCAGCGCAATTTTCTCGAACGGTTTTTTTCTCCTTCCCATTGGGGAACGACATGCTCGGAAGCAAAGGGGATGATCTCGGCGACTCCCAACTCGGTAATTTTTTGCATCAGCCAATCGAACTTGGCAGCCTTCAACAGACCCACACCCAAAATGATTTTCAAGGGTGATTCGGCAGTAGAGAGAGATATTCCCGTGAAAAGTTTAAAAAATATTTTATCCGCAGCAATATGAGAGATAACCGCGGGATATTCTTTCCCTGCCCCGTCAAAAAGAACAACCGCATCGCCAACTTTTAGCCGCAGAACTTGGCGGATATGCCTCATTTCACCCCGATCGTCAATAACCGCTTCCAGACCGTGGACCCCTTCCTGGTTAACTTTGAAACGACGCGGTTTCATTTTCCTCCATCTTTATGATCCAGCACGAAACAAGTCCAGCCTTGGGAATTTTTCGTGAGCCGGACTTGCAATTTATAACTGGCAAAAGCGTCCGCCATTTCTTTTGTTTGTCTTTGCAGAAATCCTGATACGATGGCAATTCCTCCCGGGGAGATTTTTGCAGCAAGAGAAGACGCTACGCTCAAAAGCTCTTGGGGTAAAAGGTTCGCCACAACGATGTCAAAACCAAGGCTGGCGCCAGGCACGGAGCCAACGCGAAAGTCGATTCCTTTTTTCATCTTGTTCGCAGCCGCGTTTTTGCGGGCTGATTCCACAGCCACGGGGTCGATGTCAATGGCCACAACCCGCTTTGCCCCCAGTTTCCGGGCCGCGATCGCCAAAATGCCTGATCCGGTCCCCACATCCAATAGGGACGGCGGGTCGGGAAAAGATGGAATCATTTTATCCAAAGTTTGCAGGCACATTTGCGTACTGGGGTGGGTGCCGGTGCCGAAGGCCATGCCCGGATCGATCTCGATGATGATTTGTTCTTTTTGGGGAGTATATTTCTCCCACGGGGGTTTAACCACAATGCGGGGGGAGATGAGCAGGGGCTTGAAATTCGATTTCCAGGCTTCCGCCCATTTTTCTTCCTGGATGACTCTGGATCGCCAGATCAAAGGATGCGGTTTACAGATCGAAAAAAGGGAGCTTTGGATTTTTTTCTTTTTCAACCCAAAGGATCGATGGTTCGGAAAATAGGCGATAATGCACTCTTTTTTTTCTTTTAAGGACCCCACACCATTTTCTTGGATAATTCCGGGGGAACCCTGCTCAATCAAAAAATTGGCAACGACTTCCCCAAGAGAAGGGTGAACTTCTACCCGCAATTCTATCCAGGAACTTTTTTGAATAACTTTAGGCACGTCCGCTCCCTGTAATCCCGGCAGTTCACTTTCTTCACTTCCAGTTGTTAATTTGTATTCTACCAGAGAAATATTGGCCAGACAATGCAACTATCAAAATCGCCCCAGCCAATTCCCCAGCTAATAGATCTTGCCCACTTCACTTTTCAATGGGTTGATGAATTCACTTTGACCTAAAAAAGGCGATTTACCACAGAGGGCACAGAGGAAAGTTAAGATAAATCAATGAAATTAAATCCTTTTCGTTACTTAACTCTGTGCACTCGTTCAGTGAAAACAATGAAACATTTTATCTGAGGAATTGATTAT
>Ga0224495_10002850_pt1 | contig 10948 bp, 9 predicted proteins | sample SF_Jul11_sed_USG_FD_168128 | JGI IMG/M metagenome (GOLD analysis project Ga0224495, IMG submission 168128) | Sediment microbial communities from San Francisco Bay, California, United States - SF_Jul11_sed_USGS_4_1 | ecosystem: Environmental > Aquatic > Marine > Sediment | place: USA: California...
ACTAGCCTTGCAAGATTTTCTATTCTTTCACCAGCTTTCCTCAATTCTGCAGCAGTTATTGGGATTCCTGTGGCTAGAGTATAGTATTTGGCCATGTCGTTCAGACCATCGTAATAGGTGCCTCTTGAAAACTTGCAGAGTATAAGAGAATCGATGATGTTGTACACGTCCCCGTCGTCCATGATCAGTTTCCCCCTACCCTTTTCTATCTTGAAACGATCGACTTTGCCTTTGACATCAGGCGAATAAGCACCATTTCGAAGGTGACAGGCTCCTCGGAATGAAACTGAAAAGCCAAGGGCAGCAGTTTTCAGGCTTCTAAGGTCATACCCTGGCAACTCTAAGCCTTTTATGTGGCAGGCATATTGCTCGGCGCCTTTGCCAATTTTCTCAGCTGCTCTCATAGAGCCTTCTGCCAGCACGTCTCCCAACCATCCTTCTCTCAACCCTATCTTTCTTACCATTTGTACTAGGGCTTCAGCATTTCCGAAGCGGAGATCCACTCCGTCAGTCTGTTCCTTCGTTATTATTCCATGTTCATACAGGTCCATTGCAAAACCTATGACCACACCAGCCGATATGCCATCCAAACCGTAATAGTTGCAAAGACGCATCGCCTCGATGATAGCATCTAACCTGTCAACGCCGCAATCTGGTCCAAGCGCCCAAAGGCATTCGAATTCTAATCTTGATGTTGACCCCTTGTATGGGCCTTCAGGAACCACTGCGATGTGGTCACAACGCATTGCGCAGGTTGCACATCCCACGATTTTTTTGACAAAATGTTCATTCAAGTATTCTCCACTTACTCTATCGGCTCCTTCAAATGTAGCTTGAGTGAAGTTTCGTGTCGGCAGAGCTGCAAGAGAGTTTAGGACTAAAACGTTTTCAGGTGTTCCTAGAGTTCTATATTTCTTTGTTGCAGGACCTTTCATTCGTTCATGGATCATCTTCACGAATTCTTTGAACCCTTCCAAGTCCGCCACGTTGACATCTCGCGTTCCTCGAACAGCCAGTGCTTTAAGGTTTTTAGAACCCATGACAGCGCCCATGCCAGTTCTCCCGATAGCCCTGAATTCATCGTTTATGATTGCTGCAAAACGGCACAGTTTTTCACCGGCTGGACCGATGGCCGAAACTCGAATATAGTAGTCGCCCAACTCTTTTCTAATCGCGCCATCTGTTTCATACGGCGACTTGCCCCACAGACGCTTGGCGTCCATTAACTGAACTTTGTCGTCATCAATCCAGAGGTACACAGGTTTTTCAGCTTTCCCCGTAATGATAACTGCATCGTATCCCGCCCTTTTCAAGTCGGGACCGAAGAAACCATGAGCCTTGGCTTCGGCTACTCCTCCTGTTGCAGGAGATTTGGAGACGACCGCGTATCCATTTCCAGCTGTGGGACCCATTGTGCCGCTGAGAGGACCAGTGACGAATATCAACGGGTTGTCTGGGCTGAATGCATCGGTGCCTTGCTCAAGGTTATCTACGAGTAAACGAATACCAAGTCCTATGCCGCCGATGTACTGCTTAGCCATTTCCTCGCCCATGGGTTCAGTTTCGGTTTTTCCGGTTGAAAGATCAACTCGCAAGATTTTGCCAGCATAAGCAAACATTTTTCTTCCCTCAGTTTTTATTGAGAGAAAAACTATGTGGCATGACAATCAAATATAGTTTCCGATTTCCGAAGAAGTACAAATCCTTAAGATAGATATTCAACCTCATTCAGTATACATATAGGTGAGGCATCTTAAGAATGAAAGTTAAGGTTCATTATTTGGGTTTCATAAGGAAGCTCATAAATCAAAGCGACGACGAATTCGAGCTTGAAGAAGGTGCTTCACTGTCAGTTGTTCTCGACAGAATATCTGGTCTCTACGGCAGACCCTTCGAAAAGGAGTTTTATGAGCCTGGATTGAAGGATGTGAAGATGGGCTTTGTTGTGACGGTGAACGGTGTTCTAATGGGTCAACTGAATGGAGTGGACACACGGCTGAACGACGGCGATAACGTTGTTTTGATGTCACTCATGAGCGGTGGCTAGCGACTAGAGGTGCACCCAGCTCACTACCATGGAAAAAGTTATAGTTTGATAGCTCTAAGTTGCTCTAAAAAGTGGGATGGACTCCTGTGGTGAATCGCGTTCGGCTTCTGCAGAAGTCTTTCGAGAAGAATAAACTCGACGGATACTTGATCGTTGATGAGACAAGCATTCTGTATTTCACTGGTTTTCTTGGCGCACACCGTCTCCTTGTTCCAGACGAAGGTGACGGCGTACTTTACGTCTACGGCACTAACTATGAAGCAGCTAAAAAGATGACGCGAAATTGTAGCGTAGAACTCCTGCAACGAGGCGAAGACATAGACAAGAGATTGGCGACCAAGGCCAGAAAACTCAAGCTGAAAAACATAGGGTTCAATTTTCTCGAGGTCTTAGCCCACAACAAACTCAAGAAAGCTCTCGCAGGAATAAAGCTCACAAGCGCTAGCCAACTTGTCTGGGACCTACGGAAGGTAAAAGATGCATTTGAAATAGCCTGCATAAGAAAGGCGGCAGAGTTAACTGACATGGCTGCCAAAAGAGTAGCTGAAGTACTCAAGCCTGGAATACGCGAGTACGAAGTTGCGGCAGAAGCAGAATATGCCATGCGCAAGCTAGGTTCAGAAGGACCTCCTCCAACCTTCGACACCATTGTCGCTTCAGGTCCACGCTCAGCCTTCCCACACGGCGGATGCACGAGCAAGAGAGTTAGAAGAGGCGAACTGATACAGTTTGACATTGGCGCTCGCTGCCACGGCTACGCTGCTGATTTGACCCGCACATTTCTGATTGGCAAGCCCACGCCTAAGCAGAAAAAGATCTACGAAATCGTCAAAGAAGCGCAGGAAAAAGCCTTCCAAACGATTCGACACGGCGTCAAAGCCAAACAGGTCGATGCTGCTGCTAGAACGTTGATAAAGAAACACGGGTTCGGCGAAAACTTTCCACACGGCTTGGGTCACGGCGTTGGTTTAGAGGTGCACGAGTCGCCGACGCTCAATACGGTCAGCAAAGACGTTTTGAAGGCTGGTAACGTGGTCACAGACGAGCCAGGAATCTATATCTTAGGCTACGGCGGAATTCGCATCGAAGATACTGTTCTCGTGAAAAAAGGTGGAGCAGAACGATTAACAAAGGCGCCCTACACAATGACTGTGAGTTAGATTTTGACAAAATGAACGAGTGTGATTCAATGGCGAAGATACTAGTCGTCTATGATTCAGAAACCGGGCATACTGAAAAAATGGCTTTTGCTGTTGCCAAAGGCGCCAAACAGGTCAAAGGAGTTAAAGTCGAGGTTAAGAGGGCTTCTGAGACAGGTCCAAAAGACTTGGTTGAAGCCGATGGAATCATTCTGGGCTCACCAACCTATTACGGCCTAATCTCCGCTCGACTCAAAAGACTGATTGACAAGTCAGTCAAAGTCCATGGGGAACTTGAAGGAAAAGTGGGCGCTGCTTTCACCAACTCTGGAGGAACAGCATCAGGAGCAGAAACCACCCTGTTATCCATGGTGCAAGCTTTGCTTATCCACGGGATGATCGTTCAGGGACGAGCCAGCAGCAAACATTACGGTGCAGCAGCTGTGGGCGCTCCAAACAAAGAGGACCTCAAATCATGCATGGATCTCGGCAAAAGAACGGCTAGTCTTGTCATGAAGTTGAAGTAATCCATTCAATCCTTCTTGTGCTGCAGCGTCTGTTTCAGAGGATACAACTTGATAAGATCGAAAACTGGGATGTAGACAAGGGCTACCAGAGCAGCTTGCGAACTATCTTTTCTTGCTTCACTCGGCTACTTGAGCACGCCTGAAGACATACCATGAGATTCCAATAAAGACGATGAAGTAGACTAGTGCGACAGCAATTGATCTCACAATGACACTGGAGAAAAGCTCCGAGTAAAGTGGTTCCCATCCAACCTGCCCAGGGGTGGTTCCTCCTATGTTTATTTTATAATATGTAACCTCCCATGAAGGGTGCAAAATGTAGTTTATTAGGTTTGGACCTATGCCGTCAGTGCCTGTTGAAATGCTAGTGCCTGCTGGAAAGCTAACGCCCGGCGGACCCGATGGCGGTAGACCTCCATTAGCAAATCCAGAGCTGCCAGTGCCAGGAATGTAAGTGAGAATCCATCCCTGACCCGCAAGCGTTCCAAGTATTGAGCCAATTATGGTTGTCCCGAGCCAGATGCCCAAGGTCCCGAGAGCAGCTATTAAGGAACTCCTAGAGAGAGTGCCCAACAACAGAACAAGTGATATCCATATCAGAGTGCTGAAAAGGGCTCCGAAGAGAGACAAGGGAACGAGATGCAGGTTATTCTGGGGCCCATACACGACAAATCCCCCTATGGCCATGTAAATCATCAGAAAGCAATAGGTTGCCAGAAGCGTTAGGAAGGCCCCAAACAGCTTGCCAAAGAACACTGTGGTCCTTGACACGGGTTTGGCTAATAACGGAACAATGGTTCCGCTCTCAAACTCTGCTGAAATAGTGTTCATAGCAGTCACTATTCCAAACAACAAAAACCCAAACCCGCCTAAGCCGACACTTGATCCAATCACGAAATCAGGCTTCGGTTCTACGGATGGGCCGCCGAAGGCGCTTACGATATGGTCTCCAGCCAGCGATAATGTGGCTAGAGCAAATGCAACAACAAGCATTCCAAGGAACTTTTTCTTTCGGATATTCCAGAGTATCTCATACCGAACCACTGCGAGAAACTTCGCCGTCCAACTCGTGTGACTTGGACTCATCTTATGACCCTCTTTCTTTGCGTTTGGCAAGAAGCTCCATAAATACGTCCTCCAAGCTCTCTCCTTTTAAGTTCATAGATATGACGATGCCTCCTCCAGCTGTAATTGCCTGAGAAACTTGAGATCTGACGTCATCACGAGTTTTCAACTCGATCAAGAGCTTTTTTCCGTCTCCGGAAACATGTGTCACGAAAGGTAGTTCCTTCACCTTTTCAGTGACAGTTTTTGACACGTTATCAACCTCAGCCTCTATTGTCACGGGTCCACTGATCTTTGCCGATATCTCCTTGAGCGTGCCCGAAGCTAACGAAACTCCCCTGTTGACTATTGTAACATGCGTGCAAACCTGTTGAACCTCATGTAGAAGGTGTGAAGAAAGAAAGACGGTGACGCCTTCCTTTGACATTCCTTTCATTATCTCCCGGACCTCAACCATGCCAACAGGGTCTAAACCAATGCTAGGCTCATCTAGGACGACCAACCTGGGTTCGTTTAAAAGCGCCTGTGCCATGCCCAAGCGCTGTTGCATACCCTTGCTGTACTTGCCGACTAGATCGTTCCCTCGTTCCTTCAAACCAACCATATCAAGGAGTTCAGGTATCTGTTTCTTACGTTCTTCCTTCGTCATACCGCACATTCTCCCGTATATGTCTAAGAGCTCGGTTCCCTTCAGGTGCTTAGGAAGCTTTGGCAGTTCAGGCATGTATCCTATTCTCGACCTTATTTTCGGCTTGTCCCAGCCAATTTCTTGACCTAAAACCGTCACTGTTCCGCCGTCGGGTCTCAACAATCCGACCAGTATCTTGATTGTTGTGGTTTTTCCAGCGCCGTTAGGACCCAAAAAACCATGAATCGTGTTTTGTTCGACCTTCAGGTCAAGCTTGTCCACCGCTGTTAGTGACCCGTAACGCTTTGTTAAGCCAAAGGTCTCTATAGCTTGTACCATTCAAGCAACATCCTTAAGGCACTTATTTTCATAACTGATAGATATAAATGTTGAATCTAAGCTGAACCCAGCATCTCATCTCTTGACCAGGAACTCCTCAGCGCTATCAATTCTGATTCTATGAAACACGAGTAATGCCGGTTCGCGTTCCATCGAAATGAAAGAAAAAGGTCTGCAAAATACGCTGCTTTCCGATTCATGTAAGTAGGCAGACACGTGCTCATTGTGCCAATCAAGTAAGGTTCTCGCTACTTGGTGGGCCCGGGGCGATTTGAACGCCCGACCAACAGGTTATGAGCCTGGCGCTCTAACCGGGCTGAGCTACGGGCCCTCCACTATTTCGATTTCATGTTCTCATTTAAGCGTTTTCCGCTTTACTATCATAGCAGAACGAAATGCATAAATCAATAGTCTTGGACTGTTAACATTCGGTCGGGCAACGGGCGGTAGCTCAGCTTGGTAGAGCTTCCGAGCCGATAGGCATTGAGCCTTTCGACGGAGACGCTGTAGACCTCTACCGAAACGGTTGAAGGTCGCCCAGCCTATCAAGCATACAAATAGGCGCCGGCACGCAGATACCGGTGTGTCGCAGGTTCAAATCCTGCCCGCCCGACCAAAAGGAAACTTGCTTATATTCGGAAACTCGGCTATTGCATACGCGTTTAGATTTGTAGAGCACGCAGGTTAATGTGGGGGAAGCCGTGTCTGGGGCGTAGCCATCGTGAACAGGCAGAATCCGATAAAGAAATGCAAGGCTACTTCTCAATCGTTGCAGCATCGCTCTTGTGGGGGACAATGGGCATTCTTGCAAAGCTTTCCTATTCGTATGGAATTGCGCCAGAGACTTTAATCGCGTTGAGGCTTATCATCAGTTTCTCTACTTTGTTTCTTGTACTCGCACTGCTCAAGCGAGACTCATTCAGAGGCAGTAGGCACGATTTGGTTCACTTTGTGGTTTTCGGTGTGTTTGCAGTAGCGCTTCAAAGACTCTCATATTTCTACGCCGTCGATCTGGCAACAGCTACGATTGCGGCTATTTTATTCTACACTTATCCTGTATTTGTGACGCTATTAGCATCGTTCCTCCTGAAAGAAAAGCTAAATGCTGGAACCATCCTCGCGATTCTTCTGACATTCTCAGGAGTTGCCTTTGTCGTAAAAGTTTATGACACATCTGCATTAAGCGCGAATTTTGTTGGAATAATTTTCGGGCTTTTTTCAAGCTTTTTCTTTGTGTTATATTTCATGTTAGCCAGGAAACTGAGAGACAGGTACACCACATGGACATTAATCCTGTATGGCGATGGCATAGGCGCGCTGACACTATCTCCCATATTTTTTCTTTCATTTTCCAGCATAACCGAATATCCTATACAATTATGGGTACTCGTCGTCACAATCGCTTGGATTCCTTCACTACTTGCTTATGTGCTGTATAGCTACGCATTAAAGTACGTCAAAGCCTCTAAGGGAAGCATTCTATCAGTAATTGAGCCTCTGTCAGCCGCAGTGTTCTCTGCAATCGTTATAGGAGAAAGCTTCCATACCCTTCAAATATTAGGCATAGTTCTTGCCCTAGCTGGAGTAATTCTGCTCTTCAGAAAAAGCAAGCCGTCACAGTAGCCCTATCAACTTAAATATCTAGGCTCACTTCTCACAAATTTTCACCGCTTTGCGGAGTTTACTCTCGTGGAAGAAGAAAAGAACGACTGGACACGCGAACAACTGCAAAAAGAATACGTCGAACAAATGACAGCGGTTACGATACCAGTCACCATTGCTATTCACGGCCAACAAACAGTACTTGACCTATCAACCATAGAGAACATCTTGCGAAGCACCGAGATCATCTCTCTTGAAGATTGCGGTTGCCGCGCAAAATGGCACAAGTGCAATGCGCCGCTTGACGTCTGCATAAGCCTTGACAACAGAGCACGAGAAGCCATACAAAGTGGTGCCAGACGAATACCATTGGCTCAGGCTCTTGTGGTCCTTCAGCGTTCGCATCGAGCAGGACTTGTCCATTTGGCTTTCACGTTCAAGGGTGAAGAGAAACCAGAAGTCATCTGTAGTTGCTGTTCATGTTGTTGCCATTCCTTAAGCGCTCTGGTAAGATTTGGCATGCCAGACGCTGTCGTAGCTTCGGAACACATAGCCAGCCAAAGCGATGAAACATGCAACAGCTGTGGCGCATGCGTTCAGCGCTGCCAGTTTAGAGCCAGACACCTCGACTCAGACAACCGTCTGGTTTTCGACTCATCCAAATGCCTCGGCTGCGGTTTATGTGTGAGCACATGTCCCACAGGATCGATAGCCTTGATCAAGAGAAACAGCGTCTCTCCCTCTCTTTGAGAGGTTATTAATGAACAACGCTCATTTCCCGCAATGTATCTGCCTGCACCACAGAGTTTAAAACATGGTCGTGCAGAGTTATCCACACCAAACGTCTCCATCGGGTTGTTAGATTGAACATGAAGAAGACTGCGGATGTATTTGCTCAGGCGCGAAAAGAGAGACGTAAGTATCTGCTTGAACCCGAAGCCAAAATAGTGTGCATGGAATACGGCATACCTGTAACGCGTTTCAAAGTTGCGCTCACGCAGGATGAAGCAATTAAATTCGCCGATCAAATCGGCTTCCCAGTTGTGTTAAAAATTGTTTCACCAGACATTCTTCACAAATGGGACTTGGGCGGAGTAATACTCAACCTTAAAAGCGCAACTGAGGTGAAAGACGCCCACAACAAGATTTTAGAAAATGTGAAACGCCACAAACCCGACGCCAAGATTGTTGGTGTACTTGTGCAAGAGATGGCGCCTTCATCAACCGAGGTTATCGTGGGTTCGATTAAAGATCCACAGTTTGGACCCGCCTTAATGTTCGGCTTAGGCGGAGTCTTCGTTGAAGTTCTGAAGGATGTTACTTTTCGCATCGCACCCATCACTGAGACAGATGCTAGAGAAATGATGACTGAAGTCAAAGGCTACCCCATCCTCAAAGGTTATAGAGGTCAGCCTCCAGCCGACATCGACGCAATAGTAAAAATATTGATGAACACATCGCGCCTAGTCATCGACCATATGGAGATCAAAGAACTTGACCTCAACCCCATAATGGTGTATGAAAACGGAGCCAAAACAGTCGATGCCCGAATCATCCTCGAATAAATCATTGACTGTTGACCAAATCAATAATTATCATATCTGCAACAAGTTCCATTAGACTTGCGAAAACACCGAAGAGAGAAAAGCCATTGCCAGATCCAGTCGAACAAAAGATAAATGAACTCACTCAGCAACTTATCCGGACTAAGCAAGAGCGAGACCAACTGAACCAAGAAGCTAAGAAGTGTGCAGAAAAAAGAAACGAGTATCACGAGCAGATCAAACAGCTGCACACAGAAGCCAGAAAACTAAGAGAAAAACGAGACGAAACAAACCTCCAAGTGCAAATCCTTAAAGCCGCGCGAGAAAAGGCAAAAGCCCAACGAAAAGAAAAACACGAACAAATCGTGAAGCTCAGAGAGAGAATGAAGCCACTCTCTGAACGAAAGCCGCAAGCCAGACTTGACGATTTGGAGAAGAAAATCCAAAACCTTGAATGGAAAATTCAGACCTCTTCGCTCTCAATTCAAGATGAAAAGATACTTGTTGAGCAGGTTAAAATGCTTGAAACCCAACGAGCTACACATAAGCAGTTGCGCGACCTTAAAGACAGGCTTCTTGAACTACAGACCGAAGCAAAGGCGCTTGGAACTCAAGCCAAACTCAAACATGATGAGTTATCCCAGCTGGCAAACCAAAGTCAGGACTTCCACAAGCAACTTGTTGAAATTCTGAGTAGAACTGTAACTCTCAGACAAAATGCAGACGAGACGCATAGAAAATACATGGAGTTCCGTCAAGAGGCGGACAAAGTGCATGAGAGATACGTTGAGACACAGCGGCAAATCAAGTCGTTGAAGGAAGAACTGCACAAGAAGGAGAAACAGCAATATGCCGAGAAGGAACAGATGCTTCGTGACGAAGCCACGGCAAAGGCTCGTGAAAAAATGAAACGAGGCGAAAAACTGACGTGGGATGAATTCAAACTGGTAACTGCAGATGAAGAGACAACGGAACATTAAAGAACACAAATTCATAACATTAAAGTGCCGGTGAACACCCACCACAAAACTGGCAGATCCGCCTTGGCAACAAGAGACGTCTCAGCGCCTGAACGCACGCTTGTTCTATGCGTAGATCGAGACGACGACTTAGGCTCCAAGGCTGGAATAAAAACACCATTAATTGGAAGAGAAGAAAACATCAACGCCGCCGTCAGTCTCGCCCTCAAAGACCCAGAGGAACCGGACGCAAACGCCATCTTCGAGGCTGTGCGCGTCTATGATCTCTTCAAAGCAAGCGGCTCTGAAAAGGAGCCTAAAAATGAATGCCAGATTGCCACTATTGCCGGCTCAGAACTGGGCGATGTTGGCGCAGACAAAACCTTGGTAACCGAATTGAATCAGGTTCTGCATGATTTTCCAGCCAGCGAAGTCATCTTGGTGACAGACGGGTTTGCTGACGAAGCGATTTTGCCCTTGGTACAATCTAGGGTACCCGTCTCCTCGGTTCGAAGAATTTCAGTTAGACACAGCGAATCAATTGAAGAAACTGTCTGGATTTTTTCACGATACCTCAAAATGCTGTTTGAGAACCCAAAATATGCTAGCATCGTCGTCGGTCTCCCTGGAATCTTATTGATGGTTCTCGGCGTCATGTATGCACTTAACGTGATAGCTTATTTCTGGATGTTCTTCCTGATCTTCTTAGGCGGCGCCTTCGTCATCAAAGGTTTCATGCTTGACAAGGCGGCGCGCAACTTGTACGTTTGGGTGAGAGAATACTCTCCACCACCCTTTCCTGTTCTAATTGCGGGCTTTGGTGCTATGGCAGGTTTCCTGCTCATGGCGCTTGGCGTGTATCAGGGCAGCTTTCAAGCTTCAAATGTCGTTGGTGCTCTTAACCCGGCGCCAAGACTTCCACCCGAGTGGCTCGCAGTTCTGCCGCGTATATTGGGCGAGTTCCTCTCACAGTCAATCGTGCTGATCGCAATCGGCATCTGCGTGTTGCTCTCGGGAAGAGCCATTCGTTGGTTTTTTGAGCATGACAGCCGACTATTCCGCACAGTTGTGATAGTAGTTGTTGTTGGCTGGTCATCG
>Ga0224495_10002851_pt1 | contig 10944 bp, 8 predicted proteins | sample SF_Jul11_sed_USG_FD_168128 | JGI IMG/M metagenome (GOLD analysis project Ga0224495, IMG submission 168128) | Sediment microbial communities from San Francisco Bay, California, United States - SF_Jul11_sed_USGS_4_1 | ecosystem: Environmental > Aquatic > Marine > Sediment | place: USA: California...
GCCACGATCCTGGAGATGGCCGGTGCGGTCGACGCGGACGCGGCTGAGTTGCGCGCGAAGTGGGACGGCGCGGGAGTCATCTCCGTGCTCAAGGAGCAGATCATGCACCGGCGAGCGGTACAGTGGCTTATGGATGAAGCGAACGTGGAAGTGATAGAGAAGGAGCCCTCCGACGAGGACGCCACCGACGCCGAAGACCTTGAGGAGTAGAGATGTCGCACGATGCCTTCAGCCTGGTACCCATAGTTGTCGAGCAGACCTCGCGTGGGGAGCGCAGCTTCGATATCTACTCACGACTGCTCAACGAGCGCGTGATCTTCCTGGGTCACGACGTTGACGACCAGATCGCCAACCTCGTGATAGCCCAGCTTCTCCATCTGGAAAGCGACGATCCCGAGAAGGACGTGAGCCTCTACATCAACTCGCCGGGGGGATCCGTCACCGCAGGTCTGGCGATCTACGATACGATTCAGTACATAAAGTGTGACGTGTCCACTATCTGCATCGGCCAGTGCGCATCGATGGCGGCAGTCTTGCTGGCATCTGGTGCCGAAGGGAAGCGGCTCGCGCTGCCCAACAGCCGCATACTGATCCACCAGCCGTGGGGCGGCACGCAAGGTCAGGTCACGGACATCGAGATCCAGGCCAAAGAGATGCTCAGGATGCGAGACACACTCGACGGCATTCTTGCCAAGCACACCGGGCAGCCTGCCGAGAAGATCCACCGCGACACGGAGCGAGACAACATCATGACCGCCGAGGAGGCCAAGGAGTACGGTCTCGTAGATGCGGTCTTCGTCAGCCGAGGCAAGGAAGCGTAGCGCAATGAGCCCGAAGCCCGAAGGACCCGAACACCTGAAGTGTTCGTTCTGCGGGAAGAGCCAGCGCCAGGTCCGCAAGCTCATCGCGGGACCGGGCGTCTATATCTGCGACGAGTGCATCGATCTGTGCAACGACATAGTCGCGGACGAGCTCGACGTGGAGCAGCCCGCCAGCCTGTTCGAAGAGGACCTGCCGACGCCGCAGGAGATCTACGAGGCGCTGAACCAGTACGTCATCGGCCAGGAGCGTGCGAAGAAGGTCCTTTCTGTCGCCGTCTACAACCACTACAAGCGCATACAGGTTGCGCCGAAAGACACAGACGAAGACGTAGAGCTGGCCAAGAGCAACATCCTGATGCTCGGTCCCACCGGTTGTGGCAAGACTCTTCTCGCGCAGACCCTGGCCAGGATCCTGAAGGTGCCGTTTGCGATCGCCGACGCTACCGCGCTGACCGAAGCCGGCTACGTTGGCGAGGACGTTGAGAACATCCTGCTGAAGCTGATCACCGCGGCGGACTTCGACGTCAAGCGGGCGGAGGTCGGCATCATCTACATCGACGAGATCGACAAGGTCGCGCGTAAGGCCGAGAACCTGTCGATCACCCGCGACGTATCCGGAGAAGGCGTGCAGCAGGCGCTTCTCAAGATCCTCGAAGGAACCGAGGCCGCCGTCCCTCCACAGGGTGGCCGCAAGCATCCGCAGCAGGAACTCATTCGCATAGACACCACGAACGTCCTCTTCATTCTCGGAGGTGCGTTCGTCGGTCTCGAGAAGATGATCGGCGATCGCATCGGCAAGAGAGGCGTCGGCTTCGGTGCGGACCTGGCCGACGCATCCAGGCGCCGGCAAGGTGAGTTGCTGGCACAGATCCTCCCGGAGGACCTACACCACTTCGGCATGATTCCCGAGTTCGTCGGGCGTCTCCCGGTACTCACGCACGTCGAGGAACTTGCCGAAGGGGATCTCGTGAGCATCCTCACCGAGCCCAAGAACGCGCTCGTGAAGCAGTACCAGCGCCTGTTCGCGCTGGAAGGAGTTGACCTCCGGTTCACCGACGAGGCCCTGCACGCCGCTGCGAGTCAGGCGCTGAAGCGCGGCACGGGTGCTCGCGGGCTTCGCTCGATACTCGAGAGCCTGCTACTCGACACGATGTACGAGCTGCCTGATTCCGAAGACATCGAGTCGGTAGTGGTGACCGAGGAAACGGTGGCCGGCCACGCAGGCCCGACCCTTGTGCGTCGCGGCGAAGCTGAGGCTTCGGCTTAGAGGGGGATGCCGAAGGCCGCGCCGATCGGCGTCTCGGCACGGCCTTCGAGTTCGCCGTCTCTTTGGCCCCTAGACGGCGGTGCTTCTCAGGTTCCGAGCGCGTGCGACGTCGTTGGGGTACATGTCGCTCGGAACGCTGTCGAACCCACGAGCCTCGGCAATCTGATAGCGCATGCAGCTGGTATAGTCGCTGCCGCAGTAGCGGGCTTCGAACAGACCGGCAATGCCCGAGAAGCCGTCGAGTCGTCCTTTAGAGAAGAACCGACAGGTGTGTCGATACGCGCATGCCGCCATGTTCGGCTCTCTCCAGAGGTTTGGGCAATTCGCCCGTCTGTAGTTCCATGCTGCAGGCATCGGAACGACGAACGGTTTACATTAGGGTGTAAAAGGTAGAGTGTGACCGTTCGCACCGAGTTTGCGATGGACGGTCGGTACGGCGAGGAAGCCGGACGGCTTTCAGGAGGCCATGTCGGCGAGCAGCAGAGACAGCTTGTCGTGGTCGTTCGGGTAGAGCGTTCGCGGCACTTGTTCGCGGCCAAGCTCCTTCGAGAGTCGGTGACGTGCGCAAGACTCGAAATCGCCGAGACAGTACCGCTCCCGATACAGCCTCGCGACACGCGGCATGTTCTGCAGCCCCTCGGCGAAGAAGGATCTGCAGCTCTCGCGCATCCCACAATCAGCCATGTGGACCTCCCCGATGAATCGCCAGCAGCTTCCGCCAAGGGTGCCTCCGTATACACTCATAACGCCTGCGTTGTCGGATAGGTGACGGCTTGATGTAGGTTCTTGTGACAAGCACGCGACGCCGCGAGTAGCCCTATATGCGCATCAGACGTTGTCATAGAATCACAGCAACCAGCTTCGGAAGGATGAAAGCACAGTGACGGAGTTGCCCAAGGCGTACGATCCGAAGGCAGTCGAGGGTCCTGTCTTCGAGTCGTGGATGAACGGTCGCTACTTCGAACAGCCCATCGTAGAGGGCGCTGAGCCGTTCTCGATAGTCATCCCACCCCCGAACGTCACGGGCTCTCTTCACATGGGGCATGCCCTCAACAACACCATCCAAGACGTCTTGATCCGGCGGGTGCGGATGACCGGCCGACCGACACGCTGGATCCTAGGCACGGATCACGCCGGCATAGCGACGCAGAACAAGGTCGAGCAGAAGCTCGCCGGCGAGGGACTCTCGCGACACGACGTCGGACGCGAGCGCTTCATCGAGATGTGCTGGGAGTGGCGCCGGGAGCACGGGAGCATCATCGTCGAGCAACTGAAGCGCATGGGGTGTTCCTGCGACTACTCGGACGAGTGGTTCACGATGGACCCGAGCTACCAACGTGCAGTCCGCAAGGTCTTCGTGGACTGGTTCGACAAGGGGTTGATATACCGCGGCGAGCGCATCATCAACTGGTGTCCGCGATGCTCGACGGCCCTCTCGGACATCGAGGTGGAGCACGAGGATCTCGACAGTCATCTCTGGCACTTGAGGTATCCGCTGAGAGAGCCGGTCGGCGGTGTCGATCATGTCGTGGTCGCCACAACGCGTCCCGAGACCATGCTGGGAGACACGTGCGTAGCAGTACACCCGGATGACGACCGCTACACTGCACTCGTCGGTGCGACCGTCGTTCTGCCGCTGTTGGGCAGGGAGATCCCCTTGGTCGCCGACGACTTCGTGGACCCGGAGTTCGGGACCGGAGCGGTCAAGGTGACACCCGCGCACGACCCAAACGACTTCGAGATATCTCAGCGCCACGCCTGCCCGAAGGTCAACATCCTCAACGCCGATGCGACGATCTCGGCGGAGGGCGGACCGTACGCCGGGCTCGACCGCTACGAGGCTCGCAAACGGGTCGTCGCGGATCTCGAACAGCAGGGCCTGCTCGTCAAGATCGACGACCACGTGCACTCGGTCGGCCATTGCTACCGCTGCCACACCGTGGTCGAGCCCTGGCTTTCCGACCAGTGGTTCGTCGATATGAAGCCGCTGGCGACGCCGGCCATAGAGGCAGTGCGCGACTCGAGGGTCGCTTTTCACCCGAAGCGCTGGGAGAACGTGTACTTCCACTGGATGGAGAACATCCGCGACTGGTGCGTCAGCCGCCAGCTTTGGTGGGGGCATCAGATCCCGGTGTTCTACTGCGATGCCTGTGGCGAGATGGTTGCGAGTGAAGAGGACTTGTCGACCTGCCCGAAATGCGGGGGCCCGGCACGCCAGGACGAGGACGTGCTCGACACATGGTTCTCTTCGGCGCTATGGCCCTTCGCCACGCTGGGCTGGCCCGATCCCGATCCTCGGCTCGACTACTTCTACCCGACGAGCGTGCTGTCGACGGCCCGGGACATCCTGTTTCTCTGGGTGGCACGCATGATCATGAACGGCCTCTACTTTGCGGGCGACGTACCCTACCGGGACGTCATCATCCACCCGACGGTCTTCAATGCCGAAGGCAAGCGCATGAGCAAGTCGCTCGGCACGGGCGTCGATCCGCTCGACCTCATGGAGCACTACGGTGCGGACGGCATGCGTTTCGGTCTCATGCTGCAGACGACTGGGAACCAGGACATCCGCTTCTCCGAGGAGAAGCTGGTGGCCAGCAGGAACTTCGCGAACAAGATATGGAACGCCAGCCGGTTCGTGCTGATGAACCTCGGCGAGGACTACGTTCCCGGGCCGCCCTCAGCCGCGACTGTGGCCGATGCCTGGATCCTCTCGCGGCTGGCACGCCTGGTCGGCACGGTGAGCGAGGGTCTGGACACCTACGACTTCGGCGATGTGTCGCGTTCCCTCTACGACTTCTTCTGGAGCGAGTTCTGCGACTGGTACATCGAACTCTCGAAGCCGCGACTCGTGGGAGGTGAGAAGGAGGACTCCGAAGAGGCCGTGAGTCGGGCTCGGCTCACCACGCAACGCAACCTGGTGTTCGTGCTCGAGGTGGCACTGCGCCTCCTCCACCCCATGATGCCCTTCGTTACCGAGGAGATATGGCGGCGCCTGCCGCTCGCCGAAGAGGGCGTGGCCGACTCGCTGATGGTCGCCCCCTGGCCCGATGCGGTCGAACTCGCAAGGTGGCTCGACGACGGCGCCGAGCACTCGATCGTCGCGTTGCAGGAACTGGTGACGGCGATTCGCGGGATCCGCGCCAGGTACTCCCTTCCGCCCAAGAGCCTGGTGGATGTCGTCGTGAAGGCCGGCGGCGCCGACGAGATTCTCGTGCGGAATCTCGCGGAGCAGGCCATGACACTGGCTGGCGCAGGGACGCTCGCCGTCAATCCGGACGCGACGAAGCCCCCGCATGCCGCAGCGGCGGTAGCCGCAGGTGCCGAGGTCTACGTGTCGCTGGAGGGGTTAGTGGATTTCGAGTCCGAGCGCGCCCGTGTAGCCAAGGAACTCGAGAAGACGCGGGCGGGTCTGCAGACGCTCGAACGCAAGCTGGCCAACGGAGGCTTCCTGGCCAAGGCGGCTCCCGAGGTCATCGAGAAGGATCGTGCGCGGGCCGAGGACTTGCGCGAAACGCTGGGGACGCTGGAAACTCAACTTGCGGAGCTTGCCGAGTAGAACGGAAGAATCTCGTGGGCGCGCAGGGCGGCACCTCTTACGAACGGGCTGTCTCTACTCTTGTAGAGGCGCTGAAGTTCGGAATCCACCCGTCACTCGACGGGATCCGAGTCCTGCTCGAGGCACTCGGTCGTCCTCAGGACGCGTACTCCTGCGTCCAGGTGGCCGGCACGAACGGCAAGTCGTCTGTGACGAGGATGACGGCCGCGATTCTCAGCGCTCACGGGATTCGTGCGGGCGCCTACACCAGTCCCCACATGGACGAGTACCTTGAGCGCATGGAAATCGACGTCGAGGTCGCAAACCCGAATCTCTTTGGGGCCGCCGTGGCCGAGGCGCTAGAGGCTTCCGTGCAAGCTCGCAAGGGTGGCTACTCGGAGCCCTTCACTGAGTTCGAGTTGCTGACGGCGGCAGCGCTGTGGGCCTTCGCCGAAGAGGGCGTCGACATCGCAGTCCTCGAGGTAGGCATGGGTGGACGATGGGACGCGACGAGCGTCGTGGACCCGGCCGTTGCCACCATCACCGGCATTTCCGTGGACCACCTGGAACACCTCGGGGACACTCGCGAGATGATTGCCGCGGACAAGGCCCAGATCATCAAGCGCGCATCGGCTCCGGTATTCGGGCCGGGAACGGCGGGTGTCGACGACGTTCTCCTTGCGCGAGCGGAGGCATGCGATACGCATGCCCGAGCCGTCAGGTACAAGGGGGTTGTCAGTCCTGTCAGCGAAGAACTGACGATACGCTATCACGTCACCAAGGTGCCCGATCGCCCGTGCGGCTCGACACACCTGGATGTGAGAGGGGTTCATGCGTCGTATAGCGATCTGATCGTGAACGCACCGTCGTTTCAGGCTGCGAACGCGGCTACCGCGCTGGCGACGGCTGAGGCAGCGCTCGGACGCGCGCTCGACGAGAGCGCCCTGCGCTCCGCGCTCGTAGGGATGCGGTTTCCTTGCCGATTCGAGCTACTTGCCGAACGCCCGCCGATCATCGTCGATGGAGCACACAATCCGGAAGCTGCGCTTGTGCTGGCCGATGCAGTCCGCGAGGCGTTCCCGCTAAGGAAGCCGATACTGCTCGTCGGCATCCTGTCTGGGAAGGATGCCGAAGGGATCGCCCGCGCACTCGCGCCTGTTGCCTCGACGATCGTGGTGACCCGGAGCAGTTCCAAGCGAGCTTTCGACCCCGACGAACTCGCTCATGTCGTTTGTCGGACGACCGGGATCGTACCGATGGTCTTCGGGGACGTGCGCACCTCTCTTGAGGCGCTGATTAAGGAAGCCAAGGACGGTCTCGTCGTCACGGGAAGCATCACCACGGCAGCTGAGGCGCGCAGGCTACTGCGCGACGGTACCGTCGCGTCAGGTCTGCTAGAATCCCGATAGCTTGCGAGAGCGAGCATGACCACCCCCGCGAGAAGTCGCAGTACTCGGCCATGGAAAGGTAGTACATGCCCGAACTGAGCCAGCTCCTCGACCCTATTCGGTCCGAGATAGACCTCATCAGACAGCTTTGCACTCTCTTCTTCATCGTCTTCCACTTCGCGCTCACGTTCTGGACGTACCGCGACGCCGACCGACGCGGTGCAATGGGCTGGTTCTGGGGGCTCACCGTCTTCGTTTTCGACATTGCCGGCTGGGCCATCTACATGGTCGTGCGACCCCCGGAGTACAAAGCCGACGCCCGCGAACGCGATCTCGAGATCAGGGCGAAAGAGGTGGCCCTCGCTCGCGATCTGGAGACCTGCCCCGCCTGTTACAAGCCCGTCGAGAAGGAGTTCCTGATCTGCCCCTACTGCATGAAGAAGCTGCGTAAGCCGTGCATCGAGTGCGGCAACGCACTCAAGCTGAGCTGGGGAGTATGTCCCTACTGCAAGACCAAACAGTAGAAGATACACGCCCCCGCACGCAGATCCGCCGCGCGCATGCAGGCGGGGTGTTCCGCTTCAAGGAGTGAGCCGAATGTCCGACATCACCGTGAAGCTGCCCGACGGAAGCGAGCTGGCGGTCCCTGCAGGGTCCAGCGTCGCCGACGTCGCTGCGGCTATCGGGCCGAGGCTCGCGCAGGCGGCACTCGCCGGCAAGGTCGGCGGCGAGTTCGTGGACGTGTCGCACGTCGTGTCCGACGGCGACCACGTCGAGATCATCACCGATCGCAGCCCCGAGGCGCTCGGCATTCTTCGGCACTCGGCGGCACATGTCATGGCCGAGGCGGTCAAGCAGCTGTTCCCCAAAGCGGGCTTCGGGATCGGTCCGTCGATCGAAGACGGCTTCTACTACGACTTCGACGTAGACCGCGCGCTTACGCCCGACGATCTCGAACGCATCTCGGAGCGCATGAGTGAGATCATCGCCGAAGAGGCGCCGTTCGTGAGAAGCGAACTCACGAGACTCGAGGCGCTCGATGCGTTCGAGGGCCAGCCGCTGAAGCAGGAACTCATCGAGGAGCTTCCCGAGGACGAGCGTATCTCGGTCTACGCCCAAGGTCAGTTCACGGATCTGTGCCGCGGTCCTCACGTGCCGGATACGGGACGTATCCCCGCGTTCAAGCTGACGAAGGTCGCCGGGGCGTACTGGAGGGGCGACTCGGACCGGACCATGCTCCAGCGCATCTACGGCACGGCTTGGTTCTCGAGCAAGGATCTCGATGCGTACCTCACGCGCGTCGACGAGGCGGAGAAGCGCGACCATCGCAAGCTGGGCAGAGAACTCGACCTCTTCCACTTCGACGACATGGCCGGCTCGGGACTCGTCCTGTACCACCCGAAGGGCGCGAGGGTCCTGTCCACACTGATCGACTGGCTCTCCAAAGACCTCTACGCGCGCGGCTACGTCGAGATTCGCACGCCGCACGTCTACAAAGCGGAGGTGTGGAAGACCAGCGGGCACGCGGACTTCTACGGCGACAACATGTACTTCTTCACGACAGACGAGGGCGAGGGCAGGGAACCCGGCGAGTACGCGGTCAAGCCGATGAACTGTCCTGGAGCCGTGCTAGTGTACGCGGCCGACGTACGCTCGTACCGCGACCTGCCGATGCGCCTCTTCGAGTTCGGCACCGTGTATCGACATGAAAGAAGCGGAGTTGTGCATGGGCTCATGCGCGCCCGCGGCTTCACCCAGGATGACGCGCACATCTTCTGCACCGCCGGGCAGATCGTGCCCGAGGTCAAGGGGATGCTCGATCTCGTCAAGTACATAATGGGCACCTTCGACTTCGAGTATTCGGCAGAGGTGAGCACCAAGCCCGACTACTCTATCGGGAGCGACGAGGACTGGGAGACTTCCCAGAAAGCGCTGATGGGCGCGTTGGAGGAGTGGGGTCTGCCCTACGAGATCAACGAAGGAGACGGCGCCTTCTACGGGCCGAAGATCGACATCAAGGTTCGCGATGCGATCGGGCGCTGGTGGCAACTCTCCACTATCCAGGTCGATTTCAACTTCCCGGAGCGCTTCGACATCACCTACCGCACTGCCGAGAACACGGAGGAGAGGCCGTTCATGCTCCACCGTGCGATCTTCGGGAGCATGGAGCGCTTCTTCGGCATCCTGATCGAGCACACCGCTGGGGCTTTGCCGACGTGGCTTGCGCCGGTACAGGCCGCAATCGTTCCAATCGCGGACAGGCACATGGAGTACGCTGCGTCGGTGCGCGAGCGGCTCGAGGCGCAGGACATACGCGTCGAGACGTATGCGGAGCAAGAGCCGATGCGGGTCAAGATAGCCAAGGCGCAGCAGCAGAAGGTGCCATACATGCTCGTCGTGGGCGACAAGGAAGCCGAAGGCGACACGGTTGCAGTACGCGACCGCGCGCAGGGCGACATCGGCGCGATGAGCGTCGGCGACTTTGCCGAGATGGTATTGGCGCAACGACCGTAGGTCGCACGGGGCTTCTCGAGTTTGCCCAGCTTACCGATGACTTCAATGAAGAAACCCCGACTTCGAGGTGGGCAAGTGAGGCGCGCCGAACACATCACTTCTCGGCTGGGCTTCGTGCTGGTAGCGACACTAGTCGCTGTGCTGTTCGCATGCATGCCCGCCGCGTCGTTCGCGGAGCACGGCGTTACGTCACCGCCGTCCGCGCGCACGTCTTCGGCCGAGATAGACAGCGTGACTCCACTGCCGAGCGACTGGCTCGACCGCGTGAATCGCATCCGCGAGATCGGCGACATACCCGCCGTTGCCGAGGACCCTTCGATGAGCGACGGGTGCTTCAAGCATGCGCGGTACATGGCCGAGAACGACTGGATCGGACACGACGAGGATCCGGCGAACCCGTGGTACACACCTGAGGGCAGGACCGCTGCGCAGCAGAGCAACTGCTATCTGGGCATCGGGGGAGTGGCGGCGATCGACGGCTGGGTGCGGTCACCCTTCCACGGGATCGGCGTGCTCGATCCCGAACTGCACACGATCGGCTTCGGGACCTACACGACCGCAGGGGGCCGCTCGGCTGCCGCGTTGAACGTGCTCGGTGGGCGCGGTGCGACGTCTGTGAGCTTCCCGCTTCTGTGGCCCGGCGACGGTCAGGAGATGCCCTACCTGTCCTATCCAGGGTACGAGAGTCCGAATCCCCTTGCGGGCACCGCATGGACACTGCCCGTCGGCGCTCCGGTATACGCGCAGTTCGGAGCCGGTTCCGCGAACCCGGTCGTGACGGCCAGTCGGCTGTCCGCAGGTGGCGCGGACCTCGAGCACATGGTGCTGACCGAGTTCACGTACACGAATCCGGACAGCACGCAGCAGTCGCTCGGCAGGTTGATCTTGGGTTCGCGAGACGCGGTCGTCATCTTGCCGCGTCAGCCGCTAGTCGCCGAAAAGCGCTACGACGTGAACCTAACGGTCAACGGCCAGGACTACGCGTGGTCGTTCTACACGTCGGACCGGACTCCGCCCATGACCACCGCTTCCATGCGAGGTGATGGCACGAGAAGGGTCGACATAACGCTTTCCGCGTCGGACGCGGGATCCGGTGTCGCGGTCACCGAGTACTCGGTCGACGGCACCGGGACGCAGACGTACGCAGGCACGCTGTCCTTCGACCAGACCGGAGATCACACGATCGAGTACTGGAGCGAGGACGTAGCGGGCAACGTCGAGAGAAGCTCTTCGCTCGCCTTCGCGGTGGGCACGGCCGATCCCCCGCCGCTGGTGACGGTACCCGAGCGGCTCGCGGGCAACAGTCGTTACACGACAGCGGTGCGAATCGCTCGTGAGTCCTTCGATCCTGCGGGTGACGGCAGCTGGCCTGAGGTGCGCGACGTGATAATCGCCTCCGGTGAAGACCGTGCGGCC
>Ga0224495_10002852_pt1 | contig 10944 bp, 7 predicted proteins | sample SF_Jul11_sed_USG_FD_168128 | JGI IMG/M metagenome (GOLD analysis project Ga0224495, IMG submission 168128) | Sediment microbial communities from San Francisco Bay, California, United States - SF_Jul11_sed_USGS_4_1 | ecosystem: Environmental > Aquatic > Marine > Sediment | place: USA: California...
CAAACCGTGCGGCCCGAAACGTAATATCGTAGCTCTGCCACTCACCCGGCTTCTTGCAGGCATTCTTGTCCGGGGCCTTGAACTTATAGATCGAGCCGCCTCCATTGTTACTCGGAGACTCACCGTAAGAATCCAGAATCTGGATCTCGTAGCGGCGCTGTATATAAACCCCGCTGTTGCCGCGTCCTTGCCCCTTGACATTAGGCGGCAATTGCGGCAGCTTGAATTCAATGTGCATTTTGAAGTCCTTGTAGTCCCGTTTTGTTATAATGCTGCCCGTCTTCGGAACAATCTTCATCGCGTCACCGGTAATCTCCCAGCGAACCGGCTTGCCGTTCTGCTCGGTCCAGTGCGAAAAATCCGTGCCGTCGAAAAGAACTATCTCTTCAGCTTTCGATAGGCTTTGCAGTTTAACTTTTGGCGGCTCGGCAAAATCACGCCACATACGCTCGGCATCGGCAACCTTGACTTTACCTTCGTGAACATACTGCCTATAGCGGAAAACATAATCTTTGCCCGGCTCCATCACCCAGTCTGTCGCCTGCGACGGCGCCCAATTGAAGAATACGTTTTTCATCTCCGGTGGCCAGATCCGCATCGGCTCGGGATGCTGGAAATTCTCCGGATGGCTCATAAATGTAATCCCCGCCCATTTCCCTTTTATCGCTCCTGCCGCCTCACACCATCGCGCCCGCGTGGCATGACCGTCCTTTCGCGTCTTGCCCTCGCTGGTAAGATACATCGAGTTCTCGTCCACCCATTCGGCGGCGCCCCTAAATCCGAATCCGCCGTAGCGATACTTCTCCTGGTAAAGCGGGCTGTCCGCAACACACCTCTGCGTTGATACGAAGTCCCATAGCCAGTACCCTTTCGTCGGCCCGCCGATGTTGTATACTCGAACGTCCCTTTCTTCCCTGAGCACAACTTTTTCACCATCGGCCGTTTTCAAAGCAACATGCTCCATCTCTGCCTTGAAGCCGCCGTAAACAGGCCCGCTTGTCGTCGATAGAAATTTTACAAACCGGACCGTCCCCGTGCCCCCGGCCAGGTTCCAGAAATCAACTTCCTTGCCTTCGAATTTTGTCTTCGTCCACGGCATCCATATCCCCACGTGATGAATATGGTCGGGCGGATGAATTTCAGTCAGCACGTCACCCGTCGGTGACCACAGGGGATGAATAAATCCGCTGCGAGTGTAAAGCGGGTTCTTTCCCTCCGGCGGCGGAACTGGCGCGTGGTTATATTGCAAAACCTTCGTGTCCCCTTGCCGAATCTGCAAGACCGAATCGTCCTTTGTCACTTCAACAGTTACGTCAACGTCCGGCGGTTTCACAGAACCCCTTGGAAACTGATACGTGCGCTTGCTCCCCGCCGGTGTCGTACCCGTAAGAATCCACCACAACCGCGGCGGTTCGCCCGGCTCTATCTGTGTCTCAACCGGCACCAGCCCCAAAGGCTTGACTTCCACCAGCCCTATTCTGCCCGTAATACGTCCCATTGGTATTCCCTCGAGCGCAATAGATACAGGCGTGTCGATCCGGGTATGATTTCCCGCCTCAACGGTGATTGTTGCTAACGTCTCAGTCGCCGCAAAAGATTGATTTGTTAATGCCGCCAATAAAATGAAAATAAGCATCGAACTAATTGGTGTTGTTTTGCGATTTCCCATTTTTCCTTCTCCTATGTCTTCTCGTTTACCAGGTTTCTTACAAGGGTGTTATTAGTTTATAAATTTTGTGGAATGTCTGCACTTTATGACTTGTTTTTCTCGAACGATCTTTGCCATTTGTATATGTTGACTTTTCCATAAGCGAAACCATACATGCTAATAACTTGAACCGGATTTTTCAAGTATTATCTGGCTGCAAATTTTACCTGCAAAAAATCCCCGAAAACCACCAACCGGGACCAAATACTTCGATCCGGGTGGGAAAATACAGGATTTGATTACTCAGACCCCCCTTTTACGCAAAGTTTTTGAGATGGTGCTGCTTTTTTGGCTAATCGTTTTTACCGTAAAGCCAGTCCTCGTCAGTCAATTTGTAATCGACGATTTCACTCGGCTGGAAAAATAAATTGATTTCCCTCGCAGCCGTCTCAGCACTGTCAGAGCCGTGAACGAGATTGTATCCTTTCGAACAGCCAAGGTCCCCTCGAATAGTCCCCGGCTCGGCATCGCAGCCGAAAGTGGCACCCATCATCTTGCGCACCATATCTATAACGCCCTCAGCTTCCCAGACCATTACAAGCACGGGTGCTGAAGATATAAACTTTACCAAATCCTCAAAAAATGGTTTCCCCCGATGAACAGCATATAGCTGGCGGGCTGGCTCTTCAGAGACATGTATAAACTTTGCTCCAACGAGCTTCAGGCCTTTTTGTTCCAATCGCCCGATTACTTCGCCGGCCAGATGCCGCTGGATGCAGTCCGGCTTGATAATTACTAATGTGCGCTCTGACATTCTTGGGTTTCGCGGCCCCTGGCCAGATTCTATATTCAAAAAATATCACATCCCCTTGGGGACAATATAAATCTCCACTCGCCTGTTTTGCGGATTACCTTTATTGCCAGGATCATTCGGTACAAAAGGACGCAGCTCGCCAAAGCCACGCACGCTCATTCGCTTCTGGGCAACATTGTTCGCCGACATTATATTCAGTACTGATATGGCCCTGTGGACGGAAAGGTGCCAGTTCGTCGGATGGTTGGCCTTGGCAAAGCGAATTGGCTGATCATCGGTATGACCGGCAATTATAACATCAAGTTCTGCGGCCTCTTTCGTATTCAAAATTGCACACAGTGCCTTTACCGCTTCCGCCGCCGCAGGCAATACGGCATCGCTGCCGCTTTTGAAAAGCAAATCGCTCTTGAATTTTACTATACCCTTTTCCGCGTCGAAGGTAACCATGTCCTCCTTCGCGGCAAACTCCTCCAGCATAGCGCTCAGGTCCGGAGGAAGCGCCATTCCCCCAAGGCACTGCTCACGCATCCTCGCTATCAGCTCGTCCTTTTTACCAAGGTGGATTTCAAGTGCGGCAATCTTTTGCTCCAGCGCAGCTTTGTCGATATCGGTGAGTGCTGTAGCGTCAGAAAGCTTTCTTTTTAATTGTTGAAGTTCCAACGTCATGGCCTGCACCTGACTCTCAAGGTCTGCTTTTCTCTTGTTCAGTGCGGCGTTTCGCATTTTCAGGTCCTGCTCACCGCCACAACCGGCCAACGGCACCATACAGGCACATACAATGATAAACACCGAAAGTTTTACAATTCGCATTATTCAATCCTTTCCATGAGACTATAAGACAAAAACTACTCTGAACATCCTTATAATAAAAAGCTCTTTATTTACGAGCTGTTACAGCACGACAGCTTCTACGTCCTTCACCACCCATACGCATAAATAAACCTATTTGCCTTCCTCCGTCAAGAATAAACTTACAAAATATTGGTGGCTTTTCCAGCTTTTCTCTGTCATGGTGAACTTTATAAAAAACAATCAACATTCTTTATTTCAGAGTCGGCATAACTAATAGGCATTGAGTTATTGCCTTGGGATAATAGTCGGCCGTGACGTTTGCCTCCCTCGATTCAAGCGAAAGGATTTCCTGAAAAAGTCAACAATTAGCATCAGGGCTGCGCCTGTATCCGAAAGGGCGGTTACGTTAATGTGTCGGAAAGGTTTATATCCGGAAAAAATGAGGATCACTTCTGTAACTCTTTGCTAAGGATGAACTTATGGAACAGCCTGAAAAACAACTAAAAATTCGCAAAAAAACCGCTTTAATCCACAAAAACACGCTAAAGTCATAAAATTTCGTTATAAATTTTATAGTCCCCCTTTTTGTTGACGCCGGGAAAAGAATCCTATAATTTGTAAGTACAAATAATCGGAACTGCATGGCCCAATAGAGCATCAAGACGGAAGACCAACGAAGAGGAAAAAATTAAAATCAAATTTGTAGGAAATTGATAGAAGAGAAACATGTATCGGACACCTTTAATTCTACCAGATGAATTGTAGATTGCTAACGGCTCGTATATAATTACTGGCGACCGCATTGTTATATCGGATATATTAGACTGGTAGCCATCCCCTGTGGCCAGGTCCTGTGGAGTTCGGCTTCACCTTGGTCGGGAGGGTACGTATGTTAAACTCTGATGAGGGATTAGTGTACCTGCTTAACTGGAGGCAAGTAATGTTGAGATTGTTGGTTTTTGTATTATTATTTTTCCTCATGGCAGGTGGGTGCCGGCCGTCTTGCCAGCCTGGTATGACAGATCAGGTAAAACAGCTGCTTTCAGAACAATTCAATCATAAGCCGCACATCCAACGTGGAAGCCTTCCCTCTCCAGGCGTGTGGACAAGTTTTCTCGACCCCGGCCATTTAGGGGCACATCGTTACGAATTCACTCTGTCGGAAAAAAACGGCATAATCTATACTTGCAAGGCAGGCCACATCGATATTTACCATGTCCGGGAGGCTGCCGACTGGACAGCTTTCCTGACAGCAAAAACCTTTAAACATTTGAATAACGATGATATCGAGTTTTCATTTAAACTCAAGGAGGGAGCAATTTGCTTTGTAAGACTGACTTACCCACAAACGTGGGAGCTGCTGTTGCCGAAAATTAAAGAATATATCACGTATGATATTTCCATTAGTCTTGGGCAGTACTTTGCGTACACTGCGCAAACCTGGCACGAAATAATGACGTGGTATGGTTACAAGTCCGGAGGGTTCTACCCGGAGTTTCCGTCCGCCTTTTCATGGGAGGACAATTTTTCAAATCTCCTCGGAAGCTATATCGGCGTCCTGGGCCTGCAGGATACTAAGCATGCGTATGATGAGGCAGTGACCCTGGCTCTGAACAAGGAGCTTGAGAAGCTTGGTGTCCAGCCGGCTGCAGTGGCCAGACATTCGGCTAAAAGCATGAAAGGCCTCTGGTTTTCTGGCAAATTACTGGGCCCTGAGGATATGAAAAAAAGAAATTTTGACATAGGTATCGACGATGGATTTGTCACACCTTCGATCGTGCCCGATGTCTGTGAGTGTGAAGGGACCAAAGCTCAGCCATACCGGGTTCCAAACCTTGATTGCCTCTCAAAATATGGTTTTTCAATGAAGTTTGAGATCGAACCAAGAGAGTGGGAGAAGGATAAGATACTCAGTATTATTTATCCGGACAAGAAAACAAGAGGAAAATGCATCGAGCCGGCCAAACATTTTGCTGCCATTATGAGCCGTATCATGAACGAGGCAGAAAAGAAATATGGCTTCCATGTGGCCCGTTCATCAATAAATTGAAAGCATTCTTCTGTGACATAATACTTTCCGACGAATCCCTTTTTCATCGGCTATTGCCCGTTTATGGACCCCGGGAATTTTACAAGGCATGTTATTCATGAGCAAGTGCGCCATGTGGTAGTAACTCTTTTACAAAGGAAACTGTCCCGCTTATTTAGAACCGTTTGACCCTGTTGCATAAGGTGGCCTTAAATATTTCAGCCATAATGTCTCCGGCAATGCAAAAGTGTGGTTGGTGCTTGTTAATGGTGTTTCATGAATGGTGAATAGTCGATGTTCAAAAACGCAATTGCCTCTTGTGTTTTGCATCTTGGGTTTTGAGTCTGTTGCCTTAGTGTCAATAAATAATGCCGGCCGTACCAGCCTCAAATGGCGGGATACGATTGATTATGCTAAAAAAACTCAATTAAATCCAATCCCCACAACCCCAATAAACGCTCAAAAACGCTGGTTTGGCCCACTGAACATATACATCTTAAAAAAAAATTGAACTTTTTTCAAAATATCCTTGCAAAGGCAAGGCGAATAATACATAATGTATTAAGAGTATTAGTACAATTATCCCGATACTAAATATATAAAAGGCTTTATAAACAAGGGAAAAACAGCAATCATGGCTTTATGGATACAAATATCATCCGGTTCGGGCGAGCCTATTTATGTTCAGGTTGCTCAGCAGATTTCCGAGGCCATCGCAAAGAGTGAGCTGGCAAGTGGCGATAAGCTGCCGGCGGTCAGAAAACTTGCGTCAGAGCTGGTGATTAATCCCAATACTGTTGCCAGGGCATACACCCGTTTGGAGCAGGCGGGTTTGGTTACAACTAAAACCGGTTCTGGAACCTATGTCAGCGACCCGAAGCTGCGAAAAAGTGACGCCGCGGATATCAATATACTCACCGAAAGGATGGATACTCTTATTACGCGGGGCCTGAACTTAGGTCTCCGGGAACAGGATTTGATTACGATGTTCAAAGATAGACTCGCTAAATTCGTCAACAGGCAAACGGAAAGAAAAAATGACTGAGACAGTATTGCAAACACAAGCCCTTACGAAATATTACGGCAGCACACTTGCGGTCGACCACCTAAATCTGAAGATTCCGCAAGGCTGTATCTGCGGCTTTGTCGGCCGAAACGGTGCAGGAAAGACGACCGCCATTAAGTTAATGCTCGGATTGTTAAAGCCGACCGCAGGCTCATCGAGATTGTTGGGCTGTGATTCGCAGCAGTTGCTGCCTGCGATTCGCCAGCGTATTGGTTATGTAACAGAAGGACATCGGCTGTTTCGCTGGATGAGTATCAATGAGCTTCAGAAATTTCAGCGGGCGTTTTTCCCGAAGCAGTGGGACGATAAGTTCTTCGCCGATATGATTGAATACTTCAACCTGCCAAAAAAGCGAAAGATAAAACACCTCTCGAACGGCGAACGTGCGCAGGTTTCGCTGGCTCTTGCTCTTGCCCCGAATCCGGAGCTGCTGATAATGGACGACCCAACCCTCGGGCTCGATGCCGCTATAAGGCGCCAGTTCTTGGAAGGTATGATAGAGCTTATTATGCGCCAGGGCAGAACGGTCCTTTTCTCAAGTCATATCCTCGGCGATGTCGAGAGGGTTTCCGATAGAATCGTAGTTATTGACAAAGGTGTGTTAAGGGCAAACTGCTCTCTTGAGGAATTCAGGGCGGCGGTAAAAAAGGTGATATTGAGTTTTACCGATTCCCCACCCGCCGACGTTGATATCGAAGGCCTGCTGCACTGCAGACGCAGTGAAAAAGAATTGGAGTTAATCCTGGTTGGCCCTGCTGATGAGCAGATAACCCAGTGGGCAAAAAAGAGCGGAGCCCAAAATCACCAAATTGTAAAAATGAACCTGGAAGACCAGTTCATCGAATTTACCGCCCCGCCTAATCACAGGCGACTATTCCAGTGGGAGGAAAAATAAGATGAGATTTCAGCGCTGCTGCGAAAAGAGCTTCGGGAGAGCCTGCCGTGGATGCTACTTGCGGCAATTATTTTCCTGGCTATAGGCGGATTTTCCCTTCGTGCACAGGCCTACTTTGTACAGTCCAATTGGTTATCTTGGGGCTTATCGCCAGGCTCTGTTGTGGAACCGTACCGACTTACCCATTATTCACCCCTGGCGATAACCGGGATATGGCTTGTTATTACATCAATCGGACTTGGCTTGGCCCTTGGTGTCCGCCATTTCTTGATACCCCTTTTTACGAGGACATGGCCGTTCTTACTTCACCGTTCGGCGAGCAGGCAAATGATACTTGGGGCAAAGCTAACTGCAGCAACAATCGCATTTGTTGTATCCCTCGGATCTGTTTGGATAGGACTTTATTGGTACGCCTGCCGTTCAGAACTGTTCATGGTGCCGCCGCCGGTCAGGGTTTTTATTGAGGGATGGCTGTTTATCGTGCTCGGCTTAGTAGTCTATCTGGGGACCGCTATGACGGCCCTTAGCAAGGCACGCTGGTACACCACAAAGATACTCGGCCTTGCATTTGCGATGGTTGTCATTTGCATGATATTTCTCCAGTGGCGGCTTAGCTGGGCTCTTGCGATGGTGATAATCGGCGTCGTTGTTTTGCTTTCACAGATTATTGATACATTCTTGAATAGAGAATTTTAGGCCGGGAAATAGTACTATGAAACTGATAGACAGTTCAAAACACGTTGCGGGACCAACCAAAATCTTCATGACGGTCCTGATACTGCTGATTGCCGTAGGAGTACTGCAGGTTTTTATCGTTCAAATCGCTATACTTTGGCAAACACCATCCAGAGCGGCACCGATGAAGCCCAAAAAGGTCAGCGACCAGGAAAAACACCTTGAAAAAATACGAAATTCGGCAAAGCAATTTCTACCGGAAGGTACAATTCACCTTGTGTACGAATTCTCAGATACGCCCACTTTTAGTCCTGATGACCAAAAACAACAGGAAGTCTATGATGCAAATGGCAGTCTTCTGTGGTCGGGCCTTCAAAAGAACAGGCCCTATGAATACCTGTCCTGGACCGAGGTGCCCAGTGGCAACGAGAAACTTGACGAGCAACGGATGAAACAAATATACACGATTACCCCGGAGTTTTCTCGTCCATTGGAAATACCGGTTAGGTCACGAGAGAAAATCCAGCAAGTTTGGCGATATGACCCGACAAGACAATTATTTGTCGGTTATCGTGCAGACGGCACTAATATCGGTTATATCGGCTCAACAGGATTTACAGACTCAAAATCCCGGGCAAAACCGTTCGGCACATTAAAAATGTTTACCGCCTGGTGTCCCCAGGGTTCTTTCAGCCCGACATTACTGTGGCAAACGAGCAAGCGTGTTTACGAAATAAATTTCGAAAAGCAGCAGGTGCAACTGATTTTTGAAAGTACCAAAGAAAACATTAAACAAATGTCCCTGCATAAGTGGCGAGACATCCGGCCCGAGACACCGCAGGATTCAAAAATTCCTTACCAACCGCTAATCATGTGCCGGACCGAAGACAACAAACACCATCTGATAATGAAAAATCCCGACGAGAAAATGACAGTCACCGTTGACGATGATTGGTGGTGCGAAGCCCTGTCGTTCACGGCCACAACGCAGGATATTTTCCTGATGCGTCCTGACACCGAAAGAAGAGTCCCCTCAGCTCTTCGAAAATCGCCGAGACTCGCTTTGGAATGGTTGCGTAAAGTCAGAAGCAAACCGTACAAACAATGGATCGAGCTTTACAGAGTTGATGATCAGGGTGAGCTTAACTTATTGAATCGTTACGATTGGACCATTCCTGCTCGGCCTGGCTCCGTAGTTGAAGCGAGCCCCCCGTGGCTAAAGGTTAAGCATTACGCGTGCCAATTTTCCTCGCCGCTGTATGATCTCACCTGGTATCTACTGGGCGGTGAATTCCGGGCACTCTCTTCTCGGGACAATGATCTCATCTCCGGTTTTGCAGATATGGTAAGAGAGCTGCGGCCTGGCAACAGTATTCTAAATTGGCTGCTGGCTCTGGCAATGGCCGGTTTTGTTTTTCGGCACGGCTGGCCCAGGCAAACTTCCCGGCCAAAACTAATTTTCTGGCTCGCCTTCACACTGGTTTTTAATCTGGCCGGATTGCTGACCTATCTGGCCCTGAACCACACTCCCATTATCAAGTGTTCGTCTTGTGGAAGAAGCCGGTGTCTGGCCCAGGTCAATTGCCTGCGATGTGGAGCCGAACTGCCCGCACCTAAACGCAGAAAACTCGACCTCATACTCAATACTTAACCGGCATACCATTATCCGCCAGGCTATGAAAAGGTGAAATGGCAGTCCTCCTTTAATGGAGGGCATAAACAGGCCGGGCCTTGTAGCTCGGCCTTTTTAATGCGCGTTTGCAGCTAAATGAATAGAAAAAAGGCCGCGAGCGTAATACTCACGGCCCTTATCAACTATTTGTCTGCAGAATTGCCACGTTATTTACATAAAGCGTTACAATCCACAGGTTTCCAGATAGTTATCGAACAATTCAGCTACATCCTTCAAATCAACCGTACCGCTGCCGTCGATATCGGCACGCATGCACGTGGTTACACCAAAGTCCAGGTAATAGTGGTCACTAAATATATCATAATAAATATAGTGGTCACCATCATTCGCACGGCCCCATGCTCGGAGACGGAATTGATACGCACAGCGCTTCCACTCCATCAGGCTCGCCGAATCCTTGGTATTATATTCCTTGCTGTGTACTCCGTCCCAGTAAGGGGGCGTCGTCGGCGAATACGACTCGTCGGCGATCTTACCACGGTACTCGTTCTTGCCGGCTACGGTGTCCAGAAGGAAACGCCTCAAATAACCCGTGGGATGAGAGGCGGTAATGTTAAACCGCAAATTCTCCGCAGTGTGGGTAATTCCGATGATAGCACATTCTTCTATCAGTCCGTCAGTGCACGGGTCGTAGTTGGGATTGCCTTCATTGGGGTCGTACCTGACGTTGTGGATCGTAGCTGTAACCGGGTTGTTATCAATGAGCAGGATAACATGGTCCCAGCCGTCAGTCGGCGGCAGGCTCACCTCAACCAGCGTGGTCTCGCAGGGATCGGCCCAGCGGTACGCTTTATAAGTCAGGGTGTATAAACCGTTTTCGCACACCGTCGTGTTCCATCGGATTCTCAAATCCGGATTCGACCAGATACTCTCATCAAGCGGTCGATTTAACTGATACAGATAATTCTTGCCGTCGATGGTTTTCGGCCCCATATTCACATACTCGGTTCTCCACACGCTGTTGGAGTCAACATACCATCTTACCTTACCCAGCGATAGACCGCCCTTCTCTACGCCCAGAACGATGTAATCTTCCGGGCCTGGCTCATTGCCGTCGTCCCATTTGGCAAGCATTATCTGGTAGAAATCGACATCGTCATAAGGTCCGAACTGTCCACGGACTCGCAGGGTGCTGCCGAACGGGGAGTCTTTATATTCCGGAACGCCAAACAGCACCGCTATATCATGCTCAACATTTGCCAATCCCACATTCGGCTCGTTCGCGTCCCGGCCTATCTCTGTAGTGGGTAGGTCTCCGATGTTGGTAATGATAAAGCCGGTTCCGGTATATGATGGGGGTTCGTATATTTCTCCGAACTGCCCTCCGTATGC
>Ga0224495_10002853_pt1 | contig 10938 bp, 10 predicted proteins | sample SF_Jul11_sed_USG_FD_168128 | JGI IMG/M metagenome (GOLD analysis project Ga0224495, IMG submission 168128) | Sediment microbial communities from San Francisco Bay, California, United States - SF_Jul11_sed_USGS_4_1 | ecosystem: Environmental > Aquatic > Marine > Sediment | place: USA: California...
ACACCAGGCCTGATATGGTCGTGTCGCTGCCCGGCGGCAAACATGTGGTGGTGGATTCCAAGGCGCCGATCGATGCGAGCTTCGATGGCGCCGATGAGTCTTCGCGTGCCAAGCATCTGGCCAACTCCGCAAAACTGCTGCGCATTCATATGAAGTCTTTAGCCAACAAGGAATACTGGAAAGGGCTAGATTTATCTCCTGATTTTGTGGTGATGTTTTTACCTGGCGATGGGTTCCTGAGCGAGGTTCTGTCGCATGATCGCGAATTGGTGGAGGAGTGCGCAAAGCTTGGCGTTATTCCCGCATCGCCTCTGACGCTGATTCTGTTGCTCAAAACTATCGCCTTCGGTTGGAGGCAGGAGGCTATCGCAGAAAACGCACAGAAGATAAGCGCGCTGGGGCGGGAGCTGCATGAGCGGGTGAGCAAGTTCCTGATCACGCTCAACCTTGTCGGCAAAAAGCTCGAAGATACGGTGATGAACTTCAACAGCGCCATGACCAGCGCAGAGAGCCGTCTGTTGGTCACGGGTCGGAAGCTGGGCGAGTGCGTCGGCGCCAAGGAGAACGCGCTGGAAACGCATTTGATTGAAGCTCGTCCTAAGGTTACATCGGCTCGTCGGCCCAAGCCCCATGTTGTGCGGACGAAGGTGAAACGGCCGTAGTGATATGGACCTTTTTCCCTGGGCCGGGATCCTACCCCGGCCGGTCCCTATGGATGTCAAGGGTCGCGATCCGCTCCGCGGACGGCTCACCTTGCGGTTCGCCGCCCTTGACATCCGGTCCCGTCCAGGGCGAAGAGGCTATTACCAGGGAAAAAGGTTTTCCTTACCGTATGCGGCAAGGAACCATACAAAGCGTTGCTTGTAAGCAACAATCGTCTTAGCCAGAGGAAGGGGCTGGGAAACCTGGGTTTCCCAGTGAGCGAGGGCCTGGAGGCTAGCTCCGCGTTTTGCAAGGCCGGAGCGGCGAAAAGGGACGCGGCGAAGTCTCACAAGCGTATGGAAGCTTGGCCGTCATAACGGTTTTCGGATAAGAATAACCTTCTCACCCTCCATGATAAACGACCAACGGGCCACGTTAGCAGTGGCCCGCCCTTCGAAAGGCCAGCGAGCGAAGGTGAGCGTGCTTGATAATTCGGCTAAAGCTTTCAGGTTATAAGATAATAATATAAAAGCATGACAGCCTTTATATTATTTTTCCTAGTGCCTTGACAAAGGTATAAACGCGTCTCATAATACTCGAATCAATTAGTAGTGTATAGGGTCGACGCTAGACACTATATATTGCGTATTGCGAATGAAATAGACCTATTAGGAGGGGCATGAATAGTGCCGATGAATTACGATTTGACTTACTTTATGCAGGTATGAACAAAAAGAACATCAAGGAAATAAACCGTAACATAGATCGGAAAGTTGAACGAGAGTTATGGGCACGGGCTGCCGGACGGTGCCAGTTCAACGGGTGCAACCGCATACTCTACAAGTCTCCAGTAACTCAGGAGCGGGCCAATATTTCGGAGAAGGCTCACATATTTTCGTTTTCTGAAAATGGGCCACGGGGATGGGGGCTGTTAAAAAAGACCACTCAGTGCCTTAATGACGTCGGCAATTTGATGCTGATGTGCCATGACTGCCACCATACTATTGATCAGGATACGGACGGCTCCAAATATTCCGCCTCAATGCTGCAACAATGGAAAAAGGAGCATGAACGCAGAGTAGCCATGGTTACGGGCATCGCAGCCAACAGGAAATCTCATGTGGTTTTCTATGGTAGTAACATTGGTGAACAACGGTCCCCGATTCAGCAGGAAGATGCCATGGAGGCAATGTTTCCGAGGCGCTTTCCGGCTTCGGAAAACCCAGTATGCCTTTCTATGTCATGCTCTCATGAAGATAAAACGGCTGCGTTCTGGGAATCGGAATCTGCTCACCTGAAGCGGGTGTATGATCAAAAAGTTTTGCCTTTGATTGAAAACGACCAGACAAAACATTTTTCTCTCTTCTCTTTTGCTCCGATGCCGTTGCTGATCCAACTAGGGGCGCAGTTCACGGATAAAATTTCCGTAGATACCTACCAGCTATTCAAAGAGCCGGTTGGATGGCACTGGCAGGAATATCCCGAGGGGTTCGAGTTAATTGTTAAGAAGCCAAAAGCAGTAAAAGGGGCTCCGGCTTTGGTCATATCAATGAGTGGAATCATTGATCATGAAAGAATCAGAACAATCATGGGTGAGTATGTGTCTGTATGGGAGTTGACTGTTCCCCAAGAGCACATTGGTAATGATAATATCCGGCACCCTGTACAGCTTTCCATGATGCGGAGCATCATTCGAAAGCTTATGGTTCAGATTATGGCTGCACATGGGGCTGCTACCCCACTTTCTGTTTTTCCTGCAATGGGCATCGCCTGTTCCGTAGAGATGGGAAGAGCAAGGATGCCAAAGGCTGATATGCCGTGGATTATTTATGACCAGAACAACAAAGTGAAGAAGTTTAGAAAGACAATTACGATAGGAGACAGCCGTTGATTTCAAATGAACAAAAACGAGCAGTTATAGAAAGCATGGTTAAATTGTTGGAGCTCCCTGATGCGGCCTATGACAAAGCCCGTAAAAGGTATGAGGATCTCGGGGAATGGTTTGACCGCGATGAATCAGCAGTGTCGGGAAACAATCCGCACATTTTTCCGCAAGGCTCGTTTCGCCTTGGAACAGCGATACGCCCACTCGACCAAAGAGAAGAATATGACCTTGATCTTGCCTGCAAGCTCCGGGACGGAATCAGCAAGGACAGCCATACCCAGGAGACCCTGAAAAAGCTTATTGGCGCTGAGCTGGAAGCCTATCGGAAAGCCCGTGGTATCAAGAGTGAACTGGAACCGAAGCATCGCTGCTGGCGTCTTGAGTATCAGGATGATCTCAGCTTCCACATGGATATTGTTCCGTGCATACCTGCGGATGAAAAACGACAAAAGGCAATATTGGAGTCTATCCGCAAGGCAGGGTTGGATGAGTTAGTCGCCAGGGCCGCATCCCAGACCACGATATCCATAACGGATGAACGGCATAAGGGTTACAAACATATATGCGATGACTGGAACATCAGTAACCCTGAAGGGTATGCCAAATGGTTTGAATACCGAATGAATCCGCAGCAAACTAGAATTCTTTTGGAAAAGGCTCAAGTGGATGATGTGCCCTTATTCAAAAAGAAAACGCCTTTGCAGAAGGTTATTCAGATATTAAAGCGCCATCGTGATAACTGGAGTAAGGACAACCCGGATTCCAGGCCCATTTCAATCATCATTACGACACTTGCCGCCAGAGCCTATAATGGTGAGACAGATATCGTTGCAGCACTCGGCAGTGTGCTAGAAAAGATGGGAGGTATGGTCAATCCGACAAGACCTCGGGTTCCTAATCCTGTTGATCCTGATGAGGACTTTGCTGATCGCTGGTATAGGCAAGATTGCCTGCACTTGAAGCTGGAGGATAATTTCAATGCCTGGCTTCTACAGGCAACAATTGATTATCAGCATCTTACCTCTACGCTTGACACTGAATTTCTCTGCGAACACATTGAAGAAAAGTATTCGTTGCGAGTGAACAAGGCGGAGCTGAAAAAGCAAATGGGGATCAGCGCGGTCAGTGTAAACATCATAGCTCCCAAAACTTACTCGATTAATCGACAAGACTCGGCCAGGCCATGGAAATGTTAACTTTATGGAGTTATTGGCGTCGAATATCTTTCGCCAGTTTTTAATTGATCATCCAGGCATGTCGACGGCGCCATGCTCGGATGCTGGCATACGCTTGCGTGGAAAATTTCTGTTCAAGGCTAATTTGTCGGGGAATATTGAAGACTCCTACAAGTTGGATATTTTTGTTCCGGACAAATTTCCCCAGGCCCTTCCAATAGTAAAGGAAATCGGAGGCAAGATTCCGCGTGATGGTAATTATCACGTTAATCGTGATGGAACCCTTTGTCTGGGTTCACCGATCAGGCTGTTAAAAAAAGTCCATGATGCGCCTAATTTAACTAGCTTTGCGGAACATTGCCTCGTGCCGTATCTCTACGCTGTTTCTTTCAAGCTGATGCACGGTGGAGGTTTTATATTTGGTGAACTGGCTCATGGCGACCAAGGCATTATTGACGATTACTCCGTTTTGCTGGGATTAAAAGAAAGGCGCGATGTAACACAGGCCATTCAATTGCTGGGGATCAAGAAAAGGATTGCAAACAAAAGGCCCTGTCCCTGCGGATGTGGAAAAAGACTCGGGGCATGCCCATTTCATCATAAATTGAATGAATATCGCAAAATGGCACCTGTGTCATGGTTTAAATTGCATGCTTTAAAAAATTAGCAACAAATATAAAGTAGTAAGGCCTTGCACCCCTTGAGTTGGACAGATTGGCCTCGCATTTGAGATTGAAGGAGGTCATCATGCCGCTCCATACGTGCTGACCACGTCATGGGTCATGGCGATTTGCACTGATGGGTTGGCCAATAGGCCATGAATCAAGGTTTCCAGATCCCGCAGATCGCTTTCCTGCATGGCGATTTCTATTGGGCCGTGTTTCAGGGCATAGTCGGCGTCTTTTTCTGTGGATGGGTACAACCCCCATTCGAAGGATTGGGCCTCACCGAGGGCCTTGTTTAGAAAATAGAGGTCATGAGCGCGAAGGGAGAGGTTGACGCCACCGGGCGCCCTGATGGCCACCTGAAGATCCGGGGATAATTGCACCCTGGCGCCAAACTGGCCGGAGCGCTGTTCCAGACGGCTTGTCGGCCGGGGCTGGCTCAGTAATGAGGTATCCACTTCGACCCAATGCCTTATCCCGGAAGAATCCTGAACGGCGCCACCGCCCCTGGTGACGAAGGCGGCCCAAGGCATCAGGATATTGGTCAGATCGCTCCTCAACCCATCTGGAAATTCACCAAATCCGTCAAAGACAGTCTCGGAAGCCAGAATATAGAACACCCGGGCGATGGCTCCGGCTAGAGCCGGGCTGCTTAGCCTGGGGCCATGAACCAACGCTTGGTCTTTCTCCCGCAACATGGAGTGAATGGGGATTGAGGGATCATGGACGCCCAAGACCTTCTGTATCTCACTGGTCACATATTCATTGTTGATTACCTTCAAACGGGACAGCTGATTGGAAGCGTTGATTAGGTTGCGCAGCCATGCAGATGTGGCGGTTGGCGCCATGTCCCACAAATGGCAAAGCTTTTCGGCGAGCCAGACAATTTCGCCCCGGTTCAGAGGGCGCTTGCTGGACGTCTTCAGGGTGGAATCGGCCGCTTCTTTGAACGTCTTCAGGCTCTGCAATTTTTGGTCTGGAGGAAATGCAATCCAAGTCGGCCCTTTGCCATTCAAAAGCCATTCAGCACGTATAGCGAATTGTTTTTCAACGAGATCCGCGATCCGCTGAGTGAGAGCCATGCGACCTGTTTCTATTAATCCGACAGCGCTTTGATTTATTTGGATTTCTGCGGCCAAACCTCTGATCGTCAAATTAAGGAGCTTCCGGGCATATTTCATTCGATCTTTTGGGTTTTTCATAAACATATTGTAGCTGGAAAAAAAAATGAAAAAAAGAGAAATCTAGCGCTTGACTAGCTACGCTATACATGATATTTTCGAGGCAGGCAAGCAGGGAGGTCTGGTATGTATTTGAATTTGAGAGAAGCCGCTGATTATATTGGAGATTCACCAACAACACTTCTTCGGGCTGTAACAGAAGGAAAATTAAAGGGTTACAAGCCCCGCGGGCGATGGAAGTTTTCAAGGTCCGATCTTGATAAATATGTGCTTTCCTCAGGAGAACACCTTAGCAATCAATGCGTTGAAGATGTTCTTGGGAGCGTATTGAGAAAATGAATTATAATGGTGTTCGGCACGGCGTGCAGACGGTTGAGCATGGAGATAAAAAATGAACAGCCGTCCTACAGTTTTCCTCCGTCGCCGACGAGGAAGTTCCAACTGGCAAATTGTGGTTCGCACGGAGAATGGAAAAGAAAAAGTTAAGAGTACAAAAACCTCGAAGCGGCGGGAGGCTGAAGCAATCCGCGATATGGTCATCAGAAAGCTGATCGAGGCGAAAGAAAATGGAGGTGGCAAGGAGATAGTTAAAAAGGAAACATCCTTCGCAGTTCGAGACGTGGTGCTGAAATATATCAGTGACCATGCAAAACTTAGGGCGAAAACGGCAACTGTAGAATTCTACAGGCAGCGATCTGTACCTTTACTGAAAAGGCTTGGTGATATGAAGGCGTCAGAAGTGGACCAAGACATACTCAACAGGTATGTCGATGATCGAAAAATGGATATTAATCCGCTCACAAAGAGAAACATCTCTGATACGACCATCCGACATGAGCTCAATTTGCTTGCCATGAGCTATAAAAAAGCTCTGGCGCGATGGGGTATGGTTGCAAAAACGCCTTTTGCCGGCTTCGATTTTCCCGTGCGTATTGCTGCTAGAGAGCGGCAGGTCACTGACGAGGAATGGCATCAGATAATGCGGTTTCTATTCACACCCATCAGGCTAATTGTGGATTTTGGGCTGCTGACTGGCATGCGGGAGGAGAATCTGCTCGGATTGAAGCGCAGCTGGGTAGATTTCAAAAATCGACTTATTCGTATTCCGGGCGACTCGTATAAGAATGGGCGAACCCATATCGTTTACTTGAACGAATCGGCATTTTCTATTCTTTCTGAGGCATGGGACGGCGCTGACTTATGGATCGGCACAACTCAAGACGCCCAAACTTATGTTTTTCTGAATAGCAGCGGAAACCGATACACAAAGAGCGGTTTCTACTCGGGCTTCCGGAGGGCGCTTACAAAAGCAGGCCTAAGGAATATCAGACCTCACGACCTCCGCCACACGTTTTGCACACGGCTGGCAGCTTCTGGGGCCACGCCGTTTGATCTCAAGAACGCGGCTGGCCATTCAGACTTACGCTCAACTGAGCGTTACGTGAAGATGGACGAAGAGCGTGCAAGAAAAATTGTCGGACTACTCGACAAGAAAAGCGATGATGGATCGCCAAACAAATCCATCAATGAGCAAAAATAGGTGTACATTTGGGTGTACAGTGGCAGGAAATAAGAAAATGGGCAAAGGTAAGGTATTGATAAATTGGTCGGGGCGAGAGGATTTGAACCTCCGACCACCTGAACCCCATTCAGGTGCGCTACCAGGCTGCGCTACGCCCCGATTCATGCGCAAACCGTAATCATACCATAAATCGCTCTCCTTTTTTCCAATACATTGAAAGTCTTTTAATCAGTTTTTATTAACTCTTCTCTTCTGGGTTTATCGCGTTCGCCGGACGAGGTTTGACGAATATGCATAAGATTACAGGGCTGTTGGTGGGAAAATTGGGTTACAATGTGACGGTTATGTTTTTCGCTGGACTCAGCCTGGCTGTATGCGGGGGCCAGCGCGGCCCTTGCCATTGGCCTTTAAGGGCGGGTATCAACCGTTTCTGAAGATTAAGATATTGAAAAGTTTTCGATACGGCGAGTTCATCGGGGAAAGCTCCGTCAGCCAGCGTAAAATAAAATTCAACGATCTGGTGCCGCCGCCCACCTTTGATTCAAACGGGAAGATAATCCCACACCAACCGCCAAAACTGAGGCTCAGCTACTCTGAGGCCGCTCAGATTCTGGCGCCTTATGTGAGCGTGAGGCTGCTGGAGCAGATCAAATCCGTTCTGCCGTTGGGCCTATACATGGCCGGTTTTCAGGTGTTGATACTGCGCATGGCGGTGGAGGAGCCTCTGGTTATTTCCATCGGATTTATCCTGGTGATCGTGGGCCTCATGTTGTTTCTGGAGGGTATAAAGCAGGGTCTGATGCCTTTTGCGGAAACAATTGGCGATTTGCTGCCTAAAAAATCTCCGCTTTGGATGGTGCTTCTGATAGCGTTTCTGCTGGGAATCGGGGTTACTTTGGCCGAGCCGGCCATTGGGGCGCTGAAAGCGGCCGGTTCCATCGTTGATGTTAACAAGGCGCCGCAGCTTTACGCGATGCTGAATATTTATACCGGCTGGATGGTGCTGGTGGTGGGGGCCGGTGTGGGGTTGGCCACGGTGCTCGGTTCCCTGCGGTTCTTATATGGGCTGAGCTTAAAGCCATTTATTTATTCCATCGCCGGAGTGGCTTCCGGGTTGACCTTTTTCATGATGGGCGATCCTGCGCTGGAGCCATTGTTGGGGGTGGCTTGGGATTGCGGGGCCGTGACCACCGGGCCGGTGACGGTGCCGATTGTGTTGGCCCTGGGTATTGGGATCGCCTCTTCGGCGGGCAGAGGCGGAGGCACGCTTTCCGGATTTGGCATTGTCACGCTGGCCTCGCTGTTGCCGGTGGTGGGGATAATGATTCTGGGGGTGCACATCGCCGGGGCGATGGACCAGCAGCAGATAATCAGCTTCGCCTCGGCCTCCGGCGGGGGCCATGAGGGATTGATGAACGTCACGCCTCTGCCGGAAATTTTTCAGGGATTAAGGGCCATAGTGCCGTTGGTTCTGTTTCTATATTTTATCCTGAAATATGTGGTCCATTCCGAAGAGGGGACCCGTGGTTATGTCTCCTATGGCCTGATCCTCTCGCTGCTTGGGCTGATAGCCTTCAATATAGGCCTCTCCTATGGCCTGGTGAATCTGGGCAACCAGGCCGGCGCGGTGCTTCCCTCGGCTTTCGCCAAGGTGGAGAGCGTGGTGGAAAAGCCGTTATATGGATTTTACACCGGGCTGTTAATGGCCTTGCTTTTCGCCTGGGCGCTCGGTTTTTCGGCCACTCTGGCGGAGCCGGCCCTGGCCGCCCTGGGGATCACCGTGGAGAACCTTACCAACGGCGCCTTCAGCAGAAAGGCGCTTCTGTACACCGTGGCCAGCGGAGTGGCCTTTGGGGTGACCTTGGGGCTCGTGCGGATTGTTTTTGCCATCCCGTTGGGGTATATGATAATCCCAGGTTACCTGCTCTGTATTGCGCTTACCATGTTCAGCAGTGAAGAACTGGTGAACGTGGCCTGGGACAGCGCCGGGGTGACCACGGGCCCGGTGACGGTGCCGGTGGTCCTGGCCATCGGCCTTGGTTTTGGCGGGGCGGTGAACGCAGTGGAGGGTTTTGGGATATTGGCCATGGCTTCCGTGGCGCCCATCGCTTCGGTGCTGGGGATGGGTATAATCGTCAACCGCAAGGTGACAAAAAGCCATGGCAAGAAATAGAAGGATGAACAGGCACGGATGAACAACGGAAACGAGATTTATGTTCTAACCGACGTATCGCTGATCACCTGCATCGTACAGCGTGGATTGGCCGATGACATAGTAAACGCCGCCAGCGAGGCGGGCGCCCAGGGGGGAACCGTCTATTTCGCCCGGGGTTATGGCATCAGGGAACGGCTGGGCACCCTTGGGGTGGCCATCGAGGCGGAAAAAGAGGTCATCATGATAGTGGTGAGCGACGAACAGGCCGACCGGGTGTTCGAGATGATATACACCTCCGCCAAGCTGCACACCCCAGGGATGGGGATCATGTTTGTCACAAGGCTGGAGAAAGCCGCCACCTACATACCGCCGGAGGTGATCCGGAACCTGGAACGCAAACGCTCCGAGGGGGACGCCAATGATTGATGTCCGATTCCCAACTGGAAAGCTGATCACCTGCATCCTCCCCCAGGGGCACGCCCTGGGCCTGATGGAGAAACTGAAAAAAGAAAAGGGGATCACCACCATGAGTTTCCACCATGCCAGGGGCGCCGGCCGTGGCGGGCATTCCCGCCGCGGCATTGGCCATTATGTGGAGAACAATATAATCACCATCGCGGTTTCGGACGAGCAGGCCGACGATATTTTTGAATTTATTTTCCTGGAGGCCGGCATCAGCGAGGATCATCGCGGGATTGTATTCATGGAGCGGCTGAACATGCTGACGCCATTCGAGCTTCCAGATGAGCTGAAGGGAAAATGATACCGCTGGGCGAAACTGGACATTGGCTAGGCTACCGGCGGCTGTGATATACTTTCGCCTCGACGGCTATGCTTATCTGGATTTACATGGAGCGCTCTGATGTATGAGTTGATTCCCTGGGTGGCGTTTATTCTGTTCATCATCGGAGCGCTTTGGCTGGATCTGGCCGTCCTTCATCAAAAAGACACCGAGATCCCCGTCAACCTGGCCCTGAAGATGTCCGCCTTTTGGGTGAGCCTTGCGATGCTCTTCTGCGGTGGAGTCTACGTTGTTCTGGGCGCCGACCTGGCCCTGATGTTCCTCACCGGTTACCTAATCGAGGAATCGCTGAGCCTGGACAATCTCTTCGTTTTCATTGTCATTTTCAAATATTTCCAGATCCCCGCCAAATATCAGCCCAAGGTTCTTTTTCTGGGTATTCTTGGCGCCATTGTCATGAGGCTCACCTTCATCCTGGCCGGGATATCGCTTATAAAAAACTTCCACTGGATGATATATGTTTTCGGAATATTGCTGATTTACACCGGCGCCAAGCTTGCGCTCCATGGTGAGGCCAGGGTGGAGCCGGAAAACAACCCGGTGTTGCGGTTGTTCAAGAAAATAATGCCGGCCACCGAAAAATATCATGGAGGAAACTTCTTTGTCCGGCTCGACGGCCGGTGGCACGCCACTCCGCTTTTCATCGCCGTGTTGATAATAGAAACCTCCGACGTGATTTTCGCCCTGGATTCCATCCCGGCCATCATGGCTATAACCCTCGATCCATTCATAATCTATACATCGAATATTTTCGCCATCCTGGGCCTGCGTTCGATCTTTTTCGCCCTGGCCAAGTTGATGACCATCTTCCATTATCTCAACTACGGCCTGTCGCTGATTCTGGTGGTGTTGGGGATCAAAATGACCCTCTCCGGTTTCTTCAAACCGCCCGTGGTCTATTCCCTGGGATT
>Ga0224495_10002854_pt1 | contig 10936 bp, 11 predicted proteins | sample SF_Jul11_sed_USG_FD_168128 | JGI IMG/M metagenome (GOLD analysis project Ga0224495, IMG submission 168128) | Sediment microbial communities from San Francisco Bay, California, United States - SF_Jul11_sed_USGS_4_1 | ecosystem: Environmental > Aquatic > Marine > Sediment | place: USA: California...
GATACCAAATCTGGCATTAGTGGTTCCTCGGGTATTGGGGAATCGACAACTATCATTACAGGGATGAAGTTGTTTGATTAGAGGGGGGGTAATGGAAGGAGCCCGTAGGGCGACTGGAGTTACCCCTCCCTCGGCGTGACGATACCGGATCATTTCTTTTCCTGCTTGAAAGAGCATTTCTCCGTTTCCCGCCTTTTTAGTTTTTCCGTCCTGTTAATTCTCCCCAAACGTCGTCTCTTTCTTGTGGGATGATGATCCCAAACTGCAATGGAGGGGAGATCATCCTTGGGGAAGAGGTGTCAGTTCTGTGGTCAGTTCTTTGTTCCAGATTATCGGGTAAGAGAGAGGCAAAAGGCCTGCCGGAGGGCGGAGTGCCGGCAGGCTCGTAAACGTCTGGCTCAACAGACTTGGTGTGCGAAGAATCCGGGCTACTTTCAGGGGCGATATCCCTATGTCAAGGAATAGCGGCAGAAAAGGAGAGCTGGGGTCCAGCCCTCCGGTCCGGAGATGATACAAGACAAGATCCCCCTTGCGCAGCCTTGTCTGAGGCTGATTTTGCTGATCCCGGGGGAGAAAGAGGACCTGATACAAGACAAGATCGTCCTTAGGAGGCTGAGCCGGCGCACCTTTGCGGCTTATGGATAGAGAAAGAGGGTGATACAAGACAAGATCGATTTTTAGCTTAGAGGGTTCTATGCTGGACTCGATCCTAGCGACAGGAGGCAGCCATGGATTCGATGACCATCCAACAAGTCCGGCAGCTTTACGAGGTGGAAAGATTGAGCCTGCGGCAAATTGTCCAAAAGCTGCAAGTCTCTAGAAAAGCAGTCTCCCGGATCATCCAGGATCAGCCCCTGAAGAAACCCAGCCGGAAGCTTCTCTGCCAGCCTTATGACCGATTGATCCGGGAATGGTACCAGGAATATCCCTTTATCAAAGCGACCCAGGTCTATGAGCGGCTAAAATCTTACGGGTTCCCGGGGGGCTACGGAACGGTCAAAAGATATACGCGCCCCTTACGTCAGAAAAAGTTCCCAGGGTTCCATGAGCTTACGTTCTTGCCGGGAGAAGAGGCGCAAATCGACTGGATGGAGTGGAGGTTCCCCTTCGGCGTGCTGTATGGTTTCGTGTACCTTTTAGCCTACTCCCGATACCTGTTTGTCCACTTCTATCCCCGTCATTCCCTGGAGTTCTTCCTGGATGGTCACTTGAAAGCCTTTCAGGAAATCGGCGGGGTGGCCCACCGACATCGGTATGACAATCTCAAAAGTGTCGTCCTCAAGAGAACTCCCGAGATCACCTTCAACCCCCAGTTCCTGGAGTTTTCCCGACACTATGGTTTTTCCATCCACCCCTGCACGCCCGGACGAGCTAATGAGAAAGGACGGGTCGAACGGGTGATCCGGGACCTCAAAGACTTCCTGAAGATCACCCCCTGCCAGCACCTGTATGCAGCCAATCGTGAAGCCTACTTCTGGCGTCAGGAGAGAAATCAGCGGATTCACCGCTCTACCGACCAAAAACCCACCGATCTGTTGAAGGGAGAAAAACTCAAAACCCTGCCCCAAATCCCTTACCGCCCCTACCGGATCGTCCTGGCCCAGATCAGTAAAACCGGCTTTGTGGAGTTCGACACCAACCGCTGCTCCGCCCCTTCTGCCTATGCCAACACCACCGCTGAGGTCTTAGCCTATGCGGACCACCTGGAAATCGTGGTCCGAGGAAAACATATCGCCAACCATCCTCGATTTTGGGAACAAAAACAAAAGATCGAAAACCCCCAACACCGCCAATCGCTCCTGAACCGGACCCCCCACTTTAAAAAGCAGCGCATTTATCAACTCCTGACCGCAATGGACCCCAAGGTGGCCACTTCCTAAAACAAGCCGAAGAGGAAGGCCAAGAGCCCGACCAGATTGGATATGAGATGTTTCGAATCCTCCTGACCACCGCTAAAACCATCTTCCTGGTGGCAGTACGGGAAGCCATCCAGCTGAAGATCTATAAGACGCGGTACGTCCAAAGTCTCTTAGGCTCCGACCTCTCCCGCCCTCCCCATCCTGTCCACCCCCAAAACCCAACTCTCTTAACCCTCACCTACGAAAGGAGATCACTCCGTGACTATGATGACCTTATCTGAACTGTGGAGACATTTTAAACTCCTTACCGACCCCCAGGACCTCTCCGAGACAGAAAGGTCCTTCTTACAACGTCTTCTCGCCGAAGAACAAAAACTGCGGGAGAAAAAACGGATCGAACATCTTCTACACCAGTCCGGTATCAAACGAATCAAACTCCTCAAAGAGTTTGACTGGACATTCAACCCCAAAATCCCCAGGGATAAAATCCTGGAGTTCCTCAACACCCAATGGCTGAAAAAACCTTCCAACCTCGTGATCATCGGACCGGCCGGAGTGGGCAAAACTCACATCGCTACAGCCTTGTGCCATGAGGCCATCTTTAAAGGCTGCCAAACCATTTTCCTCTCCCTCTTTGACCTGAATGCCAAACTGGCCAAAGCCAAAAACCTCTACAGCTTGATCGAGTTCTATTCACGAATCCCCGTGCTCTGTCTGGATGAACTGGGCTACGTGATCCCCACCAAAGAACAGGCGGACTGCATCTTCCAAATCTTCTCTAAAAGAACCGAGGTAACCACCACCTTGGTAACCACAAACCTCGTCCCCTCGGACTGGGGCAAAATCTTCGACTCGGTCACCGCCTCGGCCCCCGCCAGTTCGTATACTGCCGACCCCGATCTGTCAGCACCTCCTTCGGCACTCCATACTCCGATATTGCCCGCGCCGATACACCTCAATCACCTGATCCGCCGTCTGGCTCCGATACAACTCCAAAACCACCATATACCGCGAATAATCATCGATCATCCCGATTAAATACGCATATCGCCCCCCAGACGAAAGGTAAAAATATCCTCCTGCCATAACTGGTTCGGCGTTGGCCGCTCTAAAAACCGAGGACGGCTTCCATTACGATGGGAACTCTTGGAGGAAAGAACAAGCAACGACTCTTTCTTAAGTGTCCGCCGCACCGTCTGCGGGGAGGCACTCAGGAAAAACACCCGCTTCAATAGATTGGAAATCCGTTGGACTCCAAAGAAAGGCTCACCCTTCTTGATCTCGACAATCTTCTCGCGCACCGGACCGGGAAGCTTCCGCCGACTCCCCGAAGACACTACCTGAATCCGTAAACCCGCTTCGCCCTGTTCCTGATACGCCTTCAACCAATGATAAACCGTGTCTTTGCTGACTCCCACCTCCTTACACAACAAAGAAACCGGCAACCCTTCTTCCAACCGCAACTTCACTGCACGAAGTTTAAACTCAAACCCATACCGCTTCCCAAACCGACTCTCTTTCCCCTTGCACTTCCTCTTGACTTCCTCTACACTTTCCATGGGCTCACTCCCTTTCTCCCCAAGAGGGTGTCACCCATTTTTACCTTTTTCTCTATCTCATGATCTGCTATTTAGGACAAAAAAAACATAAGGACGACCAAGCGAGGTATTGCATCAGCAGAAAGTTGAAAATATATAACCTGAAAAAGCGTTAAAATTGGCAACCCATATAAAAAAACCTTTAAAACACTGGGGAATATCATTACTCCTTTTTATGAAATTTAGCAAAGCGGTTAAAATCTTTACTTTTTTAAACGGATGATTTGTTGAAAAGCTCCATTGTCTTGCAAAATTTTTGTTTTGCCCCAAGCGCTTAATCCCAACAATCAAGGCATAGAGGATAGCCAGAATCAATTCTACCGGATGGTAATAAGTTGAAGGTTGAGGAAAAGGAACCTATTTTTGCAAATGCCAATTTAATCTAAGTTTTTAAAATAACTGATGAATAAGGACAATGCCTCCAAATTGAGTCAGATTGCGGTCTCCAAGGGAGAGATGTAAAATCCTTTTAGCATCGGGCACAAGGCTAACTTTTAGGGAATGTTCTGCCAGAGAGATTTTGTCAGTATTATATTTGATCTTCATGGCTATTAAAAGGCTTTCCTCATATTCTTTGATTTAAAGGAATATCATTTTACGCTTTTTTTATGTATAATTTCACGTTTGAATATTTACATAAGGATGTTAATGAAGTATTTTTTGAGGGCGTTTTGGATTATTCCAATTTAGAAAATAAAGAAACAACCGAAATTGCATTGATAAATAAATTTAATAAATTGGAAGAGGAGATAGTTCAACTGATAAATAATTCAAAAATTTTGCAATTGGAAAGGGTAATAAGAAATTCCTCTTTTTACCCCTCGAAGAGAAGTTGGCTAGATACTTTATTTTCATTTCAGTTGCTTCGGATACGGATATTAATATAGATAAGAATGCGGTCATAGGGAATTCTTGTCTGTTAGACCTTGCAGAAACTTTATTTCTTCAGAAGGATGCCAGATAGGGAATCTTGAGGCTATGGAAAGGGAAAAGGAAGCCATTTTAAATCATATCTATAATTCTCATGGTTGGAAGGCATTGATAGTTTATTATAAATTGCGAGAAAAAATCTTTCCGGTAAATTCGAGGAGGAGAAGAGCAGCAAAGTTCGTACGGAACTTCACATGGAAGATTTGCGGTAGATGGAGACAAATAGGGACCAACGCTGTTGACGCAATTGGATCTATCCTTGAGGGTCCCCCCCTAAAAGGAAAAAATCGGATGCTAGTAATTGACCGGTTCGTACCTACATACGACAAGGACTCTGGGTCACTGAGGATGTATTCTTTTTTGAAAATATTGAAAGAGCTGGATTATAGGATTACGCTTCTGCCCGATGACCTTCAGAAGAGGAAGCCATATGTGGATGATCTCCAAAAAATAGGGATAGAGGTATTATACGGAAACCTGGATGTCGAAAAATATCTTGGGAGAATGGGCGCGCTCTTCACTTTTGTTATATTATCAAGGCCGGAACAGGTATTTAAATATATTTCCCTTATCAGGGCCTATGCCATTAACAGTATTGTTATATATGATACGGTTGATCTACACTGGTTGAGATTTGAAAGGGCTGCAGCTGTTAGTGGCGATAAGGAATTACTTAACAAGGCAAGATACTTTAAATCGATGGAGCTCTTCAATGCTTCATGTTCAGATATCGTCTTTACAATTACCAAAGATGAAAAAGAATTTCTCTTAAAGGAGTTACCGAATTTAAAGATTGACGTAATTCCAAATATTCATGATGTTATTAAAGAAGTCAAGCCCTTTGAAACGAGGAAAGATATAATGTTCATCGGCGGGTTCCTTCATCATCCGAATGAGGACGGTGTTTTTTTCTTTGTAAAGGAAATATTCCCGAGAGTAAAAGAAAAAATACCGGATATAAAATTTTTTATTGTAGGCAGCGACCCTTCAGATGCGATTTCAAAGCTTGATTCAAAAAATATAAAGGTAACCGGATATGTGAGAGATGTCACACCTTATTTTGAGAATTGTCGTATCTTTGTATCCCCCTTACGATTTGGAGCCGGCATGAAAGGAAAAATCGGTCAGAGCATGGCTTATGGTCTACCTGTTGTAACTACGACAGTGGGGGCGGAAGGGATTGGGCTTGTAGATGGCGAAAATGCTTTGATTGCAGATGAACCGGGGCAATTTTCTAATTCAATAATAAGATTATATACGGAGAAAAATCTCTGGGATAAGATCTCTTCGAAATCTATCGAACATATCAGAAGCAACTATTCTCAAGAGGTCATTGCCCCAAAAATTGCTGAACTTTTTAATTCTATAAATTTTCAGGGGAGATAATGTTGGACAAATTTTCCAATATGGCCTTGGTATCGGGCATTTATCTTTCCGATCAGGAAAACAATATTGAGCATATAGTGGATCAATTTAACATGAGCTCTAAATGGAATGTAAGGCAAAAGTGGGCTGCGATAGGAAACCTTCCGCCATCTCAGGCCGTAAAGAAGGTGACCGATTTAAATATTGAAAACGGTCAGCCTAAATTCGTTTTAATAAATAAAATGCTGGGTGAAGAAGTTTTGCATAATTACGATTTCGTCATCATTTGTGATGATGACATTACACTGCCTTCAAACTTTCTTGATACGTATCTTGATTTAGTTTTAAAAAATGATTTTGCTCTTGCCCAGCCTGCAAGAACCCATAATAGCTTTATTGATTGGCATTTTGTGGAGCAGCTTGAAGGACTTAAAGCCAGGAGGACATACTTTGTGGAAATAGGCCCCCTTCTATCAATGCGGCGGGACATCTTTTCAGCCCTTTTGCCGTTTGATGAGAGTTCGAGCATGGGTTGGGGTTATGATTTCGTATGGCCTCATGTTATAGAGAAGATGGGTCTTCGCATGGGTATTGTTGACGCTACGCCAGTTGAGCATAGCATGCGGAGGCCTGTAAGGAATTACAACTATGAAGATGCAAGAAAAGGGATGGAACATTATTTGTCGCGGAATCTTCATCTTTCGAAAAGTGAGGCATTTAGAATATTAGAATCCTATGCTTAGAGTATAATTTACTGAAGTCTTGCACTTTTTAGACGCATAGTTGCTCGAGGTAACTATCGAGCATATTTTGTTTAAATTGGACCTTCATGGTTTTAAGGCTTACAGTAGTTCTTTCTACTAAAATCTTCTTTCGTACTTGAAGAACCAAAAACCGGATTGATAGATCCAAAGAAATTCTTTTATCTTTTATCTACTGGAGGATTTTGAGAAGGATCAAAGTAAAGTAGCTCAAAAGAACCAAGGTCACATGACCTTGGATGGCCCGGAGGTTGCGGACCTGGTAATCTCCCAGCCCTAACCGCCGTTTGAGATCCTTGATCATCTGCTCGATATTCCAACGGTGGGCGTAGAACTTTACGATTTCCAAGGCTGGCAGAAGAAAGTTAGTAGAAACCAGGTAGCGGATTTTCCGGATTTTCTTCCGTTTCTCTTTGACAATGACTACCGCAACCGGCCCCAAACCTTTCACCAGGACGATAAATTTGGCGATCTTTAACGTTTTGTTCTTCCCATAAAGGAAGGCCGAAACTTCCCGAAAAGCCGATGTTCGGGAAGTGAGTTAGACAACGGATGTCTGCTTTCCCTTAACCCAGACGGCGGAATTGGATTTCAGCTGAGAGATCATATGATAGCCACAATTCAGGCAAAGCAGAGCCAATTCTTTACACCAGTACCAGCTATCGGCCGGAACATAGAGTTTGCAGGCCATGGGCAAGCACAGATTTTGGAGGATCCTTTTCGCCGGGGTGATTTTGGTCTGGAAGGATGCGCATCCCTTTGCCCCTTTGGGATGGTAGAGGCGGGACCCCAAGGGCAAGGGAGCCTTTTTATAGAGGAGGGCCGCCAGAACCCATTGGTGGCCAAAGACATTAGCAGGTTCTGGGCATGATCCCTATACCAAGCGCAGCCGGGAATCTTCTTTCCCGTTTTTTTGATAATCGTATTGTCCAGGAGGAGAAAGACCACGGAGCGGGCTTTAATCTTGAGGGTCTGGAAAAATTTTTGGAAGGCCAGGGCCAAGACCTCATCCCTGGCCCAGGCATTCTTTCCCAGGAACCGGGTGAAAACTGGAGAGGGATCGGGAAAGAAAAGAGCGAGCCAAAGATTGGACCATGGAGGAGGTGTGCCCTTCTTTTTCCAGTTGGATGAAGCCAAGAATGAAAGAAGAATAGAGTTTGAAAGAGGGGCTTGAAATAGCTTCCTCGAACCAGGATAATATGAATTGGACATCTTATTGGGCATTTTGGAATCGCATAGGCTGTTCTCCTTTCCGGGTTAATTTAAAACTTTGAGGTTTTATTAACCTATTATAAAGGGAACAGCCTATATTTTTAACTATTAAAAATACAAGACTTCACTTATTAATCAGTTTATGAAAGCTTTTTACCCTCCAGAAAGTCGTATGAAGGATAGTCCGATATGGAAGAAGGGGGAAAGAATTAAGGATTTTGGAAAAAAAAATTCTTGTTCCAATAACCCACTGCCACTTAGTGTAATAATTTGCACCTTCAACCGTGCAGGATTGCTTAAAATGGCACTTGAGAGCCTCGTTAAACAAACATTGAGTAAGGCGGACTACGAGGTTATCATAATCGATGATGGTTCTTCTGATTCCACAAAAGAGACCGTGGATTCGTTTTTTGAGCGACTTCCAATAAAGTATTTTTATCAAAATAATGCAGGTCTTGCTTCTGCCAAGAAGCATGGAATTTATGCAGCTCAGGGGAAAATACTCCTTTTTGGGGACGATGATGACATAGCAATGCCAAATCTTTTAGAGGAACATGTTAAAACTCATCGGGAATACCCTGAAGATAATTACGCAGTATTGCATTACACTACTTGGTCACCAAATCTTTTAATTACACCATTAATGCATTTTGTCGTAGAGGTGGGTTGTTTTCTATTTTCATATCCCCATATAAAACATGGAGATATTCTTGATTATACATATTTTTGGGGAGGAAGATCTTCTTGTAAGAGGTCTTTTTTGATAAATTATGGAGTGTTTAATCCAGTTTTTCATTTTGGCTGTGAAGATATTGAACTTGGATACCGCCTTTCCAAGAAGGGTTTAAAGGTCGTCTACAATGGCCTAGCAGTTGCTAAAATGGTTAGACCTATTACGTTTGACGGTTTTTGCCAACGCCTTATAAAACAAGGAAGGTCTCAATATATTTTTAGCACCTTGCATAACGAACCAGAAGTTCATAGGTGGGCAGAGGTTATGGGAGTCGAGGAAAAGTGGATTAATATCAGGGCCATCTATGAAGCAAAAATCAGATCAGCAAGGGAATTGGATAGGATTGTCAACATGAAACTAAAACATCATCTCGATTTAGATGATTTAACAATGAGACTTTTATACAGAGCATACTGGTGGACGTTTAAGTCATGTAAAATAAGAGGCATCGTGGAAGCAAAGGAAGAATCGCAGCAAAAAGCATCTGCAAATCAATATGAAAAATCACCTAAGAATTCCCTTTAAATAAAACTCTGAAAACGTTGCCACAAGAAGATATGCACAAAGAGGAGACGGAATTCGGTCATAGATAAAGTTGTAAAATTATGGAACGAAAATGAGGATAAACCTTTTATATAATCTGAAAAAAAATTCTCTGCAAAGGGTAAGAGGTCTAATTTTCATATTGAAACCGATTCACTCGATGGCTTATACGCGGAAAACGCCTCTATGATTGTCCATATTCCCAAGGTGTTATATTCTTGGTGAATAGTTAATCAGTGATGTTCTAAGATAAGGTCAAATCCTACGCCAATCTGTCTGTAAAAAAGGCGATAAAAGATGAATTAAAAAGGATAGAGATTGAGGCTGACGTCCTTAAGGGGACCGTTTATTGGCTATTATAGGGTTAAGAATATTAGTCCTGAGAATCCTTTGTTTAGATGATCATTCCTATAAATGATCATACATAGATGGATTCAATCCATCAGGCATAAAACTGAGTATGATAATTACGAAATTCTCATTCTTGAAAATAACAGCGGGTACTCCAAGACCTTCAGGTTTGATAAGGAGATAAAGTTAGATCCAAATGACAGGATTATAAGATACGATAAGCATTTTAACCACTCAAAGATTAACAACAATGCTTTATCCCTGATAGATTCTGAATATATTATCTTTGTAATAACGATACTGAGGTTATCTGACATGAGTGGAAGCGACGTTAAAGCATATATAGAATTCGACTGAATTGAGGGTCTTGATGACTTATAGTAGATTTCATGACAAAATCCTTCCCCCTAATACGAAAAGAAGGCTGTTGGCCAAAATATTTTCTGACATAGTATTACATCCAAGGAAACTGCTTTGGAATTTGAATAAAAGAAATTTTAGTAAATTCATATATTATTTTAGGACAACAGATCCAACAGTGTTGGAGGAAAAGGTAAGGAGAAAGATTTCCGAAACCTCGATATTAACATCGGATCTAAAAGGTAAAACAAAATCTATTAAAAATATTAAACTTGAAGAAGTGGAATTTCTTGAATTCCCTCGATTCCAGCAACCGGTAGTTTCAGTCATAATTCCGGTGTGGAATAAATGGGAATATACATATAATTGTCTATGTTCATTATTAAAATATACGGATAAAGTACCATACGAAATTATAATTGTTAATAATGCCTCGGATGATGAAACGCCTCAAATGCTTGCGAAAGTAAGGAATATTTGGGTGATAAATAATGAGACCAATTTTGGTTTCACTGAGGCCTGTAATATAGGGGCAAAAGCATCCACAGGCGAGTTCCTATTGTTTTTGAATAATGATACCGAGGTAAGGAAAGGCTGGCTAAGTGCAATGATTAATTTGGCTAAAATAGACAAATCGATTGGTTTAATTGGGGGAAAATTGATTTATCCCGATGGAAAATTGCAAGAAGCTGGAGGGATAGTGTGGAATGATCCTGAGAATCTCGCCTTTATTTATGGAAAGTATGATGATCCGAATAAATGGGAGTATAACTTCGTTAAAGAGGTCGATTATTGTTCAGGAGCATGTATACTGGTCAGGAAGGATTTGTTTAAAAAAGTGGGGTTATTTGATACACGATTTGCTCCTGCGTATTTCGAGGATACAGATTTGGCTTTTCGTATAAGAGAATTAGGGTATAAAGTAATGTATCAGCCAAAGGCTGAAATTATACATTTTGAGGGTTTGAGTGCCGGTACAGATACCTTACAAGGTGTGAAGAAATATCAGATTGTAAACCAGAATAAATTTTATGATAAATGGCGATCGGTGTTAGAAAATGGACATTTTCCTTCCGGAAAGGAGATTTTTTCCGCGCAAGATCGGTCAAAAGGAAAAAAGGTAATCCTTTTTATTGATCATTATATTCCTCATTATGATAAAGATGCAGGCTCTTTTATAACATTTGAATATTTAAAGATTTTCATAGGGATGGGTTTTAAGGT
>Ga0224495_10002855_pt1 | contig 10935 bp, 9 predicted proteins | sample SF_Jul11_sed_USG_FD_168128 | JGI IMG/M metagenome (GOLD analysis project Ga0224495, IMG submission 168128) | Sediment microbial communities from San Francisco Bay, California, United States - SF_Jul11_sed_USGS_4_1 | ecosystem: Environmental > Aquatic > Marine > Sediment | place: USA: California...
GGAAGATGATATCATAGTTTTTCTCATCCAGCTTTGCTATCTCCAGAGCCTGCTCAATCTGCTTCTGTTGGTATTTTATCATATATTCCAATATATACCAGTTAGATTTCTCAGCCTGGGATTTATCCGTAATCTCACTTTTGAGTTTATTTGATATTTCTAAAGCGCTGTCTAATTTCCCAGACGCTACTAATAGAATTCCATAAAATGCTTCAGCTTGAAAAAGGTTCTCAGGATAAGTTCCTTTTATAATCTCGATTATCTTTTTGCCGGCTTGAAGAGATTTTTCAAAATCCTTTTTGTCCATATATATTAAAGCTTTCTGCAAATATTTTTCAGCCTGCTGCATCTTTAGCCCATCTAAATCATCTGCTATGATTCCCTGATCTAAGAGCTTTAATGCTCTATTATATTTACCCTGATACAGGGGAACCAGGACAAGATCAGCACGAGAAATTGACCTTGCTGTTTTTGTACCCATATCCCCATATTTTTGAAAATAGCTCTCGGCTTTATCATATTCCCTCTTATAAAGATACATCAACCCCAATTTCTCTATACTGGCTTCGAAATCAGGCTTTTTCTCCAGAGCTTTATTATAGGATTCTATGGCTTCATTCACTTCATTGTGATGGGCATAGATGTCCCCCCTGCTGTCATAGGGGTTAGCCTCATCTGGAGCAATCTCTATATACTTATTTATCGTTCTGATGGCTTCGTCGTAGCGATCAGCTTTATCGTAGGTATAAGCAAGCATATTATATGCCCCCTTACTCAACGAGTCGAGCTCTATTACTTTGCCGTATCCGGCAATAGCTTCTTCAAGATTATTCATGGTGAAATTCACCTGAGCTAAATTTTCATAAGCTATCTTCTCATCCGGATAAAGCTCAACCATCTGCTCAAGGACTTTTTTTGCTTCCTGAGATTTGGCCTGGAACATAAAATAATAAGCCTCGATCAGGAATTTCTCTTTTCTCGATACTCTGTCTGATAATTTAAAAGCTGTTTCCGCAAAAGCTCTTGCCTTCACTCCTTCTTGAAGGGAAGAGTAGCAAACAGCCAATCTCAAATAGGCACTGGCAAAGGTGGTATCTATGGTTACGGCTTTTTCAAATCTCTCTGCAGCCTCTTTCATATAAAGTTTATTACTAAGCTCATTCCCTTCTAAGTAGAGCTTTAATGCTTCAGGAGAATGAGTGGTTATATCTGCAATCGGCTTTTCTTCCTCTTTCTTGGCCAGCAGGGGTAGCATTAAATCTTTTTTTATCTCACCGGAAAGGCTATCTACCAGAGTGAAAATGTTCACCCCATCAGGTCCAGAAATTCTCTGGGAGGCTACAACGTTTCCGCTCTCCACATCCACTAATTGAGAGGTGATAAGCAGTTCAGGCTCAGTCGAAAGTATCTTGCCCAGAAGCATATATTTTGCCTGGGCTCTCCTGGCTACTTCTGAAGCAACTGTTTTATCTATAACTTTTACCCCCTCCCTCCCCATCAGCTTAAAGATATCATATAGCCTCTGGCTGGAAACCACTCTCATATATTGAGATTCTGACAGATCGGTGATCAAAAGCTCAGAGACCATCTCTCCGATTTTTGCTTTATCCTCTTTGTCTTTCAGGTTCTCAAAATACATTATGGCTAAGGTGTTCTCCTCAGCTACTGCCCCTTTTTGCGTACCTATCTCAACTTTAAAAGGATTAAGAATTAAGAAAAACAATACCAGGATAAATACTAATGAAGCTGGAATCAAAAAGGGTAAAAGTTTCCTCTTAGGTTTAGGTATTGCAGCTCCATGCGGAATCTGGATGGTCCTGGTGTAGTCTAAACTTTTCTTCTCTCTTCTTAGGTCTGCCAAGAGATCATCTATATGCTGGTACCTTTCTTCCTTATTCTTGGCTAAGGCTTTACTTACAATTCTCTCAAACTCTGGAGTGATCCTATTGTTAATCTGGGATATTGGTTGGGGTTCCTCATTTAATAGGGAATAGATTATAGCTGCAGAATGCTCTCCACCGAATGGTAACTGGTCGGTCAAGAGCTCATATAAAACTACCCCGAAAGAAAAAATATCTGATCGCTGGTCAGTCTCTTCACCTGAGGCTTGTTCAGGAGACATATAAGCAGTAGTCCCTAAGGTAGAACTGGTTTCGGTAAGCTGATCTGCTCCACTTATTTTTGCCAGACCGAAGTCCATTATCTTAACCTGACCCCTGGAGGTAAGCATAATATTGGCAGATTTGATGTCACGGTGTACAATACCTTTTTCATGAGCCGCAGCCAAGCCCTCACATATTTGAATGCCTATCTCCAGCGTTTTCTTTATAGAAAAAGGCTTTTCCTCAATTATCTGTCTTAAGGTTTTCCCCTCGACATATTCCATAACAATGAATACCCCTTCCGGAGTATCCTCGATCCCGTAGATAGTGGTAACATTAGGATGATTCAAGGATGAGGCAGACTGTGCTTCCCGGATAAAACGGGCTTTCTCCTCTGGACTATCTGCGATATGAGGCGGTAAAAATTTTAAAGCCACAGGACGCTGAAGTTGTATATCCTGAGCTTTATAGACCACACCCATCCCACCCTCACCTAATTTATTCAGAATTTTATAGTGAGAAATGGTTTTACCTATCATTCCATTTCCTCCTAGGAATCCATCTCAATCTATTAATAATGATATATCAGGATATAAGAAATGTCAAAAGAAAAAAGAGGGTTTGAAATAAACGGAGTTTCCCAAACAGTACCTCTCCGCTTGAAAAAACTCAGTTTTTTTGACATTTTCAACCCCGCATTCAAAACTATTTTAAGGAATTTATTTATTCCGTTCTGTTTCTATGTGATGTCTGATATCTTTACCCAGCACCAGATAGACAACATCCTCAGCTATATTGGTGGCATGGTCTCCTATTCTTTCTAAGTGTCTGGAAACTAATATTAATTCTAAAGATCGTGGTATGGTGGATTGGTCACTTAACATAAAGGTAAGAAGCTCCCTAAAAATCTGACCTTTTAAGCCATCAACTTCATCATCACGAGTTAAAACAGAACGTGCTAAATCAGCATCTTTTTGAATAAAAGCATCCAGACTATCCTTGACCATTTTCTGGGTCAACTCTGCCATCCTCGGGATATCGATTAATGGTTTAAGCTGTGGCTGTTTTATCAAGACTGCTACTCGCTGAGTGATATTCACTGCCAGATCACCAATCCTCTCCAGCTCGCTATTTATTTTCATAGCTGAAGTGATAAATCTTAAATCCGTTGCCATAGGTTGTTTTAAAGCTAAGAGTTTCAAACAGAGTTCATCAATCTCTATTTCCAGATGATTTACCTTTTTCTCCTGTTCCTCGACTACCTGGAACAAGGTCTCATCTCTTTCCACCAGAGATCTAATCGCTTTGTGGATCATCGTTTCAGCTAAGCTCGCCATTGTGAACAACTTTTCCTTAAGCAGTCCTAATTCTTCATCCAGATGTCTTTGAGGTGTCATCTTTTCCCCTTTCTCCTATCATTATCCAAAGCGCCCGGTTACGTAATCCTCGGTTCTTCTGTCCTTTGGATTGGTGAAGATCTTCGAGGTTTGGTCAAACTCCACCAGCTCTCCCAGAAGGAAAAAACCGGTGTAATCCGAAATACGGGCTGACTGCTGCATATTATGGGTTACGATCACAATTGTATAATCTCTTTTCAAATCCAGGATCAGTTCCTCTATCTTACCGGTAGAGATAGGGTCTAAGGCTGATGCTGGTTCGTCCATCAAAATTACTTCCGGCTCTATGGCTAATGCCCTGGCGATACAGACCCTTTGCTGCTGTCCGCCGGAGATATCCAGGGATGAAGTATGAAGCTTATCCTTGACCTCTTCCCATAAAGCCGCATCCTTCAAAGCCTTTTCCACCACTTCCTCCAGGATATTTTTATTCTTGACTCCCCCGATCCTTAAACCGTAAGCCACGTTCTCGAAAATAGACTTGGGGAATGGATTCGATTTCTGGAAAACCATCCCTACTTTTCGACGCAGTGCAGACAGGTCTATATCCTCTCGGTAAATATCGATTCCATCCAAAAGCACCTTCCCTTCTATCCTGATGCCGGGGATGATGTCGTTCATCCGGTTCAAAGTGCGAATGAAGGTTGATTTTCCGCATCCGGACGGCCCGATAAGTGCAGTGATATGGTTTTCTCTTATAGGAAGATTCACGTTTTTCAATGCCTGAGCAGTGCCGTAATAGAAATTCAGGTTCTGTGTTTCCATCTTCAATTTGCGGCTGGAAGCTTCCTTCTCCACTGAAGGAACAATCTCCTCTTTGTCTTTTAAAACACGATTATGCCGATCTTTAGTTATATCTGACCCGGATAACTTTAGCTCTTTTTGATTTCCATCCCTTTGCATATTATTTATATGCTCGCTTAAGAAAATTTAACGGGCTCTCCTCTGGGCGGTTCTTATCTTGCTACGAATAAGAATAGCCAATAAATTAAGAATAAAAGTCAAAATCAAAAGTACCAGAACCGTGCCGTAAAGTATGGGTTTGGTTTTCTCCACGTCCGGGGATTGAGTGGACATCACGAATATATGGTAACCTAATTCCATAAACTGGTCATTCAACTTGGAAGGCAGATAGGGAAGAAAGTATGCTGCTCCAGTGAACATTATCGGTGCAACCTCCCCTGCTCCTCTGCCGACTGCCAGAATTGCTCCGGTTAGAATTCCCGGAACAGAATGGGGCAAAACGATTTTACGAATAGTCAGCCACTTGCTCCCGCCCAAGGCGTAACTGGCTTCTCTATATTCATTGGGAACTGCCCTTAAAGCCTCCTCAGTGGAGACTATCACCACCGGAAGGGTCAAGACAGCTAAGGTCAACGCAGCCCAGATTATAGCAGGCTGACCCCAGGCAACCTCACCCGGATAAAAAAGTTTATCGATTCCTCCACCGACGAAATGGACGAAAAAGCCGAGCCCGAACAAGCCGAACACAATGGAGGGAACTCCTGCCAAGTTTCCCACTGCTGCTCTTACCAGACGGGCTATTACAGAATCCGGTTTGGCATATTCGTGCAGATAGACTGCAGTCAGAACTCCCAGAGGAACAACTGCTATGGTCATTAAAATGACCAGCGCCACAGTCCCGAAGATAGCCGGGAAGATTCCTCCGGCAGTCATCCCCTGCTCCGGTGCTCTAGTAAAAAATCCCCAGGAGAGAGTTCCGTAGCCATTGATAAAGATATTCCAGACGATAACTCCTAACATAGCCACGATTACCAGGCTGGCTAAGAGAGTCAGCCCGCTGAAGGTGTATCCCTGTATTTTACTGAAACTCCTGGACATTCTTATGATCCCTATCTTTTAGCTCCGGTTAGTTTGGCTTTAAGTTTCTCCACATATAAAGCACCAGAAAAGTTTATTATAAAGGTAACGACAAAAAGGAGTGCACCTAAAAAGAAAAGAGCATGATAGTGCGGGCTCCCGAATACCACTTCGCCTAACTCCGCCGCAATGGTAGCAGAAAGGGTTCTTATGGATTCGCCGAAATTCCAGGAGACTATTGCCGCATTGCCGGAAGCCATCAGGACTATCATGGTCTCCCCTACAGCACGACCGAATCCTAAAACTATGCCGGCAAAGATTCCCGGCAGTGCGGCAGGTAGAGCAACTTTTATGGCTGTCTGCCAGCGGGTAGCTCCCAGGGCTAAGGATGCTTCCCTGTATTGTTTGGGTACTGCATTTAATGAATCCTCGGAGACGGTATAGATTATTGGTATGACTGCCAATCCTAAAGCAATCCCTGCGTTTATAGCATTAAGTCGAAAGGTGAAATCAAATACGCTCTGCAGAAAACTTGCCATGACTATCAGGGCAAAAAATCCCAGAACCACTGAGGGAATCCCGGCTAAAAGCTCTATGACAGGTTTGATTATCTCCTTCAGCCGGTTAGGTGCAAACTCAGAGGTAAAGATTGCGGCTGCTACGGCTAAAGGTATGGCAAAAAGCATAGCCACGATAGTGGCCTTTAGAGTTCCTATTATCAGAGGGATAACGCTGTATTTGGGTCTTTGCGACACCGGCTGCCAGATAATGTTAGGTGAGCTATCCGGTGAATATTTCTGCGGCAGAAAAAACTCACCAAGGTTTGCCTCTTTTTGAACTTCCGGGCTGGTGAAAACCGGCAGGGCTTCTTTTCCCACGAAGACGAAGATCAGGATTATGGCTACGATTGCCAGAGTGGCGTTAAGCAGAATGAACTTTTCTATAAACCATTCTTTTACCCTGCCCCTGCGCTTATATCTCAGGGAAAGTTCCTGCTTTTCTGCCTTTTGGAAGACTGTGGTGCGATTTTTCATATAAATCAATCTACTCTCTTGTTTTTTCCCCTTCAGCTAACCTCTCAATTTATCTCTTTACTTATTTACTTTTTTCTTTAGGAAGGGGGAAATATCCAGCTTCCTCTACCAGCTTCTGTCCCTCCGGGCTTAATATCCAGTCAATTAATTTCTTCACCTCTCCTTTTGGAGTTCCTGCTGTGTACCAGAAGAGGTACCTGCTTATGGGGTATTTACCGGAAATGATATTTTCCATAGTCGGGGGATAGTAGCCTGATTTTTCATCCTTTGCTATTAGAATCTCTTTTACCCCTTTGGCATAAGCGACTCCTCCGTAACCGATACCCTTCTCATCCTGGGCTACTGCATTCACGATAGCGGCCGTTCCTGGCAGGGGTTGAACCGAGACCGCATAATCCTCGTTGTTCAGAACATGTTCTTTGAAGAAAACATGCGTGCCGGAGCTGTTTTCTCTTCCATAGAGAATTATTCTGGAATCCTTTCCACCAACCTGCTTCCAGTTGGTGATCTTCGCCTGAAAGATATCCTTGAGCTGGGCAAAGGTCAATTTTCCCACTGGATTTTTCTCGTTGACATACACAGTAATGCCGTCCAGAGCAACCGGTATCTCATTAGCTCCTACCCCTCTTTTCTCCAGCACATTCTCTTTTTCCTTGTCCTTCATAGGACGGGAGGCTTGTGCGATGTCTGTAGTGCCGTTGATCAATGCAGCTATACCCACTCCGCTTCCACCGCCGGTTACCTGAATCACCGTTCCCGGATTTTTCTTCATATATATTTCCGCCCATTTCTGACCCAGGATCAAAAGGGTGTCTGAGCCTTTAAGTGTTATGTTTTTGGCGGCAAAGATAAAACTGCTCGTTAAAATTAATCCGATTATCAGTAGTGTTAATTTTTTCATAACTGTTTAGCTCCTTTTAATATTGATATTCATTTAATGTTTCATCCGTGTTAAATCTGTGTTAAATTCAGGTTAACTCTTAAAACTTAAACAGGGCATTTAAAATGAACGTATCCTTTGTCTTTTCCCCTTCGGTTTTCGTCCTCTGGAAATTTGGCATAAGGTTAAACCCCTCTATGACCTCCCATTCCACCCCGGCGAGGATATATCTCTGCTCATCATTCTCTGTGTCGCTGTCAGGATCGTAAAGGTCGTACCTTCCTACCAGTGCTATCTTTTTCAGGAATGAGGTCTTTGCCATAGGGAATTTTATCTCCCCGAAAAGGGAAATACCGTCCTTCTCCGTATCTTTCGATGCTCCCGGATCGATACGCTCCCAGGCTTTGAAATATTCAGTGGTGAATTTGAAGATCCCGCCATAAGCAAAAGTTGCCATCCCGGCTAATCTGTCCTTATTATTCTCCGAGGTGATATCCGTTTTATCAGAATAGCCTTTATAATAATACCCACCCAGCATACAGGCGGCAAAATCAGGCAACTTGACCAATGGCCGGACGAAGAAAAAGGCGGAGATATCTTTAAACCGGTTTTCCTCTTTTCCCTTATAGCCTGGTCCCTGCAAATAAAGCAGGGAAGCGTTTCCATAGCCTGAGGGGAAATTGATGTTGTAGGAAAGACCGTAATCCGCAGAGGAGAGAATTCCATTCTGGTCCAAAAGGACCTTTGCCACGTACCTTCTGCCCCAGACCTTCTCCATAGAGCCGATCCAGCCGGTGGACTGAAGCCCGAATCTCAGTGTGGAGTATGGAATGAATTTCTCGATATTCCAATCCAGATAGGCATATTTAAGATAGAAATCCCGGGGCTCATTTGCCATCTTATCCACGTCCATAGTAACCCGAATGGAGACCTCATCAGAGAGTTTGCTGGTCACGTTCACATAGACCCGGCCCAAGTCGAATTTGTTATACCCCTTGCCACTGCCGTTATTGGTTAAATCAAGCTGATAAAATGGGTATGATTCGCCTGAGATTTTAGTATCAGCAGCAAAGACAGAACTAAAGTAGAGCGGTAAAAGTAGCAACGAAAATAAAATTCTGATTTTCATCTTTTCCTCCATTAAAATTTTTTGCAGGTTTGTCATTATAAGTTTTCAGCTTTAACCTTTTACTCTCAAATCTCATCACCTCCTCTGGATTTTGGATAATACAAATTCCATAATCCCTTTCAACGTTTTGAGAAATACGCCTGAGAATATTTCGGAGGTGTTAAACTGGTGTTAAGTCTGTGTTAAAAAAGTACTACTTGATATCGGGGATAAAATCAACAATTTTTTAGAGAAGCTGATAGGGGTACGGTGTGACTTACCCCTACACAATATCAGGCTTTTCTTAAGCAGAAACTGAATTCGCTCCCCTGGCCTAACTGGCTTTTGACCTCAACTTTCGAGCCGTGTGCTTCGATTATGTGTTTTACGATGGAAAGCCCCAGGCCGGTTCCACCTAATTCCTTGGAGCGGCTTTTATCCACCCGGTAAAATCTTTCGAAGATACGGGGAACATCGCTCAAGGGAATTCCTATTCCGCTGTCCGACACTGCAATCTCTATGCAATCACCCTTATCCCGGCTTTCGAGTTTTATCCTCCCCTTTTCCGCTGTGTATTTTACAGCATTGTCCAGCAGGTTGGTCAAGGCCTGGTTTATCCGGTATCTGTCACCCGAGACCTTCTGGTTTTGATTGTCCAGAGAGGTCTCTATCACCTGGGATTTTTTATCGGCTGAGGGTTTAAGTGAGAAGATAACCTCCTCAAAAAACTCTTTGACTGGGAAAGGCTCGATCTTCAGGGCAAAGTCCCTGGATTCTATCTGAGAAAGCTTGAGCAGGTCCGAGATGATCTCGTTCATCCTTTTGGTATGCTGCGAGATGATGGAAAGGAAACGCCTGGATTTCTCTTCATCATTTATGGCACCGTCCTTAAGAGCCTCCACGAAACCCTGGATGGAGGTCAAGGGAGTTCTCAGCTCATGTGAGACATTCGCCACGAAATCCCTGCGAACCCTTTCGGTCTTTTTAAGCTCGCTGACATCATGAAAAACGAAAAGGGCAAAGAAATCTTTTCCCTTGTGTTTTTCCACCAAAGCAGACTGTATCATGAAATCCTTTTCAATCGGATGGATGAAGGTGATCTCTTTTCTTTTTTCCTCTCTGGCGGAAAGTATCTCTTTGATAAACTCGTTCAATTCATGACTGCGGATTACCTCATAATAAGGCCTTCCGTAAAAAGAGGTGTACAGATCAAAGGCCTGGCTTAAGGCAGAGTTGAAAAAGAGGACTTTACCGGAGGAATCCACAGCCAGTACCCCTTCCACCATATTGGAAAGTATCGATTGCAGCTGAGACTTATCCTGGGTTATCTGGGAAATCTTTAGGGAAAGCTCAGCTGACATCTGGTTTATAATCTCTCCCAGCTCTCCTATCTCGTCTTTGGTTTTGATCTTTACTTTTTGGCTGAAATCCCATTTGGACATCTTTTCACCTATCCTCATCATCTGGCGCAGGGGTCTGGTTACCTTGCTGGAAAATCCATAAGTTAAGACCAAGGAAAAGACAAAGGCAACCAGAAGCCCCAGGACAACGATTTTGACTATACTGCTCTGCAGATTTTTCAGCTCAGTTAGATGCAGTGCTAAACGAGCCACACCGATAATACTGCCCTGAAACTTGACAGGATAAGCCATATAAAGCATATCCATCTTCAGAGTGGCACTGTAGCGGACGCTTTTGCCCACATTACCTTCAAAAGCTTGAGCCACCTCTGGTCTCTCTCTGTGATTTTCCATATTCAAAAGGTCCTGCCCTCTTTTGTCCGTATCACCCAACACCCTTCCGGTTTGGTCTATTATGGTTATCCTGCCATCGATTTTGTGGCTTAGCTCATCTGTCAGGCTGTCTATCTTATCCGGACTCAAGCTGTCTGTTAGAACTCCGGAGTAAATACTGGAGAGCAACTGAACCTGGGAAAACATATACTTCTCCAGCCGGATCAGGGAGCGCTTTCTTTCGGACGAGGATATCAATACCCCTGCCAGTATAAGGCTCAAAAAACTTATCAGCAGATAAGTGAGAAAAAGTTTGGGTTTGAGTTTCATCCGAATAATCTTATTAAGGAGATTCTTTTAATTTATAGCCTAAATTTTTTACGGTTTGAATGTCTTTGGATAAGGCAGGAAGTTTACCCCGAAGTCTTCTGATATGAACGTCAACCGTGCGCATCCCCCCGTAATAATCGTACCCCCAGACCTGGTCCATCAGATAATCCCGGCTTAAGACCCTGCCTTTGTTTCGCAGGAGACATTCCAAAAGGTCGAATTCCTTGGAGGTCAGCTCTACTGGTCGATTATCGTAGCTCACCTCGTGCTTGGTTAAATCCAAAATCAGCTTTCCGTATCTATAAGCCTTTTCCTTCTCAGGTTTTCTTTCCAGTCTTCTGAGCAGGGCTTTGACCCTGGCAACCAGCTCTTTGGGACTGAATGGCTTGGTCATATAATCATCCGCACCCAGTTCCAGACCGACTATTTTATCCGTTTCCTCTACTCTGGCAGTGAGCATTATTATAGGAACAAGTGTAGTCTTAGGAGTTGACCTTAATTCTTTACAAACCTCTAACCCATCCATTTCG
>Ga0224495_10002856_pt1 | contig 10934 bp, 7 predicted proteins | sample SF_Jul11_sed_USG_FD_168128 | JGI IMG/M metagenome (GOLD analysis project Ga0224495, IMG submission 168128) | Sediment microbial communities from San Francisco Bay, California, United States - SF_Jul11_sed_USGS_4_1 | ecosystem: Environmental > Aquatic > Marine > Sediment | place: USA: California...
GGAACTTGAAGCCTGAGAAGGAGAATTCCCTGAAGTGTGATTCTTCAAGCTGGTGGGGGTGGATCCAGAGGAATGGGAATACTCTGCCCTTCTTGGAAAAGTTGCTTAGAGATCTGAAGAATTCTCTATTTATGGCAACGGAGTCGCTGGATTGGGTCAGTTCTGGCATTAGAACACATTCGCTTCTTGGCTCCGACGAAAGCCAAGAATCAAGGCTCCTCCAATCGAACTTAATGTACGCTGAATCTTGATGAGGGTAACCCGGAATTAAGTGTGCGTGCGCATCAATAATCAAGTCTTTTTGCCTCTTCGAGACCTGCACGTCGAGATTCCAGAATAAATACAATGTCCTTCCTATTTGCGTTTCCCCACAATTTCGCATGGATATATCTTCTTTATCTGCCTGTCTGAAGAGGAATTGAGATCCTTCAACCCGACTGTAGACGTTCATGGCGTTGTTGCAAACGTCAAAGCGAATACATGATACGTTGTTTTTCTGGTCGGAACATACTTTATTACAGAGGCTGAGAAAGCTCTTAGCACAGGTAGCGGCAGAGTGTAATCAAGATGAGAGGGAGAACAGCGCTAGTAGCTACGCTTTTGGTTCTGCTGGGGTTTTCTGTAGCGCCCCAGCTGAATGTCCCTATTCATCTTATATCTGCGCCCACTGCTTACGCCTTGCCGGACATGTCACCCAGCGACGGTGACGCTTGGACTGAAGGCAACAACAGCACAAACGTATGGACAACGCTGTCTATACACAAAGACGCAATCGCCTTTACAAGCGAGAACGCCTACGTCGGCGCCACCAGTCTGAAAGTCAACCACACTGGAATAACGACAGCTATTAATTTCGGTCTCAGATTGGATTTGGAGCAGGATTTTTCAATGTTCGACGCTCTTTCCTTCTGGCTGTACTTGCAAGGCAGGCAATCTACGTACTTCAGAATATCGGTTGCAGATTCCAGTTCGAACCGATATGGCTTTGGAGTCAGCGCTTTCGATAATGCCACATGGATAAGGGTCGTCGTGCCTCTTGAGGCTTTCTATGTCATTGGAGGCTCACCCTCTTGGTCAAGGGTGCGGTATATCGAGTTTTTTGACTTCTCTCGCAATCAGAGTGACTACACAACTTACTATATCGATGGTTTGCGCTTCACTGATCTTGAAACTCCACTTGTTTCTGGAAGCGAAAGCGACCCCATGCTCCCAAACTTCTTCTATGCCATATCTAAATTCGGAGACAAACAAGTAACATACAATAACATCAAATACAATAGTGTCTACGCTTTTGTCAACGTTGATACAGGCGTTCCGGATAGTTACGCTGTGGAAGCTCTTGAATCCCAGTCACTTGGGCAGACACTTTTCGCACTTGCAATAGCTTACAACATAACCAAAAGCGACTATCTAAGAACAAAGATCGAAGCCTATACTGCCTGGATCAACATGCTGAGAAGCGTAACACAGTTCAAGGGAATTCGCAACTACATGGCGGACAACGCACCTGCTGGAACGATTCAGAATGGTTGGATCCTTGGAGGGCTCGCGTACATGTACAGCATTACAGGCGAAGCTGTGTACAAGAACATTGCAGACGATATACGAACAATGCTAATTGACGAAGTCTGGAATACCACTGATCACTGGTTCAGCCAGAGCATCAACTTACAAACAGGCGTTGTGAAGCATGCTGGCTGGACTAATGATGTGCAGGGCTCAGCTGTTCTCGGTCTAAGCGCCTATTTCAGGTTTGTATCAGCCAATCAAACTGTCAAAGATCGAGTTGAAATGTGCTTGAATGCGCAGCTAACAAAGAAATTCACCAATTTCCACGAAGCCTTCACTACCTTCAACTTTGAGGCAGACAGTTACATGCATTGGGGATATCTCGAAGCATACAAAGCCTTCAATAATCCGATTTACTGGAAATACGCCGTGGCTCAAGCGTACATCAATCTTGCTTACAATATGATATACTTGAATGGGAGCATGGGCTTCAGGAACAATTTTGTGCCCATGAACCAAAATGAAAGATACGGCTACCTAGACGAATGGGGCGCAGCCAACAGTATGCTCCTACTTATGATGTTACATCAGGAAACAGGTGACAGCAATATCCTTCAATCATTCAGGAAAACCATGCTTGATCACATCATTCAAGTGAAGACCCCGCTTTGGCTCGTCAGTCGCTATCGGAACGCTAGGTCAACTTATGAAGCGCAATTCAACACCAAAAGCTGGCAACCAACTCAAGCCTTCATCTATACAGCACTTCTGAAATATTACTATGAGGAATACCAACCTCTGAGACCTTATCCCCTATTATCAACCCAAGAGGTGAAAACGATACAGTGGACTCCAGAAATCCCTCCCCTTTGGAACTCCGTAACCGAAGTCCTCGCTGATGGAAACAACGCAACAGTCCTAGTCTATGTTCCCTATGACAATGAAACCGAAAAGCCATTTCCAAACGATTACTGGCAACACTACATCACTGAAGCATCACAGTGGGGATCTCAGTGGGATGCGCCAGACAGAATATTGGCTCTGTGGGCTGTTTCCGATGCTGCATTCAGAATAGTCCTTGAGAGAGAGAACATACCTCCCGCAGTAAGAGCGATACAAAGGCTACCGGGCAATCCTGAGTATAGCGATAGCGTAACAATTATGGCAAACATCACTGACGATCGCAGCGGAGTGAGAGGAGCGATTCTAACTCATAACCAATCTGCTACGTGGACGAACCTCACTATGACTCTGAACGGTGCATTATACGCGGGAATAATTCCCCCGTCTCAGTATGGAAGCACTGTTGCTTTCAGAGTTCTCTCATTCGACAACGCAGCGAATTGGATCGAGACCGAAGAATCTATCTACATTGTAGGTGACAAAACGCCTCCAACCATCGATTTTCGCGAACTAACAGTGGAAGCGTATTCATCCTACGATGAGATCATCATTGAAGCTGAGGTTGCAGAACCCGTTCAAGCCAGTGGCGTGGCCAATGCTACACTGTGGTTCCGGGTGGACGAAGGAGACTGGTACTCGGAGCAGTTTTCTCGAGCTGGATTGTGGTACATGAAAGCTACAGTCCAAGTGGATAAAGACTTCAAGATCGTTCAGTACTACGCTGAAGCCTATGACAAAGTAGGAAACAAAGCTACATCTGAAACATACAATTATGTTCGTACAAATGACCTGTTGATATTCGGTTTGCCAATCGTAGTATTCGCAGGAATAGTCATAGCCGCTGGAGCAATAACCGTGACCTGTATCTATATCTTCCGAGCTAGAAGATCGAAACGCTCGCACCCTGAGGTTATCAAGGAATCTGGAAAAAACGGAGAAACGAAAGCACATGAACAGCAGAGTAATCCCTCCAGCTAAACCCTACTTCCCACAGGAAGATGTTCAATCAATCCTGAAAGACACCCAAAAAATCTTGGAATCAGGAATGCTGACTCTCGGAGAGTATACTAGGCGCTTCGAAGCTGAATTCGCCAAACTATGTAACGTAAAACAAGCTGTCGCAGTGAATTCAGGAACATCGGCACTCGAAATCGTCCTCCGAGCCCTGGGCATAAAAGCAGCTGATGAAGTCCTGATACCAACAAACACATTTAGCGCAACCGCCGCGGTCGTAGTGATGGTGAGGGCAAAGCCGGTCTTCACAGATGTCGATGCCGCATCATTATGCCTCGACGCTGAGAACGTTCAGAAACATCTGACCAGGAAGACCAAAGCAGTCATGGCAGTTCACATTGGCGGTCTAGTGTGCCCCGAAATCAAATCCATAAGAGAAATCTGCGAGGATCACAACTTACTCCTCATAGAAGACGCAGCGCACGCTCAAGGCAGCCTTCTAGACAACGAGTCTGCAGGTTCATTCGGTAATGCAGGATGCTTCAGCTTCTACCCAACGAAAGTCATGACGACAGGAGAAGGAGGAGTAATAACAACTAACCAAGAGACACTCGCCCAGAAAGCCAAAATCCTGCGTGATCAAGGAAAGGAGAGCTTCAGCAGCAACATAATAGTTGAGATAGGACACAACTGGAGAATGAACGAGATAAGCGCCGCAATCGGATTGTCACAACTGAGTAGACTCACACAATTCATCAAGCAAAGAAATGAGATAGCGGAATATTTCGACACGAAGTTGTCCAAGATAAGCGGGGTCACGTCGTTGCAGATCCCGAAGAATGCGAGAAGCAACTACTACAAATACGTGGCTTTTCTTGCTCCTGGAATCTCGAGAGACGACTTGAAGCAAAGGCTCAGAGAGAAAGGAGTAAGATTAAGCGGTGAAGTCTACTGGCCTCCGTTGCATATGGAGCCAGTATACCAACGCTTGCTCAAGACCAAAGAAGGCGACTTCCCCGTTGCTGAGGATGTATGTCGAAGGATGATTTGCCTTCCTTTATATAGTCAAATGACCATGGATGAAGCGGAATATGTAATCCAGAAAACAGAAGAAGTCTTGTCAACACTCTAAGCAGTGAGGGATCAAAGATGAAAGTTCTTGTAACAGGCGGTTCAGGTTTCATTGGCAGCCATGTCGTAGAACAACTATTAGAAGTGGGTCATGATGTGCGGGTGTTCGATAGAGCCAAGCCCTTAAGTGACAAGATTGAATGGTTCAATGGCGATTTGCTTAACGAGAAGGATGTTCTAGAGGCATGTAAGGACATTGAAGCGATCTTCCATTTAGCTGCAATAGCCGACGTGAACATAGCATTATCAAGTTTTGAACTTTGCCTCATGGTTAATGAAATGGGGACAATGAACTTTCTGAAATCAGCCACGGCTGAAGAGGTAGAAAGAATAGTTCTGGCATCTACAACATGGGTTTACGGCAGAAACAAGGACGTAGTAACGGAAGACGCTGCGATTCCTCCCCCCGAACACATATACACCAAGACCAAGATCGGGCAGGAACATCTCCTGTATTCTTGGCATCAGCATCATGGCTTGCCTTACACGATACTCAGGTATGATATTCCTTATGGACCAAGAATGAGGTCAAACATGGCGATCTCAATCTTTGTCCGCAGAGCAATGAGAGGCGAACCCATCACTATTTTCGGCGACGGCAAGCAAGGGCGATGCTGGATTTACATTGAGGACCTCGCTAGAGGGAACGTTGCAGCTCTAGCTGAAGGTGGCGCGAACCAAATCATTAACCTAGCGGGTTCGGAATTCGTGACTATGAACCAGATCGCTGAGGCACTTAAAGAGATCTTCGGAGGCATCACCATTAAGCATGAGCCGGCGCGACCGCATGACTTTGAAGGCTCAGTCACCAGCATCAAGAAAGCTAAGAGCTTGCTTAATTGGGAACCGAAGACACGATTCAATGATGGATTGAAAAAATACGTTCAACATGTTAAAACCATCACTGAAAGCTAGACTGTACCGCGAGATAATCTATAGCAAAGCTTGTATCCTTTTCCGAATCTGCGTTCTCTTGGAGAAGACAACTAGAAACAAAACCAGCCACAGAAGAAACATGGAATAGCCAATCACTGAGTGGATTACCCCCCAATTCTCATATCCTTGATAGAAGATTATGACAGCTATCAGGCTGACTCTAATGGTATTCACGAAGAACGTGCCGATGACTCCACCAATTGACCACAGTATTTTGGTGCGTCTACTCGCCGATTCCTCCAACATCGTCACCACGACGATAATCGAAAAAATCCAGAAGCTTTGGATACCTATGCACCCTGCTTCAAACGACACGGGCAGACGTCCATTCGCTCTATCGAGCAGAATAGAATTAGGATTTTGAAGCGTAGCTGGGATCCCAAGCAAACGCAGAACAAAATAGAAGAAGAGCACAAAATACTGCACAAAAGGCTGAATGACATATTCCAACCACTCACTGATGTAGGGACTGAAGCCTCCGGCGACGACAAGAAAGAAAACTGAAACGAGTTCTTTCAACGCTTGAGCATCGAAGATGGCGAGAGCCAACCCAAGAACATAAACAGCATAAAAAAGCCCTCCTACCCCGTAAGAGGCTGAAGGGAAGAAGGCAATGCTAACATAAAATATAACGAAACTCACACTCAAACCTGCTAAGCCCAGAAATCGCATCAGTTTTGAAGGTGCTTCATAGAGCTGAAGTTTGTCTTTCTTCAGGGAAATGATCAGAAATCCATAGAAAGGAATCAACACGCCAAGAATCGTGAGTCCTCTGAGCAGGTAGTATGCTACAATTAGCGCAAGGGGCGCGAAGGCCCCCAACAAAAAAAAGGTAGTTTTATCCCTCGAAAGGCGCAAGAACTTGCTGTCTCTCCCTCAGTCATAGATAATACTAAGATTTCTTCGGTTCCTAATATGTTAACCGTTTTCAAATGTAGCTAAACGTTTGAAGCCATTGGACACACTATCGGTCAACTGAGTCCATCTAAGACACAAACGTGACACAACGTGTCCGTCGGAAAGCTTGTCATTAAGGATATATGCGCGAGCCCGTACATTTGTCTCACAATGATGAACTCAAGCCGCCTCGAACTAATACGGCTCGAAAGAACAATAACTCGTGACAAAAATCTGCGCTACAGCTTATTCTCCTACCTTCTTGCAGCAATGATTCTGCTTAACCTGTTTTTCTTCCAGTCCCCCATAATAGGCATCTCAGCTTCGCTAATCTATGTTTTCATCAATGCGTTTTTCCTAGGGCACGTGCTCTTCCGCTCTCAAGAACCCTTTTTCAGACTGATCCTCGGCAGTCTCGTGTTCCTTATGCTCCTGGGCTTCGTAGGTTGGCTTGTTTTGACAGTTTATGACTTGGACGTTATGGCCTTATTCGTGGTTCTTCTGATTGCTGCAACGGTCTCTTCCCTCATGAATAGAAGGATGAAATACATAGATGGATAACCAGATGCGTTCTTCGATGCCGCTACGTTATGGCGAGATTCTGTATCTATTTCTAATCGGTATCTCTTTCTACCTAATAGCGATTTCCCGGAAAGAGGAAGCTAGGACAATCTGGGAGGTTCTGAACCCAGCTTTCATACCTGCACTGTTTATTGCGGTCTTCCTGCTTTTTGGAATTTTGCTCTCATCCGAGAAAACCACTTACAAACTCATCTTTGTTATCATTATCTCCATTCTCCTTCACTCATTCTTCGCGATCATCTTCCCAGCAGGCGACTCTAGCGGGCAGCAGATTACCTTGGGACGAATAAGGTCAATCTACGACAATTTTGAACCCCTGACTCTCACATCGCCTAGCAAACCCATTCTTTCACCTCTTTACGAAATGTTCCGGGGAGACCGTTTTCAAGCAGCTCTCAGCGTTGTCTTGGCCAGAATGTTCAGTCTCGATATCTTAAGAGTTCACTTGTTTTTCGTGCCTGCGCTGTGGGGAATCTTTGTCCCTGTTGCCGCTTTCTTGACAACAAAGTCTCTTGGAGGAAGTGACAGTATCGGCGCTCTGGCAAGTCTGCTCATCTCAGCTTTTCCTTACTCAATTTATTTTGGTGCCATCTCAGTCCCTAACAGCCTAGGTTTTATCTTCTTTTTCTGTTCATTCGCATTCACTCTACAATACCTAGAAGCAAGGAATTCCAAATCTCTGTTCCTGATGATGGCTTTCTCTTTCTTCTCATTTCTTTCTCATTTCCTTACAGGTATAATGTCGGTCTCTCTAATCCTCCTAGCACTCCTCTACAAATCGCAGAAAGGTGAAGAACAGAAATGGGTCCTTGCGCGCGCAATTGTCTCGATAGTCTTCTGCGCCAGTCTTCTGCCTTTGTCCCTTGTTTACTTCAAACTCTTCCGAGCAAATTCATATGCAGCCTTCAGTCTAGAGAAACTGTTCGAACTGCCAATCAACGAGATTTTCGGGCTGTCTTTGTTCGGGGATCTCATCTACGGTTCGAACTTGTGGACTCTTGTCCTTGTCGTCGTAGGTCCGGCACTGGTTCTTCTATGCATGATTGGTCTAGGGTTCAAACTTAGAAGAAACCATCATGCGGCGCCCAAGGAAACAGTCACCTTTGCTTTCATGGCTTTCTTAGTGATTTCAGTAGACTTCATAGTTCTCAAGCTGTTCATGGACAAGCTTCCATTCAATGAAGAAAGATTGTGGGTTTTCAGAGATTTCATAGCTGCTCCATTTGCTGCGCAGGCAATATACACGGTATCCCTACTGATTAGGCGGCTTTCAGATACGGATTCATTGAGGTCTCTTTCTCTTAACCACCTCAGGACGTTAGTTAAGACGCACGCGCTGCGAAGTTTGAGCATACTTGCCATACTAAACATCATTATTCCGTCGATTTTGGCTGGTTGGCTGATTCTTTCTCTAAACGTGGCTTACCCTCAAGTAGCTCCTTTACAGACAACTCAGTATGAGTTAGATGCAGTCAAGTACATCGAAGAACGTACAGACCAGAAATACGTCGTCATATGTGATATATGGGTAACATTTGCAGGAGAAGCCATAGTCGGCATAAGCAACCCATCAGCTTACTACTTTGATGAAAACAGTCAACTTGGAATTGCGCTCTTCTCTAACATGAGCCACGAGCCTTCTCCCGAATGGATGCTATCTGCTATGAACCTCACCGACACCGCAGTTGCTTACTTCGTTTTATCAGAACCGAGGATGCGAAGTCCTGAGGAGTTCAACAACATAGTTGCCAATATCAAAGAGCCGCTATCACTGTTCTATGTATCGCCTAACGAGAAACTCTACGTTTTTAGCTACAGTGCTCCTCTTCAATTCTAGGGAAGACGAGTAGCCACTTTTGCATTTACCTCGGTCACTCCAGCCACTTCATTCATGTCTGTGACCTCCTGCAAAGTTCTTTAGGAAAACCTTCAATTGGTGCTCTTGCCTTCTTCAATACTCTGAAACTTCAATGTCTGCCAGTCACTAGGGTCTAGAAAATTCGCGCTTACCCTTCCTGATCGAGTCGCTCTCTCTTAGCAGAATTTCGACTATCTTGTCCGCAGCATATCCGGTTCCATATGGCGAAATATTGGGAAGATTCTTTCCAAACTTGAGCGTGCGCTCAATGGCTTCCAGGATATCCCGTTTCTCGACGCCCACAACTTCTGCGAAGCCTGCTTTCACTGCTTCGGGTCTTTCTGTGGACAAGCGCGTCACTAACACGGGTTTCCGTATCAGCGGAGAGGTGGATTCTTCCTGTATGCCTCCAGAATCCGTTATGATCATTTCGCAGTGCTTCATGAGAACCAAGAAGTCAAAGTAGCCCAATGGTTGCAGAAGCTGAACATTCTTGGATTTAGAAAGGTTTCTGAACATCCTCTGCTGCTTCAACCGTTTCCGGCTTCTAGGATGAATTGGATAAACCACTGGAATAGGCGCCTCATCGAAAGCCTCAGCGAAATTCCTCAGCACCAGTGGGTCATCGACATTTTCTGCCCTATGCGCTGTGGCAAGCGCAAAACGCTTGAACCGAATTCTCTCCATAACACTCGACTTTTTCTCCGCCAATGGAAGATGCTGCATCACGGCATCGATCACCGTGTTTCCAGTAACTCGTATCTTACCCCAAACGTTCTCTTTCATCAAGTTCGCTTCATCGATCTCTGTTGGAGCAAAAAGATACGCCGACATGTGATCAACTAAACGTCGGTTGTGCTCCTCTGGCATGCGCAAATCGAAGCTTCGAAGTCCCGCCTCAACATGCCCTACTGGAACATTCAGCTTTACCGCGGCAAGGGCGCACGCAAGCGTTCCATTCGTATCACCTTCGACGAGAACGTTTCTCGGCTTCACTTTCTTGACAACAGATTCTGCAAGAGCAAGAATCCTCGCAGTCTGAAGACCCTGAGACCGAGCTCTGAACTTGAAACCAAAGTCAGGTCTCGGCAGTCCTAATTCCTCAATGAACTGCTGCGACATATTGTAATCATAGTGCTGTCCACAATGAACAAAAACGAAAGGGAGTTTTTTTTCTCGGAAAGCTCTAACCAAAGGCGCCATTTTGATGATTTCTGGCCTTGTACCAACAATGATCATTGAAGCGCTGATTGTTTCACCGGCTTTTCAATATCTCAGAGATAATTCTTTGGGAGGCATGTCCATCGCCAAAGGGATTCTTGATCTTGCTGAGCTTCTCTTTGATTTCGGGTGTTCCCATAGCTTTTGCGGCTGCTCTGCTGATTTTTTTAGGGCTGCTCCCAACAAGGACATTCGCGTGTGACTCCGTTGTTTCAATCCACTCTGTTCTCTCTCGCAATGTTACACAAGGTGTGTGAAGCCAGAAAGCCTCTTTCTGCAAACCGCCAGAGTCCGTGAAAATTATTCTTGAGTGTTTTGTAAGTTGCAGCATTTCGTGATAGCCTAGAGGATCAACCAGTTTGATCTTGGGGCTTTCCTGTATTTCTGCTAGGAGACCAGTCCTCTCCAAGTGTTGCCTTGTTCGGGGGTGAACAGGGAAGACTGTTCTTAGTTTCAACGATATGATTGCCTTCATTATTCGCCCCAGAGTCCTCGAATCGTCTACGTTCTCAGGTCTGTGGAGAGTCAATGCCGCGTATTCTTCGCTCTTCAGCCCAAGCTTTTTCAAGATGCCAGTTTTGGATGCGGTAGCGATATGCTGGAGCAAAGAATCATACATGGAGTCGCCGGGCACCTTGACAGCTTTGTTGGTGAAGCCTTCAGAGAGCAGATTCTTGGCGCAGTTCTTGGTTGGTGCGAACAGAAGGGACGAACTGTGGTCTGCTAAGCGGCGGTTGATTTCTTCAGGCATTCTCATGTCATAGCTTCTTGCCCCTGCTTCAACATGCGCCACTGGCACATGCAGTTTGACCGCAACTAATGCTCCCGCCAAAGTGGAATTCGTGTCGCCTGGAACCATGACCAGATCCGGTCTGTTTTTCATCATTGCTTTTTCAAGCTGGATCATCATGTTTCCTGTTTGCCAAGCGTGAGTGCCTGAACC
>Ga0224495_10002857_pt1 | contig 10930 bp, 11 predicted proteins | sample SF_Jul11_sed_USG_FD_168128 | JGI IMG/M metagenome (GOLD analysis project Ga0224495, IMG submission 168128) | Sediment microbial communities from San Francisco Bay, California, United States - SF_Jul11_sed_USGS_4_1 | ecosystem: Environmental > Aquatic > Marine > Sediment | place: USA: California...
ATTGCGAAGCTGTAAAGGAAAAGGCATCCCTTATTACTCCCGTACCCGGCGGAGTAGGTCCAATGACAATAACAATGCTGATGTACAATACGGTAGAATCGGCCAAAAGGGCCGCTGGTCTTGAAACCACAAATTAACACCGGACGGAAGGGACAAAAAAAGAAAGGAAAGAAAGTGGCTGTTACAAAATACCCAGTAATCTGGTTGCAGGGAGCAGGTTGTACAGGCTGTTCGGTATCTGTTTTGAATGCGGTAAGCCCGAGGATTCAGAACCTTCTGTTGGATGAGCTTGTGCCCGGCCATCAACTTAATTTAATGTTCCATGCAACAATAATGGCCGGCCAGGGCGAGCCGGTCATCGAGGTTTTGAAGGACACTGAAAAGAACAGGAAAGGCGGCTATATATTAATTGTAGAAGGAGCCATCCCGACCGCTGAAGGCGGGGCCTACGGCAGTATCGGTGAGCAGGCAGGTAAACATCTTACCATTCAGCAGAGCGTCCAAGAGCTTGGGAAAAATGCGATGCTGACAATTGCCCTTGGAACCTGTGCTGCTTTCGGCGGAATCCCGGCAGCCAGGCCAAATCCTACCGCCTGCAAGGGTGTACAGACTGTGTTTAGTGAAAAGGGAATCGAGACTTTGGTGGTCAATATACCGGGCTGTCCGATGCACCCCGACTGGTTTGTAGGTACGGTTTCAGCAGTAATATTTTCAGGAGTGGGGGCTCTTGAGTTGGATTCGTTGGGCCGGCCGAAACTGTTCTACGGGCAGTTAATTCATGAGAACTGCCCAAGGCGGGCAGACTTTGATAAGGGTAAATTCGCCCAGAAGCTGGGCGAGCCGGGATGCCTGTACAAGTTAGGCTGTAAGGGCCATTATACATCCGCCGATTGCCCTTTGAGACAGTGGAACAATGGCGTAAGCTGGTGCGTGAAGGCAGGCTCGCCCTGTCTCGGGTGTGTCGAGCCGGAATTCCCGGACGGCACATCTCCGATGTACGAGAAAATTACTCTCGAGGATTTGATATGTCCACAAAAATAAAGATTGATCCCATAACAAGAATAGAAGGTCACCTCGCTATTGAAGCAGTAGTAGATGATGGTGTCGTGAAAGAGGCCAACAGTGCCGGGACGCTTTTTCGCGGTTTCGAGATAATCCTGCAGGGCAGGGACCCGCGCGACGCAAACCGTTTGACCCAGCGAATCTGCGGCGTCTGCCCGACCGCTCATGCGACGGCATCGGCGCTGTGTCTTGACGAAGCATTTGGTTTAACCGACAAAATCCCGGATAACGGCAAGCTGATTCGTGCCCTCATTTTCGGTTCAAATTTTTTACAGTCGCACATTCTGCACTTCTATCACCTTGCGGCGCTGGACTACGTCGATGCGGTCGGAGCGATCGGTGACGTGGCGCCTTTTGTGCCGCGATACGAGGGCGATTATCGTGTAACCGGTGAGGTAAACGCCGAATTGGTAAACCATTATGTAAGGGCGTTGGATATCAGACGCAAATGTCAGGAGATGCTGTCGATTTTCGGCGGGAAGATGCCGCATAACGTCGCCATTGTACCCGGTGGGGTCACCGAACAGCTAACCGAGGACAAAATAACCAATTTCCTGTGGCGATTAAACGAAATACGTGACTTTGTTGACAATACATACATTCCGGATGTAATAGCCGTAGCCAAAGTCTATGATGACTATTTCGGAGTCGGGCCGGGATGCAAAAGGCTTCTCAGTTATGGCGGCTTCGATTTGCCCGCCGGCCGACTCTTCAAGAGTGGTGTCGTTTCACCCGATTTGAAGCTTGAGCCATTTGCCAAGGAAGAAATCACCGAAGATTTAAAACATTCCTGGTATGCAAATTCCGGTTCGGGGAAAAATCCCGCACAAGGTCAAACAGAGCCGGAGCTCAAGAAGAAAGATGCTTATTCATTCCTGAAGTCTCCGCGGTATAAAGGAACTGTTTGTGAGGTCGGCCCCCTGGCACGAATGGTGAATAATTATGTGCAGGGCGATGAAACAACGAAAGTGCTGGTTGACTCGGTCCTTGGCGAATTCGGCGCCGGTGTGGATGCCCTGTATTCGGTCCTCGGACGGCACGCCGCAAGGGCGGTGGAAGCTAAAATCGTGGGTGACGCCATGGTCGGCTGGCTTATGCAGTTAAAGCCGTCCGAGCCTAATATTGTGGAAAGCGAGATTCCCGAACAGGGCGAAGGTGCAGGTTTAAGTGAGGCACCACGGGGTGCCGTTGGACACTGGATAACCGTTAAGGACAAGAAAATCGACCGGTATCAGGTTATATCGCCTACAGCCTGGAATGGTTCACCGAAAGATGATAAAGGCCAACCCGGTCCGGTCGAACAGGCGATAATAGGAACAAAAGTCAAGGACAAAGACAATCCCTTTGAACTTGTCCGAATTGTACGAGCATTTGACCCGTGCCTGGCATGCGCGGTCCATTTGCTCGACGCCAGAGGAAACAAATTAAGGGTCTTTAAAGTTGTTTGAGACGGTTGACCCGGAACTTGAGGAAATGAAAAATGCTGTTTACCAAAGATAAACCGTTGGAAGAAATACTGGAGTCTCTCGGCGCCGAATCGAATATCTTCCTGCTGGCCTGTAACGGCTGCGCGGAAGTCTGCGAAACAGGCGGGGAAAAAGGGCTTTCGACAATGAAAGCCGCGATGGAAAAAGCAGGCAAGAAGGTGACAGGTACAGACTCAGTGGATTTTCTCTGCAATAAAGTGCTGGTGGCCACGAGACTCAACAGGGAGATGGACAAGATTGAACAAGCGGATTCAATCCTTGTGTTGACCTGCGGGATCGGAGTTCAGGTGGTCTCAAAGGTCGTCAATAAGGTTGTGCACCCGTCGGCGAATACGATATCTGTTGGCGGCCTGCAGGGGCTTTGGGCGTCAGATGAGCGATGCGAAGCGTGTGGAGACTGCGCTCTGGATTATACCGGAGGTATCTGCCCAATCACTTTTTGTGCCAAAAGCCTGCTTAACGGGGCCTGCGGCGGCACCCATGATGGAAAGTGCGAAGTCGACTCTGAGAAAGACTGCGGGTGGCAGTTGATTTATGAACGGCTGGAGAAGATAGGCCGGCTGGAAAACCTAAAGAAATTCCACAAGGCCAGAGACCACAGCAAGATGTTTCCCTCCAAGGACCTGCGAGAAACATCGTTTTATGACATAGAAAAATAAAAGCAATCCCAAATGTCCCAGGAAACCGGGCGGGATTTGCGAGAATAAGGAGATTTTTGAAACATGAAACTTACTGAGCGCTTCAAAGAAGGCAAATTCGTAATTACCTGCGAGGTCGGGCCGCCTAAGGGTATTGAAGTCGAAAAACTGATAGATGAGCTGGAGCCGCTGCGAAGCAAGATCGATGCGTTCAATGTCACTGATTTGCAAAGCTCAGTATTGAGGGCCGGGTCAATGGCGACCTGCCGTCTTTTGAAGGACAAAGACTACGAGCCCATCATGCAGCTCACCTGCCGAGACCGCAATCGTCTGGGTTTGCAGTCGGATGTTTTGAGTGCCGCCGTTTTAGGCATCGAGAATCTATTGTGTCTTACCGGCGACCACCCGCAATTGGGCGACCATCCCGATGCGATGCCTGTGTTTGATTTGGATTCGGTACAACTGCTTTCGGCAGTCAAGGGATTAATGAACGGCAAAGATATGGCCGGCAATGATTTAGAGGGTGCGCCGCCGCAGTTTGCGATTGGGGCTACGGTGAATCCGGGTGCAGACCCGTTAGAGCCGCAGATTATAAAGATGGAGAAAAAGATTGCGGCCGGAGCGGAGTTCTTCCAGACACAGGCGGTTTACGAAGTGGACAAGTTTGCCAACTTCTGCGAAAAGGTCAAGCATCTGAAGGTGCCTGTCATGGCAGGAATTGTGTTGTTGAAATCGCCCGGCATGGCAAAGTTTATGAATGCAAATGTCGCCGGAGTTCATGTCCCCGACGCGATTATTGATGAGCTGGCCGGCGCGGGCAAAGAAGGAAGAGTTGAAAAAAGTATAGAAATCTCCGCCCGCCTGATTAAAGAGCTGAAAGGTTCTTGCCGGGGAATTCATATTATGGCACTGGGGTGGGAGCGGCACGTACCCGCCATTTTAGAAATGGCCGGTCTATAACGGCCAAAACCAAACAACATTAAGTCATCTTCTAAACAGGCTGCTTCATTTTGTTAACGGCGGCTGCGCATACCTTGAATTCCGGTATCTTGGCCGTCGGGTCTAATGCGTCATTAGTCAGCATATTGGCAGGGCCTTCCCGGAAATGGAACGGCATAAACAGCCAGCCTTTTTCAATATTGCCGGTCACCCTTGCCAATGTGGTTACCTTGCCGCGCCGAGTGATTACTTCGACCTTCTCACCGTTGCTTATTTCAAGCCCGGCCGCATCATCGGTATGTATCTCTACGTACCCCGTCGGTGAAACCTGATTAATGACCGGTGACTTTCTTGTCATCGTACCGGTGTGGAATTGATATAGCTGCCTGCCGGTCGTAAGCACAAACGGATAATTTTCGTCAGGAAGCTCGTCGGGATTTTTATATTCGACGGGGTGGAACTTGCCCTTGCCTCTCTTGAATGTCCCCTCGTGCAGGAACCTGGTGCCTGGATGTTCCTTGTCCGGGCAGGGCCACTGCAGCCCAACCTTATCTATCCTCTCGAACGACATGCCGCCATAGATAGGGGTGACAGTCGCAATTTCATCCATTATTTCGTCGGCGCCCCCGTATGCCATCGGATAACCCATCTTTGTCGCAACCTCGCAGATGATTTCCCAGTCACTCTGGGCCTGTCCCGGAGGTGTAACAGCTTTCCGAACGCGCTGGACCCGACGTTCGGTATTCGTGAATGTGCCGTCCTTTTCCGCAAAGCAGACCGAGGGCAATACAACATCGGCGTACTCAGCCGTCTCTGAAAGAAAAATATCCTGCGAGACAAGAAAATCCACTTTTTCCAGAGATTTTCTTGTTCTGTTCAGGTTCGGGTCCGAAAGGGCGGGATTCTCTCCCATTATGTACAATGCCTTGATTTTATCTTCTTCTATCGCGTGCATCATCTCGACGACCGTAAGTCCCTTTCGGCCGGAAAGCTTTTGCTCCCACGCCGACTCGAATTTGGTCTGCAACTGCGAATCTTCAACGGATTGATACCCCGGGTAAACGTTAGGCAGCGCCCCAAGGTCGCAGGCTCCCTGCACGTTGTTCTGTCCACGCAAAGGATTAACACCCGCCGATGCCTTTCCGACATTGCCCGTAAGCATTGCCAGATTGGCCAGTGAAAGTACGTTATCAGTACCTGTCGTATGCTGAGTGATGCCCATGCTGTAAATGATGCTTGCAGTATCGGCCTTCGCGTATATCCTCGCCGCAGCGCGAATTTTCTCGGCGGGAATCGTTGTAATAGCTTCGGCTTTTTCAGGCGTGAAGTCTTTTAATATAGGTTTGAGCTTTTCAAAATCCTCCGTCCGCTCGCTGATAAAGTCTTTGTCGTATATTTCTTCACTTATAATGACATTCATCATCGCGTTAATAAGCGCCACGTCCGTGCCGGGCTTTTGGGCTATATAGAGCTTAGCAAACCGGGCCAGATCAATTCTGCGCGGATCGGCCACTAACAGCTCGGCCCCATTTTTCATCACCCCCTCTTTCACATACAGGCCAATCACCGGATGGGCCTCGGTGGTGTTTGAGCCGATGATAAATATGCAGCCTGCATCCTTGATTTCATCAATCGAATTGGTCATGGCCCCGCTGCCGAATGCTCTGGCCAGACCGGCCACCGTCGATGCGTGACACAACCTAGCACAGTGGTCCACGTTATTAGTGCCGATGCACGCTCGTATGAATTTCTGGAAGACGTAATTGTCTTCGTTCGTGCACTTGGCCGATGAAAGACCGGCAATACTCTCGGCGCCGAATTCGGAACGTATCTGTTTCAGGCGCTCGGCAACAAATTCGATTGCCTCTTCCCACGTCGCTTCTTCAAATTTGCCGTTTCTCTTGATAAGCGGTGTGGTCAGCCTTTTATCACTGCCCACGAAATCCATAGCGAACTTACCTTTTACGCACATATTACCGTTATTGGGTATGCAGCCGACCTCGCTTGTCACCTTAACAATCCTGCCGGTTTTCGGATCGGTAAGAAGGTCCAGCTGGCAACCAACTCCACAATAGGCACAAGTCGTTCGTGTTCTTGTTAAGTCCTTTTCACGGCCTTTGCCTATCGCAGCCCGGTCCAACATTGATCCGGCAGGGCAGATCTCAACACATCCGCCACACAAGACACATGTACTTTCATGCAGATCCATTCCAAAGGCGGTGCTTACCTCTATTTGCCCAAGACGACCGGCAAATGTCAGGGCTTCCGCCTTCTGTACCTCTTCACAATACCTGACGCACAAGCCACATAGAATACATTTGTCCGGGTCATAAAGTATGCCTTCGCTGTTCGTGGCATAATTCGGCTTTACGGGCCTTCGCTCAGGCAGACCAAAGCGTCCCTCGTCGGCCTGGTACCGGTATGCATAGTCCTGAAGCCTGCAGGCACCATCTTTGTCGCAGCTCGTGCATGCCACCCGATGGTCCGACAAAATCAATTCCAGAACCGTTCTTCGTATCGCTGCAATCTCGGCGTTCTCGGTACACACCTCCATACCTTCGGCAACCGGCGTGTTGCACGATATCGTCAGGCCGGGGCGACCTTCTATCTGCACTACGCACATCCGGCATGTTCCCGCCGGCTCGACGCGTGAATCGTAGCACAGGTTGGGTATGTCAATACCAACGCCTTTCGCCGCTTCGAGAATCGTCGTACCTTCCGGCGCCGTTACTTTTGTGCCGTCAATATTAAAGCAAACTTCCTTCATTATTAGGTTTCCCCGCAATGAGATTTCTATGCTGATACCTTTTCAATAGCCGCCTCGAAATCCTGTGGAAAAAGCTCCAGCGCCGAAAGTACCGGCAGTGGAAAGGCCTGGCCCATTCCACAAGTAGATACCGCCACGCAGGCCTTGCCGATTTGGCGTAATTGCTCCAAATCTTCATCTGTTCCCTCGCCGCCAAACACCTTGTCGATGATTTCCTTAATTCGCACAACTCCTATTCGACACGGGGCACAGCGTCCACAGGATTCGAATCCGTAAAACTCTATCAGACCCTTGACAATATCCACTGCGCTTTTACCCTCTTCGTAGACTATCACACCCGCAGTTCCAATTCCGCTGCCGGCCTGAAGAATCGCCCGGGCAGTAAGTTTACACTTCAAAGAATCCCCGGCAAGAAACCGGCTCGTTCCTCCGCCGGGCTGGACCGCCTTTATGGGCCGGCCGCCTGCCGTGCCCCCGCCAAATTCTTCTATAAACTCGGCCAGCGTTCCTGAACCAATCTCAAGCTCATATACACCGCTTTTTTTAACGTCCCCTGACAGCGAAAAAAGCCTCGTTCCAGGCTCACCCTCAACACCGAGCCTGCGATATGCTTCGACCCCCTCTGCCAAAATCACCGGCACGTTTGCGAGCGTTTCCACGTTATTTACGACCGTAGGCCTACCGAACAGACCTTTTTCTGTTGGGTATGGCGGCTTCAATCGGCTGGCGGCACGGCGCATCTCAAGAGACGAGATAAGCGCGAGTTCCTCACCCGTTATATAAAGCCCCTTACTCTTTACTACCTGCAGGTCAACGGAGAGCTTTGAACCTAAGATATCGTCTCCCAAAAGCCCGGCTTTTCTCGCCTCAACAACAAGTCTGTCCCATAGCTCGATGGTCTGGTCGTACTCACCGTTTATGTAGATGTAGGTCTTTTCAGCCCCAACCGCAAAGGCCCCGATTAAGATTCCTTCGAGTACCAGCCAGGGATCCCCATCGAGCAGCACTTTGTCCTTGAATGTCCCCACCTCGCCCTCTTCAGCATTACAAATAAGGTATTTCTGCCCCTGTTTTTCGCCGGCAACCATTGCCCACTTTGGTCCGGTCGGAAATCCCGCACCTCCCCGGCCGACCAGGCCCGCCCGTTTAATCTCATCGATTACTGACTCCGGGCCCATCGCCAAGGCCTTCTTAAGGGCCACCAGGCCTCCCTGGGCCTCGTATCCCTTCAAATCCGGCGGCTCATACGTGCCCACTCGACGAGTTAAGAGTTTTATTTCCTTCATGTTAGTCACCGCACTCCCTTCCCACCTTAAACTCTCTGTATGATGTCAGAGCGCCGTAAATTCGGGCCTCTGAAAAACCGGTCTTCATCGCAACGTCGCGGACAACCTCATTCGGGACACATCCGAATGTCTCTTGCACTTTGCACAGAAACACAAATAAATTTTCCACGGTGAGGCCTCCGACATCTTTGATCAGATTTTGATAAGTCTGCATGTCGAACGTTTTCATATTTTTCAACTCCTCTGAAACGCACATTCTCTCTGAATCTTCTGCAGAATGGGAATCAGCTCACCAACACCGGCCTTCGGAATCGATTCCAAAATCTCATCCAACGGTTCCAGGCTCAAGGACTCTTCCTGAATCAAATCCATATTCAATTCCGTAAAGTAATCACGTCAATACTTCCGTTCTGACTTCAAAAAATCATATTGTATCCTCGATCCACGCTCAGTCAAGAGTGTTTTCCGTCAGTATAATCGGCACAGTTACTAAAGAAAAGAAAATCTAATAACACCAACAACATCTGTGATGGTGACCGGATGGCCAAACTGTTCCTTTTTTTTTCTTGACAGCCGCCGAATACCTTGTTAACATTCAATTTGGTTTGTTCAGGTGTATTCTTTCATCCCTCGAAGCATACCCCTCAATAACAGATGAGGGATTCTTTATTTACAGGCCTGCGGGCCTAAGGAGAACATTGTGAAAACTGGTACAGTAAAATGGTTCAATTCAAGCAAGGGATTCGGTTTTGTTGTCCCCGATGATGGCGGCGATGATTTGTTTGTCCACCACTCGGAAGTTAAAACAACGGGCTATGCATCACTCGATGAAGGCCAGAAGGTCGAGTTCGAAGTCGGAGAAGGAAAAAAAGGCCCATGTGCAACCAATGTAACACCGGTCTAACCAAACTATAAAGCTTGGAAGAATTGAAAGGCCCTGCCAAACGGCGGGGCCTTTTTCCATCATATTGCATACTTTCCTATTGAAAGCATATCCGCATCTCTATTGGTCCAATGGAAGTATCTCCACCTTTCTAAATTCTACCGGATGGCTCTCGGCCTGAAGGGATATATAGCCTTCATGCAGCATCTTGTCATCGTCCTTGATAAGTTTCCGGGCGTCCCCATCGTTTTCGTCAAGCTGCGGCTTCTCATATTCCAGCACGGTCTGGCCGTCGACAATGTGCCTGATGACCGAATTGCCATGTACCTCAACTTCCATCGGCACCCATTGGTCGCCGTGATACGTTTTTGAGCTGGAGGAAATACAATGCGTCGTGACAAGTTTACCGTCCATCACGACGTGCGTCCCCGGAGTGCATAAATTGCCGGTCGAACGTTCATCCCTGCCGTTACCTCCAAGCAGTTGCACCTCGATGGATACCGGAAAACTCTGGTCCTTTGTCATGCTTTCGGGCGACTGGCAGTGTATCATGATTCCGCTGTTTCGAAACGCCCATCCCGGACCGCCGGGAGTCTGCTCTCCCGTGAACCGATACTCCAGGCGTAGAATGTAGTGCGAGAACTTGTCCTTGTAAAAAATGTGTCCGAATTTTCCGTCGAATTTGTCATACCTGTCGTAACAGACCTTCAGGATACCGTCCTCCACACGGAAGGTGTTTCCATAATTGTCATTAAGCTCATGGCCTGTAATCTTGACCTTCCACCCCTCAAGGTCCTTACCGTTGAAGAGGCTGATAGAGCGGCTTTTGCCCGCGCCGCCCTGTTCGGCCGCACAGCCGCAAATCATGCCAATCAGAACAAGGCACAAGACGCTCTGCCACCGCTTTAGGGTAATGGGCAGGTGTTTATTAACATGTTGTCTTCCGGTCATTTTCAATCGCTCCTTCTTAGTGTATTCGGTACGTGTGAACAAGTTCGGTTACTAATCAAGGCAAGTATACGTAAAACACTGATTTTTGTCAATTGAGCAGGCCTCTTTAGTCACCTGGTAGAAAAAACTCGTATTATCTAAGAAAATATTTAAACAACCAATCCAACCGGCCTCGCTTTACAAAATGTATACCCGAAAATTTCATTACCTCGCGAATACGCTGCCGGTAATCGTCCTTATAGCAATGGACTTTACAGTCTTTGCACTTGGGCTTGGGATCAAACGGGCATTTTTCCAATCTCAAAAGGGCATACTCCAATAATTCGGCGCACGAGTCGCACATTTGCCCCTTTGGCGAACGGTGCTTTTTCCGACAATACACCTGTATGAACTTTCCAAGGACGATCTTTTCCTGTTCTTTATCTTTCATCTTCTCTTGATTAAATCACTATTTCACAGTTACGCATAATTCCGTAATCTTCAGGTTTACAGAAAACCACTGATTTTCATAGTACACAAATTCCATCTCTTTTACTAATCCTTTTGGCCGTCATTTTCGGTAATCTAATCGTATCGTCAACGTCAATTAAGGCTTGACACCGGGTAGTTATTACGGCTAAATTTATCTCCGGCCGGCCCGCTTTGCGGGATTCCGATTTGTTTCGTGTAAATCCCGTCACTGGCTGCAGAATTGGGTAATTAACTCAGTTGTATGGAAGGAGTGAAAAAACATGAATCGATATTTTTGCATCGTTTTGGCCTGTGTGATAATTGGGATGTCCTTAACTGCCAAAGCGTCTGCAGGGAAGGCAGATACCTCACAAAAGGTCGAATTGCTCTGGCCTAAAGGCGCTCCCGGCGCCAAAGGCAGCGAGGACGGCGACAAGCCGACGCTGACGATATACCTGCCGCCGAAG
>Ga0224495_10002858_pt1 | contig 10929 bp, 9 predicted proteins | sample SF_Jul11_sed_USG_FD_168128 | JGI IMG/M metagenome (GOLD analysis project Ga0224495, IMG submission 168128) | Sediment microbial communities from San Francisco Bay, California, United States - SF_Jul11_sed_USGS_4_1 | ecosystem: Environmental > Aquatic > Marine > Sediment | place: USA: California...
GGCCGGCTGCGCGACCTGCAGACCCACCTCGAGCAGAGAGTCGAGGAGCGTACGCGCGAGGCGTTGGGCTTGAAGCAGCAACTCGATACGGTGCTCTCGTCGGTGCAAGATGTGGTCTGGTCGATGACGACGGATGGGCGGGTCAGGTTCGTCAACCGCGCCGCCGAGAGACTGTTTGGCGTACCGCTCGAGGCGATACGCGGCGCGGACGGTTTTCTGCGCGCCGCGGTGGTTGCCGAGGATCGCGGCGTCTATGACGAGGCGTTGCGCCGCGTGCTTGCCGGAGGCGAGGCAAGCGCGCAATTGCGGATTGCCGCGGGGAAGGTCGTGGCGGCGCCTGCGCCGCCGGGGGAGAGCGGTGTGCGCTGGGTGAATGCCCGCTTCGTCGCGGTGCGCGGCGCCGATGCCGCGGTCGCCGAGATCAACGCCACGATCTCGGACATTACGCAGCTGGAGGCGGCCAAGGAGGAGGCCGAACGCGCGAATCGCGCCAAGTCGCTGTTCCTGTCGAACATGAGCCACGAATTGCGTACGCCGTTGAACGCGGTGATCGGATATGCCGAACTGCTCGAGAACGATCCGCGACAGCCGCTGTCGGTGGAGCAAAAGGAGGCGGTATCCGAAATCATGGGAGCGGGCACGCACCTGCTGGCGCTGATTTCGGATCTGCTGGAGATGTCGAAGATCGATGTCGGCACGATCGAGATCGAGACGGAGAACGTCGGGGTCTGGAAGTTGATCGACGATTGCGTGAGGCTGACGCGGCTGACCGCGCTCAAGCAGGGCGTGCGCGTGCAGGTGCCGGCGACGCGCGAAGAAGGGCTCGCGTGCCGCGCCGATTATCTTCGCCTCAGGCAGGTGGTGCTGAACCTGATCACCAATGCCATCAAGTACAACCGGCCCGACGGATTCGTTACCCTGCTCGCCGACGGCACCGAGCAAGGCGTGCGCATTCGTGTCGTCGATTCGGGTGTCGGCATTCCGCGCGAGCGCATGGCGGAATTGTTCGCGCCTTTCAGCCGGCTGGGAAAGGAAGGGAGCGGCATCGACGGGAGCGGCATCGGCTTGAGTCTGTCCTACCGACTGGTCCAGTTGATGGGTGGCACGATGGGGGCGGAGAGCGAATTGGGCGTGGGATCGACCTTCTGGGTCACCATTCCCGGCGTTGGCGCGGCGGTGCCAGGGGTGCCGCCACCGTCGCGCGAGGCAGTGGCGAAGAAGGAGGCGGCCGTGCTAGCCGAGAAGAGCGCGCTGCCTCGCGTGCTCTACATCGAGGACAACACCGCCAACATGCGCCTGATGGACGCAATGCTGCGCCGCATTGGCGGGGCGGAAATGATTCCCGCGCATAGCGCCGTGCTGGGAATCGAGTTCGCCGTCACTCAGGCGCCGTCGCTCATTTTCATGGATATCAACATGCCGGGGGTCAACGGGTTCGAGGCATTGCAGCGTTTGCGCGGCCTTGCCGAGACGCGCGACATTCCCATTGTCGCGGTCAGCGCCCATGCGACCCGAGCCGATATCGAGCGCGGCCTGGCGGCGGGGTTCGCCGCCTATCTCACCAAACCCGTGGACATCCGCGAGGTTGCGGCGCTGCTGACCCTCTATCTGGGTCTGCAGATGGATATCGAGAGCTACTAGCGCATCCACGACGATACGAGGGGATACTCCCCTCGTGGCCCCGACCAACGATACGAGGGGATACTCCCCTCGTGGCCCCGACCAACGATACGAGGGGATACTCCCCTCGTGCTCCCCTGCATTAGGGCACTTCCTGTCTGCGTTGGGCAGTTCTTACTGCACGGTCATCTGTTCGAGCCGGTAGCCGTAGTTGTAGACCGGTACGACGCGGTAGCCGGTCTCTGGCCGCAGGTCGAGTTTCTTGCGCACCTGGCTGACGTGGGTGTCGACGGTGCGCGTGGCGAGGTTGCCCGCCCGGCCCCATACCATCTCCTGCAGGTAGCCGCGCGAGATGAGCCGTCCGACGTTGCGAAACAGCGTCACCGCGAGTTCGAATTCCTTCGGGGTAAGTTCGATCTTGGCGCCCTCGCGCCGGATCTCGCCCTGTTTGGTGTCGATCTCGAAGGGCGGGAAGCTGAGCAGAGTCTGCTCGGCGCGCGGGTAGGCGCGGCGTAGCAGGGCATTGACGCGCGCGAGCAACTCATGGCGTCGCGCGGGTTTGACCATGTAGTCGTCGGCCCCCTGTTGCAGCGCAAAAACGATATCTTCCTCGGAGTCCCGGCCGGTCACGAACAGAATCGGCGTGGTCTTCGAGACGTGCTCGCGCGTCCACTTCAGTACTTCGGGACCGGAGACATCGGGGAGCTGCCAGTCGAGCACGAACAAGTCGAAACTCTCGCGCGCCGCCTCGCGCATTATTTCGCGCCCGGACTTGTAGCCGTGCACGTCGTGCTCGGCCTCTTCCAGCCAGCGGGTAATGAGTGCCAACTGGTCGGCATCGTCTTCGAGGACTGCGATACGCATTTTTCTGGGCTCCAGGAACAGCCATGGTGAACGACTGTAAAAATTCTAACCCGGGGGGAAGGCTCCGCACCATCTTTAACACCGGGGCTGTGGCTGGGATGATAGTCTTCTCTGGAAAATCATGCACTTCAAACGATTAGCGGAGATTTTGGGGGATGCCTGCCGGCTGCGGGGGGGGCGGCAATTTGCGGTCCTGGCCCGCTTCCGAGCCGTGTCGCGCGCGCCGTTCGGCCGGCGCGGGGGAGCGCTGTTGCTCGTGTTGTGCGCTTTGGCGCCGAGTCCCGTTCTGGCACAGGTCCCGTCACCGGCGGGGCAGGCCCCTGCGCCAGGTCAGGCTCCGGATCCGAGCGTGGCGCCGACCGGGTCGGATGCGGCCGCCACCTCCGCCAAGCTGCTGCCCAAGGGCACAATTGTCCCGAGTCGCTATGTCGACCAACTGATCGACGAGAAGATGGAGGGCGTGGAAGAACTCGGTGCGGATGAGGGCGAACGCGGTCCGCAGCCCGAGGGTCGGCGGCTGAGCGCCGCCGAGGCGCGCTACTACCATCGCTCGTCCAATCTGGGGGGCGTACGCGAATACGGAGTGTCGCTGCAGCATCGCCGGGAAACGCTCGATTACGGCGACCTGTCGATCGACGCCTATGGGCGAGATGTGGGCGGTGACCCCGCGTTGCTCCCAAGCGGGCCGACGCAGGGCGCACAATTCCAGTTCCAGCAGTTCCGCATGCCCCTCACCCCGCAGCTACTGATGGACAATTCGGCGGGTTCGGTCCGGCTGGGTGCGAATCCGCTGGTGACCCATTCATTTCGGATGCAGTTGCCGAGCTCTATCGCCGAAGGCGCGCAGAGTCGTGTCTACGGCGATGCCGACGATGCTCTTGTATATGCCGGCCGAGTAGGACAACTGAACGGGATCGCCACCCAGTCGTTCAGCGCGACGCAGGGCGATCTCATCGGCGCGGGGTACAACCGTGTGTTCTCGCGTTCCTGGGCGGGCGGCGTCCAGGTCGCTCAGCTGAGCAACCATGCGCTGCTGCCCGATCATCAGAGCTTCGCCTGGGCGGGCCGCTACCAGGAGGGCGACAAAGGGCGGCAGATCGGTATACATCTGCTCACCGACACCGCTGGCGGGCGGGGGGGATGGGCCGACGGCCTCGAGCCGGCGGGTCTCTGGCAGCACCGCTACGGTAGCTACCGTCTGCCGCAGAGCCTGTTGTGGAGCGACGTCAACATCGGCAACGATACCCAGGGAGCCTATCTGCGTTCCGACTATCGCACCCTGACCAACAGTATGTCGGTCGGCGGCGAGTGGTCGGAATCGAATCTTGCCGGGGATCCCTTGCGCTCGGGCTTCTATACGAGGACTCTGTATTCGACCGGCTACCATCGGGTGTCGCGGGATACGAACCTGAACGGCGGGGTGACCGTTGTGGATCGCAAGGCGAAGGCGGCGCTGCTGCCCGCCGAAGACTCGCGCTCGGCTTCGCTGAGTGCCGGCGTGGGCGAACGTTTTGCATGGGGTGCTTCGAATTTTCGCCTCGCTTGGGGACGTACCGAGGCGGTCGTGAATTACGCGTCCAGCCGTGGGTTCACCTGGGACCACGCATGGAACCTGCAGGCGTGGTCCTTGTCGACCGCGCTTGCGTACCTCGAAGACGATACTGCCGGCATCGTGTCGACTCGCAAGAGTCTCGCGATGCAGTTTCGCCGTTCGCAGGGGAGGTGGACCTACGACGGTGGCGCGCAGTACGTGCTCGGCGAGAGGCAGGGCGTGGTATCGCATAGCCTCAACTGGAGCCTGAACGGTGATTGGGCGATTGACCGCATCTGGTCCTCCAGGCTGCAACTCAACTGGAACCGAGTCGATGTCGCCGACCCGCTGTTTCCTGCCCTTACCCGCGAGAACATGATCATGCTTGCGCTACGCGCGCAGGATTACTCGGGTCAGCCGTACGCGCAGTTCGGGCGCCGCACCGGCGCGGCGGGTTCGGGGCGCATCGTTGGCTGGGTGTTCTACGACGAGAACGGCGATGGCGTAAGACAGGCGAGCGAACGCGGCGCGGCCGGCGTGTTGGTCTACCTTGACGGACGTTACAGCGCGACCACCGACACGGATGGACGCTTCGAATTCCAGCCGGTGCCGGTGGGCGAGCATCGCCTGCGCGTCGCGATTGAGCGAGTGCCGCTACCCTGGGGATTGCTCGACGACACGCCGCGCAGGCTGGACGTGCCGCTGCGCGATGCGGCGAGCGTCGATCTGCCGCTGACGCGTATCAGTCAGTAGTGGGGTCAGACAGAACGACCGAGAGAGCGCTGATCTCACAAAGCGCGGACAGGGGGGCATTCCCGCGATTTGTCGGATGTTCCGCGCAAGACGGGGCCAGTTTGGTGCTGCAGGGCGGTATCCGCGTGCCGGATACAGGCGACGATTCGATGCCGCCGCGTCATGCCGCCGCGTGCTTCAGCGGACCGTTTCGTCGATGTCTTGCTTACCGCCGTCCCACTCGATCGTGCCCTTTAGTTTCAACGGAAACGTGAACTTCCCGGCGGTCTTGCCGTCCGCGTTGACGAGGTTGATCGGCACCGACCGCGTCTGGCCGGCAAGGATCGGAATCTCGCTCACCGTCATCTCGAATTCGCGCCCCGATGCGTCGGTGGCGCGCAGTACGCCCTCGGGGCGGCCGTGCGCGTTACCGGTATTCTCGATCACCGCCACCGGCAGTACCGCCGAGTCGACCGTTTCCTTGCGCAGACCCTTGAAGACGAGCTTGGGTTGCGCGCCGCCTACGGCGACGTAGACGATCACGCCGATCTGTCCGCCGACAGGGAAGCTCGCTTGGCCGATCCGCACGCCCTGTTCGGCAGCGGGGTCCGAGCCGAGCATCAGCGCGAAGCGGCACTCACCGGCCGGTGCGCTGTCAGGCACCAGCACTTCAAAGCGGTACGCGCGCGTCGCATTGGCGGGGACGGTGAACTGGCGCCTTTCGATGCGCACCCAGGGGCGGCAGGACCCGGCTGCCGGATCGCCTTCGCTGAATTGCAGCGTGCCCAGTTCGCTGAGCGTCCAGTCCGCGGTATGCGCCGCATAGCGCCCGAGCACGAAGCTCGGATTGGTGACCTGGATCGCTTCGCGCAGTTTCTCGCCGGGCTTGGTCTTCAGTTCGAAGCGTGGCGGCGAGACGTGCAAGGCGAAGCCTTGCGCCTGCGCGGCGCCGGGTGCGGTCAGTGCGGCAGCGACCAGCGACAAGAAGATAAGTGAATTCTTGCTGTGCATCAGAGCGCCTCGATTTCGTAGATCGGCTCAATTTCGACCCGTTCGAGGCTCATGTCTGAGCCGCTAACGCGGATCTGGAAGCTGATCGTGTCGGTGAGTGTCGGGCCTGCCGCCAGGCCCTCATAGAGCAGCGCGCGCTGGCCGGCGCGGACGACGCCTGGCAGGAATCTTCCGCCGCTTTGCCAGGACAATTCAAGGCTGCCGGTTCTGGCGAGCCCGAGCGCCATCTGCGGCAGCGAAAGATAGATCCTCACCCGGCGCGGCGGGGTCGTGTAGCGCGGGGGAAGCGCAAGGCGCAACTGCATCGCCGGTATTCGGCCGACTTCCATGTCGTTTCGCGCCGCGCTGGGCAGTAGCGCGGTCTCCCATTCGCCTTGCGCAAGTGGGCGGCTGGCGGAGAAGCTCGCGGCAAGCCGCTCAGCAGCTTGAGATTGCGCGGGGGAGGATAGACACGCCAGCCCGATCGCGAGCAGCATCGCTGCGGCACTGTGGCTCATAGCATGGAAACCGTATAGACAATGACACCGGTATAGGTCCCGGCCGGAACGACGTTGGTGTTCTTGTACGAAAAAGTGTAGTCCGCATGGACGTAGCAATAGGTCGAAGGGGTCGTGCATTGCAGCGATATCAGTGTGGTGGTCGGACCCGTCGCAGGGAACGAACCGGCGGCTGGCCCGATGACTGTCGTGGTGCCCACGCTGCTCACGATGCTTGCGACTGTCCAGCTGATTTCGGTCCAGGGAACCACGTTCGCGCCGCTCGTCAGGCCGCTGGCGGAGGCTACCGCCGGGCTTGCGGTGAGACTGACCACGCGGGCGGCGCTGGCGGCGCCCCCCTTGGAGAACAGGGCGATTTCGATCGGAATCGCGGCTCCCGACTGCGGCACCGCGGTGCCGACCGGTTGCGAACTGAAATTGAAGTTGACCGTATCGACCGTCCCTCCGGTGCTGCCGACGAGCAGGCCGATTTGATTGCCCGCGCCGACAAGCGCGAGCGTTTGCGCAAGCGCGGGCTGAGAGGCCAGCGCGGCGATCACGGCGAAGCCGGCGGACAGGAGGCGCATGGCCGTACTTTTACCTTATTTTGGATCGGCAGGCGAGCGTGACATGGCGCGTCGGGTCCCTATTCCCGACTCGTCACGGCTGCGACAGCGAATAGGCGACGCGGCCCGAATAGCTACTCGCGGGATTCACCGTGCCACCGTCGCTCCACGAGTAAGTCCAGGTGGCGCTGAGGTTGAAGACTCCGGCAAGCCCCGAGGAGATGGTTACCGGCGTGGCCGAAGCATTGCTGAGCGCCGCGGGGTGGGCGATGGTCGCCGATCCGGCCGATGCAACCTGGATCGTGCTCCAGGCGATGGTTTGCGTGCCGTCGGTGAGGGCAGCGGTCGTGGTCTGGTAGACGAGGCTGCCGGTTCCCGTGCTGTTGCCCTGCGCGAGCACGGTGACCGCGCCGCCGCCGAGATCGCCGCCAGTACCTGCGATGACGGCTCCCGTGCCGACCTGCGCAGCGGTGGGATTGAACGAAATCGAATCGATGACGCCGATCGAGCCGACCCTCAGCAACAGGAACCTTGGAACGACCAGCGAGAAATTCAGATTCGCGGTGAGCGTCGCGACGTTGCCAACGTTTGTCGCGCTGACGGTCGAGAATCCCCAGCCAGGCGTAGGCAGCGCGCATAGCGCGAGCACTAGGGCTGCGGCGATCGATCGTGCGGTCGGCTTCATCGCGAGACTTGAAGGAGGAACGGCAGACCGCTTACCGCGGTCCGCCGTCTGTCATGCGCAATTGCCGCGCTTACGGCTGGGTGAGCGAGTAGGCGACGCGGCCCAGGTAGCCGGTTCCCGCGCTCGCGGCATAGACCGTGCCGCCATCCTGGAAGGTGTAAGTCCAAGTGTCGGACGAGTTGAAGACGCCCGCCGCGAAGGTCGCCACCGTCGTGCCGGCCGCGTTGGCCAGCGCCGCAGGGTGCGCGATTACTCCGCCGTTGGCGACTTTGATCGTGGACCACGGAATCGTATTCGTGCCGTCCGAAAGCGCCGCAAGGGCAGCGCCGGCGGCATCGGTCGTTGTATACGTAATCTTCGCCGCGCCGGAGGAATTGCCCGCTGCCGCGACGGTCAGCGCGGAGCCGGTGATCACGTTGTTGGATCCGACATCCGTTGCGACTTCGGTGAAGGTGATCGAGTCGATAGTGGCGCTCGCGGCGGCCAGACTGCCGGTCCCGACGCGCAGACTGAGAAATTTCGGAATGACCACGACAAAATCCACATGCGCGGTGGCAGCCGTGGTGCCGGGCGTCGTGTTGGTGATATTGCCGGTGGATTCCGCCAGCGCGTTGGTGGAGAGGCCTTGCAGCGCAAACGCTGCGCCAAGCGCCACGGCAAGAGTTTTCGTTTGAGTCTTGAGTTTCATTTTCATCTCCTGGAAGTGTTGAGCTGTGTCCTGTGAATTGGTGTCGGTGTTTAACGACGCAGCCTCTTTTTACACCTGTAGGAAATAACCTACTGAAAGAAATCGTCAATTTGGTACTCAAGTTAGCAAGGATGTGTAAATCGGCCCATTGAAATGTGCACTACGCCACACTTCCTTCTTGCGTGGCGGGAATTCGTCACACTCGAGCCGCGCAAGATACGGGCGCGCACAGAGGCGCGGTGCGAAGAGATCCGGGATACGGGAGAAACGCAGTTTGAATTGCCGCGGAGCCACCGCGCCATGCAGCAGCTTCCTCGCGCGAGGAAGCTGCGAAGGCTCGCCGAATCGCAGGACGCGATCCGAACAGACTAAGTAAGCAGTAATTAGGGGATTGCGGCGATGTAGGTCGGTTGCGTGGCGGGAGCTGCGCTCGCTGCCTCGTGTCCGCCCGCACGCATAAAACCGGGCGCACGCGCATAGCTGTGCAGCCAGGTCGATGCGTGACGCGTGACGTGTGTGGCGCGATTGGGATACGGCGCAACGGATTCGCTGGCCAACGCCACTCCGCCGGTATCGACGCGGATCGAGGTGCGCAGCAGGGCTGTCTGGGGCGGCACTGTCGTATCGTGAACCGCGGCGCCGGTCGCACCACCGGATTTGCCCAGATCGCGGTGCTGAGTGCTCAGCAGAACCTGGCCCCGGTTGGCCGAGACCCAGACATCATCGATTCGGATGGCTGCAGCCATCGCCAGCTCGCGCCGCAAGGCGGGTTCGCCACGATCGCGCAGCTTTTCGAGCGCCGCAAGGGTTGCCGGCGCGTTTTGAGAGGAGGGTGCGATTCGCAAGCCAACAAAATGTGCAATCGCGACGCGGAATTCGACGCGCGCGACGACGGCACTGCCGTGCCGATTCGCGCTGTGATTGGATTCGGCATGCAGGCTGCCTGCCGCGACGAAGGCCAGACCCAAACCCAAACCGAGCGCCGCCGATTGAAGAAGTCCCCGTCGCTGCGCCGACCCCGCTGCGGCGTGCCGACCGCCCGCAAGCGTCCGGCGAGGGTTCCTGCTTGGCGGTTGGTTGGGCACGTGCATCGTGGTCTGCGGATGGCCGGAGGCTCGAATTCGATCGAATGGCGAACAATGGCTCTTGCGCGAGTGGCTGCGTAGTCATGCCCGCAACCTGGAACGCGGGCTCTACCTGAGCCTTAGCGGATACAGCCGTAAAGAACTTGAGTGGCTGCGCAAAAGTTAACATTCTCTGACCCATAAATTGTGACTTTTTTCACGGTAATTGATGCGCGCGCCGCCTAGGCTGCGCCGCTGATTCGACGAATGCCTTACTGCTTAGCAGGTTGCGCAGGGTACTTGGTAAAGAACCGGAGGATAGCCCGCTCGCCGAGGGCGCGAGCTAGGACGCGACTTGGACGTCGTTCCTGCTTCTTCTGTTCTAGGGAGCCGAAAACGTCAGAGGGGTGGGCGAGCCGCCACTGCCGCCGCTCAGTCCGGTCGTCGAGTTGCGGCGGGGTCGGGCCGAGCCTGCTGTGGTGGCCAAGGTTGCCCGATTTGCTTCGAGAAGAGTGCCTAGCCTAGCGGGCCCGAGGCTAGGGTTGGAGCGGAACTCGCGATCGATGTCGAAGGTCTGGATATCGATTTCGCTGCTGTAATCAGGAGGATCCGAGGCATCTGGAAACCGGCGCTGCGGTGCAGTGGGTTTGTGCGTCGCAAAAACCTGCCCGCTGTTGGAGACCACTCTTACCTGTCCGTCGGCGGCGATCCGCACACCGACGACGGCGGGAATCACCACTTCGAATTGGACCGTCGCACTATTGGAATTCGCTTCGGAGAAGGCCTGCGCCCCTGGCGCCATGGCAATGGCGCACAGCATCACCGCGGATACGCACGCGGCGCGCCAAGCGTGACAAAATGCCGTCGGTAGTGAGCGACAGGGAGTCATGATTGTTTCATCATCTACGCCGACCCAACCGAATCTAGGCGTGCAAATGTCACATTTCACGAGAGTTAACCGTTGCCAGGGCGGTAGATCCGGTGTTGCCGGAGTATGCCGGGTGGGGCATCGAGGGCGCGCCGGGGAGGCAGGGGCCGTCGAGCGGTATGCGAACCAACGCGATCTGCTTTCCAGGTTGCTTGACTAAGCATTGGAATTCACAGAAAATTCAGGGTTCTGCCGGAGGGGTGCCCGAGCGGCTAAAGGGGGCAGACTGTAAATCTGTTGGCCTCGCGCCTACGTTGGTTCGAATCCAACCCCCTCCACCGATCGTGGAATGGCAGTCGTACTGGTTACGGGGGTTGCAGTAAGGGAGTTCGACGTGGTTGCTGACGATGACGGGCGGGTGTAGCTCAATGGTAGAGCAGAAGCCTTCCAAGCTTATGACGAGGGTTCGATTCCCTTCACCCGCTCCATGCGCGGCAGGGCGGACCGGCGACGGGAGAGCCAGGATTTAGCCCATGTAGCTCAGTGGTAGAGCACTCCCTTGGTAAGGGAGAGGTCACGCGTTCAATCCGCGTCATGGGCACCAAGGTTGATGGCGGTTGCGGTTGGTGCAAAGTGGTTCAGGCAAGCAGGTTTTGTTCAATAAAAGATCAATCGACTCGATAAGGGTGACGTCGAAATGGCAAAGGGCAAATTTGAGCGTACCAAGCCGCACGTAAACGTGGGCACGATTGGCCATGTGGACCATGGCAAGACGACGCTGACGGCGGCGATGACGACGATCCTGTCGAAGAAGTTCGGCGGGG
>Ga0224495_10002859_pt1 | contig 10928 bp, 12 predicted proteins | sample SF_Jul11_sed_USG_FD_168128 | JGI IMG/M metagenome (GOLD analysis project Ga0224495, IMG submission 168128) | Sediment microbial communities from San Francisco Bay, California, United States - SF_Jul11_sed_USGS_4_1 | ecosystem: Environmental > Aquatic > Marine > Sediment | place: USA: California...
TGTAATCTGGGCATGGATCCAAGAGACAGCATAAGGGGTACAGAGATAACTGGAATTGGCCACATACATACAGCCGGTAGGCCCGATAAAAATCGTATCTTTCCCTGCCGCTTTGGCTACGAGGCGATAATTAAGGGCTGGACCGCAACCCGCACAGGTTCGGTGTCCGGGCACATACATCTCTTCTCTCGGTGCAGAACGGAGAGATTTGATCGGTTCCAAAATCTGCTTTTTATAATTAAACGCTCCTTGCATATTCAATACCTCCTTTGGGTCTCAGGAATTATTCTTCTTCCTCAAAACCGATCCAGTAGACTTGCTGGCCGACTTTCTTCTCTTTAACCATCTGGTTGAGGATCTTAGCCATATAATAAAAGTCTTCAAGCAGAATGACGTCCCCTCCCAGGCCGGCCATAAAAGAGGTAACAAGAGGTCTTTTTTCCAGCTCATAGAGAGTAGCTCGGAGTTCATGAATTAGGTTCCCCCCCCGCATAGCCCCTCCGTAAGAGGTGCTGCTTTCCACACTGGCTATGGCTTTCACCCGGGAGAATGCTTCGGCAATCTGGAGGGTGGGCCAGGGACGAACCCAACGCGTCCTCAGCATACCTGCCTTTATTCCTTGATTCCGAAGATGATTGATGGCCGATTTGCAGGTATTGGCATGGGCTCCTTGAATGAAGAAGGCCACTTCCGCATCTTCCATCTTGTATTTTTCCAGGTAGGGATCGTAATTTCGCCCGAAAATCCGGTTGAAATCAGCCGTGGCTTCTTCAATGACCCTGGGAACTTCCAGAAAAGTCGCCGCCCGCTGGGCATCCATTGGCGCACCCTGATCCGGGCGGATTTGCGGGCCATGCGAAACCGGGCATAGAGGGCTTAATGGATGGGGTGCCTTGTAGGGGGGCAAAAATTCCCTTACTTGGGACATGTCGGGTAAAATAACCTTATCCGGAATGTGGGAAAGGAAATAACCATCCTGACACACAAACTGGGGCAACATCACCCGGGGATCTTCTCCTACACGGTAGTTGATCAGCGTATAATCAAAAACCTCCTGGGGGGTGGACGCCCAACCCATTAGCCACCCTTGATCTCGGCAAGACATGGCATCGGTATGTTCGGAACCAAAGTCACCCGGAGGATCAAGGGTCCGATCCGCGATGGCCATTTGCAGTGGATAACGGCCCCCCGCTGCCGGGCTATACATTTCAAAGGCATAGGTGACTCCGACTCCAGAACTCCCGGTATAGGCTCGAGCGCCAGCTGCTGAGGCCCCCAGGGCCACCGAAACCTGGGCATGCTCACCTTCGCCATGGATAAATTCTGCATCCAGTTCGCCGTTGGCTACCATCCTGGCCAGCTCCATCATGATGGCCGTATAAGGACGGATGGGAAAGGAACAAATAACTTCCACTTCCGCATACTTCGCGCCCTGGGCTGCAGCTGCGCAGCCACTGAGCATTTTTTCCTGGGCCATAATACTCCCTCCTCCTTAAAAAGGTTTTTCCAAACGAACTACCCCATCCTCAAAATCCAGTTCAGGGACAGCGCTGAGGGCGTCCGCCGGGCATTCATTAATACAAATCTGGCATCCTTTACAAAACTTCCAGTTCCATTGCATCTGATCTTCTTTTTCATTATAAGACCAGCAGGAATCTGGGCAGGCCCCATAGCAGGTGAAGCAACGGGTGCACTTCTCATGGTCAATGACCGGACGGACGATCCGCCAGTTTGAGGTGATGAAGAGTTCCTGTTGTTGGACGGGAGCGGGCGTGATCGCTCCGAAGGGGACCTCTCGATCCTTGGGAACTTTTATAGACATGATTTTCTCCTTTCCATGGGTTATTTGCGGAGTCCAAATGGGTTTAGCCTCCCCAGAAGTATTCAGTGCGGGACTTGCGGAATTTCTGGATTTTGACTTCTTTATATCCCCGCTCCATGGAGGCGACATCGCTGATAATCTTGGCCAGGTTCTCTTTTTTCACCATTCCGGTTATCTTGGCCATGGCTCCAAGGATGGGAGCGGCAATTCCCCCTCCGATGCCAGCCGCATCTACACCGCCTTCCGAACCGGAAAAATCAACAGTGCGGATTCCGGAGATGCCGTCGGCATCCACCGTGGCGATGGCCCCCAGCACGTCGGCGTTCGGAATAAATTTCAGCATATAATCGATCGGTCGGCTTGTATTGATGACCAGAAGCCCGCCTTCCGGCATGCCTTTCAAGATATTAATCCCTTTGATGATGGTGGGTTCAACGATGACCACCACATCTGGATGACTATTGGCGTATAGATACTTCATCTCGATTTCTTCGTCGCTGATCCGGGCGTATTTGCGGGTGGTAACGAGCACGCGGTCGGGCAGGTCTTCATAATTATCAAAAGCCTGGACAAATTTACCCTCCATCTTGGCAGCCTGGGCAAAGGCGTTGGCCACATCGCGGGCTTCCTTGTCCATGACCACCCCCCGGGTCCAAACCGTTATTTCGGTCACTTTTGCCATAAACATCTACCTCCTTGATTTTGAACAATCAAAATTGATGGCTTCGAAAAAAGTCCCCCGCCCAGGCGGGGTCCCACGCTTCGCGGGATGGCCCTGCACCCTTCGTCATTGCGGCGGTTTCGTAGGGCACGATGCTTCATGCCCCTACAGGTTTTGCACGCCTTGCACTGTACACCATGCGGTGCACGGCCTTGCATCTGGACCTTTTTACTTGGCCATCCATTTTAATGACTTTTTACGAGATCATCAAACTTTCCTGTTGAACGGAGATCTGATATGGGGAATGTCACCCTGCAATTGGAGATTACAACCTTTTTCCACCTCCTTTCTTTTTTTTGAACAAGATATTTTCCACTTCTTCTAAATGCTTGCGCATGGCCTGCCGGGCGGCTGTCCCTTTGCCATTTTTTATGGCTAGGAGAATATCATGATGACCTCGGATAGATTTTTGTTTTCTTTCCTCTGATTGTAGGTACTCTCCCCGGGTTTTGCTCAGAAGGTCAAAAAGGGCAAGCATGAGACGTTCTAAAACACGGTTTTTAGCCATTTGGGCCAAGAGATGATGAAAATTAGTGTCCGTTTGGATGGCGTTCTCACCGCTGGCCACCTCTTTTTCCTGCTCTTTGAGGATCTTTTCCAACTCATTGACTTCTTCGGGCAATGCATTTTCTGAGGCCAGTTGGGCAACTTCTGGTTCAATGATTTTGCGCAAAGAAAGCATGTCGATCAGGTCATCTTTTTCATGAAAGAGGGACGCCGCCAAGGGCTGCACCAAGGCTTCTTCACTGGAAGCGATCACGTAGGTCCCGTCGCCCTGGCGCCGATCCACAAGATTCATCGTTTCCAGGGATAAAATGGCCTCCCGAACGGTGGCTCGGGATACTTTAAAAGTTTCCGATAATTCTCTCTCGGTGGGAAGCTGGTCCCCGCGTTTCAATTTTCCTTTTTCAATAAGGCTGCGGATTTGTTTAACGATATCTTCATAGGCCCGCTTTTTAACCACCGCTTTTAGCATTCAGAAGACTCCTCCTTTGGCTACACGCTTTTTATGGCCTCTTTAAAGTGGGGGGCACCGATTAAAAGTTTAGTAGTCGACCTTTTCCCGGAGGGATGAATTGATTCAGCAATGGCCATCATGGTTGCACTTCGGCAAATAGATGCAATTTGGGAACCCACCATCCCTGCGGTCAATTTGGCTAACTCCTTAAGGTTTACATCCGCTCCTAAAGGCCTTTCTCGGGTATGTATCTGAAATATTTCCAATCTCTCGTTCTCATCCGGTATGGGAAAATGAAGAAGATAATCCAGCCGTCCGGCACGCATCAAGGCAGGGTCGAGTAAATCCTCACGATTCGTGGCCCCGAGGACAATCACCTGAGAATGATCACTTAAATTATCCAGCTCGTTAAAAAACTGACTGACCATACGCTCGGTTACCCCTTCATTACTCCCCCAACGGCGGAGAGATACCAGGGCGTCAATTTCATCAAAGAAAAGGATACAAGGGGCCGATTGTTTGGCTTTTTTGAAGATCTGATGGAGTGCCTTTTCTGACTCTCCCAGCCACTTGGAAAAAAGGATAGGCCCGCTAATGGAGATAAAATTTAAACCGGTTTCACCGGCCAGAGCTTTGGCCAGGAGCGTCTTCCCCGTCCCCGAAGGGCCGGAGAAAAGAATTCCCCTCGGAGGTATCACTTTGCCGGCGACAAAAAGATCTGGATATTTGGAAGGCCATTCGACAATGGAAATGAGGGTCTCTTTGATCTTGCTCAATCCACCGATATGCTGCCACTTTACCGTAGACCGTTCGGTATAAAATTCACGCGTTGCCGTCGGTTCAATCTCCCTGAGGGCGGTTAAAAAATCCTGCATGGTGATCTGCAACTGGTCGGGTGTACGGAGAATCGCTTCGAGATGATTTTCCCCCTCGAGGGAAAGGTATCTCCTCAAAGCAACCATCCCGGCCTCTTTGCACAAAACCTCTAAATCGGCTCCCACAAAGCCATAAGTTATCTGAGCAAGGTGATCTAAATCAACAATCGGGGCCAGAGGCATATGCCGGCTGTGAATCCTGAGGATTTCCCGGCGCCCTTCGACGTTGGGCACCGGAAGAACGATCTCACGGTCAAAACGGCCTGGCCGTCTAAGGGCCGGGTCTATCATTTCAGGAATATTGGTGGCGCCGATGACAATGACATGTCCGCGGGAAATCATGCCATCCATTAGGGCCAGAAGTTGGGCAACTACCCTTTTTTCCACATCTCCCAAAACCTCTGCGCGCTTAGGGGCAATCGCATCAATTTCATCGATAAAGATGATACTCGGCGCTTTTCGGGTAGCCTCTTCGAATATTTCCCGTAACCTGGCTTCGCTTTCACCATAAAATTTATGGATAATTTCTGGCCCATTCACTCGGATAAAATGAAGTTTGGTCTCACTAGCAATGGCCCGGGCAATCAGGGTTTTACCCGTTCCGGGAGGGCCATAAAGCAATACTCCTTTGGGGGCCTCAATGCCTAACCTTTCGAAAACCTTCGCATAACGAAGGGGAAGCTCTACCATCTCCCGAACGAGTCTTAGCTCATTTTCCAGTCCGCCCACATCATCATAGGAGACATGCGCAGGTGCCTCCAGAGAAAAATCGGGTTTCTTTAATAGAAATTTAGTTTTCTGGTTGATAATGACTCCCCCTGATGGAGAAGTAGCTTCCACTTTAAATAAACGTTCTTTTCCTCCCAGAAAAGGGATATTGATTTTATCACCAATAATCGCTGGTACCCCTTGGAGGACTTTGGCAAACTGCTCTAACTCACTTTCTTCGGGCAACACCTGGGTAAAATCGAGGGGGGTGATTAGAATCGTCGTCGCCGTTTTTCGGGGAATTTTTTTGACTCGTACTACTTCTCCTAAGTTGGTCTGGGCATTGCTGCGGGTGATTCCGTCAACCTGGATTACTTTTTTCCCATAGAAATCTGGAAAGGTTCCGGTAATCCTGGCGACTGTCTTTTGGGCTCCCCTGATCTCGATCAAGTCGCCGAGGACGCCGTTGAAGCTCTTAATATCTTCAGGATCAAGGCGCGCCCAACCCTTGCCCACATCTTCAGCCAGAGCTTCGGCTACCTTAAATTCGAGGTCAACATCCATGTTAGAAAGCTTCTGGTAGAGGTAATTAAATTGGTATAAAGGTTATACCATATGATGTTTCAACCATACAACATTTTAATTTTTTTTGTCAAGGAGAAGTCTCCCTCGTAATGTATCATTTCTTCTTGTTTTAGGAAAAAGAAATGGGGTACGCTATCAAGTCAACTACCCCCATCCTAACTGAATTGAATCCTGGCCAGGAGATAAACCGAAAAACCAGTTTCCATAACAGGATCATTTTATGAAAGGGTTGTAAAGACGTTCGTTTTTGATCGTCGAAGTTGGAGCAGGGCCGTAATTATGCCCCGGATAAACGATCGTCTCGTCAGGGAGGGTGAGGAGTTTGGTTTTAATCGATTCCAACATGAGTGGCCAGGAGCCGCCGGGTAGATCTGTCCTGCCCACACCCCCCACAAACAAAGTATCGCCTGTAAAAACTGCCTGATCCCCTTGGAGGCACATCCCCCCTGGAGAATGACCCGGAGTGTGGAGGACTTTTAGAGTCAGGTCTCCAAGCCGGATGAGATCACCTTCTTTCACGGTCAGATCAGCGGGGGGGGAAGGGTGGCCCCCAAACATAGAGATCATACTACGAGGGATCCGGGTGAGAAGCGGTTCATCTTCTTCATGGATGATGATCTTGGCCCCGGTCTTTTTTTTCATTTCCTCGTTGCCCATGATGTGGTCGACATGGGCATGGGTGTTCAAGATATACCGGATCGTGATTTTTTGCCGGTCGGCGATGGCCAGAATCTCGTCGATATCATCAGCCGGATCGATGACCAGTCCTTCTTTTCCAGCATCGCTGCTTAGAAGGTAGGCAAAGACTGCCATCCTTCCCACTTCAAGCTGCTTCAGGAACATTCTTCCTCCTCATTCCCTTGGGATAATCCCAACCTGCGGACATAGCATGGCTACGGGGCAAGCGTTGCATTTGGGTTTGCGGGCGATGCAAATTTTCCGCCCATGGAAGACAAGCTGATGACAAGCCATAGTCCAGCCATTTTGAGGGATTACGGCCATCAACTCGAATTCGATTTTATCTGGATCATTCGATTGAGCCCAGCCCAGACGGTGGGTAACTCGCTTCACGTGGGTGTCTACGGCAACAGCCTGTTGCCCGTAGGCGGTGCCCAGGATGATATTGGCCGTTTTCCGGCCTACTCCGGGAAGAGCCGTAAGCTCCTCCAGCCTCCGGGGAACCTGCCCTTTAAACTTTTGGATGATCATCTGGCAGCAGCGGATTATATTTTTGGCCTTATTATGGTAAAAACCTGCAGGACGGATTTCTTCTTCAAGGGTTTTAAGGTCAGCCCGGGCGAAATCTGCGGCGCTACGATATTTTCTAAAAAGATCCTTGGTGACCAAATTCACCCTTTCATCCGTACATTGAGCGGCTAAAATGGTGGCCATGAGCAATTGCAAAGGATTCTGGAAATTGAGGGTAACTCGGGCATCCGGATACTCTTTTTTCAAGATGTCCAGGACTTTTAACGCTGTTGGTTTCGGCTTCAAATTTGGCCCCTTTCTTTACCTCTGCCCGATGTAGGTTTTTCTGTATGCCGCTGTGGTCAAGGGTTCCCCTTCTCCCTTAGATAAGGCCGACTGTACTTTCCCGATGAAAAGGATATGGTCACCGGTCGGAAAGGATGACTGAACTCTACAAACCCATGAAGCCAGGGCGTCTTTTAAATAGGGAACTCCTTCCTTTTTATTCTCGGTAAAAAACTTTTCGATCATGGGCTGAGCAATTGGGTTTTTGAATAAGGGGATAAATTTTTTTTGTCCCCGCTTAAATAAACTAAGGGAAAAAAAGCCGCTTTCTTGGATAACTGGTATTGCCGGCCGATTTTGGCGGAGGGCAACCAGCAGCAACGGGGGGGAGTAGGAGATCTGGCAAACCCAAGAAACGATCATGGCCCTCGTCTGTTCATATCTTTCTGTTGCCAAGACGTAAATGCCGTAGGGAATACGGCGGAATGCGTCGGCGGTTTGGGAATCCATGCCAAGCTCCTCGGAAAATATTTATTATTGTTAAAGGAAAGGGAAACGGAAAGTCAAGCTTTTTCTCTTCTTCAAAATCATATAAAAAGAGTAAAATATAAGAAAAAGAGAATAGATTTTTCCGAATTTATATAGGGTTATTTATTTTGACAAAACCTTACTAAATTTAGTAAAATTTTACACGGTTAAGAAGCCGGCCGGAGGGTAAAATGCATAAAGCGAAAAGCGCGTTAGATTTGATTGGCTCGACTCCGATCCTGCAGCTCGGACGGTTGCCGCAAAAACAGGATGCTACCATCTGGGCCAAATTGGAATGCTTCAATCCCGGAGGCTCGGTAAAAGACCGCATTTGCCTGGGTATGATTGAAGCCGCAGAGAAGGAAGGGAAAATTCGTCAAGGGGCCACGATCGTCGAGCCGACCAGTGGAAACACGGGGATTGGCTTGGCCATGGTATGCGCGGTCAAAGGATACCGACTGATTCTCACCATGCCGGAGACGATGAGCATTGAACGCCGGTCTCTATTGGCGGCTTATGGCGCCCAATTAGAATTAACCCCCGGAAACGAAGGAATGCGGGGAGCCATCCGGCGAGCTGAAGAAATTGTCCAAAAAAACGAAGGCTTTTTTATGCCTCAACAGTTCAAAAATCCGGCAAACCCCCTTACCCATCGTGAAACCACGGCTAAGGAAATACTTTCCCAACTCCAAGGGAAAATCGATGCCTTTGTCGCCGGAGTGGGTACAGGGGGCACAATCACCGGTGTGGGGGAAGTCCTGAAGAAAGAGGTGCGGGGAGTGAAGATCGTGGCCGTGGAACCGGCCCGCTCTCCAGTTCTTTCCGGAGGAAGTCCGGGACCCCACAAAATCCAAGGGATCGGTGCAGGATTTGTTCCTGACGTATTGAACATTGGCATAATTGATCAAATCATCACCATCCAAGATGAAGAAGCCGCCGAAATGGCCCGGCGTATAGCTCGAGAAGAAGGAATTCTGGTAGGCATTTCTTCCGGGGCGGCGGCTTGCGGTGCCCTTCAAGTGGCCAGGGAATTGGGAAAGGGAAAGACAGTGGTGGTCATCCTTCCCGATACAGGAGAGAGATACTTAAGCACGGGTTTATTTGGAGATTTTAAATAAAGAAGGGAAGAAAAGGAGATGGGGAAATCAGAAAAGGCTGGGGGAAGTGTTCCCAGAAAGACCCACAGGAATAAGGCAATCCCCCTGCAAAAAAAATTAGATGAGGTTAGAAAGATCCTGCGGGAGATGGGCTCGGTTCTGGTGGCTTATTCTGGGGGAGTGGATAGTACGCTTCTTTTGCGCCTTTCCCGCGAAGCATTGGGAGATCGAACCATAGCCTTATTGGCTTCTTCCCCAACGTACCCCGAATCCGAAATCGCCCAGGCCAAAAAGATCGCCGAGGAAATGGGCGTCCGTTGGATAGAAGTTTTTTCCAATGAACTATCGATGCCTGACTTTACTGTCAATACTACCCGGCGCTGCTATTACTGTAAAAAAGAACTTTTTCGTCTTTGCCGCGAGAAAGCGGACACTTTGGAACTGGCGCAGGTTGTGGATGGCTCCAATTTAGACGATCGCGCAGACTTTCGTCCGGGGATGGAAGCGGCTCGGGAGTTTGGGGTGCGCAGCCCCTTGATGGAAGCAGGTCTTACCAAAACCGATGTGCGGGAATTGAGTCGGTCGATGGGCCTCCCCACGTGGGACAAACCATCCATGGCTTGTCTTTCTTCCCGGTTTCCCTATGGAACCGAGATTACGGGACAACGTCTGGAACAGATAGGCAAGGGAGAAGAACAGTTGCGGAGTCTGGGGTTTCGGCAACTGCGGGTTCGCTACCATGGCGAACTCGCTCGGGTGGAGGTAGAACCGCAAGAAATCGATCGCTTGCTGGATAAAAAGCTCCGCGCCGAGGTTGTCCGGTTTTTAAAGGAGGTTGGTTTCACTTACGTGACCTTAGATTTGCAAGGATATCGAACCGGGGCGATGAACGAAAGTTTGAGAGATGGAGACATCAGAAGGGCATAGGGCAGAATGAGAAAAGTTACCGATATGAAAAGGCTGGTACTTACCGCCCTTTTTGCCGCTCTGGCTGTCCTTCTCTCTGGAATTCATTTTCCCGTTGGGCCTACCAAGGTGTTCCCTTTTCAACATATGGTAAATGCCTTGGCGGGAATAATGATTGGACCTTGGTATGGAGCTCTTGCTGCCCTCATCGCCGGAATTATTCGCAATGCCATGGGGACAGGAACCATCTTCGCCTTTCCCGGTGGAATTCCGGGGGTGATCCTGGTCGGTTTAACCTACCGTTGGGTGCGCAAAGATTGGGCGGCTTTGATGGAACCGCTGGGAACGGGGGGAATCGGCGTTTTGGTGATTGTCTTAATCCTTGGCCCGTTGATGGGAAAGTCGTTTGCTTTCGTTTTCTTTTTCACTGCCTTCATGGCTTCCAGCATTCCAGGTTCCATCATTGGCTATTTTCTCGTGAAAACTTTAAGAAAGGCCAAGGTGATTGAGCTGCCAAGAATATCTGAACCGTAAAACCCTTATCGTAGGGGATATCCAAACCGGAAAAACAAGTCGGACGTTGAAGATCTTACGGGACCTGTTGGATTGTGGGACCGATCCCGTTGCCGTCCTCGATTTAGCTCCGGAAAAAATTCAGGGAATCGGGGGAAAGATTCCTATCTCTATCCAGGAAAAGGAACAGGTCTTATATTTATCTCCCCGGATCATTCCCCCCAGACTTTTTGGCAAGAGCAAAGAAGAAATCCAGACCTTAGCCCGGGAAAATTACCAGAGGATTGAAAACGCCCTGCAAGTCCTGAGAGAAAAAGTCCTGAATTGTTTGATCATCAACGACGTTTCCCTTTACCTGCATGGAGGGAGCGCCGAGCAACTGCTTTCTTTCGTCGGGAGGATTTCTACCTTGCTCATGAATGGTTACTACGGCAGCTACTTCGGGGATTGCTTTCTCAGCCGGCGGGAACGGGCCCAGATGGAAATTCTCATGAGCCACTGTCATCAGGTCATTTTCCTCCCCTCTCTTCCGACTTCCCCTACATCCCAGATTCCTTAACCATTAATATTGCACAACACTACTGTCCGGTTAATTTTTTAGAAATTTGAAATATATTAATAAAAACCTTGTATTTTGGCAAAAATGTCTTTTTTTGACTTCATTTTAAGTCCTATTTTCTGCCATTCTTTTTCCACGGAAACGGGGAAAGGAGTGGCCGATGTATTTAGGGCGAATTGTTTT
>Ga0224495_10002860_pt1 | contig 10928 bp, 12 predicted proteins | sample SF_Jul11_sed_USG_FD_168128 | JGI IMG/M metagenome (GOLD analysis project Ga0224495, IMG submission 168128) | Sediment microbial communities from San Francisco Bay, California, United States - SF_Jul11_sed_USGS_4_1 | ecosystem: Environmental > Aquatic > Marine > Sediment | place: USA: California...
GAAAAAAGGGATGACCTTCATCTTCTTTTTGAAACCATCCTCAATGAAATACCGGCCCCTGAATACGATCCCGAAGAACCGTTTCAGATGCTGGTGTCTGATCTCGGATATTCAGATTATCTTGGTCGGCTTGCTATCGGAAGAATTTTTAACGGAAAAGCCGAGTTCCATGACACCATGGTCTGTATCAATGACAAAGGGGAACATCTCCCGCTCAAGATATCCAAACTTCAGGTATATGACGGGATGAATCTGAAAGAGGTTGAGGCGGCGGAACCCGGCGATATTGTCGTTCTCTCCGGGATCGAGGATGTCAAAATCGGTGACACGATCTGCACAAAAGAATTTCCAAAACCCTTAAAGAGAATCACCGTAGACGAGCCGACCATCTCTATGGAGTTTACCATCAACACCTCTCCCTTGAGCGGGAAGGAAGGCAAAATCGTACAGTCCGGCAAAATACGCGAACGGCTGATCAAGGAGACCCTTAAAAACGTTGCCGTCAGGTTTGAACAGACCGAGGACAGGGAAAGATTTATCGTAAAGGGCAGAGGTGAATTTCAAATGGCCATTCTCATCGAAACCATGAGGCGGGAAGGGTTCGAACTTTCCGTGGGCCGTCCAAAGGTGATTTACAAACATTTAAACGGAACCATGCTCGAGCCCATTGAGACACTGTTTGTGGATTGTAATGAACATTTTTTGGGAGTTGTCACCGAAAAGCTTTCCATAAGAAAGGGGCGACTGACAAACCTTGTCAATAACCAAAGCGGAAGAATAAGGGCGGAATTTTCCATTCCCTCACGCGCTTTAATCGGTTACCGGGATGAATTCCTTACGGACACAAAGGGAACCGGAATCATGAACACCCTTTTTGCAGGATATGAGCCGTTTCGCGGTGATTTTCCCACCCGGTTTACCGGCTCTATTGTTTCAGACCGGCAGGGGAACTCCGTGGCATACGCACTCTATCACCTTGAACCCAGAGGCCGTCTTTTCATTGTCCCCGGAGAACCTGTTTATGCGGGAATGATTGTCGGTGAGCATAACAAGACCGTTGATATCAGCGCAAACCCAAGCAAGGAAAAGAAGCTCACAAACATGCGTGCTGCTGGAAAAGATGAAAGCACGGTATGTTCGCCGGTGCAACCCATGACCCTCGAAAGGGCCATAAATTTTATAAAAGATGACGAGATGGTGGAGGTGACCCCGCAATCCATAAGGCTGTATAAAAAAATACTTTCCGTAAAGAAGCGGAAACATAAAAACGAACTGAACTAACGTTCCGAGATAACAAATATTTAATAAATACATCATGAACAATAACAAAATAGAAATCGACAAACGTCGGACCTTTGGCATCATCAGCCATCCAGACGCAGGCAAGACCACATTGACCGAAAAGCTCCTTCTTTATGGAGGTGCCATTCAGCAGGCTGGCGCCGTAAAGGCCCGCAAGGCAGAAAGATATGCAACCAGCGACTGGATGGCCATCGAAAAGGAACGGGGCATATCCGTCACCACATCGGTGATGAAATTCAATTACAGGGATTTCGAGATCAATCTTCTGGATACCCCCGGACACCAGGACTTTTGCGAGGACACCTACAGGGTTTTGACGGCCGTCGACAGCGCTTTGATGGTCATCGACAACGCCAAAGGAGTTGAACCCCAAACCGAAAAGCTCATGGAAGTTTGCCGCATGCGCAACACGCCCATCATTACCTTTATCAACAAGCTGGACCGGGAGGGCATGGCACCGATTGATATTCTTGACGATATTGAGAGCAAGCTTCAGATCGAGTGCACCCCCCTTTCATGGCCCATCGGCATGGGAAAAAGATTCAAGGGAGTTTACAACCTCTATAAAAAAGAGCTTCACCTTTTTACGCCCGGCCTGGAAACGCGCCGAAGGGAAGGCCTGGTGATTAAAGACCTTTCCGACTCCAAACTCGATGAGGTTCTCGGAAGCCAGGCCGATGAGTTAAGAGAGGATATTGAACTCATCGAAGGTGTTGCAGCACCCTTTGAACTTGACCATTACCTTAAAGGCAACCAGACCCCTGTTTTTTTCGGAAGTGCCATCAACAATTTCGGGGTAAAGGAGATGCTGGACGCCTTTGTCCAGATGGCGCCGTCTCCGGGTCCCAGGGCAGCGGTTACACGAAAAGTTTCTCCCTATGAGGAAACGTTCTCGGGTTTTGCGTTCAAAATTCAGGCCAATATGAATCCGGCACACCGGGACAGAATCGCATTTATCCGGATCTGCTCGGGTAAATTTACCAGAGGGATGAAAGCCGTTCATCACAGAATCGGAAAAGATGTTACATTTTCAAATGCCACCATTTTCATGGCCAATGAGCGTGAAAACGTGTCGGAAGCCTATCCAGGCGATATCATCGGTATACATAACCATGGGACCATAAAAATCGGTGACACATTTACGGAAAAGGAGCCCTTAAAATTCTGCGGAATTCCCAGTTTTGCCCCTGAAATTTTCAAAAAGGTCATTCTTAAAAATCCCATGAAGGCAAAACATCTTCAAAAAGGAATGCTCCAGCTCTCAGAAGAGGGGGTTGTTCAGGTTTTCAGACCGGTTGCCAGAAACGGTTATATATTAGGGGCTGTCGGGATGCTTCAGTTCGACATCACAATGGAACGCTTAAGGTCCGAATATGGCGTTGATGCTGTTTACGAACCTGTTAATTATCATGTCGCGCGGTGGATCGAATGCGACAATCCTAAGAGGATGGCGGATTTTGAGAAAAAAAATAGGACCAACATGGTAAGAGATGCCCAAGGGTCCATGGCCTATCTTACAACCAGTGAGTTTCAGCTCGACTATTGCATGAAAGAATGGCCCGGAATCGCGTTTTTTAAGACCAGGGAAATCAATGCTTATAAGTAGAATATAAATCCCGCATCAAAGGATACATCCATGGGTGGCAGATTTGGAAAATATGGGGACATGAAAAGAAAGGCCAGGCTCCGGCGCAGCAGGGCATTGAAAATAAATGTTTACCGATTAAAGCAAACATCACGAAGACTTAAAAAAGATAAAGGGATCCAGCTCCAGTCGGCAGACAAATTGAAGGTGTCTGTTGAATTCAAACCGGATGAACTTACAGGTCTGAACGAATCAAATGCCTGAACTTCCGCTCTCACCGTTGAGACCATCTGGAGCGTTCTATATTAAAACTCCTCAAGCGTTTTTGGATTAAACCCTCGGACAGAGGGCCCTGGTTTCACAAAATAATTGCAGCAGCGCAAAAGCCGCCGCACTTTTTTTCTGAGTCGGAGAGCCCCACAACGGCCAGCGATTCATGGCTTTTAAGATCCTCTCCAGGCTGTCATTGAACAATATCGCCCGCTCGAACTCTTCATAGGACCTTCCGGTTCCCCGGTCGATGGTGGGGAACCATACAGGAACCCAGCCTTCCACGGTTTCATCGTACATCTCCCAGGCATCCGCCGGGTTCACTCCTGGCGGCATGGTCTCCCAATGGATGGCGGGCAACGGAAGGTCTTTGTCTAAAAATTCAATGAGCAATGGGTTTGGTTTTCTGACTATTTGTGTTCCTCATTTTATATTGACCAACACGATTTGTTTTGAACTTGAAAGCGCATAAAAGAAACCCCTTGAGACCTTACTTAGAGATCTTACTTAAGGGCTTCCAGTGCTTCTTCGGCCGCCTCTTTCACATCAACGCCATATGGGCCGTTCAAAACGGTTTCAAGTTTTGGAATTATTCCCTTGTCCCCGGATTTTCCCAAAAGATAAAGAATGTCCCCCTTGACCGTATCTTCTGCCGTTGAAAAGCAATCCCATAAATAGGGTATGGTGTGGTGAAGCAGCGTGTAATTTTCCTCGGCAATGGTTTCAAATGCCACCATGGCTGCCAGGCGAACCGGCCATTTTTTGTGAACCAGAAGTTCCGTGAATGCCGGAAAGATTTTTCCGCTGTCGAGCATCATTCCGGCCACCTTTAAAGCATTGCCGTCTTCAAACATGGCTTTCAATGATGACGCACTGAGTCGAGAAGGATCCCGGCTCAAAATCATGTCGACAATTTCTTCCATCTGAATCGATCCGGTCCAGTAAAATTGATCATCCAGCAATACTGTCGGTGCGGATTGGATATTGTCGGATGCGGCCTTTTCCGGAAAAAATGAGCCGTCAATGATGGTCAGCTTTATGGATTCACTCGCCGCAGCAAGACACAGCAACTGCATTACTGTCGCCGGACAAAAAGGACAATGGGGCATAATATAAACTTTCAACAGGGCGGGCACCCGGATTTGATGAAGCTTTTTATGAACCGACAAAGGACAATTTTGGGTCTGGCCATCACTGTCGGCCAGCGCACTCAGAAACGGTTCAAGTTCCCTACCCGTTGGAATCGCCTGATATCCAACACTACCGATCCGGATGATGGGTGGTTTTGATTCGTCGTCCTTTTCTCGTTTTATCTTTATCTTAGGGGCAATGCCCGTCAAATCATCACAGAAATCTTTAAATGCTTGGCTGCGTTCATCCTCGGTTAAAATAAGCGTGATGCGAATGTCGTCTTTGAGTATCCGGCTCCAGTTCGCTATTTGTTGTTTTTCTTTTTCCGGAATCATTGCTTTTTAACTTTAAAATTGCCTTTTTTGCGAAACCATCAAACTTGACTATCGGGCAAAACAGGACTTAAACCGCTTTGCGATCTCATTTTCCACCCATTTCATATCATTTTTCTGCTTTCCAGTCCGGTAAATACCGATAATCTTTTCAGCGTGTGATTTGGCGGTACTATAGCCCACAGCCACTGCTTGTTCTATCACTTTCCAGTCTCGTGTTTGAGTAAAGTCCTTAAAGGCCTCGATTATTTGAGGAAATAATGTTTTGGTAAAGGTTTCGAGAAAAGCGACATAAAATGCAAGAGACGATGTTTTTTGTTCTTCGATAATATGGGTAAGTGTTCCATACTCGCTTGTGTCAGCCAAAAGGTCTTTAACGGTTCGCGTTAAAAGCTCGATGGGTGTGTGGGGAAACGCTGCAATAATTTCTTGCCATGTTTTGCGGTCAAAAACCGTGTCCTGCATTTCGCCCAACTCATGATAGATGTATGTATCTGCTTCATTGGCCGCAATTCTTGACAAATTGCGATGTAAATTTTCGGGTGTCTGTTCTTTCAGCCCATAATCTTCCAAACCGAATCTAAGAGCATAACGTCCTGAATTTTTAATATAAAATATTTGATCCCAGAGATAAAGTCTGGCGGATTCTTTTCGAACATAAATACAGTTGTCCTGAGACAGCGCAGGAATTGTCAACAGATCTCGAGCAAGCTCCTCACCAAGAACAAATATCGTAATTCCGTTTATTTCTTTCTTGTCCTCAATTGCGGCCAGAAAAAAAGAGGGTTTAAGGCTCCGGGCATAGCCACCCCCGTAGATGTATCCATGGGGTTCTAAAATCGCATTGATTCCTTCGACATCAAATGGATCGAATCGATGCCCTAAAAGGGTGATGTCGCCAAAATCTTTTTCAACCAGTTTTTCCCATGTTTCCTCTTTGTCTCCAATCCATTTTAAGACTTCTGAAGGATCATTTTCAATCCAGGGGTCCAATCTGTTTTCCCACTTGTACAAATCCCGCAATCGCAATGCCAAACCACAGATGGAGTAGAGTCCCGCATGCTGGGCATCCGTAATATTGCAGTTCTCAAGGACTTGGCCGGTGATGTCATTTATTTGGAACATGTCGTGTTTACTCAATATTAACGCATCTGCGAGCTCTCAAGTACAAAAAATATATCTTTTGCAGGGATTGCCCCTTCTCTTAAAATTATGGGTGGATCGACGGTCACATCTACGACGGTTGAGCCGATACCCCCTTTGAGCGGGCCGGCATCAAGAATCAGATCCACTTTATCCGAAATCCGCGGATCAATATCTGAAACCGTTGAACACGCTGAATCGCCGGTAATATTGGCACTTGTGGCAGTAAGAGGACCTCCCACAGCCTTTGAGAGGGCTAAAGCAACAGGGTGCTGTGGCATTCGAATACCAACTTTGTCGGTATTTGCCGTAAGGTTTGCCGGCAGTGTGTCTTTGGCCTTGAAAATAAGGGTGACCGCACCCGGCCAGAAACAGTTCATAATGTGTACGGCTGCCGAAGAGACATGTTGAACAAGTTTTGTCAGGTCTTTTCGATGGGGTATGAGGACCAGCAAAGGTTTATGATAAGACCGCTGTTTTATTTCAAAGACTCTGTCCACAGCTTTGGCGTTCAAGGCATCTGCTCCCAATCCATAAAGATACTGGGTGGGGAACACAATGACCCCGCCATTTTTTATGATCTGAGAGGTCGCAACAATGTGATCATCTCTGGGATTTAATGGGTCAGCCTGAATGATCTTTAAGCTTTTTGGCTTTTTGATCAACTTGTTTTGCGAGCTCCTTTTTATAGGTTTCCAGCTTTTTGGCAAGGTTCGGATCTGTAAGTGCAAGTATCTGTACCGCCAGGATGCCTGCATTTTTTGCCCCCGGTTTTCCAATGGATACCGTGGCCACAGGAACCCCAGGAGGCATTTGAACCGTGGAAAGGAGCGCGTCGAGCCCCTGAAGGCAAGATGAATCTATTGGGACGCCGATCACCGGAAGCGACGTATATGCCGCCAGATTCCCGGCAAGATGTGCGGCATGGCCGGCCCCGGCAACAATCACTTTTATGCCCCGTTTGTGGGCGGAAGCGGCAAACTTGGCCGCCCTTTTAGGGCTCCGGTGAGCAGATGCCACCGTTATTTCATAAGGTATCCCGAAGCTTTTTAAAACCAAAGCGGTTTCTTCCATCACATTAAGATCCGAATCGCTTCCCATGACAATGCCAACTTCAGCACGCCGATCCGGTTGTTTTAAAGCCTTATTTTCTTTTTTCAAATACACCTCCTTCCTTATCCCGGATATTTCATGTTTGCGAGGCGCTCCAGCAACTCTTTTTTCTTTTGATCCAGTTCCTTACGGCGAATCTTTGCACCTTTTGTCCCGCCGTTTAAGGCGATTTCCGAAAGATAATACGTCCCATCATCCGTAATATGGATATCCAGATGCGCATAGGGAAATTTACCACGCTCCATTGCTTTGCGACAAAAATTCAACAAATCCGTGTTCATCTCGTAGGGATAATTTTTCCCGCCCATGGAGATATTCATTCTGAAATTATCGGGATTGTGCCGGACATAAGCTTCTTTATAATCCCCTGCAATAATCACCCGTACATCAATAAAATTATCCAAAAAGGGCTGAATGACAAACGGATATGACGTTTCGGACAGGGCCACAAAACTGTACAGGGTTTCAATGGTATCCCATTTCCTCACACCATGACCGCAGTGCAGATGATCTTCTTTGGTAACCAAAGGGGCGATTTTAAGTCTGTTATAGGTGTTCACCGCCTCAATGAGATCCGTTCGTCGTGCGATAACAAAGGTATGGGGCAGCATCCAATTATTTAAAACAACAGCCTGCGTCGCCTTGGAATGATTCAGAACCTGTGAAAGGGGAGATGGAAAGCAGGATACGCCGCGTTCCATAAGATCGATAAGAATTGATTGTTTGATATGTTTGTAGGTCAGTATGCCTAAAAAGATATCCCCGGAACAAAGGTCCTGATAACGACCCTTGAGTTCCTGGCTGCTCCTGATGATCATTGAATCACCTGTTGATTTTGTGCCCTTCGATACTCAGTTCAATCAACCTGTCCAGAAGTTGGCTGAAAGGAATACCCGCTTCTCCGGCAGCAAGAGGCAATAGGCTGGTGGCCGTCATGCCGGGGATGGTGTTGGTCTCAAGGACATAAATATCCTGATCTTTAAGAATCATATCGGTCCGGCTGTATCCTCTACAAAACAGTGCCTTATGTGCTATTTTGGATATTTCCTGTGCTTTTTTAGTCATCACGTCATTAATTCGGGCCGGACAAATCTCATTTGTAGCACCTGCGGTATATTTGGCTTCGTAATCAAAAAAATCAAAGGATTCGCTGGGAATAATTTCAATAATGGGCAATGCCTCAACCGGATTATTACCAATAACGCCGCCGGTGAGTTCAATACCGTCAATATACGCTTCTATCAACACCATAGAATCCTGTTCAAATGCTTTATCGACCGCTTCTTTCAGCGAATCTTTTGTTTTTACGATAGATATCCCAACACTCGATCCACTGCCAACCGGCTTGACAACCAGGGGCAGGCCCAGTCGCTGAGCATACCCATCTATATCTAAAGCATCGTTTTGTTCTATTACAACGTAAGGTGGAATCAACAGGCCGGATTTTTCGTAAAGATGTTTTGAAGCCAGCTTATTCATACCGATAGCACTCCCGAGAACCCCTGACCCCTGATAAGGAATGTCAAGAAGGTCGAGCAATCCCTGAACAGTGCCGTCCTCGCCAAAGGGTCCGTGGAGAATGATCAATGCGGCATCAATTTTGGGTGCGTCCATGACCAGTTGCGGAAGGTCGGTTTTTGGATCATACCGAATGATATCGTACTTATTATGGTCCAGGGCGTCATAGACCTGGTTCCCACTTGAGATAGAAACTTCTCGCTCGGAGGATATCCCCCCGGACAAAAGGGCAATGGTTAATTTTTCCATGAGGTTTCCTTTCCGTTTGAAAAATGCTGAGATGGATGTGTTGATAAACTAAGTGCACTAATTCATTATGGTGACGTATTTTTATCAGGACAACTATCCAAGATAAACTGAAGTCCAAAAGTTTGAAGTTTGAAGTGCCTAAAGTGAGCTAAAGTTGAGGAATGCGCTTTCAGCGCGATCAATTATAATTAAAATTGATAGAATACTTTAACTTTAGGCACTTTAGTTCACTTTAGGCACTTTAAACTTTCGTGTACATAGAATGAATAAACCCAGTTATAAATACGGTATCGTATTTAAGAATACGTATACTAAGCTTACGGTATTTCTGGGTTAGGATTTGAAAATCTGTTCCTTGAATTTGTTATATTCTTCAAGGGTAATAAGGTTGTTCTCAAGCAGTCGAACAAGTTCTGAAAACTCTTTATAGCGAATAGATTCAGGATCTTCGAGTTGTTTGAGATGGCCTGATGAGTTACTATTCAGGGCGGGTGGGTTATGATGTTCGCCGCCGATTTTTAATGATGCAAGTCCCCCAAGAAAACTGATCTCAACGCTTCTTCCGCTGTGCCGATACGTGTTAAGTATTTCCCGAAGGGTTTTTCCTTCCATTTTCATGCGTTTGTAAAAATGATAGCCTGAAGCAATTATGGCGATTAAGCCGCCCAAGAAAATCCAAATCATGTAATTAATAATGCCACGGAAAAAGATGACCATCAGGACCAAACCTGCAACCAAAACAACATGAAGCACAAGAATGAAATAGGCCATCAGGACGCTTTTAAAATGTTGGCTCTCTTTTTCTTTTTTAGGTAACGCCATAAGATGTATATTTCTTTTTCCTAAGCTGAGCGTTTCAAATTTTTGAGACGCTCATTTTGGGTTTTAGATTTTTCAATATGCCCCACCAGCTTTTCCATATAATGTTGGGGCATTTCAAACATAATGGATGTGTCTCGAATTGTATTTAACTTCATGATTAAAAAGTTTAACTTTTTCAATACACGGTATTTTTCAGATGTCTCTTTCATACCGGCCAGAAGGTCTTCTGTCTGTTTAATCTCCTTTTTTAACTCAATTTCCGGGGGAAGACAGTCTGCATTTTTAAGGATTTTATAGGCCAGGCGCAACTCTTCGGGAATACACATGTTTTCGTTTAATTTCAAAGGCTTGCCGGATCCATCAAGGTTTTCAAATTCGCCTTTCTTTTGAGCCTTTAAAATTCGTTCTTCGACGATTTTTTCAAATCCTTGAATCATGGTTGAGCGCTTCGTTTTATTACACTTACGTTATGGTTTATAATTATATTACAACCCACAATATTTTCAAGCCGGAAAACAATAAAAAACATAAAGCCCCAATGATAAATGTCAGAGGGGCCCAGTTTTTACAAAACTGGCAGAAACATACGGTATTTGTTTCATCGTAATACCGTGGAAACATAATCGATTGATGATTAATGCTCGCCTGTATATTTCCAATACTGATAATCATTTTTGATGTCAAGTTATTTCAAATTGTTGATTTAACTGGAGGTGCCCCTCTATTCTCTATGGATAAGGTATTAATTTTTTCTTTTCTTATTTCACAATATATAGTGTTTTTACTTGACGTATATATCAATAGGTTGTATGTACCTCCATAAGATGACGGAAAAGAATCAGGAACAAAAAAAACAACAGTGCCATCGAAGACTTTTCCTATTAAAAGGCGTTGCATACCTTTCCGGCGCCCTGTTTGGACTGAATCTTTTTTCAAATGCAAAAGCAGGACAAAGGCGCATCTTTCCGATTAACACCCCCCCTTTGCAAAAATTGCCCTTATCTGAATTTGCTCCCAGAATCGCCTTTATCATTGACGATATCGGGAGCAGCATCTCCCGAGCCCAGGCGTTTTTGGACTTGAAGATGCCGATGACATTTTCAATACTCCCCAAATTACAGTACTCCGATCTTCTCGCCGAGGAAATATACGAACAAGGGCAGGAAATCATGCTCCACCAGCCCATGGAACCTTACGGCCATGAAGTCGATCCTGGACCAGGAGCCCTCTACATTTCCAATAGGGACACAGAAATTGAAGAAATCATCGAAGAAAATCTCTCACAAATTCCCCAAGCAATGGGTGTGAATAACCACATGGGTTCCAGGTTTACGTCTTGCTCCGACAAAGTCGTTGAGGCATTGAAGATCATCAAACAGAAGGATCTTTTTTTTGTAGACAGTTTGACGAGCAGTCATTCACAGGCTTACAAAATGGCCAGACAGTTGAAAATGAGGACCGCA
>Ga0224495_10002861_pt1 | contig 10927 bp, 11 predicted proteins | sample SF_Jul11_sed_USG_FD_168128 | JGI IMG/M metagenome (GOLD analysis project Ga0224495, IMG submission 168128) | Sediment microbial communities from San Francisco Bay, California, United States - SF_Jul11_sed_USGS_4_1 | ecosystem: Environmental > Aquatic > Marine > Sediment | place: USA: California...
GAATTTTATGTTCTTTATGTTTTACCTGGAAATGATATTGAAGCCTTAATCCAGAGATTGAGGTCAAGGCAAGAAGTATCAAATGCAAACCCAGTTTATCTAACAGAAAGCTCAACAGTACATATGTGACTGATCGATTTATAACTCAATTCTCTCCTTCTGTTTCCCGTTCATATATAGATAGTTTGAACGCTCAGCATGGAGTAATAATATTAGATTCACTTAGCACTGACGTTCAAAATCTCTTCATTTTAAAACTCACAGGGGCTGTTGATAAAGATGTTTTAGTAACAGCAAACCAATACTACGAAAACCTCTCTATAGATTATTCACATCCGGATTTTGTAGTAGAAGTTGAGTTACACTCATACATCCCCAATGATTCTTTTTTCCAGTATCAGTGGAGCTATGAGAACACCGGACAGATTCAGGGTAAAATAGATGCTGATGTTGACGCATCTTTAGCCTGGGAGATTTGCAAAGGTGATACCACTTTAAAAGTTGCAGTATTAGATACGGGTTTTGAACCGCATGAAGATCTTGGGACTTTAGCTCAAGGATATGATGTTGCTGGGGCTAACCCTTGGCATGCAGTAGAGGACTGGGACCCCACACCGGGAAATCAACCCTGGTCTGCACATGGCGAGGCCTGTGCTGGTTTAATAGCTGCTACTCAGAATAATTTCATTGGGATATCTGGCTTGGCACCCCTTTGCCAGATTGTGCCTATTAAGATCTGGACAGACGATTATTATCCAGGTCCTCAATACAACACCACTGATATCATTGCTAGAGCTTTTTACATGGCATCTGCCCTTGGTGCAAAGATAGTTAGTAACAGCTGGACTTTCAGGAGTTTTTCTGGAGATTGCACCGAATACTATGATGTTGTAACACAAGCAATTAACTACTTTGCTCGTTCAAAACCTTCAAATCCAGAAGGAGGTGTGGTTATATTCTCATCCGGTAACGGTTCTTTAAATTGTGTTACTTTTCCAGCTTATTTAGATTCAGTTATCGCTGTAGGAGCTTCTGACAGTATTGATGGAATCTGGTCTTATAGTAACGGAGGGTCTGCTTTAGACCTTGTTGCTCCCAGTGGTAAAACAGCGTTAACAACTCAGCTACAAGGTGATATCTACACAATAGATCTAATGGGAGAAAGAGGATATAACCCAATTATGACAGATTCCTTAGATGCTAATGGCAATCAGAATTATACCGGTAAATTTGGTGGCACTTCTGCGGCCTGTCCTCAGGTAGCGGCAACTGCGGCTTTGATCAAAGCTCAGTGGTGGAGGCTTTATCCGGGAAGTCCTCTTTACAGCATGCAGGTGAAAAAGATAATTGAAAACTCAGCAGAGGATACTGTCTTCGTAGTGGGGAGGATACTACCTGGAAAGGACCGCGTTACGGTTATGGCAGATTAAATGCCTTCAGGGCGCTTTTAGCTATCAGTCGTGGGGATGTAAATAATGATAAAACTATTACTGCCTCAGATCAAGTTTATCTAATAAATCATCTGTTTAAATCAGGGCCACCGCCTGTTCCGGTGATGGAAATAGGAGATGCGAATTGTGATGGAGAAACCACAATCTCGGATATTGTCTATTTAATCAGTTATCTTTTTAAAGGCGGTCCCAAACCACCACTGTGTTATAAGTATCCTCATAACTATTAGCTGAAAATTAAATTTATCTTGTGCTGTCAGGTGTTACCACCTGACAGCTTCGTTTTTATGTCTGGAGGAAAATCCTGATATCGCAACTATCGATGATATTTTACTTTAATTCCAGCGCAAATTTCCCGATATCGTTTTCTATTTTTGAAGGGTATTTTCCAGAAAAACAGGCTACGCAGAAGTTCTCCCTGGGAAGTGAAGGCATGGAGAGCATCCCTTCAATTGAAAGGTAACCCAGGGAATCGACCCCCAGATATCTTCTGATCTGCTCTACTGATTTGGTTGAAGCTATTAACTCCTCTTTGGTAGGCATATCTATCCCGTAAAAACAGGGACTGATAATTGGCGGGGAGCTTACCCTGAAGTGAACCTCCTTTGTTCCTGCATTTCTCAACATACCTACCAATTTTCTGCTGGTAGTTCCCCTGACTATGGAATCATCCACTATCACGATCTTTTTACCTTTTAAAACCCCTTTAACCGGATTATACTTAATCCTTGCATCCAAATCCCTGATCTTCTGTTCCGGATGGATAAAAGTTCTGCCGATATAATGGTTGCGGATCATTCCAACCTCGAACTTTATACCGGACTGCTCGGAATACCCCAGGGTGTGGGTGTTGCTTGAATCCGGAACTGCTATGACGATATCTGCATCTGCCGGCTTTTCTTTGGCTAACTGGTGCCCCAGCCTTCTTCGTACCTTGTCCACGTTTTCTCCGAAGATCATACTATCGGGTCTGGCAAAATAAATAAACTCGAAAATGCAGAAGGCGTGCTTGACCTTTTTCGAGGTGTAAAATGATTTCAATCCTTTTTTATTTATCAACAGGATTTCACCCGGCTGAACATCTCTTTGATATCTGGCACCGATTATATCAAAGGCACAGGTTTCCGAAGCCACTACCCAGGCATCATTAAGCCTGCCTAAAGCTAAAGGCCTCCAGCCATAAGGGTCTCTGGCTGCCAGAATTGAGTCCGGGGTAATGAAAACCAGACTATAAGCTCCAGTCACTTTGGTAAGGGCATCAGCCAGACTCTCCTCGATTTTTTCTTTTTTTGAGTGAGCGATCAGATGTAAAATTATCTCGCTATCGGTGGTGGTTTGAAATATCGAGCCCTCTTTCTCCAGTTTTTTTCTTAAGCTGGTGGAATTGGTCAGATTGCCATTATGCCCCACTGCTAAGAGCCTGTTCCCTCTATAGCTTATCTGGATAGGCTGAATGTTGGCTACACTGGAAGAACCGGTAGTAGAGTAGCGGTTATGTCCGATTGCCATCTGCCCCTTTAAACCCGCTAAAACCTCTTTGCTGGCGAAAACATCGTTAACCTGTCCCATCCCTTTTAACTGGCAGAACTTGTGTCCATCAGAGGAGACTATCCCGCTTGCCTCCTGCCCCCTGTGCTGAAGTGCATAGAGCCCTAAATAAGTCAGCTCTGCAGCTTTTTTTGCTCCATAGATTGCAAAGAGTCCGCAGTTTTCATGTAATAGTTCTTCTATCATAAAATTGAGGCTATTATATTATTCAATCCAGCAACAACTGTCAAGGTATTTCTCTAAAATTTTTTAAGTTAAATGGTTTTATTTGATAAAATATCTCTAAGGTTTATCCTGAATAAGCCGATTAGAAAAATATATTCTGGATAAAATTATCAAACCAAGTAACCACTAAATCCTGGAGGTGTATTTATGGTTTTCTGGTCAACTTCGCTTTTTATCTTGGGAGTGATGGCTTTTATGGATAGCCTGTTCAACTATGGAGAGATATTCAGACAGGTGAATACCTTTATGTTTATGTTGATCTCCCTGGGATTATTGATCCGTCTGAGATGGGAGAGAAAAAACAGCCTGCAGGTAAAACCTGTAAATTCAGAAAGAACTGCAGAGAGAATACACGACCCTGTTAAAACCAGAGAGAAAAGTTCTGAACCTGTCAAAGCTGGAAAGAAAACAGTTGAAGTAGGGTAAGAAAATCAGATGTTACTAAAAAAAGGCGAGCTTTCTCGCCTTTTTTATTTGCCGTGTTGAATTAATGTAATGCGTCTTTAAATCAGGATTCCGGGGGTAATTCTTTCTTTTTGGACCTGCTGATATCTATCATTTTAACTCCACCCGTATATTCGACGATCACCGGTTCGATTATTCTTATGAGGTCCTGGGTTACCTCCTTTATCTTGAGAGCATTCTCCTCGATTATTTTTAGCTTATCTATCGTCTCCTGATCCAGGTTCTCCTTTCGTGCCAGTAGAAGCTGGGCATTTCCCAGAATCGCAGTAAGCGGATTATTCACTTCGTGATTTACGGCAACGGAAGTATGCATTATCGCGGATAACCTTTCTTGTTCGATAAGCAGATTTTTTTCATCTTCTAATTTTTTTAACTCTGCTTTTGTCAAATAACTTTCTGCTTTGATCGCGCTCAGTCCCAGCTGATTTCCCAATGCCTGCAAGAACTCCTCTTCCAAAATCAAATTCCTGCTGCCCGTGCAAAACCCGCTTATGGCACCCAAAAACCTCCCGTTGGTTCTGACCGGATAGGAGAAAAGACTGTGAATCCCGTCCTTCTCATAAGTCAGATAAACCGACTCTATTTTAAAATCTTTTCTCATTAGATGTATGGCGCCTTTTTCGAGAGCTGATAGAAATTCAGTTTTATCCTGAGGACCTGCTGTAGCCTCACACAGTATTTCCTTATTCTCCTTATCCCATAAGGAGATCGAGCCAGCTTCTAATTCCATTATTACCAGGGTCTTGCTGATTGCTTCCTGAAGTATCTCTTTGAGTGGAACCTGGCTATTTATGCCTATAGCTAAAAGCCTGAGAACCTGATATTTTAAACTATCTTTGGAGGTTTCATCTTCCATATTCATCTCATTATTTAAACTATCTAACTATCTGGGAGAATGCAAAAGATATGCCTTATAATGAATTTAGGATTAAACAGGAAAGTGATTTGGCTGGCTTGCTCGTGTAATTCTTTAAACCATTGCTGTATCTATATTATTTATAACGAGATACCAGACTGTAATTATAGTTATAAATTGCGATTAAATTTATAATTCTTGTATTACAGGTAAACTAATTTATGCTGGTTTTTATGCATTCTCTTTCATATTAGATGCAAGTACAAACACAGGATACTTAAAAAAGGTCGGATAATATTGAGCAAATCCTTTCAAGAAACATCTGATCCTCTTGGGAAAAGACATTCATTCTATCGGAGTCTATATCGATTTCACCGAAAACCTTATCCTGTTTCATTATGGGTACAACTATCTCAGATTTTGTTTCCAGGCTGCAGGCTAAATATCTGGGGTCAGATGTCACGTCCTCTACAATGATAGATTTTTTCTGACTGGCTGCTGCCCCGCATATTCCCCGATTTAAGGGAATCCTTAAATGAGGAGAGGGTTTCCCTGAAAAAGGACCTAAAACTAACTCATCACCCTCAAAGAGGTATATTCCCACCCAGTTATAATAATCAATATTTTCTTTCAGAATCTTAACTGTATCCCTTAAAACCTCATCCCTGCTTTTTTCGGACCCTGCTATTTTTTTTATATTTTCGATTATCTCTTTCCGGTTCACTGCATACTCCTTTTATTTTCAAAAATTATATGATTAAGCTAAAATCCAAAACCTCCGGACAGGTATAATTTCACCTGAAAACCTCCAGAGCTTCTTTCACTGCCTGAAGATTTTCCTCGGGAGTCTCAGGTGGTATAATACATCCGGGACCAACTATTAACCTGATGTCTTTGCTCAATTCCATTAACTCCTTCACCTTTGAAGATACTTCATCCTTAGTTCCTTTGAGCATCAGGTTTTTATGATCTATCCCTCCCAAGACCGCTTTATTTAAAATTTGTGCTCCTTCTTTTAAATTCAGATTAGTGGAATCAGTTGAATTCCAGTTAACCGCTTTTACCGGATAGTCCGCGAAAAGAGGTAAAAAATTATTGCTCTTGCATATATGGAGAATGTTGAGCTCAGCCGATTCCACTTGTCTTAGTAGTTTTAAATCATAGGGCTTGCCAAATTCCAAATATTCATCTTCGGTCAGAGTATTTTTAGTCGCCCATTCTGTGGTGGCAAAGAAAATCCCATCCGCTCCAGAATTCAGACACTCGTCAGCAAAAGAAGAAAAAACCTCACAAATAACCTCCAGAGCCTTGTGGATTAGCTCCGGCTTTTCTCTTAAATCATTGACTAAATCCTGTTCCTCTTTTACCAGATCCCCGACAACGGAAAGGGGAGAAAAGATCGTTTCCACAATGAAAAGCTCGTCTTTAAGTTTTCCTTTAATCAGTCTCAGGGCTTCTAACTGTTCAGCAAAAGCCCTGTTCGACATGGTAAGTTTTTTTATTTTTTCCCAGTCCCTGGTTTTCTTTACCGGGTGTTCTATGACTTTAGCACCGGATAAGCTATCTTCTGGGTAATGTGTTTTTGCTCCCCACCCCTCAATATGATAACTTGCACGAGGATTAACTTTCATAAAATCCCAGTCGTATTTTTTCTGGAAGGCAAGCATGGCATCAGCCAGACCCTGAGCAGTAGATTCCTTATCGTAAAAATGCCTCCAGAAAGAAACCGGTAACCGGTCAGTCTTCTCCCCTTTCAAGACCGCTCTTATTCTGTCTTTGTGAATACTCATATTATATTAGAAAGTAGCGGAAAGCTTCAGCTTTCCCTAGTTTTTGTAGCGTAAGGCTTCAGCCTTCCATGTATGTTTAAGGGAGGTCTGAAGACCTCCGCTACCATCATCCTCTTTCTAATCTCTCTTTATATAAAGGAAACTCCCGACATAGTTCTTCCACTTCTTTTCTTACTTGTTTATAAACACCATTGTTACCCAGATTGGAAATTACATTGTGTATAAACTTTCCTACTCTTTTCATCTCCGGTTCCTTCATTCCACGAGTAGTTAATGCCGGGGTTCCAATCCTTATACCTGAAGTGACCAGAGGCTTCTGGGGGTCAAAAGGAACCATGTTCTTGTTAACCGTTATCCCTGCTTTCCCCAAAGCCTCCTCTACTGCTTTACCGCTAATTCCCTTTTCAATAAAACTCAAAAGCATCAGATGGGTATCCGTTCCTCCTGAGACTATGTGATAGCCATAATTCAGAAGCTCTTGAGTTAAGATTACTGCATTTTTCACGATTTGATGTTGATACTCTTTAAAAGAAGGTTTTAAAGCTTCTTTGAATGCAACTGCTTTGGAGGCTATTACGTGCATTAGAGGACCTCCCTGTATCCCCGGCATTATCTCCTTATCCAGCTCCCTGGCATATTTCTGCTTGCACATAATCATCCCGCCTCTGGGACCCCTTAAGGTCTTATGAGTGGTGGTAGTAACAAAATCAGCGAACGGTACTGGAGAGGGATGAATTCCGGCAACAATCAGACCGGCTATATGAGCGATATCTACCATGAGATAAGCTTTTACCTCATCTGCTATCTTTCTGAATTTTTCGAAATCCAAAATTCTGGGATAGGCTGAAGCGCCAGCTACAATCATCTTAGGCTTGCAATCTTTTGCGATTTTTAAGACCTCATCGTAGTCTATGACCTCTGTATCTTTTCTTACACCGTAAAAGTAAACCTTGAAAAATTTACCGGAGAAATTAACCGGGGAGCCATGGGTTAAATGTCCGCCATGCGAAAGGTTCAAGCCCATAATGGTGTCTCCCGGTTTTAAGACGCAAAAATAAACTCCCATATTAGCCTGTGAGCCTGAATGAGGCTGCACATTCGCGTGCTCGCATCCGAAAAGCTTTTTTGCCCTGTCCCGCGCCAGATTCTCTACCATGTCCATATACTCGCACCCGCCATAATATCTTTTACCCGGGTATCCTTCGGCATATTTATTGGTCATCACAGAGCCTAAGGCTTCTAACACCGCCTCGCTCACGAAATTCTCAGAGGCGATAAGCTCCAGCTGATAAGCTTCCCTTTCGGTCTCCCCGAAAATTGCAGAATAAACCTCCGGGTCAGCTTCTTTTAATCTGCTCATAAGCATTACTCCTTAATCTTTTGTTGCATTTTGTAGCGGAAGGCTTTAGCCTTCTAATTTCTTTGTGTAGCGGAAAGCTTCAGCTTTCCATAAGCTTTAGTAACGGAAGCCTTTAGGCTTCCATCTTCATATTCATCCTCGCCCAATGGAGGTCTGAAGACCTCCGCTACATTTTGAAAATCTCCTTATCATACTCTAAAGAACCAGAAAAAGGGTATTCTACAAAATTTGCTACTAAACCTTTCCTTGTAGGATTTTCTAAAATGTATCTAACTACTTGAGCAATATTTTCCTCTTTCCTTAAGATATGGTCATAAAAACTTTTTTGCCACAGGTTTTTACCTGTTATCTTTTTATATCCATATCCACTTAACTGCTTATAAGTTCTGATGAATTTAATCAGATCCGAATTCTCTTCTCCAACTAAAAGCAAATGAAGGTGATCTGGCATAAAACAATAAGTCCATACAGAAAAATCATCTTTTTTACAACAGGAATTCAATACCTTAATCTGCTCGCCTATGATTCTGGAATCGGTAAAAGCCCTCTGTTGATCCTTAGTGCAGATAGTGACAAAATAGGCTCTTAACCCTTTATAAAGCTGGAGAGCTAATCGATTATTTTTTCGCTTTAACATTTTTTGTGATGAATAATAAATGTAGCGGAAAGCTTCAGCTTTCCATAAGCTTTAGTAGCGGAAGCCTTTAGGCTTCCATCTTCATATTCATCCCCACCCAATGGAGGTCTGAAGACCTCCGCTACATTAAATCCTGGCAACCTTAGTCCTTCTTACTTGAGGACAAGCAGGGTTACACTACTTATTTCCCTTTGAACCCTCGTCTCGCCTCTGGCGGGATGCTACGCTTTTAATGTGTCCGTCGGGTCCCTAGACCCGACGGAGATCATAGAGAGACGCATGCAATGCGTCTCTACTCACTTTGTATTTTTAAGTCATTATATGTATCGGAAGGCTTCTGCCTTCCATCTATGTTTAATGGAGGTCTAAAGACCTCCGCTACATTAAATCCTGTTGCTTCCCCTAAAAAGTTATCAATCATCTTTTTTACCCTTTGAACTCTTGAACCTTTGAGCCTTTGAACTTATTCATTAGCCTTCTTCTAAGACAATTTTATCCAACCTTCGCTGGTGCCTTCCTCCTTCAAATGGTGTATTCAGCCAGACCTCTACTATTTTTGAGAGTTTATCCTCGGAGGTAAATTTTGCTGAAAGACAAAGAACGTTGGAATCGTTATGTGCCCGGGTGAGTTTCGCCATTTCCTCGTGCAAACACAGAGAGGCTCTTATTCCTTTAATTTTATTGGCGGCTATGCACATCCCTATCCCCGTCCAGCAAACAAGTATTCCTCTATCAGCCTCACTTTTAGCCACTGCCCGGGCGACTTTGAATCCGTAATCCGGATAGTCAACTGATTCCTCAGAAAATGTCCCGAAATCCTTTAACTCAAATCCTTTTTCCTGAAGGAAAATTTTTATCTTATTTTTATATTGAAACCCCTTGTGGTCTGCACCTAATGCTATTTTCATATTTACTCCTTATACACAGAACTTTTGTGCTTAGTATATAATCCAGGATATTATTTTTACGTTCAGGGTTCTGCTGTTTTTTTCAACCTCTTTCCTCTATCCTGTAAAAATAGAACGATTATGCTTATTTCGTATAAGAGGTATAGCGGAACTGCCAGAAGCATCATATTGAACATATCCGGGGTGGGGGTGACCAGGGCTGAAACAATTAAAATAGCAATCACTGCATATCTTCTTCCCTTTCTCAGGGTGCTGGAGGAGATAATGCCTATCTTTCCCAGAAAATAAGCGATTATGGGTAGCTCAAAAACCGCTCCGAAAAGAAGTGTAGTGTAACCGATGAAGCTCAGGTAGTCATCGATCTTTATCCAGGGATGCAGTTTGTCTGTCCCGAAAGACAGCAGGAATTGAATCATATAGGGAAGAACTATAAAAAACGCAAAGGAGCCTCCAATCAAAAAAGAAATGGTAGAGAAAAAAAGGAGCGTAGAGACAACCTTTGCCTCTTTGCATAAAAGCCCGGGAACGACAAACTGCCAGATATGGTAGAGGATAACAGGAGAGCTAACTATTACCCCCAGGATCAATGCGATCTTCATCCTCACTGATATTGCCTCAGTCGGTCCCATAAAATACACCCCGGGCAAGGGCTTGGAAATGAAGTCTATTAGTTTGTCAGAGAAGAAAAATGCAATAATCGAGATGACCATCACCGAGACTAAACATTTTATCAATCTGTTCCTTAGTTCTTCGAGGTGGTCTAAAAAAGACATCTCTTTTTCTTGAGGCATAATCTATTTCCTTCTGAACAGGATCATATCTAATATGGATATTTAAAACAAGCCTAAATAATAGCTATTTTAAGGTTTTGTCAATTAATAAATGTAAAATCTATTCAGTGATTGCCCCTGTGGCACAGACATTGTTTACTTTATCGAAAAAGACTTGAACTACGTTATAATATATTTTATTAAGATCCCAGCAAGCCCTGCAGTTCCTTCAAGAACTCATTCAAGTCTTTGAACTTGTGATACACCGAAGCAAAACGCACGTAAGCTACCTCATCCAGACTTTTCAGTTTACTCATCACCAGCTCGCCCACCTCTTTGGAGGTAATCTCTTTTCTGGATAATCCCTGTAATTCCTCTTCCATCTCATCCACCAGAGACGCTATCTTTTTCAGGCTAACCGGTCTTTTATTGCAGGCAAGCTCTATTCCCCTCTGTAATTTCTGGCGGTCAAAAGGCTCCCTCCTGCCGTCATTTTTAGCGATAGTCAAAGATACATTCTCGATATACTCGTAGGTGGTGAACCTTTTTCCGCATTTTTCACATCCCCTTCTTCTCCTCACCGACCTCCCGTCCTGAGAAGGGCGTGAATCTATTACTTTGTCTTCTTCGTTTCCGCAATAAGGGCACCTCATTTTCTCTTTCCTCTTTGAAATGTTTGCTTACCAGACTTTTTTAGAATTTGTATTTTTACTCCTGCCTCTTTCAACATCCTCTGGGATAATTTATCAGGGTAACTATCTTCTATAATTATCTTCTTGATGCCGGCATTGATAAGAAGTTTTGAACATAGTATGCAGGGATGAGCAGTCGAATAGATAATACTGTCCCTTATGCTTACCCCGAATGTCGCTGCCTGCACAATGGCGTTTTGTTCGGCATGAGTAGCACGGCACAGC